>Ga0210405_10005535_pt1 | contig 11476 bp, 11 predicted proteins | sample IncBWH11MmetaG_FD_155492 | JGI IMG/M metagenome (GOLD analysis project Ga0210405, IMG submission 155492) | Forest soil microbial communities from Barre Woods Harvard Forest LTER site, Petersham, Massachusetts, United States - Inc-BW-H-11-M | ecosystem: Environmental > Terrestrial > Soil >... | reverse complement strand
TCCGACGCCGAAATCGCGGCCGCACGACCCCGCACTCGCGCCCGACGGCTCGCTCTGGTACACGGGGCAGGGAGCGAACAAGCTCGGACGGCTCGATCCCAAAACTGGAGAGTTTAAGGAATACCCACTGAAGACGCCCCGGTCCGGGCCGCACGGCTTGGTCGCGGATAAAGACGGTAACATCTGGTTCACGGCAATCTCCGGAGGTTACGTTGGCAAACTCGATCCAATGACGAGCGAAATTACCGAGTATCGCCCATCCGGCGGCGCCGAGATTGATCCCCACACGCCCGTCTTCGATCACGACGGCATTTTGTGGTTCACCAACGAAGAAACGAATTACATCGGGCGACTCGATCCGAAGACCGGCAAGATGATTCTGACGAAAGTCCCCACGCCGCATGCGGTGCCGTACGGCATCGTGATCTTGCAGAACAACATGCCATTCTTTTGCGAGTTCGGTACAAACAAGCTAGCAATGATCGATCCCCGGACGATGACGATCCACGAGTACACGCTGCCGGCTGCGAACGCGCACCCCCGGCGAATTGCGTTGGCACCCGACGGCTCTGTTTTCTATACCGACTTCGCGCGTGGGTATTTGGGGCACTTCGATCCTGCTGGCGGAAAGTTGCTCAAGGAATGGGCATCGCCCGGAGGGCTGGAGTCAGAGCCATACGGAATCGCAATCACGAACGACGGCGAAGTCTGGTATAGCGAGTCAGGCGTGAAGCCAAATACCCTGGTCAGGTTCGATCCCAAATCCGAGAGCTTCAGTATGGAAGAGATTCCATCCGGCGGTGGTGTGGTCCGCAACATGGTCGCCACCCCGGACCGGCGGCTGTACCTGGCATGCAGCGGTGTTAATAAGGTCGCCGTTGTGGACCTGACGAGATAGGCCGACGAATGTCCGGACGAATTAGGCCTGACTAGACCGGGATAAGTCCGAATCCGAAGGAATTGCCGTCATGGCTCGAATGCCTTGTTGACCCGCAATAGCATTCCGCTGCCGGCCCTGATATTTACCCCGCCCTTGTCGGACGCCAACGTAATCTCCCCCACCGGATTACTCCTGCCTGCATGGACGATTTTCAGGTCCTCGAAATCATACACTCCGCAGGCGTCGGAGGAAAACACCCACAGGGCTTGCAGCCGATCGTTGCCCTCGATCTCGCCCCGGCACGGCGTGCCAGGCTTGGCAGACACATGAACCAGCACGCCGCCGTACGTCGGTTCTCCGACAGGGCGCAGTCCGTCAGCAACCGGCCCACCGCCGCGGTAGACAACCTCGCCCCCGATCTGATCCGTGGTCCAGGCATTTTGTGACGTTCCCCGATCCGGGCCACTCTCCGGAAGTTGTGCTGCCTCCACTGCCATCATCGACGCCGCGGCCCTCAAATTAGTAGTGATGGGGATCCGCCGCTTGGAAACCACAAGCGTGTCAAACCGAAAAGATATTTGCGCGCCGCTGCCACCATTTGCTGGCTTGACATCGATCACGCGCCCGACGACTTTGGCGCCCGCATGAATCGTTGATCCTGGCAACGGAACATCCTGCATAACTCGTGCAGTAATGACCTGTCCAGGTTTGACTTTCCGTGAATTGAGGGAAGAGTTCAAAGCGACAGGAAGGATTGTGCCGGCTGGAATTGTGTTCTGAGCAAACGAATCGGCAGCGAACATGAGTAGACTGAGCCAAAGCATGCGTTTCATGGGAAGTACCTCTCGAAATGCTGTGCACCTGGGAAACGCTCAGCAAGGTTTGATGCAATTATCTAACAACCTTAGAGTGGGCGGCTATTAAATATGACTTGAACCCCAGGCTGACTACCCAGAAGGTGCGATGCATCCACATAACTTCCGTGGTAGCGAAAAAACACTGCATCTCGTGATGCATTCCTGCTCATCTGTTTACGAAAGTGTAGAAGGGTATCGGCGGGCAATTCATCCGCAAGATCGAGAGACTACTGGAATTAGGCGTCCGTAAATCAGTGTATAAAGGGTTTTTGAGGGAAAGCATCATGTCACGAGAATCGCGAATGCTTGCGGGAATCCTTCTGGTTGTTCTTCCCACCGTGATGTTCGGCGGATTGTCTCTTCTCAGTTTCTTGACGAGGAATTCGCCCGGGTACACCGACAATACGTTGCGACACGATCTCTGGCGCGCCGGACACGCGCACGCAGGCGTCTATCTCGTGCTCTCACTGGTCATGCTGCGTTATGTTGACGAGGCAGTGCTTTCGCCCTTTTGGAAGTGGATTGCGCGAACCGGCGCACCAATCGCCGCGATTCTGATCCCAGCCGCGTTCTTTCTTTCCGTCGTCTCGCCAACGGCAACCGAGCCAAATGGTTTGATGAACCTCGCTTACATCGGCGCACTATTTCTCGCGGCCGCCGTTCTGAGCCTCGGTGTGGGTCTCCTTCGGGCCGCGCGGCGCATGGAACAGTGAGACACAGCCGCGGCGATGTCGCCGGTTCTGATGAGGACGCACGAGAGGAAAACAAAATGGATGCGCCAATCGATACGCGGCAGCGAGCCAGCTTGAGCGATTATCTAGCTGCCGAGCGAACCTTCCTCGCCTGGATTCGCACTGGTCTAGCGTTGATGGGATTTGGCTTTGTTGTGGCACGATTCGGTCTCTTCCTGCAGCAGATCCAAGTCGTCGAGCACGTTCCTTCAGCCCAGTCTTATGGGCTATCGCTCTGGTTCGGCACCGCGCTGATTGCAGTGGGAGTGGTCGTGAATATCCATTCTGCATGGGATCACGTTCGATTTGTCCGGCAGTTGGATCAGGGAGGGCTTGTGCCGTCGCGTCCGTCGATGCAGGCCGTTCTGATCGCTTTGTTTCTGGCTCTGGTTGGACTGGCGATGGCGATCTACCTGGTTTCCGTACACGGCTCCGCGAACGCAAATTTCGAAAACACTAAGACTAATTATCAGGAGGCATCCATGACACCGGCAGCAGATAGGGGAATTGTCGTGAAGCCGAGCAATCATTCGGTCGAGCAAACCGTGGGTCGGCTCAAGAATATTCTGCAATCCAAAGGAGTCGCGCTCTTTGCCCTCATCGACCACAGCGGAGAGGCGGAAAAAGTGGGATTGAAAATGCCGCCCACCAAGCTGCTGATCTTCGGCAACCCGAAAGGCGGCACTCCTCTCATGCTGGCCGCGCCCAGTATCGCCATCGACCTTCCTCTTAAGATTTTGATCAGTGAAGACGCTCAAGGAAAGGTTTGGGTTAGTTACAACAGCCCCGTCTATTTGCAGGAGCGGCACGGCTTGCCATCCGAGCTTTTGCAAAACATCGCGGTTGTCGAAACATTGGCGACGAAGGCTGCAGAATAGAAAAGCCTATTTTGGCGGGCACACCTCGAGAAAGTGGGAAACGACCGACGCGCTGATAAAGTTCCTGTGAGGTGTCTTAGATTCTCGAGGCGAGCCATTCATCGACACCCGTCAGCAACTGATCGAAAGGAACATTAGCGATGTTTAAGAGCTTAGTGATCTTCTTACTCTGCCTCTGCAGCGCGTTTGCTTCGAACCCGTCGAACCTTCCTCAAATGCGCATGACGCCACAGGAGGTCTCAGCCAGCGCGTTCAACGATAGCCCGACGGGCAGTTCGGCTGTGCCGGGAGTTCGTTCGAAAGTGTTGTTCGGCGACCCGTCAAAAGTAGGTTTTTATACTATTCTCCTTTTTATACCGCCTCACACCACGATACAGGCGCACTCCCATCGCGACGACCGCATGGCCGCTGTCGTCTCTGGTGATTGGCACTTCGGTTATGGCACGGCCTTCGATGAGAAGTCGCTGAAGACGCTGCCCCCGGGAAGCATTTATTCGGAACCGGGCGGCGTCAATCACTTTGCCAGGACTGAAGATTCTCCCGTGATTGTCCAAATTTCTGGATACGGCCCGACGGATACGCGCTACTTCGATCCGGCGAATGATCCAGCGTTGAAGAAGAATTAACAGGTCAGGCGCGCGCCTTGTCGATCATCGCTTCCCAGATGCCTTTGGATTTAAGAACGAGCTCAATGGCTTCGCGGATGGCACCGTGTCCAGCCAACGATTTCGTCGTGTAGTGCGCAGCGTCTTTCACCTCGGGAACCGCATCGCCCACGGCAACCGCAAGGCCCGCTCGGCGCATCAACGGAATATCTGGAAGGTCATCGCCGATGTAAGCCACAGCCGAATCGGAGACCCCTGCCTTGTGAAGGATTTCTTCGTACGCCGGCATCTTTAACGGCTGTTTCATGTAAACAAATTCCATTTTCATTTCATTCGCCCGGCGAAGTAGCGCCGCACTTTCGCGACCCGTAATACAGCCGGTCCGGAGACCGGCGGTGTGCGCAAGCGTCAGCCCCTGGCCGTCGTGTGCATCAAAGGTTTTGATTTCGAGGGCGGTGCCGTCGGTTTGCGAGAGCAGCGTAACGCTGCCGTCGGTCATTGTGCCGTCCACATCCATGAGGATCAGTCTGATTTGCGCGGCTCGCTTCTTGAGTGCGGGAGCGATTTTGCTAACACTGGCCAAAGAGACCTCCGGGAAACTTTGTGCATAGAGAGTCTAAGGCAAAGCCTGCTCATGCGGCCACAGCGCTCACGAGAAAAATAGGGAACAGCAGGCATGCACGCTCGCGGTTCTGCGATGGAGGCAGTTGTGGAGTTCGATCAAAGCTTGATCGTTGCGAGAGGATTGATGGCGTGAGGCTGGGCCGCGCGGGATGGATCACATCCGGCGCGGCCGCAGCCTTATTGATTGCCTTTAAGCGTTCCGTATGCGAGCGGACTCACTTTGCAGGCTTGGGTTCACTGTGCTGTTGCGGTGGCTGTTGCTTCTGCTGCAGATGCTGTTGCTGCTGCGTGTGTTTTGCCTCCATCTGCTGCGTTTGTTGCGCGTGCTTTTGCTCCATCTGCTGGTTTCTGGCTTCGTTAGCCTGCTGCTGGGCCGCCTTCTGATGCTCCTGCTCCTGCTGCTGTTGGAGTTTCTGGTGTTGCTGCTCCTGCTTCGCGTAAAGCTTGTCCTGCTGTTGCTGGTATTTCTGATCCGTTTTGGGGTTTCCCGTGTTCGGTGCAGGAGGTCGTTCGTGGGGTTGAATATCCTTGGCATGCGCTGGAGCCGGTGGGCGGGGAACATTGTTGTTCTCCGGATGCGCTGCCTGCCCGCTATTCCCCGGCCGAGGAACATTGTTCTCCGGACGACCAGCTTGCCCGTTGCCCGCTGGCGGATGATACGGCGCTCCCGCCTCTCTGGCCGGCACGGCCCCTGCGCCCTTGAATTCTCCAGGTCTCGCAGTGGCTGCGACCGCGGGCCTGCCCTGGTTCACCGATGCCCGTTGCTGTGGGTCGTTGCGCGCAGCTTCTTCATGTTGAGTCTGAGCAGCTACCGGCGGAATGTGTCGCTCCCTCTCAGCCGCTTCTTGTTGAGGCGTAGCGCGCGCCGTGATTCCACCGTTGCCGCCGTTGTAGCTGACGCGGTTCACTGTGGTGTTATTGATCACCGTGGTGTTGTAAACGTTGTGAATATTGGTGACATTGATATTGTTTACTGAGCGGTTGTAAAAGAAGCGTCCGTTGTCCCAACGGCCACCTTCATAGCCGTTCCCGAAGTAGCCATATCCGTAATTGATTCCGCCGTAGAACCCGATCTGCGGACCCCAGTAGCCGATGTGGAAAATGAACGCGGAGCCGCCCCATCCCCACCACCCCGGAGTCCATAGGAATCCCGGCTGAGGGGCCAGCACCCACGTGCCCGGCACCCAGTAGTAACCGTCCGGGCCGTAGGCCCAGTAGCCAGGAGTCCAGATATAGCCCTCAGCAGGACAAGGAGGCTGTTCGTACACGGGAAGGGCAGGTGGGCCGAAATTGACCGAAATCCCGATCCCCACTTGAGCGAACGACGCCGCCGACATTGCCAGCACTACAACGGCGAACAACAAAGTACGAATGGACTTTACAATACGCATTGCGTTTCCTCTTGCCTACCATCCTTCGCTTGCCCGGTGCTGCTTTGCTGCTGCGGGTTGCGTGGTGGTGAGGCGACTTTTTCAAAACGGCACAACGTCGAAAGTCCCGACCTCTTTACTCTTTCACGCCCGTGCCATGCTGCTCTTCTTCTCCATGAAAAATGTGTGTCGTGATTGTCATGGAACCACTCACGACAAAAAGCTCAAGGTAATAAACCCCAAGCGGTCCAATTCCACTCGGAACCGCGATGCTTTTTCGTAGGTATCCCGCGCTGATTTTTCTTGATCCCGGTTCCGCGGCGAGCTGTTTTCCCGAATGGGGTTCGTTCCTAAAACGTCTTGCGGACTGATCTTGGCCGTTTTTGTTTTACCTGAATCTTGCCTGCGCTGTCCAGTATGAGGTCGCGACCTGCGCGCTTCCTTTCGGCTATCCGCTTGTTTCATCAATGCTCCGTTACTCGAATCGCGATCGAACACCCTTAAGACAACCTGTGCGACCCGTGATTTGTTGCGAAACCTCAACCCAGGGTTGCTTGCTACCTCACCATTAGACTGCGCGTGTGTCGGAGTTCGCCGACGGGCTAGATTCAACACCAGCAAGCGAATGCTTGGCATGTACGATAAACTTACCCGTGAATTCAAGACCATCTGAGAAGGTTTAACAATGAAGCGTCTCCCCTGTCTGGTTTCGATTCTCTTTGCGGCGATCGTGTGTCTTGCCCAGAACCCCAGCAGTACCGACGTTCCACCCTACAAGAATTCCAGCCTGCCGGTTGAGCAACGCGTTCAAGATTTACTGGGCCGCATGACGCTACAGGAAAAGGTTGCCATGTTGAGTGGGGCCGATTGGATGCAGAGCGTCCCCAATCAGCGGCTTGGCATCCCCTCGATCAAAATGGCCGATGGCCCGCTCGGCATACGATCATGGGCCGGACCCTCCTCTGAGACCAGTGCGGAGGTCGCCGAGAAACAAGTCGCTACAACCGCATTCCCCGCGGGAATTGCGATGGCCGCGACATGGGATACGGAATTGTCGCAAAGCGAAGGTCAAGCAATCGGCCAGGAAGTGGGAGCTTTAGGCCGCGACATGATTCTGGGACCAACCGTGAACATCAACCGCACTCCCCTCTGGGGAAGAAACTTCGAAGGCTACGGCGAGGATCCCTATCTCGCTACCCGCATGGCCGTGGCTTACATCAAGGGAGTTCAGAGCGAGGGCGTCATCGCGACTGTCAAACACTTTGCCGCGAATAATCAGGAGTTCGAACGGCATCGCATCAACGCCGAAGTCGAAGAACGGGCATTGCAAGAAATTTATTTCCCCGCTTTCAAAGCGGCAGTTCAGGAAGCTGGCGTCTGGTCTGTGATGTCCGCCTACAACAAACTCAACGGAGTGTACTGTGCCGAGAACCCTGTCTTACTCAAAGGCGTTCTGCAAAAACAGTGGGCGTTCCAGGGATTCGTAGTCTCCGACTGGGGCAGCACCTATAGCACGGCCGGCACGGTGAATGCCGGCATGGATCTGGAGATGCCCGGCGGTGAACCCATGAAAGAGTGGCTGGCAAAGCCGAAAACACAAGCGTCCGGTAACGGCGCTGGCTGCCTGGTGCCTGAGAAGGTGCTTCCGGAAATATCGTCCGGCAAAATCTCCACGGCGACGATTGATGACAACGTAGGCCGCATGCTACGCGTGGTGTTCATCAGCGGCCAATTCGACAAGCCGCACACCGCAACCGGCGAAATCGATACGCCCGAGCAGCGGGCCCTGGCACGCAAAGCGTCCACCGAGAGTATCGTCCTGCTCAAGAACACAAACGATTTACTCCCGCTCGATCCTGCGAAGATTCACTCAGTCGTTGTCATAGGACCGAGTGCTGCAGTGGCCAGAACAGGCGGGGGCGGCAGTTCACTGGTCACTCCCAAATATTCCATTACTCCGCTGAAGGGTATTCAGGATCGAGCCGGGCACCGCACGCAAGTGAGTTATGCATTGGGCGTTTCCATGGAAGGCGAGGATCCAGGCAAAGATACCACCGGAGCTGCGAGAGCAACTCAGAAATGAAGCCGTCAACGCCGCGGCGAAAGCAGATGCTGCCGTCATCGTCGTAGGCAGATCGGCGAAGCTCGAGTCGGAAGACTTCGATATCAAGTCGCTCTATTTGCCCGCTGGGCAGGACGATCTCATCGAGGCCGTGGCCAAGGTCAACAAGAATACTGTCATCGTAATCAACGCCGGCGGTCCGGTCACTATGAGCCGGTGGATCGCGCAGGTTCCTGCCATTCTGGACTTGTGGTATGGCGGACAGGAAGGCGGAAATGCAATCGCCGATGTTTTGTTTGGCGATGCAAATCCCTCGGGAAAACTCCCTGTCTCTTTCGTGAACGAGTGGAAAGATTCTCCGGCTTACGGACACTATCCCGGCGAGAACCTCAAGGTCGATTATGCGGAAGGCATTTACGTCGGCTACAGATATTTCGACAAGCACAAGATAGAGCCTCTTTTTCCCTTCGGATATGGTCTTTCTTACACCAAGTTCGATTACAGCGATCTGAAGGTTTCGCCTGACCACATAGCGCCGGGCAAGCCTGTGGAAGTGAGCCTCCGGGTTCACAACGGCGGATCACGCTCAGGAGCGGAAGTGATAGAGCTCTACGTGCACGACGGACACTCGAGCGTGGATCGCCCTACGCAAGAACTGAAAGGCTTTCGCCGGGTTGATCTGGCCCCGGGAGAAACAAAAGATATCCATTTCACGCTTGACCGCGGCGCAATGGCGTTCTACAGCACCGCGAAGAAGGACTGGATAGCAGAGCCTGGCCAGTTCGATGTTCTGGTTGGATCTTCGTCGCGTGACATCAAGCTGAAGGGCTCGTTTAATCTGCAACCGTAAGCGACATAAGAAAGAGCCTGCGGACTACACGCCACATCTAATTCTGAGGAGAAAATCGCATATGCGTGTTTTTGTTCTTATTGTTGTCTTGTCCTTGATTCTGATCCTTCCCGCAGCTGCCCAGATGCAAACTTCAAACTTGCAAACCTGGAACATTGATCCCAACCACACCGCCGCTCAGTTCTCCGTACGCCACCTGGGAATTTCGACGGTTCGCGGCTCGTTCACCAAAGTCAGCGGGTCGGTTCAATATGACCCTTCCGACCCGGCGAAGACCACGATCGATGCGACCATCGATGCCAATTCCGTTGACACGCGGGTTGAGAAACGGGACAGCGATTTGCGCAGCCCGAATTTCTTTGATGTGGCCAAGTATCCCACGCTCACATTTAAATCCAGGCGTGTAGAGTTAGTGGGAACCGGAAAACTAAAAGTCGTGGGAGATCTCACGATTCACGGCGTGACTAAGGAAGTCGTCCTCGACGTCGACGGCCCCACTGCGCCAATCAAAGACCCGAAAGGCAACCTTCACATGGGAGCCTCGGCCACGACCACGGTCAACCGCAAAGACTTCGGAGTGAATGGAGCGGGCGCTGCGGTTGGCGACGATGTGCCCATAACAATTGACATGGAACTGGTGCGGCCGGCGCTGTAGTCTAACTGATAATTTTGTAGACATACGAAGAACAAACCGAGAACCGAGAACCGGCAACTGCCAGGCCTGGTTTTTCTTTAGCTTTGTCCCTCTTCGGCGAGGAATGAAGTCGGGTCACAGGCAGGCTGGCGAACCTTCTGTAGTTTCTCTGTGCCGTGACCGGTTCGTGCCGGTTTTTAGCCTTGACCGCATCTTTCAACTAAGATAACCTGAACTTGATAAGGTTTTCTGTGAGATAATCGCCGGTCTTTGACAATCGAATCCAATCGCGGCCCGAGCATCTGAGACTCCGTTCCAAAGTGGAACTGTTTCGCCCGTAACTCCCATGTTGTCTAGATTTTGCGTGTAACTCCTTAAAACTCAAAGATCTAGCACATAGTGATATTTCAAGTCCCTTGTTTTCTAGATTTTGCAGGGAAAGGGGGGAGGGGGGTACCCGATACTAAACAGTAAACTCCGTCCCATTGTGGGAAATCCGAGCCAACGCACCGTGCTATCATTCGCCCAATCTCGTGACCTCGGGAACTCAAGAATGGTAACGCCGACAAGATCGGTCCAGGGAAATCCTTGATTAGCATTCGCACGTTGACCGCGATTTCGGTTGCCACGCTGGGAGTGCTCGCCCTGGCAGCATTCTTGACCTGCTCGACCCAAGCCGAAGAAACCCACAATCCATTGGCAGCGGACCCGAAAGCCGCGAAGGCCGGCGAATTTGAATTCCGCATAAACTGCGCTTTCTGCCACGGGCTCGGCGCACGCGGTGGAGGCCGCGGCCCCGACCTCACTCGCGCCCACAAACGTCACGGAGACTCCGATGCCGATCTGTTTCAGAACATCAGCCAGGGAATTCCCGGCACGGTGATGCCCGCCAACGGAACCAACGGTCAAGGCGTCGGCATGACCGACGATGAGATTTGGCAGATCATTGCGTATCTGCGAAGCGTGCAGGTTCAGGCGCCCACGAAGCCGATCGGCAATGCTGCCCACGGCCAAGAGCTTTTTTATGGCGACGCCAACTGCTCCTCGTGTCATATGGTGGAAGGCAAGGGAGGACGCCTCGGCCCGGATTTGACCACGGTAGGCACGGCGCGAACCGTTGAGTCCCTGGTCGAGTCCGTTCGCACTCCCAGCAAGCGGCTGGCTTGGGGGCTCGCGGAGTCGACCAAAGAGTTTGCGCAGGAATATGAAACCGTCACGGTCGTAACTCCGGATGGGCACGAGATCAAGGGCGTGACTTTGAACGAGGACCAGTTCAGCCTGCAGATGATGGACACAGCCGAACACATTCATCTATTCGAAAAAGATAAACTGCGTTCGATGCATAAGAGCCGCGACTCCCTGATGCCCGTCTACAACCCGACGATCTTAAGCGATAAGGATTTGAACGACATCATCGCCTACCTGCTTAGCGTGGGTACGAAATGAGCGCGGCGATCACCAAAACGACAATGAACAAGCTGCCCGGCATTTGCACATTGCTGCTCGTCTGCAGTGTCTCGTTTGTCGAAGCGCGCGCCCAAGTGACATTCGAACGGTTGCTCAATGCTTCCAATGAACCGCAGAACTGGCTCACTTACTCAGGCGACTACGCAGGCCGTCGCTTCAGCACATTGGATCAAGTGAACAAAACGAATGTACATTCGCTGACCGCAAAGTGGGTCTACCAGACTGCCGCTACTGGAAAGTTTGAGACCACGCCGCTGGTCGTGGACGGAATCCTGTACGCCACCGGACAGGACGATCGCGCTTTTGCACTCGATGCCCGCACGGGCAGGCCAATCTGGCTGTTTCAGCATCCACTGCCCTCTGATATTCGGCCATGTTGTGGCCGGGTGAATCGCGGGCTCGCTATTTTGGGTGACAAAGTATTTCTCGACACGCTCGACGCCCACGTCATCGCGCTAGATGCCAAAACTGGAAACGTCGTGTGGGATGTTGTTGCAGTCGATTACAAAGAAGGATAC
>Ga0210405_10005534_pt1 | contig 11478 bp, 7 predicted proteins | sample IncBWH11MmetaG_FD_155492 | JGI IMG/M metagenome (GOLD analysis project Ga0210405, IMG submission 155492) | Forest soil microbial communities from Barre Woods Harvard Forest LTER site, Petersham, Massachusetts, United States - Inc-BW-H-11-M | ecosystem: Environmental > Terrestrial > Soil >... | reverse complement strand
TTATTTCAGGTGGCGCGCAAGACTTGAGCGCATGCTCAGCGCAGCCCGGATAGATTTGCAGCTTATGCGTAAAGGGAAATCAATGCAAGCATTTTGCGCCGCGAGAATTCGGCGGAGAAGTTGGGCTTGTAGCCGAGGACGAATGAGTTTAGAATCGATGCTGTTTGTGGCACAGGAGAAACGACAAATGACATTCAACCTTCGAATTCTGGCGCGGCTTCTCACGTTGGCCGTGGCTTTAAGCATGGGCGCAGCGTTTGGTCAGGTCGGTGAGCTGATCGGAGACTGGAAGAACATCGATCCGAACACGAGAGGATTGACCAGAGTGCTCATTACCGAGAGTGGGACTGATGTCGTCGTTCATGGTTGGGGCAGGTGCCACCCCGCCGACTGTGACTGGACACCTGTGTCGGGTATTGTTTATGGCCGAACTGTAAAGGACAGTTTGGCCTCCACTGCTCATGCGATCTCTGCGCTGTCACGTAGCGGCTTTGGGGAGACATTGATTATCGCGCATCTTATCGCACTGAACCAGTTGCAGGTGGAAACCATGACTCGGTTCACCGATGGTAGTGGGCGAGCTAGCTACGCTCAAGTAGAAACGTTTACTCGCAATCAAACGAGTCCGTGAGCTGGGATATTCGCTGTCTCGAAAATAGGAAGTTCAAGCCGCTGAATGGCGCTTAGGTGCACGTCCTGCGCTTGAGCGAACGAGCGCGGCGGAAGAGGTGTTAACCGCGAGAGTTTCTCAAGTGTTTGGCTCCGCGGTTCGGACTCGAACTTACGCCCCTTTGGTTAACACAAGCTTGGCTGTGGGAGCCCCGGGCGCTATACCGCTGCGCCCATCGTCAAAGGGCCAAAGAAAAGTGTTGTGGCGACGTGACAGCAGTTGGCGCTGGCGCATAAGCAGGATAATACGTCGGCATACTTCTGCTAATTCGGGCCACTTGCGCCGTGTCGAAAGGATTACCTTTCGGCACGCAAGATCAACGATGGAGTTATCCTCTGCTGAATGAAGGAGTAATCACTTGACAAAACCCTCGAACAGGGCCTTTCGTCACAGTCTCTGATTTTGATCTAAACGCTCGTACCTTTCATTTCGATCGAGTCGCATTACTTGGGCGCAATCGCTGTTTTAAAAATCTCAACCGCGGCCCTGGCGCCCTCGGTGATGAAGGAAATGTGCGCCCGAAGCTCTTCGAGGGAAGGTTCGCCGGAGCTGGATTTTTTCGACCCGCCCATGTGCAACCTCTTCTGGATCTTGTCGTCGATCTCCCGCATCATGTTCCAGTATTCGTCACCCAGCTTGCGATTCTGCTCCACCACCGATTTCAGAGCCTCACACAATATGTTCATCGCCATCGCGTTCGCCCGGACGGCTGCGGATCCTCTTGTTCCCTGTCCCGGTATCCGGATGTTGTGTTCGCGCAGGTATCGTTCATAGGGCTCATTGTCTGGGTCGTCCCACAGCACTGTGTCGTAATCCACGCGCGGGGGATACTCATCGAGGTCTTGGGCTTCAAAGAAGCATTCCGTAACTTTGATCTCCGAATCTGGCCGGGCTCTCAGTTCGTACATCTGGCAGAGCCAATTGCCCGACGAGTAGTGCTCCAAAAACCAGTTCTGGTAGTCGTTTGGGTCAAATGGGATCGGTCCGTCAATGACGTCCCAACTGTAGCTCTTGAGCTCCGGTTCTACCAACCCCAAATCGATTCGGGGCCACGTGCGATAGACTTTAACGCGCGCCAGCTCGGCCTTTTCCGGCGGTAGCTTTGCCCAGTATTTGAAGAAGAGAATAGCGTTCTTTCGTGTCGGATTGTCGAAAACGCGGAAGTATTTTGGTGCGGGGAAGCTCGAAGCTGGATTCTTCTTCTGGTAACTGCTTGGCATATTAGGGGCTTACCGCTAATGCGCGCATTATACTTATACTGATACTTAAACTAAGCGTACAGCCACGTTATCCTGAATCGAACGGGCTGTCAAACAAACCCGTGCAAAAGGCGTTTCGTCTTGAGCGGGATGTTCCATTTGGATTCGGCTGGCTCAACGAGCCTCGGTGAGTTCGCTGTCTTGAATGCCTCTAGAGGTTTGCGACTACGAGCCAAGGGAGGAGGAGGAGCACCGCGAAAGCTTTTGCCAAGAACTCACCGGCTTGGTCCGGGGTGGCTCGCACCAACGACGTTAGTCAATCAGGTGGCGGCAAAATCAGATTTCGTGGCGAATGCCGTTCTCGAGCCGAACTGGCGACGATGGTGTCACAAACGAGCGTTCACGCCACCGATAGGGTTTTGGAACGCTCAAGTCGACTTTCAGCAGCCGGATGGCAGATTGGGCTTCCCAGGTATTGTTGGCTTGTCCTGGCAGCCTTATTTCGCGCGGAAACGGCCACGCTGTGGAAATCAGTGACCGAGCGGGGCGGCTTTGGCGTGTTCCGCAGCTTCTATCCTTTGCAAAGCTGCAGAGATCCCGACAGACCTGGAAACCCTTTATGTCCGTCCCTTGTGCGTGATCCTGTTTGATCCGAATCCTGGAGTGAAATCAAAACGCGGCAGATGCAGTATATGGTTTCGGGCCGTTGACCCCATTACCGTGGTAGTATTACCGTATGGTCATGGCGACACGGTTACTGAAGTTGTGTAGTTCCCGATCATGCACGTAGGTAAAGCGGGTGGAGTAAAGCTTTTGGACCGACCTGCCAAGCCTGGGGTCTCTCCTCCTCGCCGATCTGTGGTATCTCAGGCCTTAATCGAGCTGCGCAAATTGCTCGGTGAGACGCAGCAGCAGTTTGCGAATCGGCTGGGGACCGCCATCACGACGATTGCGAGATACGAAACCACCCGACCGCCTCGAGGACGAGTCTTAGTCCGTCTTGAGCAAATTGCCAGGAGCGAGGGGCATAAGAATTGCGCCCGCGCATTTCGATCTGCTTTGGAAAAGGAATTCGGAGTCCAAGCCCCTGCTGTGCGGATTGCACGCAAAAGGCGAGTATCTCTGCTTGAGAACCCACTAACCATCTATCAACGCAGTCAACTGCAGGCCGCATTCGACCGACATGTCGGCGAGATCAATCGTGATGGCGACACAGTAGTAGAAATCCGCCTGGAATTCGAGACCGATAAGGGTCATACCCACAGGGCGTATATAGCTCCGCCGACATACCAATCGATAACAAGGAAAGGCAAAACCACGCGAAAGCGAGTCCCTCGTATGTTGGGGCCGTTATTCCAGATCTATGGCTGAGAGAAGGGTTAACGAGTTCCAATTCTGAGCCGGAGGAGGCGGCGCGCGAATGAACAGGGCTATAGAGCGATCATTCATTGAAACGGCGGAAACGAGTGCGAAAACCTAAACAAGCGTGGGCCACGCTGGTAAAAAGCGCCAATGCGCAAACTGAGACAACCATGATGAGTAACTCGGCATGGGTGGCGTCCTACGCAGCGTGGCAAATGACGGACTATTTGATCGAATTTGAATGGTTATCTGCCCATCCATTCGACTTGTTCCCCTGGCTATATACGGTTTCACCCTTCGAGCAAATTGACCTCTGCGTCGTGGATGGAGACCGGCAGTTCACCGTGCGGATCAGTTTCTGGCTCTGGCTCACAACGCTAGCAACCTGGGTCGATCTGTACAAACTCACCTGCGGGCTCGATGGCTACACCAAGCGCAGTGACAAACCCCATCCGCGCTCCCATCGCGTGAGGCGTGCACCAGAGGTGAGGCGGCAAACTGAGTCACTCGCTAGTAGTCCCAGACCAAGTCCAGCGGGCGACCAGCATGGTATCGTGTCTGGCAAAGTACAAGCGGACAGCGTTGGGCGACAATCATGCAAACGTGAGAAACCCGAACTTCTGATTGAACATAAGACCAGGATCGCTACACGCCGAGTATTCTCACTCGATACACTCTCCCCTTCGGACGAAAAGGAAGCTGAGCTTATTTTGGCGCACCTCGTTGCTCTTGCATTCCTCGCAGATCAGAAAAGGTAGGTCTTGTGCTACGATCCGTGGGGCGGCAGTTGAACCTCTGCAAAGACGATTTATGAGCAACGCGTTAGACCTCCTGAACCAACTGCGAATTTCGGCCGGCAACACCTCCAAGGCATCCGCACCGAACATGCGACCCGGCGCGCTCCTGTGGGCGAGAGTATCGACCGAAAAACAGGAAGAGCGTGGCCTCTCGATCCCGGAGCAATTTCGAGAGCTGCGTCGGTTTGCTGTTAGTAAGGGCATCGACAATATTGGGGAGTATCATGAGGCCGCGAGCGCGTTCCAGCATCAAAGCAGACGGTTCGAGTTTCACAAAATGCTTGCGCGGGCACAGACGGACCCCAATGTCAGCATAATATTGGTTCACGACCTTTCACGATTCGGTCGGGATAGTAACGTTGTGCGGACTCAGATTGAAGAGCTTCGTAGAGCCAACGTACGCGTCATTTCGCTCAACGATCCCGAGATCGATCCAGAAACCGTCGCGGGAGTATACATGAATGCAATTACCTTCGCCAAGAACGAGGCATACAGCCGGGAAGTTGCATTTCATACACGGAAAGGTTGCCGATCCAATGTTCAGATGCGCGATCCAGAAACAGGCTGGTGCTACAAAAACGGCGGTCAGCCTCTCTTTGGCTACCGGAGCGAACGCCTAAATCGGGGGGAGCTTAAACGTGGTCGACCGCTGGTGAAGATCATATGGATGCTCGACGAAACCACAGTCGCGGGACGTCAGATGCACGAATGGGCGAGGTATCTCCTGGTCGAACTCGCAGCAAGGGGGGCATCGTTGTCAGAACTACGGGACTTCTGTAATCGTACAGGAATTCCCGGTCGACGCAAGCAATTCTGGGGGCTGTCCACCTGGAACGCCTTGCTCCAACCGAGCGTACTTCTCCAGTATTGCGGTTATGGAGTCTGGAACGTGCGGGACAAACGTGGACGCGAGAGGCCGGAGTCTGAATGGATCATCGTCGAGAAGGCACACCCAGCATTGATTACCGAGACGGAGGCTCGTCGTATCGCAGAAGCTCGCAAGATTCATTGTGAAGCAAACAAATTTGATAGCGTCCCGCATCGAAGTCGCAGTTCCAACTACCTGCTCAGTGGTGGCCTCTTCACATGCGGCCGCTGCGGGGCCAATATGACCGGTTTCCGCACGGACAAGGGCTACTACTACGTCTGCGGGAGTCAACCATATCGGCGCGGAATGGGCTGTGGGCCTGGGGTTTACGTTCCCCAAGGGCGAGTTGAGGACGAGGTAATCGAAGGCCTTGAAGTATTACTCAGCGCGTGCGCCAACCCGAAGCGCTTCGTTAAGCAAGTAAACGAGCAGCTTGAGCTGATATGGGCATCGCGGGCAGCCGTCGATTCTGAGGCGGCTCAGCGAATTCGAACAATCGACTCGAAGATCGCAAACATTCGCAAAGCAATAGAGGACGGCCTTACAGATGCGAACTGGGCAAATCTGAGGCTCCGCGAGCTTCTAGCCGACAAAAGAACTTCTGAGGAACACGCTTTAGCCGGCAAGGCCCCGCAGCTAGATGTCGCAACAGCACTGGCCTTTAGGACGGACACCAAGAAGCTACTTGAGCACGGTGAACCGACTGAAAGGAAACGGCTTCTAAGAACCTTAGTCGAGTCGGTTAAGTTAATGCCGGAAAAACTAGAGGTTGAAATCGCATACCGCGTCCCCAATTGGGTTATGAATAGCGTGGTTGCGGGGGATGGATTTGAACCACCGACCTTTGGGTTATGAGCGTGACGGGCATTGGCTATGTGGTTCATAACAAGGCACGAGTGGCACTCGAAAGAGCCCTGGGGGAACCCTTGGAAACGGGTAATGGGAGTTGAATAGGAGCCGAAACCGACCTTTGGGTTTATGGCCCAAGGGAGGGGAGTTCCCGACAGGCCAGTCTGTAGATTCGTGAAGCCAAACGGCGTTTGGGAACTAATCCAGAGGTGTTGGTCTGGCTCCCCAGAATGTGTTCGAACTCTGAGTTAACAGCTTGTGCGCGCCGAAACAAATCCTTCTCGTTTTGCTTACTCATGCCCCAACGATGAGCAATGAATGTGGTCACCAATCTGAGACCGAGCTAGAGGCTCGAGCGAGTCCTTAAGACGCGGGCAAGACAAAAGCGACAAGGTCAGGAAAAGTCGCCGAGACAGGTCCGGCGCCAAATACCGGGCCGAACGGGCGTATCCAGACATTGCGCGTTGGGCGGCCCGTGCCACATTCAGCACGTCAAGCCCCGTGCAAGATGCGGTAGAACCGCGCCCCGTATTTCTCGACCGTACTGATCCCGATGCCCGGGATAGCGAGCAGCTCGCGAGCGGTTGCAGGGCGTCTGCTAACCATGGCTCTTAGAACCTGGTCGCTGAAGATGCGGAACGCTGGCACGCCGCGTCGCTTGGCCTCGGCCAGACGCCAGGCGCGTAGCACAACTTCTAATGAGGAATTCGGCTCAGCTTCTGGCTGTCTCGCCTCAGGTACTGGCTTCGGCTGGGCGGGAGTTCCGGCTCCCGTTGCCCGCTTCCGCGGTGCGGGGACAGTAGGTTTCTTCCTACGTTTGCGCTTCGTAGAAGCGGACGCCGTATCCTTCATGATGAACGCGATGGGTGTTGTTTCATCCACAGCATAGGCGGCGCGCGTGAGACTCGCCTTGCGGTACGGGATCTGTTTGCCGTCCTTCTCAAAAACGGCATCCGGGAGCCGCACCAATCCCGCTCGCGCCATAGCACCGAGCACTTCTTCGAAGGTATCCCGGCTCATCTCACCGCTCGGATACATTTCGTTGTAAAGCTTGCCCGTTGATTTCACGGAGCCGGAGCGTAACGCCGCTACTACGCGGAATAGCGCCGCGCGCTCGCCTTCTGTAGCGGTCCGGAAGCGCTGAGCGGCGCACCGCTGCGGAGCGCAGAAGTCGCAGATCCCGCACGTCTTCTGTCCATCCGCGAGGTCGCCGAAGTGACACACCAGCGCGGACATGCGGCACTGGTTGCTCTCGGCGTAACGGATCATTTGGTTGACCTGAGACTGCTTCTGCTCACCCTGAGCGAGGTAAGGTTCGCGCCAATGGCCCTCGCCGCGGCTGACGTTCTCAGCGTAGTCCAGCACGGCGCCACCATGGATCCACAGCTTTTCTAGAGCTTTGTCGAAGAGGTCTGGATCCATTCGCAGCCGCTCTTGCAGCGCCGACTTTTCTTGCGGCTCAGGGCGTAGCCGGGCGAAGATCCCGTCCAGCACCGTCACATCCGGATAGTCGCGCTCGAAGAAAAAGTCGTGCGTGTACCGGTCTGCGTAAGAGTGCATTAAGATAGCGCGGCTTGGTTGCCCGTCACGTCCGGCTCGTCCGATTTCCTGGTAATACGCTTCCAGGCTCCCAGGCAAGGCAGTATGGATCACCGTGCGGACATCGGGCTTGTCAATCCCCATGCCAAACGCGATCGTCGCGACCATTACCTGGGTCTTGCCCGCAAGGAACTCCTCTTGGACCCGCTTGCGGTGCTCGGCATCCAGCCCGGCGTGATAGGCCGCCGCTGGAAAGTTAGCGGCGAGTTCGGTGGCCAGCGTCGCGGACTGCTTACGAGTGGGTGTATAGACGATAGCAGGCCTATGCTCCGCATCAACCAACAATTCGCTGGCCAGCTCGGCCCGTCGCGATGGCGCGACCTCCACCACCTCGATGGCGATGTTGGCCCGCCGAAAGCCGTGAATGAAGCGTTCCGGTTGCTCCAGCTCTAACTGCTCAAGGATGTCGTTCTGAACGAGTGGCGTAGCCGTCGCGGTCAGCGCCATAACGGGGGCCGGCCGCAATGTGGGCAAGTACTGGCCGAGCATGCGGTAATCGGGCTGGAAATCGTGCCCCCACTGCGAGATGCAATGTGCCTCGTCGATGGCGATGAGGGACGGTTTCCGTTTTGCAAGCATCTCCGGGAAACCAGCCACGCGTAGCCGCTCCGGCGCGATGAATAGAAATTGCAGCTTGCCATTTAGGAAATCAAGGCAGGCCTGGCGCGAGGCGGCGCGATCCCAGCCTGAATGGATGCGGTCCACAGCGAAGCCACGCTCCTTGAGTTTGGCGACCTGATCTTCCATTAACGCGATGAGCGGGCTGATCACGAGCGTTGTCCCACCTCGCGCGATGCCGGGCAATTGGTAGCACAGGGACTTGCCAGAGCCGGTTGGCATAACCAGCAGCACGTCCCTACCCTCGACCACTGCCCGGCAGACCGCTTCCTGGTTCGGGCGAAACGAGGAGAACGCAAACGCGCTCTGCAGCAGACCCAGAAGCGTGTTGTCGGCCATTTGCAGCGGTGCTCCAATGGCCGTTTCGGGCGAGGCGTGGTGCGTTTGTATACCTCCGTTTGTCCCCGCCATTACAGCTTTTGCGACCGGCTGCCTCTGCCCGACTTTGCCCACCACCTCCTGCACGTAATCTTCGATGCCTTTCAAAAACGGCCCTAGCTGCGCTGTGCCCCGCTCGATACGCTTGAGATAAGCCTCCCAGTGTCCGGTCATGGAGGGGCTTTTGACCTCGGCGTGCACAATTTCGATAAGCCGGATGCCCTTGTCCGTCGCCTCAAGGCTCTTGCCATCGCGTACAATGTAGCCGCGCTTGAGCAGCACCTCGATAATGGCCGCGCGCGTCGCCGGCGTACCCAGGCCGGTCTCCTTCATGGCTTCCGACAGTTCCTTCTCGTCAAGAGTTTTTCCCGCAGTCTCCATGGCCGTGAGCAGCGTGGCTTCTGTGAAGCGCTTGGGCGGTCGGGTCTTCTTCTTCAATCCCTCGATATCGATCAGGTCCTGGCGCTGGCCCTTGGCAAGGTTTGGCGGCAGGACCTGCTCCGCCCTCTCCTCCTCATCGCCTCCCTTGCTCTTCTTTGCTTTTCTGTCGGCCGAGACGTCCAGGACCTTCCACCCCAACTGCTGCACTGCGGTTCCCGACGAGTGATAACGGTCCAGCATATCGCCACTTTGAATGGCGGTGATCACGGTGGTTACTGACCAGATGTGATCGTCATGCCAGGCGCCGAGCAAGCGCCGGCAGATCAGATCGTAGATCTTGCGTTCGTCGGCGCTCAGGACGGCCTTTTCGGGCGAGGTAACTGTGGGGATGATCGCGTGATGATCAGTAACCTTGGAATCATCTATGAACCGCCGTCCCAGCCTGCGCTCACCCGTGCCGGCAGCCAAGTGCTCGCGATAGGGCGCCTCGATCGTTCGGACGATGCGCGGCAGCGTGCCCGCCACATCCTGCGATAGGTGCCGACTATCCGTCCGCGGATAGCTGATGAGCTTGGAGCGCTCATACAGCACCTGGGCGATGTCCAGCGTCTTCTGAGCGCTGAAGCCAAACAGGCGATTGGCGTGTCGTTGTAGTTCCGTCAGATCGTAAAGCAACGGAGGAGCCATGCGCTGCGTCTGGGCTTCGACTGAGTCAATGGAGGCCTTCCCAATGCGCGCGCGCTCGATGATACGCTTCACTTGTTCTCCATCGACGGGCAGCCGCATGGCCTTTTGTAGCGCCTCCTTTTCGGCTGCATCCTCGGGCCGCGTGCGGAACCATGTGCCCGGATAGGCGCTCTCATTCGTGTCACCGGTGGGACGGAAGCTGGCCACGATTTCCATGTAATCTTCGGGCACAAAGCTCCGTATGGCGAGTTCACGTTGCACCAGCATGGCCAGCGTGGGAGTCTGCACGCGCCCGACCGAAAGCTCTTCGCTATAGGCGAGCGAGTAGGCGCGCGAAAGGTTCATTCCCACCAGCCAGTCCGCCCGGCTGCGCCCGCGTGCGGCATCGGCCAGCGGATTGTAGTCGCTCCCTGGCCGCAGGACCTCAAAACCCTTCCGGATGGCATCTGGCGTGAGTGAAGAGATCCACAGCCGGCTGACCGGTTTACCGCACTGCGCCGCCTCGTAGATATAGCGGAAGATCAACTCGCCCTCTCGTCCGGCGTCCGTTGCACATACCACCCGCGAAATCCGCGGTGAGTTGAGGACTCTCCTCACGACTTCGAACTGATCCTTCGTCTTTTCGTAGACAACCAGCGGCCAGTGGTCGGGCAGGATCGGGAGCAAGTCGCGCCGCCAGTGACGCCACTCTGGGTTGATCTCGTGGGGATGTGCGAGCGCCGCCAGGTGGCCGATCGCCCAGGTCACCACGTAGCCATTGCCGTGTAGATACCCGTCGCCCTTGCTGCTCGCTCCTAGTACACGCGCGATATCGCGTGCGACCGAAGGCTTTTCGGCGAGCACTGCAACGGTACCGGATTCCGAAGCCGCCATTGTTTGAAACTTCTAGTTTAACGGTGCGTACGTGGAACCTGGAAGGCCTGCGAAATCTACCACCAACGGCTGTTAACCGCTGCGGCAATAGGTTTGGGACCCCAAAGGTTTCGACACGGAGCGCAGAGGTATATTGACAGCGTTCCAGCCGATTTTACAGCCCAAGCTGTTCCTTTGTCATCCTCCGACACGTGCCCGCGATCTCTTGTTAACCGAAGGGGCGTATGTTCGAGTCCTAACCGCGGAGCCAAATAAAAACCCGTTCTCGAGGCCGTATCTATTGCGCTTCGCCGATTCTTGCCCAGTCGTCGTTCTGAACCTCTGTACACTCAATACGCCAAAGTCCACCCGACCTCGTCCCTCACTCGAGTTTGCACGAGGGCCATTAATGCCAGTGCAACTTGTGGGGGGACGACCCTTCTGATCCGAGATTGAAACTTTCGCCAGCCACATCGGATATCTCGGTCGCAGCCGAATCCAGTCTACCGAGGAGGATCCTTGACCGGGCTGACGAGAAATGTGTTGGCACAAGATACCAGCGGGCGTACGTTGTGAGCCCCAAGAGCAGGGCAAACCACCAAATCACCAGTGCTATTCGCATCCAAAGTCTATAGCGGACGAAACGCAGGCTCTCGGGCAAGATCTTGGTCCCTGCGGCCAACATGATATACAGGCCCAGCAACTCAGCAATACATCCCATCATCGCGTGGCCTGTAGCCACCGTGTAATAAGAACGGGCAAGGCGCGCGGGAATCTTCGGAGCAACTTGACTGCGGAATGAGGGCACCATAAGTTGTGCAATCACGATCAGGTTGAGTGCGACAACTGCGGTCTGGCACCAAGCGTGCGCGCGATACCTCTGACGCCGGGCAAGAAGCATGCCGAGAACCAGCGTCAGCCCCATCGCTATTTCAATTGCGAGCGTGACATCAGCGCTGAGCGGAGCACCGGTACCTAAGAAACCTTGCCTCGGCATGCGCTCCTTCAAGTCATTTGACAACAACTTTGCCGGTCATTCTTGGATGAATCTTGCAATAGTACGCGTATTCGCCCGGCGTGGCGAAGGTAAAGGAAAAATGGTCGTCGGTGTCCATAGGTGGCGAGTCGAAGCGCTTTTGAGTGTCGGTCACGGTATGAGGTTGGTCGTCGTGATTGGTCCACGTAACTTTTGTGTGTGGTGGGATTTCCAAGCTCGCA
>Ga0210405_10005530_pt1 | contig 11483 bp, 15 predicted proteins | sample IncBWH11MmetaG_FD_155492 | JGI IMG/M metagenome (GOLD analysis project Ga0210405, IMG submission 155492) | Forest soil microbial communities from Barre Woods Harvard Forest LTER site, Petersham, Massachusetts, United States - Inc-BW-H-11-M | ecosystem: Environmental > Terrestrial > Soil >... | reverse complement strand
AGGCAAAGACCAGAAAACCACCTATATGGATATCGGCTCCAACATCGATTGCGGCATCAGGTCCGAGGACGACGGCCGCTTTCATCTTTACTTGATTTTTGACCGGTCCATGCTCTATCCCAACAAATCCTCAGAGGGTGAGCGGTTGGTCTCCGAACCCAACGGCCTGCCGCTGGTCCGTCAATTCAGAACTTCCGAGAACCTCATTCTCAAGGACGGGCAAACCTCGGAAAATCTGTTGTCCACCGATCCGCTCAATGGCCGCACATTCCGCGTCTCTGTCACCATCAACGTACAAAAGTAGACCAAGAATCTTTCTAACTTTTCGCAAGTACAGCTGTGAGGGCCGAATTCAAGTCCGCGTGCAGGAAGAGATAGCCAACTTTTTCCAAAGCTCCAGGTGCGACGCGCTGGCTGGATAACAGCAGCGCGTCCGCCATCTCACCCAGCGCCAGACGCAACGCAAATGCCGGAGCCGGGAAGAGTGCTGGACGGTGCATCGCCTTTGCCAGCACATAGGTGAACTCCGCATTTTGCAGCGGCTGCGGCGACACAATGTTCACCGCGCCTCGTAACGAAGCGTTCTCGATCGCCAATCGCAGAACCCCAACGACGTCTTCGAGCGTCACCCACGACATCCACTGCAGCCCGGAACTCAACTTTCCTCCAGCACCGAGCTTGAAGGGCAGCATCATCTTCGGCAGCGCGCCGCCCTCGCGCGCCAAAATAATTCCAAACCGCGCCAGCACCACGCGAATCCCGAGCGCTTCGGCCTTCCGCGCTTCCGCTTCCCACTCCCGCGCGAGGCCCGCCAGAAAATCACTCCCCGCAGCGCTCTCTTCCGTCAGCATCTCGCCGCCGCGATTGCCGTAAATCCCGATCGCCGACGCCGACACCAGCACGCTCGGCCGCGCATTCATTTTCGCCAGCGCGCCCACCAGCGCCCGCGTCGTATCGACACGGCTCGACCGTAGCAGCGCCTTCCGTCCCGCCGTCCACCGCCCATCCGCAATCGACGCCCCCGCCAGGTTCACAACCGCATCCGCGCCAACGCCGGCCCCGCCCAATTCTCCCGTCGCCGGATTCCACGCCACCGCAAACCCTTCTTTTGGCCCCTCGCTGGCCGCGCTCTCCGCCCGCACCAATCGGCACACGGTGTGCCCCGCGCGCGCCAGCGCGCTCCCCAACGCCGTCCCCACCAAGCCCGATGCACCCGTCACCAGAACCTTCATCTTTTTCCTCTTTGTGCTTCCTTGTCTGGCTAGGACAAAAGACCGACTCCCTGCACGCTACGCAAGGCGCAGTCCGCGGTCAAGCAATTGATACTTTCAAAGCCTCTTGACCGGATGTTGGTGTCGAACCTTCCGTCATCCTGAGCAGATCCAGTGTGGCAAGGTTGTGGAATAGCACAGGCTAAAGGTGTGCCACTGGCCCCCTCACCCACCGCGGGTTACAATTCCCCTGTGCCGCCAGTCTCCCAATCGATTCGCGTGAAGGTCCTCTTTTTCGGCCGCCTCAAGGAACTCGTCGGCCAAGCCGAGGACTCCGCCGAGTTTGCAGCCGACGCCGCCACCATCGAGCAACTCTTCGCCCTGTACGCCGCGCGCCATCCCGAGCTTGCCAAATACCGCTCCTCGGTTGTCGCCTCCCGCAACCAGGAATTCGCCGCCTGGGATACGCCCCTCCGTTCCGGCGACGAAGTTGCCTTTCTCCCGCCCGTAAGCGGTGGCTGACGCATCCACATGGCGACCCTCCCCCACGACCTCTACCAGTTGGTGCGCGAGCCGATCGACACCGCCATGCTTGTCCGCCAAGTCCGCGCCGCCGAAGACGGCGCCATCGTCACCTTCGACGGTTTCGTCCGCAACCAATCCCACAACCGCCTCACCCTCTATCTCGACTACGAAGCTTACGAATCCATGGCCCTAGCCAAAATGCGCGAAATCGGCGCCCAGCTCCACGAAAAATACCGCATCCATCGCGTCGCCATGGCCCACCGCCTCGGCCGCCTCCAAATCGGCGAAACCAGCGTCTTCATCGCCGTCAGTGCCCCCCACCGCGCCGCTGCCTTTGACGCCTGCCGCTTCGCCATCGACACCCTCAAGCGCACCGTGCCCATCTGGAAAAAGGAGTACTTCGAAGACGGCGCCGTCTGGGCCGACGGCGAACTCCCTCCCGCACCGCTGGCCACGCCACGCGCGAAACCTGCATCTTAGCTCCCAACGCCGATGACACCCTTTCGCCTCTACCTCACTCCGCTCTTCGCCGTCCCAGCGCTGCTCTTCGCGGGGATTGCCTTCAGCCAAGCCCAGTCCGACCGCCCACCCTGGGCGCAGAAGCCCAAGTCCACCGCGACCGCCAACTCGACGACCAAGCCGGCTACGGCATCCACTTCCACGGCCTCCCCCACGTCCGCTCCCGACGGCGACCCCGGAAAGATCGTCCAGCCCACTCCGCCCGCCCCCGCGAGCGACGCGCAAGATGCTGCCTCCCAGCGCGGCCGCATCCGCGTCAACGTCAACCTCGTCAACGTCCTCGTCAGCGTCCTTGACGATAAGAACCGCCCCGCCCCCGACCTCCCCAAGGAAGCCTTCCAACTCTTCGAAGAAGGCGTCGAACAAAAAATCGACAGATTCGAGCCGGAAACCTCCCAGCCGCTGGACCTCGCCATCATGATCGACTCCAGCCTCAGCGCCCACAAGGAAATCAGCTTCGAGCAGGAAGCTGCCGCCCACTTTATCCGCCAGGTGCTGCGCCCTGGTGATCGCCTGTCCGTCTTCGCGGTCGATGAAAACATCACCCAGCTCGCATCGTTTTCCGATAACGTCGCCGAACTGCAATCCGCTGTCCGCAAGATGCCTGCCGGCGCCGGCACTTCCATTTACGACGCCGTGCTGCTTGGCTCGCGCGCGCTCGCCCGCCGCGGCACTGACCGCCGTCGCGTCATCATCCTGGTCACCGACGCCGGCGAAACCACCAGCACCTCCGACTTCGACGCCGCCCGCAAGGAAGCCGTCCTCTCCAGCACGCTTCTTTACACCATCGTCATCCGCCCCGTGAAAAACGAAAGCGGCCGCAACACCGCTGGCGAACACGCCCTCGAAACCATGACCGACACCACCGGCGGCGCCATGTTCTATCCCGACACGCCCCAGGAACTCGGCGCCATCTTCGATCGCATCGACCGCGAACTCCGCACCCAGTATCTCCTCGCCTACTACCCCACTCCCCGTGGCCCCGCCAACACCTACCGCTCCATCGTCGTCACCGTCGATCCCTCCACGTACCACGTCCGCCACCGCAAGTCCTACCTAACCGGTTTACCCTGAGCCTCGAAGGGCCCCCAATAATCCCCGCCCTTTCGGCACCTTCTCGGTTGGGGGCATTGGATCGGGACCACCATCCTCCTCCGGCCCGAGCTTCGCTTCGAGCATTCGTATGACCGCCCTGCTTATGATTCACCGTGCTTGCCGTGCGGGTCTCCCGGAACGAAGAAGAGCCCATTGACCTTCTCATCGAATGCCATCTTTTTTTTCTAATTTGCCGCCACGCCTCCGCCAATATTCCATCCGCCCGCTCGAAGTCGTAGAATGCTCGCTCGTGCATTTCCGGGAATGGATTGGGGATTGGCAAGTCTCTTCCAACGACGCGATGATGTTGAAAACCGGGAGAAGCCTGACGCGCAGGAATAGCCAGAAAACGCCTCGTCTGTCCCCAACTTCTTCGGCAGCTAGCACTCTCATCGGGTCACGGCGGAAAAGTTGAAAGTGACGTTGTATCGGATCAGCTTAATCGGCCCCGCTTCCTCGGCGGCGTATTGAAGGCGGTCTGAAAAATCGCTCGCAACGATTATCCCGCGCACCTTCTTGCCCTCAGCTAGTTCCTTCCGCACCCATGCAATGTATCCGAGTATCTGACCGCAAACGCTGTCTCCTGCCCTTCCGGCTTTTAGCTCAATGACCACGAGATCGCCGTTCTTGTCGAGCGCGAGAAGGTCAATGATGCCGACCGTGGAAGTGTCAAGCTGACGCCCATCCATGTCGCCGTCGCGGTAAAGTTTCAAGCCCGCTTCCAGCATCGACAGATTTTGAACGAGACTGTCTTCCAGATCACGCTCGATGCTTAAAGAGATTGGTCCTGGAACAGCAGAATCTTCTGAATCTGGCACGGTCGCCGCGATAGCTTGTTCAGCCGCACCGTCCTCGCCGACGTAGACAATCCCGTCCTTTCCGAGGACCCAAGTGCCGTCCTGCTCTGGAATCCACTTCCTGAAACCATCGTGTCCATCCCAAAACAGGAAACACTTTCCCTCTGTAGCTGGATGATGTTTGCGACGAGGATTGTTGATGCTGTAAAAGCTTAGATGAAGATAGATGGTGCCCCGCGCCCACGGTTTGTCGGGGTAAGCCTTGTCGAGTGCTTCGTAAATGGCGCTCCGAGTAAGAAAAGTGTTTGGGTCGGCGAAGAGCTTGCGCAATGCCTCCTGGCAGGTCATGTTTTTATTCCTCGGTGCGGTCACTGAGGCGCGACCGAGACTCCGATGATTTTGAATTTAGAAATTTTTGGCTGCTCGTCCACCTGCGTCCAAAAGTGCGCCGCGCCGTGCGGTTCCAGATTTTGGACCATCGCACTCGTGCTGCCGATCTGGAGGCCGCGACTGTCGTAGAGATTGTAAGTCAGGAAGATGGCACTAAAATGCCGGTCGCAGTTATTTCGGACGATCCCAACGATGCAGGGAAAGATGTCGCAAGTAGTCATGCCGGAGTGCTGCGCGCCTTGAAGTTTTGCGCCGGATACCTCGAAGCAGCCTTGCGCGCTACTCGCGGCGCTGTGTGGCCACAGATGGCCAGCCGCGAAACCCGCCGCGATTAGAATCAGCGCTAGGAGGAAGTAAAGGACCGGACGCATGCCGGGATTCTACACCTGCCGCGCCAGTGATACACTCCGGGTTCAGCCACGGCCATGAAGAAGGAATACATCCTCGACGAGATACGCCGAACCGCCAAAGCGAACGGAGGCGCGCCTCTTGGAGTCAGGATGTTTTTGCGGGAAACGGGAATTAAAGAAGCTGACTGGAAGGGGAAGCATTGGGTACGCTGGGGTGACGCGGTGCGAGAGGCAGGGTTTGCGCCGAACAAATTGACGATAGCCTATGAAGAAAGCGCGCTGATAGAAAAGTTTATCGCGGTCATGCGCGAGGTTGGCCGATTCCCCGTGGTGGCTGAACTTCGGATGAAAGGACGAAGCGACGCAAGCATTCCGAACGATAAGACGTTCACGCGATTCGGCACCAAGCAACAATTCGCAGCGAAGATTATGGATTACTGCCAAGAGCGCCCAGGATACGAGGACGTTATAGCTTTGTGCGCGGCGGTCGTTGGTGCCCAGCGGGCACAGGTTGGAGAGACAGAGGCCGAAGAAACTATCGGCTTCGTCTACCTTGTCAAAACGGGCCGCTACTACAAGATTGGTCGCAGTAATTCCGTTGGCCGTCGTGAGTACGAACTAGGGATTCAACTGCCCGAAAAAGCCACTACAGTTCATACGATCCGCACGGACGATCCCGTGGGCATTGAAGCATATTGGCATGCGCGGTTTGCAGCCAAGCGGAAGAATGGTGAGTGGTTTGAACTTGACGCGAAGGACGTAGGGACTTTCAAGCGGCGCAAGTTCATGTAGCGGCTGTCCGCGCCCTACTGGACCGTAACGTAGTTTCGAGAAGGCCACGGCTCCGAGTAGCCGAACCACACAATCCACTCGCCGTTTTCTTGCAGCGATGGTTCTGGCTTAGTGAAGGACGGAAAAACATCCGCGTGTAACTTCAAAAGCAAATCCTTTGCGCGTGGCGAGAGGATTGCAACTCGAAGGCTAATAGAATTGGCGTCTCGCAGGATGCGGTAACGCTCATTGCCATCAAAATGAGTGCTCGCCCAACGACGTATTTCGTCCTCTTTTCGGTCGATGACTTGCTGGTATCCCATCCGCGTACTTTGAGGTTGTCCGTACATCGCCCTGGCCCTCCTCCCCGAATGGTAGCATCCGCTCTTCGAAGCATGTAAAGCGCATTCTAGCCGGGCCGTCAATGGACCTTTCATTGCTGGGGTATAATGACGTGCAAGATGCTCAGCCACAGATACCTCTTGCAGGGCACAAGCCTGGAACTGGAGCCGCCAGATCGACCAACCCCCCCGAACCCCTGGCAGATTATCAGTGCAGTCGTTGCAGCCCTTGCCGCCGTATTTTCTGCGATTGCCCATTGGAAGGAGAGTCGCACAATTGCGTTCGTCTTAGGCGTAGCCGCCCTCCTTGTCGCAGCGTCAGTTTTTTACCGACCTATGGCGGCGAGCATCCGAGAGCGCGTGCGGAACATTCGTCGCAACCGAGTCGCGCGTCGTTCATGTCAGGAATTTCTGAGGATGGAGAAGAGGTTCGGGGATTTCCTAAACCAGAATGACGCGATCAATCTGCGAAATATCATTTCCGACATTTACGGGCGAAATGAAGAGGAGGTGTCCAAGCTATGCGGGCCCGAGTACCTCAGCGACTACTACGGCCTGATACACATGCGCCACTTGAAAAAACCTCCGAAAACCAACACTGCTTTCCACCTCGCGCTGGCGGAATTTCATCAGATGGTTTATTCATACAGCCGGAATTACGTGCTTGATCCCTTTCGGCGGCTCAACGGAAGTCCAGTGCTCGGACAGCGACAGCCCCATGAAAGGGAGCACTATCAGGAAAGGACAAAGCAGTTCCGGGAGCGGTGGGTGAGATTCCTCGACGATTTTACAGAATTTCTGGACAAGACCAACCACGACATGCGGTACGACGATTACCGTGAGCAGATTGGCACGCACTTCGAGTACCCCAAGCCTTTATGACGCTACTTGTCGCTCCACAAACCGTCACACTGATAGCCCCAATAGTCGCGCTTGTAGTTTCGCTGCTCACGATCCTGTGGAGCACACATCTGGCCCTCGTCAAAGAACGCAGGCAGCTCTTATGGTCCAAAGAGCTTGATCGGTTCTTTGCCTTGGAGGAACGCGCCGGTCAACTTGTCGAAGAAGTGGCCAGTCATCGCGCCTTCGACCAATCAATTGGCCCAAGGCTGGAAGAATTTGGGCAGGATGCTGGTCGCTTCGCGCGCCATGACGATGTACGCCGAGCCATTCTACAACTTCAGAACACTCTCAACCGGATGTTCGTCGCAAAGAAAGATCACGACGACGACCAGGAAAGCCTTCGTTCTGAACTGGACCACAATCTGAAGAAGCTCTTGAATGCCTGCGATCATGTCACCGAAAGAGCCGAATATATCCGCGTTTTCTCCCCTTGGCCGTGGAAGAAGCAACGAAAACGCTGATTCCCAGGAGGATTTATGGCTGACATTCAGAAACGGCCAAACAATATCGGCAAGTGCCGCGTTTTCACTGCCATTGATGGGCGCAAAGTACATCGGACGATTGAAGATGAAATCGTCAGACCGCAAAAGACCAGCCGACATGAGAAGCTAATCTATCTACAGAAAATGCGGTATGAGGAGGCTAGTCGCTCAGAGTATCGTTTCACGTACTACATGCGCGGTTTAAAGAAGGGCGCACGGGGCCGCTGGGTTTTCGGCCAGTTCTCAGTCCTCATCCCACCAGCAGACTTAAAATGGTTGCTCCGGGAGGCGCGTAGGCGACGCTGGCCGGGATTCTGACATCCCCTACTTTAGCTTGCGGGCGAGGCCGGGAAAATGAAGATCACGACGATAGCAGCAAAGCTCCGCAAGGTTGCGGTCGGGATGGGGGGAGCCGGGGGACAGACGGGACGCTTTCCTCTATTTTGTCGAGTGATGCTTCGGTTTGATCTGTCCCTAGCTTCGCGTCTCTCCTGCCTGTCTCACATCCCGCGCACTTCAACCCTCCCGAGCTACCATTCGACCCTCATCTTCGACCATTCGATGTAAAACACTTAACATCTTCATTAAGGTGTGCTATACTCCTTTGTGTTTGTCGAATCCCATCCCCGCCGATCGCCCCGCTCCGAAAACGTTCAGACGTGCCAACATTCAAACGTTCAAACGAGTTTCACCCCTAATTCCCCTTCCTCCCATCTTCCGTACACTCTTCCAAGTTCCGTATCCCGCAAGTCCTTTACTTGCCGTTCTTACGAAAACACGGGGGGTGTGGGGGTATTCTTCCCGTTTTGGGACACGCCGACGTGCAGACGTTTCGACGTGCAAACGTTTTCCCTATCACCTGCCTTTTCAAACTCTTGCGCACTCTTTTGCGCGCAGCAAAAACTCAACTCCTTTCTTTTCAAGCGATTCTGCACTCTTTCCCAAAAACCACCCGGGGGTGGGGGGGGCCCCTGCGCCCTGGCTTGGCGGGGCGGGTTGGCGACGGAGGAAGCGAGGCGCGGAAATCTCAAGGTGAGTCAGGACGGAGCAAAGTGTCGCTTGTTGAGACAGTTGGGGAAGGCGCGGGGGAGAAATTATATTGGAGGTGTAGTGACTGGATGGATACAGAAAGGAAAGGGTTGAGGAAAAGAGGCGCGCGAGCGAGATTGAAAGGAAAGAAGATGGCGGAGCAAAGCTCGGTCAACGGACTTGGGCGGCAGTATTCCTGAGCAGTCTGTTAGAGGGAGGTCGAGTAGCGCGATGTTTGGCAAGTACGTTGCACAGTTCAATAGACGACAGACAAGAGGTTTTCCTCGAGCAGAAGATTGCAGGGAAGCAACGGTTGGCATCGAGGAGTTAAGGTGCACCGGCGGCGCTGGCGAAACCGCAACCCCGGCCAGAAAACGACAGGGTTGCAGACGGCCCGACGGATTAACTCCCCCAACCACGCAATCCCGCGAGGAAAAGCCTCCAGGGTGTCCAGTAGGTCGAGATGCTGTGCGCATTGCCGAAATCCGAGAAGTTAACTCCGCGGGTTGGAATCCAAAAGATCCTCTTCCTTAGTTTCTCCCTGAACCTTGCTTTGATCGTATGGGCGCCACCGACGCGGGCGCAAGAGGGCGCCGCTGCGCTGATGGAGGGACAAATTTCCGGGACGGTGTTGTTGAAAGCGAACAACCGGCCCGCGAGCCAAGTGGCGGTAAAGCTGAAATCGCACGCGGCGGGGATATTCAGGAGCATCCTGACGGACTTGGAGGGGCACTTTGAAGTGAAGAGCCTTCCGCCGAGCACCTACGAGATCGTGGTGGATGAGCCGGGGTACGAACCAGCACAAACCAGCGCGACGCTCGATGGTTCCGGCACGAAGCTGGTGCTTTACTTGAAGCCTGCGAGCACGGCGGTGGTTTCGCGAGACCGTTACACGATTTCGGCGCGGGAGCTGAAGATTCCCTGGAAAGCGCAGCATGAATTTGAGAAGGGAGCCGCAAGCCTGGCAAAGAGGGATGTTGCGGAGAGCGTGAGCCACTTCGCGAAGGCGGCCGAAGCATTTCCCGAGTATTACGAGGCCTACTATCATTTGGGCGTGGCCGAGACGGCCTTGGGACGGCGGGATGAGGCCAGGCAAGCTTTTCAAAAGGCCATTGATTTGAGCGGCGGGAGGTATGCCTGGGCGGAGTTTGGGATTGGTTATCTCCTTTATCTGGAAGGAAAGCCACAGGAAGCAGTAAGCGTTATCCGCAAAGGATTGGAGGTGGACGGGAACTCCACCGATGGTTACTTGATCCTGGGGATGGCGCAATTGCGGCTGGATCGCGCGGACGAGGCGGAGCAAAGCGCGCGCGAGGCGCTGCTTCGCAACCCCAATTTTGCGCGGGCCTATCTGGTGTTGGCGGATGTTTACGCGCGGAGACATCAATACCAGACGCAACTCCAAGATCTGGAGACCTACTTGAGACTGGAGCCGAACGGGGCCGAGGGTGAACGCGTCCGGCAGGTGCGCGAGGTGGTATTGGAAAGGCTTGCCAAGGCTCGTCCGGAAGAGTGAGTTGGTTGAGCGCACGAGCATAAATCTCTCTCCTGCAAAAACTCAAGATCTCCAAAGAGAAAAAGCGGCAGCTCTGCACGTAGACGAGTCGGAATACGGTGCCACCCTCCGAGTGCGGCCGGAAGAGGCGCGGCGGTCAAGGAGAACCTGGAGGGAAGTAGAACGGCGCGGGCATGAAGGAGAGGAGAAAGATTACGAAAGCAAAGAGCGCGGCGCGCCGGCGCGCGGGATCAAGAGTGGCGGGATCGTAAATGGGGGCGACGCGGAGGAAACGCATTCCGAGGAGCAGAGCGCCCCAGACGTACCAGCCATCCCAGAAACCAGCGAGACCGAGCAGGATGATGCCAATGGGGAGGACGAGCGACATGAAGCGGTGCAGGCGGGCGCTTAGAGAACGAAGAATATGGCCGCCATCAAGTTGAGCAACGGGCACGAGATTGAGCGAGGTGACAAACAAACCGACCCAAGCGGCGCGCCCAACGGGCGGCAAAAGAAGAGCGGAGGGCGAGACGCCGGGATGAAAGAGCGCGTCGAGAAGACGCAAGAGGAGCGGAGTGCCATAGATGACTTCGGCGTTGGCAGGGTTGGCGAGGCCGGGAACGAGCTTGGCATGGAGGACGCCGTAGAGGAGCGCTGGAACCGCGAAAAGGAAACCGACGAGCGGGCCGGAAGCGCCGACATCGAAGAGGGCGCGGTTTGTGAGGATGGGCGAGCGAATCAAGATGAAGGCGCCGAAGGTGCCGTTGAGATTGGGGAAGGGAACGAAAAAGGGATAGGTGGCGCGAATATGATGGTAACGGCAGGCAAAATAATGGCCGAGCTCGTGGGCGAGAAGAATGGTGAGCAAGGTGAAAGCAAAGGGCAGGCCGGCGGCGAGACCGAGAGGGTGTTTGTAAAAAAGAGTAAAAGAGCGGAGGAATTCGTCGAAGGAGAAGGCCTGGTTCTGAGCATACGCTGTGGCGAACTGTGTGCCCGCGACGAGGCAGGTGCAGAACGTGAAGAGGAACAAGATGCAAGCGAGGATTAAGATTTTTCTGGAAGGATGGCGGGGGACAGGGGTGTAGCGGACGCTGTCTGGAGGAGCGAAAGGCGAGTCCATGACGAGCGGCGGAGATGGCAGGGAATTTTCTGGAAGTGGAGTGGTCACGAATGGTCCGGCGCGGCGTGTGGGATGGACACGCCCAAGTACAGCACATTCGGGCGGGTTCGCGCCAGAGCCGAAGCCGAGATGGCGACTTACATTTGGAGCGATTGAGAATTTTACCGCGGCGGGTCTAACTCTACTTTTTTCCTTCTTCTTCGATGCCCTGAAGCTCTTTGCCAGGTTTGAAGCGGACGGCTTTGCCAGGAGGGATGTTTACTTCTTCGCCGGTGCGCGGATTGCGGCCGATGCCGGTCTTGCGGGGCTTGACGCTGAAAACGCCGAAGCGGCGGAGCTCGATGCGCTGGCCGCGGCCCATAGCCTGCTTCAAAGATTCGAAAACGGTTTCGACGGCCTGCTCGGCTTTGGTGCGGCTGATGTTCGTCGACTGCACGACGGCATTCACGATGTCC
>Ga0210405_10005528_pt1 | contig 11485 bp, 13 predicted proteins | sample IncBWH11MmetaG_FD_155492 | JGI IMG/M metagenome (GOLD analysis project Ga0210405, IMG submission 155492) | Forest soil microbial communities from Barre Woods Harvard Forest LTER site, Petersham, Massachusetts, United States - Inc-BW-H-11-M | ecosystem: Environmental > Terrestrial > Soil >... | reverse complement strand
TGGAAGTGGAGACGGCAACGACCCGTATGGTGGCCTTGCCATGGACATTAAAGGGAATCTATACGGCACAACGTTGTACGGAGGCCCCAGTAATATAGGCACATCCTTTAAGCTGACCAAGCAGGGAAAGACCTGGAAGGAGACCATTCTGCACAGCTTCGTGGGAGCGAATGATGGAAATGAACCTACCGGCAATCCCTATATTGACGCAAAGGGAAGGTTGTATGGAATGACGCAGACGGGAGGAAAATCCAACTTAGGGATCGTCTACCGCATTACGCCGTAGCCAGACGGATCTTTCCTAAACTGCTGATTGACCAGGATCGGTGGCCCAGCCTTTCGCGTTCTTTGCGAAGGCTGGGGCATTCCAGCCGTCAGAAAACAAAAATCCCCGCTCTTCTTCCACAAAACGGAGAGACAGGGCAGGGCACTCTCGCGAGTAATGTCAGAAAGAAAGACCGCGCCAGTCCCCTGCCATTTGCCTCCTTCGCTCCCCGTCTCTAAAATAGAAGATACCGTTTCCCGAGACACCATATGATTCATTTTCCGGTTCCTGAGGCGCTTACTTTCGATGACGTGTTGCTGCTGCCTGCCCGCTCTGATGTGATTCCGACTCAGACCAATACGCAGACGCAGCTCACCCGCAATATCCGGCTGAATATCCCGATCATCAGCGCGGCTATGGACACGGTCACCGAATCGCACATGGCCATTGCGGTGGCCCAGCAGGGCGGCATCGGGATCATTCATCGCAACCTGACCATCGAGCAGCAAGCCAACGAAGTCGACAAAGTGAAGCGCTCGGAGAGTGGCATGATCGTCGATCCGGTCACTATGTCGCCGGACGCCAAAGTTTCCGAGGCGCTCGATGTCATGCGCCAGTACAAGATTTCCGGCGTGCCCATTACCAAGAATGGAAAACTGGTCGGCATTCTCACCAACCGCGACCTGCGCTTCGAAACCCGCTTCGATATTCCCATCAGCAAAGTGATGACCAAGGAAAACCTGATCACGGTTGCGGTGGGCACGACGCTCGAAGATGCAGAAAAAATCCTCCACGAACACCGCGTGGAGAAACTTCTGGTGGTCGACGACAAATACAACCTGAAGGGTCTGATCACGGTAAAGGACATTCAGAAGAAGCTGAAATATCCCCACGCCGCCAAAGACTCACAGGGCAGGCTGCGCGCCGCCGCCGCCATCGGGGCCACCGGAGACTTCCTGGAACGCGCCCAGGAACTGGCAAAATACAAAGTAGATTTGCTCGCTATTGACAGCGCCCACGGCCACTCCACGCGCGTGCTCGACGCCATCAAAGCAGTGAAATCCAAGCTGCCCGAGGTTGATCTGATCGTAGGAAATGTTGCGACCTTCGACGGCGCCTGCGAACTGGCTAGAGCCGGCGCGGACGCAATCAAGGTAGGCATCGGCCCCGGATCCATTTGTACAACCAGGATCGTAACCGGCGCGGGCGTGCCGCAAATCACTGCCATCGCCGAAGCTTATCGCGCCACCAAGGACGCTGGCATCCCGATCATCGCCGACGGCGGAATCAAATATTCAGGCGACATCACGAAAGCCCTAGCTGCAGGCGCAGCCGCAGTGATGATCGGATCCCTCTTCGCCGGAACAGATGAAAGCCCCGGCGAAATGATTCTCTATCAAGGCCGAACCTTCAAATCCTATCGCGGCATGGGTTCGCTCGGCGCGATGGCGCAAGGCTCAAGCGAGCGTTATTTCCAAAACACCGACGACGCTTCGACCGCCATGCCAGTAATGGGCGAAGACTCAAACCGCCTCGGGAAACTGGTCCCCGAAGGCATAGAAGGCCGAGTCCCCTACCGCGGCTCCGTGTCAGTGACCATCCATCAGATGGTGGGCGGCTTAAGATCAGGCATGGGCTACTGCGGATGCGCGAGCATTCCCGACTTGCTGCAGAAAACCCGCTTTGTTCGGATAAGCGGCGCCGGCCTCCGCGAGAGCCACGTCCACGACGTAATGATTACTAGGGAAGCTCCGAACTATGCGGTCGAGTAGGGCTTCATTTTGAAAGGATCCATGTTTTTCGAACGCGCGGGGGCGGCTCGTTCTTGACCCCCGATCAAAAGCAATTACTCAAGACGTGGGTTGCCGCGGCTTTGTGGATGACGCTGATTGCGATCGAGTCCACCGACACATTTTCAGCCGAGCACACCGGCCGGTTTCTGTATCCGCTGCTTCACTTCCTCATGGGTCTGGATCTGGCCCGGTTCGAGGTGGTGCATGGCTACATCAGAAAATGCGGTCACTTTGTCGGCTACTTTGCCTTAAGTTTTTTTCTGTTTCGCGCCTGGCGGGCTACGCTGCGCTTGCCGTGGGCTCCGCGATGGACACTGCGCTGGGCTACGATTGCTTTTTTTATGTCTGTTCTGGTGGCCAGCCTGGACGAATGGCATCAGACCTTCATTCCCTCGCGAACCGGCGCCTTCAGCGATGTCGTGTTAGACAGTTTTGCGGCGCTGACGGCACAGCTTTTGATATTTCTTTTCTTGACCTTGAAACCGCGTCGAATGAGTGCTGCCTTCGATTGAGGGCTGGCGTCGCGGATATCATCTCGTAGTAAAGAAGCGTGTGCGTGAAAACTACTCTTTCGCCCCGCTGGGGCTCGCCTTTGTCCGACGTCTGCCCACGGCTTGCGCCGTGGGCTGCATTCTTAGGCCGCTTCGCGGCTGCAGACTCGCAGTTGTGTTCCAGGAGCCTTTGTGGCACGGCTGAGGCCGTGCCCTTCGCAAAAGCATCTAGGTATCCGGTCAATACATCGCGTCGTACTTCGTCACTACCCACTCCCCGCTTTTGTCTTCGAGCGTGACAGAGAACAGCTCTTTGTAGGTGCCCGATTGGCCGGGAGCGCTGAGGCGCTTGCCACGGTATTGCAGAATGCGCAGCGGCGGGTTATCTTCCCAATCCACGACCTTCCAGGAAACCAGCGGGTGCTGTGCCTCAGAAGAGCAAATAAAGGCCGCGTACTTTTTGCGATAATCCTTTTCCCATTCGGCCAGCTCTTCCTGGCAGTGTCCATCACGCATGGCATCGAGGTACTTCGCGGCCACGCGCTCGGTAGTACGGTCGCGCAAGGGATTCAGTGAGATTGAATTCGGGGTTCCGGAAAGGGGATCACGGCCTTCCGAGCGGGAGAGAACCGGGCCCTGCCCGTTCAGCCACATCAGGTAGCCAAAAAAGATCAGCAGAACCAGCACGCCGGCGCCTACGGCGATCGCGATTTGTATGCGGGAAAACCCCATATTCTCTTGCAAGTGTAACGTGAGCAGGAATGGGCGCTAGGTTACGGCAGTGACCCTCGCTAGTACATGTACGAATGGAAAAAGCGCACCCGAACGACAGAGTGCGCTTGCAAAAGAAAGTTTCAACCGCCAGAGGAGTGCGAGTATGGGTTAATACTGGCCGTAAATCAGCACATCCAAGGCGCCGTGGGTGCCCGCGGTCCCTACGCTATCGGCGTAAACGCTGAGTTGCGTGCCGGGAACGTCGTATACCCGAGTCATCTGGGAATGGGGTGTCAGCATGATGGTATCGAGTTGCGCCACCAGTTCTTCACCCTCGGTGAAAGTCAGCCGCAGGATTATGTTGGTGGTGGAGTCGATGCGTTCGTCCGCGACCAAGCGGATGCGTTCGTACATGCTGACATCGACGACGCCCAGTAATTTGGTCTGTCCGCCGGGAATCGAAATTGAACCCACTGGGGTGCGGAATGCCAGTACGTTTTCAACGTTGGGAGTTAGATGAGGTTGAATGGGAGTGGGAGAGGTTCTTGGTGATGTTGCCATGATTTGCCTCCGTATCTGACGCGCCTGAGAGGCGCGGATTTGTGTTTCTACGTGATGGGGGAGAATACTCCATTAACAAGCGGATTCTAGGTCTGGATAAATAGAAAGACAATGCTTGCGGATGAAAATATCGGGGTAACAGGACCGAAACGGGAATGCTGCTTTTGCCGAGTGGGTCGCGGCGAGTTTAACTTCGCAGCAAACGAGAGGCTTTCAATCAAGATGGTTCGTGGACGATTCGAGGAGGTTCGAAATTTAGTTCACTGGACCCAGATACTGATCCAGCCAGCTCAGTGTTTCCTTAATCAGTTCGTTGCGGGGGATGTTGTGACCGGTTTCGTAGAGCAGGTGTTTCTTCTGGTCTTTCCTCGAACCCAGCAGCCGATAGAAAGGCTCCTGGGTCGATTCCAAGGGGAAGAAAAAATCGTAGTGTCCATTCAGCATCAAGACCGGCTGCTTCACTCTTGAAATGAAGTTGATGGTATCGACTTCAGGAAGCGATCGATGGAAGTCGAGTCCACCCAATGCGAGCACACAAACCTTGATTCGTGGTTCCACGGCGGGCACGATGGCCCCCATTTCGGCTCCCCAACTGTAGCCATAGTACGCCAGCTTCTCGTGGTCAAGGTCGGGACGAGTTTCCGCGTAGTCGATAGCCCGTGATGCGTCTTTGACCCACATAACAACGTGGTCCCGCCAGGTGCTGGTCTCGCTCGCTACATCTATTTCCATGCCGTCGCCGCGTTCATACGTGCTCTTGTAAACGGGGTAGAGAACCGCGCGTCCACTCCTGAGAATGCCATCCAAGGCAGCTGTCGGGTAAACCGAGAACGATCGCAACAGAAGCGCATTCGATCCCGGAAAGAAGACGACGGTCTGGAAGGGCGGCTTGCTCTTCTTGGGAAGAAACAGATAAGCAACCGCCCTCTCGTGTCCGTAGGCAGCCGCGTATGTGATCTTCTCGGTCTTCCAATCATCTTCGTCCTTGCCAAAGGGCTCGACGGTCGGATTCAACGGGATTTTGTCGTAGGAGTACAGGCCGCGGTAGGCGCGGAACAATTCGTCAGAGGCGGGTTTTTCCTTGGTCAGATCGCGCCTGGGTGTAGGCATGGGAGCGGTCGCAATCTTTAGATCGACTGCGGGCTCGATGTATTTCACGCAACGAAAACCAATGTTCGCGGCACGGAGAAACGGCGACTGCGCGTCCGGATCAACGAACATGTAATTCGGTTCATCCCAGGCTCCGCCCAGCACATAGCGCTTATCGGAATCTGCTTCGTTCCAGATCCATTCTTTGACATTGCCTGCCATGTCGTAGTTGCCCCACGGACTCATGTCCGGCTTGCTCCCGACGGGCAAAACACCTGAGCTGCCAAAATTACTTGCCGGAACGATATATGCCGCGGAAAACGGCCCCGCAGCCCGATTCCAGTGATAGATCGTGGGTAAACTCTTGCCCGCAAACTCCGCGTAAGCCGCTGCTTCATACCAACTGATGCCGATAACCGGGAATTCATCCTGTCCCTTCGGATATTCGCCTTGTACCCAGTCCTTCGGCCCTGCCTGCCCAGCCGCGTCGCGGAACAGCGCAATGGCTTCGTCCCACGAGAGGTGCTTCCCGTCCCGCTGGAAATCCACTTTCCAATACTCAGGCTTTCGATATCCGCCCTGGTCGACAAACGCCTTGAATTGCCGGTTCGTCACTTCATATCGATCGATCCAATAATCATTGAGCGCCAACTCAGGCATGCCTTCATAGCCGGGGATGAATAGCGTCCTGGAATATTTCTGTGGGGAAACTCGTACCATGCCAGAAGGAATATTCGCGGACTCGTCGAGGGTGACGGTTGCCGCAACGGGCTGGCCGATTAGAACTGGGTACCAACCAAATAGGGCAGCGGTGGTCCGCAATACTGGGCCGAATCCTGGCTTCTCGAACTTCCATGCAAAGTTGCCACGCGGCTGGCGGACATTTTTGAACGGCGTATGCCCCACCAGCACCCAAGGCGCGGTAACGTCGCTGTACGACCTGCGGTACACGTCGGCCGCTGCCGGTGTTGTCTCGAGTGAAATCTGATAGGAAATGACCGGCCAAAGCCGGGCCAACGCGGGGTCGTCGGGAATCGACTTCTCCCCCTTCACCGCGAGCGAGTAGGCCTCGCCAAATTTCCCCTGATCGGCCAGTTGTGATATCTCCGGCAAAGCCACGTCGCGCGCCCAGCGAGCATCGCGGTTGCGCTTCACCAGCCAAGCTACTCCTGTGCCCAGAAGGACGATCGCCAGCAGGAGTGGAAGCATTACTCGCGGGCGTCGCACCTCTCGGACAATCCGTGCCGGGCTGAGCATCGCGCCTGACTCGGGAAAGAGCAGGTCGCGACAATTCTTGAGTTCCTGCGCCAGTTCGGCGCCCGAGGTGTAACGCGCGGCGGGATCTTTTTTCAGGCAGCGGGTAACGACGCGTTGTACTTCCGTCGGGACCTCTCGCTTGACTTCGCTCAACGGCTTCGGATCGTCCCGCATGACGGCCGAAAGCAACGCGGCGCTGGATTGGCCCTGGAAAGCTCTGCGGGCAGTCAACATTTCGTACAGCACCGAACCGAATGAAAAGACATCACTGCGCGCGTCGATGGGCTTTCCTTCGGCCTGTTCGGGTGACATATAGGCCACGGTGCCCACGATCATCCCGGGGGTGGTTACCAGCGATGCCATGGTCGCATCTTCGCCGCGTATGGCGGACGCGGAAGCGGCGGGTTTGGCGAGCCCAAAGTCCAGCACTTTAACCAGTCCGCTCTCGTCCACCATGATGTTCGTGGGCTTGAGATCGCGGTGTACGATGCCCACGGCGTGGGCGCGTGCGAGAGCTTCGGCAACTTGGGTGGCGTACCGGATCGCTTGATCGGTTGCCAGACCGCCGGGAGGAATCAATTTGTCCAGCGTCTGTCCGGCGACATACTCCATCACCATGTAGTCAATGCCATCCTGCGAACCGATGTCATGAATGACGCAGATGTTGGGATGTTGCAGCGCGGAAATGGATTTCGCTTCCTGAGCGAAGCGCGCATGCGAATCTGGGTTCGAGGACAGATGAGCGGGGAGGATTTTAATCGCTACCGTGCGCTGTAGCCTTGCATCCAGGGCAGCGATAGACTTCGCCCATACCGCCCGCGCCGAGGAGCGATTGGATCTCGTACGGCCCGAATTTTGTGCCAGGGATCAGCGCCATAGACCATGGCGATTATACCTTCGGAGTCCAATCGTTCTTGAAATAGCGCAGCGGCCGCAACGGGCGGAATTTGTTAATGCACCTAAGGTGTCTCCGCCCGACTTTTCCGCGGTCGCCGCTCTTACTTGATTTTATCTTCGCCTTCGGCGCCTGGAACTGGGTGTTCCACGCCCTGCTGCGCTTCGGCTTCTTCCATGGCTCGCTTAGTTTCGGCGGCACGCTTGGAGCGGGCTTCGCTGCGCTTCTCGCGCTTTTCATCGAGCAGTTTCTCGCTACCCAGGAGTTCGATGAAAGCGTTGTCAGCGCCGTCGCCTTTTCGCCAGCCGGTGCGGATGATGCGCAGGTAACCGCCGTTACGATCGCCGAAGCGGGGTCCGATGGTGTCAAATAGCTTGTCGACGGCGGCGCTGGTCATGAGGTAGGCCAGGGCCTGACGGCGGGCGGCCAGATCTCCACGCTTGCCCAGCGTGATCATTTTCTCGACTTGTGGGCGCATGGCTTTGGCTTTGGGGACGGTGGTCTCGACTCGCTCTTCGAGGATGAGAGAAGTGACCAGGTTCCGCAGCAAAGAGCGGCGGTGCGCGGTGTTACGTCCCAGTTTCCATCCTGCTACTTTGTGACGCATGGCTGAATCCTTTGTTCCGGCGGAAGGAAAGCAGATTCCTCGCTTCGCTCGGAATGACAAATTTTAGATACTCGGAATGACAAAATTTTGGGGACGGTCGCCCGTCCCCAAACAAGCTTTCTACAGATCGTTGTCGTTGCCGTAGGCGGACGCGGGTAGAATCTGGTTTGACGTCGGGCCGGGCACGGCGTTGCCTTGCTCGTCGATCTTCATTCCCAGACTCAATCCCATGGTGCCCAGAATTTCCTTGATCTCGTTCAGCGATTTGCGGCCGAAGTTCTTGGTCTTGAGCATTTCGGCTTCGGTCTTTTGCACCAGTTCGCCAATCGACTGAATGTTCGCGTTCTTCAGGCAGTTGTAGCTGCGCACGGAGAGCTCAAGCTCTTCGACCGAACGATTGAGGTTCTCGTTCTTGATCTCGGGCTTGCGCTCTTCCGACGACGTTGAAGTCTCGATGTCCTCTTCGAAGTTGATGAAGATGTTCATGTGGTCCTTCAGCAGCTTCGCCGCCAGGCCGATGGAATCAGCCGGAGTGATGGAGCCGTTGGTCCAAACTTCGAGCGTGAGCTTGTCGTAATCGGTGATCTGGCCGAGACGCGCGGCTTCCACGGTGTAGTTGCACTTGCGCACCGGGGAGTGAACGGAATCGATCGGAATGAATCCGATGCCCAGGTCTTCGTCGAAATTCTTGTCGGCGGAGGTGTAGCCGCGGCCGCGCTTGAGGCGCATTTCCATGTCGAGCTTGCCGCCTTCGCTGACGGTGGCGACGTAGACGTCCTTATCCAGAACCTCGACATCCGCATCCGCTTCAATCATTCCTGAAGTGACGACGCCCGGTTGGTCGGCGCGCAGATAGATAGCTTTGGGCGCGTCGCCGCTGAGCTTGAAGGGAATCTGCTTCAGGTTCAGGATGATGTCGGTGGCGTCTTCGACTACGCCAGGGATCGACTGGAATTCGTGCAGCACCCCTTCGATTTTCACCGCGGTCACTGCGGCTCCTTCAATCGAAGACAACAGCACGCGCCGGAGGGCGTTGCCGATGGTGGTCCCGAAGCCGCGTTCAAATGGCTGGGCCCAGAAAATTCCGTACTTATCGGTGAGGGTCGACGTATCGACCGCTAGGCGTTTTGGTTTTTGAAAACCTCTCCACAGCATTTGTATTCTCCTTCGGCCGTTTGGCTCAGTCCTGACTCCCTGAACGGGTCCATGTTCGTTCAGGTCAAACGTCGGGACAGGCTGATCTGGCTCGAAATGGGGACCAGAAAAATCTGATGCTACCCGCGAGATCCTTTCGCTTCGCTCAGGATGACGTCGGCTGGGCTGACGCCCAGCCAGTCGCGTTTATTTGCTATACAGTTCTACGATCAACTGCTCATTCACTGGCAGATGAATGTCTTCGCGCTTGGGCAACGACATAACTTTTCCCTTGTAGTGGTCGCGATCGATCTCCAGCCATGTGGGCGCGTTCTGGTGGCTGGCGAATTCCTTCGCCGGCTCTAGAATCGCCAACTTGAGGCTGCCTTCGCGGATCGCGATCTCCTCGCCTACGCTCACCTGGTACGAGGGAATGTTGACCTTGCGGCCATCCACTTGAACGTGACCGTGACGCACCAGTTGGCGAGCCTGGCGGCGGGACACGCCGAAACCGAGGCGATAGACGACGTTGTCGAGACGGCGTTCAAGCTGTTGCAGGAGCAGTTCGCCAGTCACGCCCTTGGTCCGGGCGGCCTTCTCGAAATAGTTGCGGAACTGGCCTTCCTGCGCGAAGTAAATACGCTTGGTCTTCTGCTTCTCTCGAAGCTGCAGGCCGTAGCCCACGATTTTCGACTTGCGGTCCTTGCCGTGCTGGCCCGGAGCAAAATTGCGCTTCTCGATGGGACACTTATCGCTGAAGCATTTGGTGCCTTTGAGGAACAGCTTCATGCCCTCGCGGCGGCAGAGACGACAGACGGGATCGGTATAACGTGCCAAGTTGCTTCTCCTTTAGATGACCGGTTTACAGGTTTGGCTTCACCCTTCGTCCCGGACGGTAATCGGTCGTTGGTCTTTGGTCGTTCGTCGTTGGCCTTATGGCATCCGCAGTTGCGAACGACCAACGACGCCTTTCTACACTCGACGGCGTTTCGGCGGACGGCAGCCGTTGTGCGGGATCGGGGTGGCGTCTTTGATGTTGCGCACCTCGATGCCGGACGCAGCCAGCGCACGAATTGCGGACTCGCGTCCTGAACCCGGGCCGCTGACTCGCACTTCCACGCTTCTTACGCCGTGATCGCGCGCCATTACTGCGGCGTTCGACGCGGCCTGCTGAGCGGCAAATGGCGTGCCTTTGCGGGATCCGCGGAATCCCAGGGAGCCGGAACTCTTCCACGAGAGCACATTCCCAGCCTGATCGGCGATGGTGACGATCGTGTTGTTGAACGAAGCCTGGATGTGCGCAATGCCGTGGGAGACGTGCTTGCGCTCCTTCTTCTTGAACGTCTTCTTCTTGCCTTTTTTCTCTGGGGCGGCGGGGCCGCCGGCTGCTGCTGGCTTTGCCATAGTGAATCAGTCCTTGGTCGTTGGTCGTTCGTCGTTGGTCATTTCATGCGAACGACCAAGGGCTAACGACCAACGACGATTTTATGTCTTTGTCGCTGTCTTCTTCTTTGCTGCCACAGTCCCTTTGCGCGGACCTTTTCGGGTCCGGGCGTTGGTGTGGGTGCGCTGTCCGCGGACCGGCAGATTCCGGCGATGACGATAGCCGCGATAGGAACCAATTTCGATGAGCCGCTTGATGTTCATCGAAACTTCTTTGCGCAGATCGCCTTCTACCAGACCTTCGGCTTCGATGACCTGGCGGATGCGGTTGACCTCGTCCTCGCCCAGGTCTTGAACCTTCTTCATCGGTTCGACCTTAGCCTGATCGAGAATACGGGCGGCGCGCGGATTGCCGATTCCGTAGATATAGGTCAACGCGATATTAATGTGCTTATTGCGCGGAAGGTCGATGCCTGCAATACGTGCCATGTTTATCCTTTATCCCTTTTCTTTATCCCTATCCCTGGCGTTGCTTGTGTTTGGAAGTCTCGCAGATCACCCGCACCACGCCCTTGCGGTGAATGACCTTGCACTTGTCGCAAATTTTCTTGACTGATGCTCGTACTTTCATAAAAACAGCTCCTAGCTTCTGGCTTCTAGCTTCCAACTTCTAGCGACTGCAGTTTAGCCAGAAGCTAGCAGCTAGGAGCTTATTTATAGCGGTACACGATCCGGCCGCGATTCAAATCATAGGGCGAAAGCTCGACGGCAACCTTGTCCCCGGGCAGAATGCGAATGAAATTCTTGCGCATTTTGCCCGAAACGTGCGCCAGCACCTGGTGCTTGTTTTCGAGTTCGACCTTGAACATGGCATTGGGCAGCGGCTCAAGAACCGTTGCCATCACCTCAATCGCGTCTTCTTTGCTCATCGACTCCTTAAGATCAGCTTCTAGCTGCTTGCTTCTAGCTTTAGAGTCCATAGCTAGAAGCGAGTAGCTAAGAGCTCTTATTGCGTCAAAATCACCGGACCTTCTTTTGTCACCGCCACGCAGTGCTCAAAATGTGCGCTGCAGCTTCCGTCGGCGGTTACTGCTGTCCACTTGTCATCCAATACGCGAGTGCCGGGCTTGCCAAAATTTACCATCGGTTCGATCGCGAGAACCATGCCTTCGCGCAACCGGGCGCCCTGCCCGCGGGCTCCGAAGTTCGGGACTTGCGGCTCTTCGTGGAGCTTGGTTCCGATGCCGTGTCCCACAAACTCGCGCACCACACTGAAACCGTTCGCTTCTACAAATT
>Ga0210405_10005526_pt1 | contig 11489 bp, 7 predicted proteins | sample IncBWH11MmetaG_FD_155492 | JGI IMG/M metagenome (GOLD analysis project Ga0210405, IMG submission 155492) | Forest soil microbial communities from Barre Woods Harvard Forest LTER site, Petersham, Massachusetts, United States - Inc-BW-H-11-M | ecosystem: Environmental > Terrestrial > Soil >... | reverse complement strand
GTCAACGATGTTTGCCATCAGACCCAGGCTCCTTGCGGCGGTAGGGACGGGCGCGCTGCGCCGTCCCCGTCGCCGAGCGTAGCGTCAGGCGACGGAACGAATATACAAGGCTGGCACGCTTGGCCAATCGTTCCGCCCGCTGGAACGCGGGCGGGGACATCGCAGCGCGATGTCCCTACCATCGGGGGCAGTGTCAGGCTGCGCCCCAGTGCCGGCTCCGCAGTTTTAATTTCTTGTTTTGCCGTCCGGAATTGGCTCCAGCTTGCTGGCGGCGCAATCGTGCGCTTCAGAAAAAACGCCGCGCCCAGGGCGATCATCACGAGCGAAAGAATCTGGTATCCTGAAAAGCCGCCGTAAAATCTCGGCGTCTCGCGGAAGAACTCCGTCACGAAACGAAATGCGCCATAAACAACCAGATAGAGCGAGAACAACCGTCCAAACAACAGCCCGCGCCGGACCATGAGGACAAAGATGCCGCCGATGGTTATTTGAAAGATGATCTCCGCGAGCTGAGCGGGGTATCGCGGCACGCCATCCACGCCGCGCATCGCGCACCAGCCGTCGTAAGGAAGCCCGCGACAGCAACCGGTGGTAAGGCAGCCGAAGCGGCCGATTGCCACCGTAAAAGGCAACAGGGCCGCGAAGCGATCGTTCGGAGGCATCGTGTATCCCACGAGCGGCTTGGCGGCTTCCGCGAACCCAAAACCGAGTATCAGCGCGCCAGTAATTGAACGGCCCGACCACAGCACTCCAGGCAGATCGTTCACCGGCGCCCATGGCCAATGATAATCGCCGAACAGGACCGAGAGCTTGGCTCCAATCACCGCGCCGAGAAGCGTTATGCCTTGCAAAAGATAATACTGCCGCCGCAGAGCCTTGTCCTGGATGTGTCGCGCCACCGGAAACGCCAGCGCGATTATCACGCCAACTCCGACGAATAGAAGATAGGAAGGGTGGGGCGGATTCATGCCTGCAGCTTGTGGCTTGGAGAACTGGAAGGGGAATTAGCGGCGTAATATAGAGGCGGCGAAGCACTCGCTTTCAGAATGGCCGCTCTCATGCGCCGGATTTTGCCGAAAGCTGCCGGGATGTCAACGGTGGCAAATGCTGCGGACCTTCAGCGACACCTTTTTTCTTCGCTTTGGCGGGCTGCCTATTTCCAGGATTCCATCAGGACATCCATGTCGGTTGCGGTTCGCCAAGGCGTACGGAACCGTCGTCACAGCGCTCGATCCGATGGATGTAGCCCCTCCCGTAGCGCGGACCTGTGCGCCAATTAATCGATACGGATGGTGGATTCTTTTTGATTCCGAAATCGCCGATAAGGATTTCGAAAAACATACCGTCGGTTTTGCGCTTTTTTGGAATCCTAAATGGGGGATTCAGGAGTTCAACTGTATCAACAGTGATGTTCCATGCGCGAAGGGCCGGACGAGGGTTCCAAATATCTGTGGAAAACGCCTTTTGTTCGATGTATCCCCGAGCGGGAGGGCGACCGAGTTTCGGCTCCCATTTATATTCAAGGTTTTCGTGTAGAACCTTTTGAAATTCCTGGAGTGCGAGCTGAACAGCCTGTTCAAGGTGAGTATATGAGTCTTCGCTCATTTGGTGACTTCCTCCCGGCTAGTACGCCACGGCAGGTTGACCGCTTGCGCCGTATCGCCAGCGCCTGACCATCTGGCGCATGTGCTCGAAAAACAAATAAACCACGGGAGTCGTATAAAGCGTCAGCACCTGCGAGAGCAACAAACCGCCAACGACCGCGATTCCCAACGGACGTCGAAGTTCGGATCCCGTGCCCATGCCGATTGCCAATGGAAGCGCTCCAAGGAGCGCGCACATCGTCGTCATCATGATGGGGCGGAAGCGGATGATGCAGGCCTTATAAACGGCTTCCTCCGGTGAAAGCCCTTCCTGACGTTCGGCTTCGAGCGCGAAATCAACCATCATGATGGCGTTCTTCTTCACGATGCCCATCAGCAGGATGATGCCGATGAATGACACGAGGGAAAGTTCGGAACCGCACAGCATCAGCGCCAGCAGCGCGCCCACGCCGGCCGAAGGCAGCGTGGATAGAATCGTGATGGGATGAATCAGGCTTTCGTAAAGCATTCCGAGCACGACATAAACGGTGACCAATGCGGCCGCGATGAGGAGCGGGATGGTCGACAGCGACGACTGAAAAACCTGCGCGGTGCCCTGGAAACTGCCTTGCACGCTGGACGGTATCCGCAATTCGTCGGTGACCTTCTTGACGATCTCCGTGGCATCGCCGAGCGCGACCCCGGGCGCAAGATTAAACGAAAGCGTCACTGCCGGGAATTGGCCCTGGTGATTCACAGAGAGAAAGGCGTTGCCGGGTTGAAACTTTGCGACCGCAGTCAGCGGCACCTGCTGGCCGTTGGTCGATGTGACAAAAATCTTTTGCAGCGAGGAAGGGTCCAACTGAAACCTGGGATCGACTTCGAGAATTACGTGATGCTGGTTGTAACGCTCGTAGATCGTTGAGACCTGCCGCTGGCCGAAGGCGTCGTAGAGCGTGTTGTCGATCAACGCCGGGGATATGCCGAGGCGCGCGGCGGCGTCGCGGTCAACTACGACGTTGGCCTGCAAACCTCCGGTTTGCTGGTCGCTGTTGACGTCCTTGAGTTGCGGAGTATGGCGGAGCTTGTCCATGAGGGCGGCAGACCAGTGATTGAGTTCGTTGAGGTCGCTGGCTGTCAGGGCATACTGAAATTGCGCCTTGCCTGAGCGTCCGCCCACGCGCACATCCTGCGACGCCTGAAGAAACAGCGTGGCTCCGGGCACCCGCGCCAGCTTGGGGCGCAAGCGGCTGATGACTTGATCAGCGGTTGATTTCCGCTGGCCGTGCGGTTTGAGCGTGATGAACATGCGGCCGTTGTTGACGGTGTTGCCGCCTGGACCACTCCCGCCGACAAAGCTGCCCAGCGTGTCAACGTCCTGGTCCTCGAGCACGATCTTCGCAACGCGCGCCTGGAGGTCCGCCATGGCGGCGAACGAAATGTCCTGCGACGCCTCAACCGTCCCCTGAATCACTCCTGTATCCTGCTGCGGCAGAAATCCCTTTGGCACGATATTATAAAGATAGCCCGTGGCCACCATGGTCATCACAGCCAGGCCCAGCATGAAGATCTGGTGCCGCAACACCCATTTGAGGCCGCGCTCGTATCCCCCGAGTAAAAGGTCGAAACCGCGCTCGCTAAGGCGGTAGACAATCCCCGGCGTGCCGTAGGTACTTTCACTCCGAAGAAAGCGAGAGCAGAGCATCGGCGTCAATGTCAATGAAATCACGCCTGAGACCAGCACGGCAACGCTAAGCGTTACGGCGAACTCGTGGAAAATTCGCCCAACCAGGCCGCTCATGAACAACAGCGGAATGAACACTGCCACGAGCGAGGTGCTCATCGACACGACCGTGAAGCCGATTTGCCGCGCGCCTTTCAGCGCCGCAAGCATCGGCTTTTCGCCATGCTCGATGAAGCGGAACACGTTTTCGATGACGACAATGGCGTCATCCACCACGAAGCCGACCGAGATCGTGATGGCCATGAGCGACAGGTTGTCCAAACTGTAACCAAATACGTACATGAGCGCCGCCGTGCCGGCCAGGGCCAATGGCACGGTTACGCTCGCAATGAACGTCGGCCAGAACCGGCGCAGGAAAAGGAAAATCACCAGCACCACCAGCGAAACGCTCAACATCAGGGAGAATTGAACATCGTTGACCGACGCCCGGATCGTTTGCGTGCGGTCGCTGACGGGCGAAAACTTGATCGTGGGCGGCAGCCATTTCTCCACCTCGGGCATGACTTTTTTGATGCGGTCCACGGTTTCGATCACGTTCGCGCCGGACTGTTTGAAAACGATTACCAGCACGGCCCGATTGGTTCCAAACCAGCCGCCGGAACGATCGTTTTCGACGCCTTCGATGGCCTGGCCCAGGGCGCTGAGTTTCACCGGCACGCCGTTCTTTTGGGTGAGAATGAGTTTTTGATAATCATCCGCATCCACGAGTTGGTCGTTGCTGGCGACAGTGAAGGATGTTTTCTCGCCGTCGAAACTGCCCTTGGGTTCGTCCACGTTGACCTGCTGCAACATCTGGCGGACCTGCTCAAGGCTGATGCCGGTTGAGGCCAGGGCGGCGGGATTAATTTGGACACGCACGGCGGATTTATCCGCGCCAATAATGAACGCCTGGCTGACGCCTTCGACCTGGCTGAGTTTTTGGCCCACGATATTGTCGCCGTATTCGAAGATCTTCACGCCCGGCAGCGTGTCGGAAGTCATCGCCAGGATCATGATGGGAGAATCAGCGGGGTTGATCTTGTGGTAGGTCGGTGGTCCCGGGAGGTTGATGGGCAGGTCGCTCGCGGCGGCGTTGATGGCGGCTTGCACGTCGCGGGCCGCGCCGTCCACCGGACGATTCAGGTCGAATTGAAGCGTGACGCTGGCGCTGCCCAACGTGCTGATGGAAGTCATTTCGTTCACGCCGGCGATCTGGCCGAGGCGGCGTTCGAGCGGCGCGGCGAGAGACGACGCCACCGTCGCAGGGTCGGCGCCCGGGAGTGAGGCGGACACGGAAACCATCGGCATGTCAATTCGGGGCATCGGCGCAACGGGCAGAGAGCGGTAGGCGACGACTCCTAAACAGAACAGGCCGATTGCGAGCAGCGACGTGCCCACGGGACGCTTAATGAACGGTTCGGAAATGCTCCCGATTTGGTCTGCGTTTGAATCTGATGGCTGTTCGTTCATCGCGGGATTGGAATAGAGCGAGAATATTTCATCATCCCGGTGGAGGAAGGGTTTGAGGAACAGCCGGCAATCCGGCGGCCTCCGGAGAACTGCGCCACCGCCTCGCCCAATTTCCGAGGCGATCCAGGTAAAGATAGATTACCGGCGTAGTGTAGAGTGTGATGAATTGGGAAAGGAGAAGGCCGCCGACAATCGAAATGCCAAGCGGGCGACGAAGTTCCGCGCCGGTCCCGCCCTGCAAGGCAAGCGGCAACGCGCCCAGCAACGCCGCCATGGTTGTCATCATGATCGGGCGAAATCGCAGCAAGCAGGCCTGGTAAATGGATTTTTCAGGCGGCAGTCCTTCATTGCGTTCCGCGTCGAGCGCGAAGTCGATCATCATGATCGCATTCTTTTTCACGATTCCGATCAGCAGAATGATCCCGATCAGCGCGATGAGCGAAAGCTCGGTATGGCAAATCAACAATGCCAACAGGGCACCCACGCCGGCCGAAGGCAGGCTGGATAGAATGGTGATGGGATGGATGTAGCTCTCATAGAGCACGCCCAAGACAATGTAAATGACCACGATCGCGGCGAGAATCAGGAATGGTTCGCTTTGAAGCGACGACCGAAATTCGGCCGCGCTGCCGGAGAAACTCGTCACCACCGTTTCGGGCAGGCCAATCTCCTTTTCGGCCGCCTGGATCGCTGTTACTGCCTGTCCGAGCGAGCTGCCGGGCCGCAAATTGAACGAAAGCGTTATCGCGGGGAACTGGCCTTCATGCGTAATCGAAAGCGGAGCGGTTATGGTTCTAACGCTCGCAAATGCGCCTAACGGCACCATCTGGCCGCTCGAGGACTTCACGTACAATTTGTTCAGCGATTCGGGCGTAAGTTGGAATCGCGGTTCGGCTTCGAGAACGACGCGGTATTGGTTAAGCTGCGTAAAAATGGTGGAAACCTGACGCTGGCCGAACGCGTCGTAAAGCGTGTCATCGATGGCCTGGGTCAGAATGTTGTAGCGCGACGCGGCCTGCCGATCGACATCGACGCTCACTTGCATGCCGCCCGATTGTTGATCGCTCGCCACGTCCGCCAGTTCGGGAAGGCTCCCGAATTTGGCAACCAATCTAGGCGCCCATTCGGCGAGTTCGCTGTCGTTGGCGTCCTCCAACGTGTATTGGTATTGCGTGCGGCTGACGCGGCTGTCGATTTGCACATCCTGTACGGCCTGCATGAGGAGGGAGATGCTTTCGACGTCTTTTGTAGCGTCGCGGAGGCGGTCGATGATTTCAGTCGCGCTGGCGCCGCGCTGGTTGCGGGGCTTGAGATTGATGTAAAGTTTGCCGGAATTGACCGTGGCGTTTACAGTGCCAGCGCCAACAAATGAAGCCACATTAACCACGTCGGGATCTTTGACGACGATGTCGGCGATTTTGCGTTGAAGCTCGACCATGGCCCTGAAGGATATCGATTGGGCCGAGTCGGTCACACCTGTAATCAAGCCTGTGTCCTGCTGCGGCAGGAGGCCCTTGGGCACAACGAAATACAGCCAGATCGTTGCGACGAGGGTGAGGATCGCCACACCAAGAGTGAACGGCTGATGACGCAACACCCATTTCAGGCCGCGATCATAGGCGTCCAGCATTGCCTTGAACATTGCTTCGGTGACATGAAAGAAACGGCCGTGTTTCTCTTCGCGTTCCGGTCTTAACAGCCGCGCGCACATCATCGGTGTGAGAGTCAGCGACACTACGGCTGAAACCGCGACTGATACGCTGAGCGTAATGGCAAATTCCCGAAACAGTCGCCCGACAATTCCGGTCATGAACAGCAACGGGATAAACACCGCTATGAGCGAGATGCTCAACGAAATAACGGTAAACCCTATTTGCTTCGCGCCCTTGAAGGCCGCCTGCATTGGGGATTCGCCAAGTTCGATGAATCGCACGATGTTCTCGATCATCACGATGGCGTCATCCACAACGAAACCGGTGGCGATGGTCAGGGCCATGAGCGAAAGGTTGTCGAGGCTGAAGCCGATCAATTTCATGATGCCGAACGTGCCGATGATGGCCAGTGGGAGCGCAACGCTGGGAATGATTGTGGCCCAGAGCTTTCGCAGAAACACGAAGATCACCATGACCACCAGCGCCACGGTGAGGAGCAAGGTTAATTGCACGTCGCGGATCGAAGCGCGGATTGTCTCCGTTCGATCAGTGAGGATGTCAATCTTAACTGAAGGCGGCAGAGACGAGCGCAAACGCGGCAGGAGCGCCTTCACGCGGTCGGCGGTCTGAATGATGTTCGCGCCGGGCTGGCGTTGAATGTCGAGGATGACCGCGGGTTGGTTGCCCACCCATCCTGCAAGGCGGACGTTCTCGACATCGTCGATCACCTTGCCAATGTCGCCCAGCCGAACCGGGGAACCATTCTTGTAGGCGACGATCACCTTGCTGTAATCGGCTGCGGAGAAGATTTGGTCGTTTGCGCCGATGGCGTAGGATTGGCGCGGGCCGTCGAAGCTGCCTTTGGGCTGATTGATGTTATTTTGGAGCAGGGCATTGCGAACGTCCTCCATGCTCAGGCCCTGGGCAGCGATTGCCGCTGGATTGATTCGAACGCGAATGGCGGGTTTTTGGTTGCCTTCGATTGTCACCAATCCCACGCCGCTGACTTCGCTGAGCTTCTGTGCGAGGACGGTGTCGGCGAGGTCATTAACTTTTTCGAGCGGCAAAGTTCCAGAAGTAATTTTGAGCGTCAGAATCGGCGTGTCGGCGGGGTTAACCTTGCTGTAAGTGGGCGGGCTGGGCATTTTTGGCAGGACGCCGCCCGCGGCATTCATCTGCGCTTGAACGTCCTGGGCTGCGGCGTCGATGTCGCGATCAAGGACGAACTGAAGCGTGACGTTGGCGTTGCCAAATGAACTGATCGAAGTCATCTGCGCCAGTCCGCTGATTTGCCCGAACTGGCGTTCCAACGGCGTGGTTACAGACGAAACCATGACATCCGGGCTCGCGCCGGGATATTGCGCGGTGACCTGGATCGTCGGAAAATCAACCGGCGGCAAGGCCGAGATCGGCAGCAACAGGTAACCGAGCATTCCCATCAGCACGACGCCGACCATGAGAAGCGCGGTCGCGACGGGACGCCGGATGAATGGTTCAGAAATGCTCACTTGCTAAATGCAAAACGGAATCAAGGCGTTTCGTCGGATGGAGCTGATTGGACCTGGCCGGGCTGGGCCGGCACGACCTTGGATCCGGCTTGCAGTTTATACTGGCCATCGACTACGACGCGCTCGCCGGGCGACAGGCCTTTGTCGATGAGCGCTTCGCCGGCTTCAATCTGCGCCACCGTAATCGGCCGGATTTGCACCACAAGATTGGATCGATTCGCCCCGCCCTTGCCTTTCGGTTTCGGATCCGGCGCTTCGGCGGTGCTGGGATCGGCATTTTTCGGGTCCTTTGGATTGCCGTCCGTCGAGCTGACCGCTGTTACATCCTTGGGGCTGGCAGCGGTCGTTGTGTCATTGGTCCCCTTGACGATCACAAAAGCGTAAGCGCCGTCAGGCCCGCGTTGAACGACAGAGGCTGGAACGACCACTCCGTTCTTGCGAACTGTGAGCCTCAGCCGCGCGTTGACGAATTGGCCGGGCCAGAGGCGCAGGTCGTCATTGGGAAAGGTTGCCTTGAGCTTGATCGTGCCGGTGGTGGTGTCGATTTGGTTGTCAATCACCGCCAGCTTGCCTTCGCCGAGAGTCGTGCTGTTGTCGCGATCGACCGCCAGGACGACGAGTTCGCCCGCGCCCATTTCCTTGTGGATGTCGTCGAGGTTTTGTTCAGGCAACGTGAATATGACCGAAATTGGGCGCATCTGTGTGATGACGACCAGACCGTTGGAGTCGGTGGCGTGAATGATGTTTCCCTGATCGATTTGGCGAACGCCTGTGCGGCCATCGAGCGGCGAAGTGATTGTCGAATAGTCGAGTTGAACCTGTGCGCTATCGATGGCGGCTTGGTCAGCCTTGACCGCCGCATCGAACTGATTCACGAGGGCCTCCTGCGTTTGGTAAAGTTGCTGGGAGTCGATTTTAGCAGCGTAAAGATCGGCTTCGCGCTTGAGATCAAGTTTGGCGTTCGCGAGTTGCGCTTCATCCTGGGCTTTTTTGGCCTTGTTTTGGTCGAGTTGCGTCTTATATGGCGCCGGGTCAATCTGCGCGAGCAAATCGCCGGTGTGCACGTCCTGGCCCTCCGTGAAAGCGACCTTTTGCAACTGTCCGTCAACCCGCGCGTGAATCGTAACGGTGTTGAATGCCTGCACAGTGCCCAGGCCGTCCAGGTAAATTGGCACGTCCTTCTGGTTTACGACTCCAGCGAGAACCGGAACCGGCGGTTGAGCGCCGCCCCGGCCCGCGGCGCCTTTTGCGGCTGCTTCCTGGCGCTTCCGGAAGACGACGATGCCGACCACGATCACCACACAAGCCACGAGCAAAACCAGTTGCAATATCCACGAAGACTTGGGCGGCGTTTGCGGCGAACCGGCGGGGCCCGTTCCATGGGAAAAAGCGCCTTGCCCACCCGGATTCATTTCGTCTTTCAGCATAGGTTGTCGAATCATACCAGCATGGCGGAAAACCCCAAGCTGGATGGCGAGTATCAGAATATCTGATACGTTTCTATTGTCAAATGACGAAATATGTAATATGTAAATTCAATGCAGAACCGTTCACAGATGGAAACGCGAAGGCGGATTCTGGACACGGCCAAAGTGCTTTTGCGGCGCTACGGTCCCGATAAGATGACCGTCATGGACATTGCGCGCGAACTGAAGATGTCGCATGCCAACGTCTATCGATTCTTCCGGACGAAATCTGAAATTCTGGACGCCCTGATCGACGAATGGCTTTCGCAAATAGAGGCGTTCGTCGAGACCATTGCCGCCAGGGCGGCGCCCGCGTCGGATCGATTGGAAGCCGTCGTGCTGGAGTTGCATCGCAAGCGCCGGCAGAAACTGCTCGACGACGCCGAGTTTTACGAAACCTACAAGCGCGTGATCGAGCTGCGACCGGATTTCGCCCAGAAGCGCCGCGAGAAGATTTTCAATGTGTTTCGTCGGTTGATCGAAGAAGGAATCGAAGCGGGCGAATTCAAGGCGATCGATTCGAACGAGGCCGCAAACGTTCTAAAGGACGCCAGCGCGATCTTCCTGCATCCGTTAATGATACCAATTTTGCTCAAGGAGGACACAGAGACGCGCGCCCGAAATGTGGTGCGCTACGTTATTGAAGGCTTCTCCGCGCGCGCTGCGAAAGTGCTAACGAAGGGGCATTCCGTGAAGAGGCGCGCTCAGAAAGTGACCGAGTCCGCCTGACCGCGGGCTTCACGGAAAGTTTTTTTGCCTACTGCGAAGCGCGATAAAATCGTTCGCTGGCGGCGGGAAGCGCATCGATAAATTGGGTCGTGCCGGTCGGGTTGGGAATAGTGCCGCGCCGTCCCTCTGCCTCACGCAATTCGTCGCCGCGTTCGATTTGTCAAAAACTAGATCCCAGCTCCCGTCAAAGTGCAAGCCGCGTTGGATTACATCTTAATGTAATCCGGCGCCTTGAATGTTCCTTGATGACCCGCCCGCTGGAGTTTCTCAGGGCTTCGGCGCCGCCGACTTTCCCGGATCGGCTGATTTCAATTCGACACTTGGCGACGACGCGTTGGTTTGCTGTTGCGCCTTCGCTTCCTGGTCGTCGATGTTATGGAGCAAGCGCATCTTTAGCGTGTAAAACGTTTCATTCGTAACGCCGGTCAGTTGCTGGCGCGCCTCGGCGAAGCGTTCGGCATGGAGCTTGAACCGGGCGAGGTGAACGTAAACCCCTTCCCGCTCAAGCTCGTTTTCGGCCACATTCAATGCGTTTGTCCAGGCGGCAAGGCCTTCGTCCGCGCGAAATGGTTTAATGCTGTAGTACGTCTCCGCAAGATTTTGCGCCAATTCAAAATCATCGGGGTCGAGCTTTCGGGCGTGCTGGTACAAACCAAGCGTTTTGTTAAAGACCTGTTGCTCGTCGATCTTATAATATTCCATCGCGTCCTTGCGAAAGAGCCCGACTATGTCGCCAAGGTTGCGATAATAAACTGATTCATTCGGGTTCAGGTCGATTGCCTTTTCCAGGCATTCGATTGCCTTTTTCACCTCGCCGAGGTGGCCTTCGCCGTAAAGGAGGCCCAACTGGTTCCACGCCGCCGGATTCTTCGGATCCAATTCCACGGCTTTCTTGTATTGCACTTCAGCGCCTTCCTCGTCCTTGATGTCGTTCAGAAAACTGCCGTACGCAATCCGCGCGCCAACATGATCCGGGTGACGCTGGATAAAACCCTCGTAGGCCTTGATTGTGCCTGCGAATTTTGCATGGATGCGGGTGTTGAAACTCTCGGCTGGTTGTCCGCCGCCTTTTTCGGCGAAGTCATTGTTTTCCCTGATCCATGAATCCACTTCGTTCAGGACGGCGTCATCATCCATCATGATCTGGCGAAATTCCTTTTCCACCGGGTCGTTCGTATCAGGAACGTTGACGGTCAGTCCGGTTGTTTGAGTGACGAGGTTGCTGATCGCAGCCGGCTGATTGGTCGCGAGCAACGCGCCGAGCAAACCTATCAAGATGCTGTCCACAGCGGCAAGTTAGCTCCAATCCCTTGGTTTGTCCCTCACTTTGTCAGCTGCTCCCCTAGAGGGATTACCTT
>Ga0210405_10005525_pt1 | contig 11489 bp, 9 predicted proteins | sample IncBWH11MmetaG_FD_155492 | JGI IMG/M metagenome (GOLD analysis project Ga0210405, IMG submission 155492) | Forest soil microbial communities from Barre Woods Harvard Forest LTER site, Petersham, Massachusetts, United States - Inc-BW-H-11-M | ecosystem: Environmental > Terrestrial > Soil >... | reverse complement strand
AGAACATCTTTGTTGGAAACCTGGATTTCAACACGTCGGAAGACGAGCTGCGTCAATTGTTCGAAGCCTACGGACAAGTGGACCGGGTAGCGATTATGACGGATCGGGATACCGGGCGCTCGCGCGGCTTTGGCTTCGTTGAGATGACCAACGCAGAGGATGGTGAAAAGGCCATCGCGGCTTTGAACGGTTCACAAGTGGGCGGAAGAACACTGAACGTGAACGAAGCGCGTCCCAAGCCCGAACGCAGCGGAGGCGGCGGCGGTGGTGGTCGCGGCGGGCGAGAACGAAGTGGCGGCGGTGGCGGTCGCAACCGCTGGTAAGTCTGGCTCTACGGCGGATCGAGTCGTGAGCGCGATCCGGTGTCGGTCAGCAATTGATGTAAACTAAAGTTTACGCGCCCGTAGCTCAGCTGGATAGAGCGGCAGCCTCCGGAGCTGTAGGTCGGGAGTTCGAATCTCTCCGGGCGCGCCATTCCTCTCCCTCCTTTCTTCAAAGTCCCTTCGGATCCCGTCTTCAAAGTCCCTTCGGATCCCGCTCTTCTGAGGCGCCCCTTCGCGTCGTCTTCTCCATTTTTTCGTTTGGTTACTTTCTCCTCGAACTATTTTCCCATCGTTCAACTGAGATGGTTTGAGATTGTTCCCGTTGTCGATTGAAGGAATCGTTTTATGGCCGTTCGCTTCTGTTTCTTTGCGACTTGTGCCGAGCAACGCAGGCAGGCAAAATCGTTCTCATGCAATACGACGCGTTGTTGATTGTCTCGTTTGGGGGACCGGAATCCAAAGAGGAAGTAATTCCGTTTCTGGAAAACGTTCTTCGGGAGCGGAACGTACCGCGGGAGCGAATGCTTGACGTTGCCGAGCACTACTACCATTTTGATGGCAAGAGTCCTATCAATCAGCAGAACCGCGAGTTGATTGCCGCCCTTCAGTTAGAACTCGACCGGCATGGGCCGAAGCTGCCGATCTATTGGGGAAATCGCAACTGGCATCCTCTTCTCACCGACGCGCTGCGACAGATGAAAGCTGACGGTGTGCGACGCGCTCTCGCGTTCGTCACTTCGGCTTACAGTTCCTACTCGGGATGCCGTCAGTATCGGGAGAACATCGCGACTGCTCAAGCAACGATAGGATCGGGCGCACCAGAAATCGACAAACTGCGGGTGTTCTATAACCATCCTGGTTTTATCGAACCCATGATCGAACGCGCTCGCGAGGCGTTGATGCGATTAGCCCCTGACATTCGTCTTCGCGCTCATGTCGCGTACACCGCGCACAGTATCCCGTCATCGATGTCCGCTACCTGCAACTACGGGCAGCAACTCGAGGAGGCATGCCGTCTCGTTTCCGACGGATTAGGACGATCCGGAGATCGTTTGGTCTTTCAGAGTCGCAGTGGTCCGGCTACCCAGCCGTGGCTCGAGCCGGACATTCTGAGTTATCTACGAGAGATCAATAAGAGCAATGCCGCTTCGGCGGTTGTAATCGCGCCGATTGGATTCATCTCGGATCACATGGAAGTGCTTTATGACCTCGACACGGAGGCGGCCCAATTATGCGAAGAATTGAAGCTGCCGATGGTGCGCGCAGGCACAGTCGGGGCGCATCCCAGATTTGTCGCTATGATTCGAGAGTTGATTGTGGAGCGAATGACTGAACAGCCAGTTCGCATTGCGCTCGGAAACCTCGGTGTAAATCATGATGTTTGTCCGGCTGACTGCTGCCCTGCACCGCAGCGGGTGGCAACTGCACCACGACCGTAACTACTTCAAAGCTACGCCACGTAAGCCCGCGCTCGCAGGAGCGTCAGCGCCTCCCAGCAATCGTATGGTGTCGAGAACCATCGCGACCACTTTTTCATCACCAATGCTGGTATTGATCATCATGTGGTAGAGGCATCGGGTCGGCCAATCGGCATTGAAGTAATGCTTGATGAAAGCGATGCGCTCGCGGTCAACGCTATCGACCAATTCTTCTGCTTCGTCGGGGTGGGTACCGCTCGCCACGAGCCTGCGGATCTTCTCCGCCTGAGGCGCATAAAGAAAGATTCGAAACGTGTCGGCGCGTTCCCGCAAGAAGTAAGGTGCGCCGCGTCCAACTATGACGGCACCACCTACCTTCGCAATTTTTGACGTGATACCTTCCATGATCCTGACCATGCAGTCGGCATCGAAGGTCTGCGCCTCCGCCAGCGGCATACTGCGCTCGTAGCTGCCACGCCAAAACGCTTTGGCGAGACGGTAGAACGTGCCATCCACTCTTTCAGCACGTTGTTCCACCGTGCCGCAGTCCACGTGGCCCTGCGCCGCAATCTCTTCCGTAAGCGACTGGTCCCAGAGTTTCCATCCAAGGCGTTCGGCCAGGACCGAGGCAATGCCCGCGCACCCACAGCCGTATTCGCGTTCGAGCGCGATGATCCGGTACATGACCGCCTCCTCTCTCAGTGTACCGCCATTTCGCCGCTCGATTTCGTCCTCTTCATCAGAAAGACGGCCGGAATCATGGCGAGGATGATGGTACCCAGAATGTAGAAATTGTCGATGTACGCCAACATGGTAGCCTGGCGCTGCAGAATGCCTTGTACGACACCGACGGCCTGCTGCTGAGCATCGGCCGCGCTCGTGCCATGGGCCATGAGAGACTGCGCAACTCCGCGCAGCATGGCCTGAAATTGCGCATTGGCAGAGGTCAAATGACCCGTCAGGTCCATAAGATGTTTTTGCGTGCGCCGGTCCAGCATGGTGGTGACAAATGAGATGCCAACGCTGCCGCCGATGTTGCGCGCCAGGTTCATGAGTCCTGAGGCTGCGTTGTTCTTCTCTCTGGGCAAATAGGAGTAGGCCGCCGTGTTGATGGGAACAAATAGAAACGCCAGTCCGACGGCTTGCATGACACGCGCCAGCGCCGCGGTCTTGAAATCAATGTCGAGATTAAAGTTGGTCATGTGGAAGAGAGAAAACGACAACATAGAAAGACCGAAAAGCAACAGGTACCGTGCGTCGTAGCGCGACAGCAAAAATCCGACCAGCGGCATCAGGACCATGATCGCGAATCCACCCGGCGATAAAGCCATTCCCGCTAATTGGGCGGTGTAGCCCATGAGGGTCTGCAGGAAAAGAGGCAGCAGCAACGTACTTCCCAGCAGCGCGAAACCCAACATGAACATCAGCAGGTTCGATACCGCGAAAGTTCTCTCCTTAAACAAGTGCAAATCGATGATGGGATCTTTGTGACGCCATTCCCACCACACTACGAATATCAGGGATGAAATCGCGATGATCGATAGCGTTAAGATGAAATGGGATTCAAACCAATCATCGCGCTGACCTTTATCGAGAACGATCTGCAAACAGCCCAACCCCAGAGCCACAAACCCAAGACCGACGTAATCGATCTTCGTTTCACTCAGCTTACGGCGGCGCAGATACGGTGGATCCTGAATTAGGCGGGAAGTGAGCAGCAGCGACAATATACCGACTGGAATATTCACGAAGAAGATCCATCGCCAGCTGTAGTTGTCCGTGATCCAGCCCCCCAGGGTAGGGCCAATTGCTGGAGCCATGACTACTGCGATTCCATATACGGCAAACGCCATCCCGCGTTTTGCGGGCGGGAAGGTGTCTGCAAGAATGGCTTGCTCGCTGGGCTGCAGTCCCCCGCCACCCGCGCCCTGCAGAATGCGAAAAATAATCAGTGCGGGCAGATTCGGAGCAAATCCACACAAGAACGAGCTCACGGTAAAGACGAAAACGCAGCTCATGTAGAAGCGCTTGCGTCCGATGATGGAGGACAGCCAACCACTCAACGGGAGAACGATCGCGTTGGAAACCAGGTAGGACGTCAGGACCCAGGTACTCTCGTCCTGGCCTGCCGAAAGGCTACCCGCGATGTGGGGAAGAGCGACGTTGGCGATGCTGGTATCGAGCACCTCCATGAACGTCGCCAGCGTTACCGCGATCGCGATGATCCACGGATTCACCGGCGGTCGCCAGGCATCCGCCTGATTCATCGGAACCGCGGCCGCGCTCATTCGCGAATCCAGACCTTCGGTTCTACCGACATGCCGGGCCGCAGTTCGTGCTCTTTGATCTCGCCTTGCTCGAAGACGAGTTTCACCGGGATCCGTTGCACGACCTTTACGTAGTTGCCAGTGGCATTTTCCGGGGGAAGGAGGCTGAAGCGAGCGCCACTCGCACCAGCGACGCTATCGACGTGACCTTTATAGCTCTTGCCAGTCGCGTCGACATAAATCGTTGCCTTCTGGCCCGCTTTCATATCGCGAAGCTGCGTCTCTTTGAAGTTGGCAGTCACCCACAGATCCCTTTCATCGAGCGGGATCACCTTCATCAGTTCCTGTCCCGCTTGCACGTTCTGGCCAACTTCAACCGTACGATCGCTGACGATCCCGGGCACCGGAGCGGTAATTTTTGTGTACTGCAGATTTAGAATCGCCTGATCCAAATCGGCTTTCTTGCGCAGAGCGGCGGCTGCGGCAGATTGTGCGCGCGCCTGGATTACATTCAGCTGTTTCGGCCCGGTTGCGGCCGAGCGCTGATTGGCCTGCGACTGAAGAAGTTTGCTTTCGGCTTGCGTTACCTGGGATTGCGCGGCATCAGCATTGGCACGCGCAGCCTGTACTCCGGCAGCACTTGCTCTCGAGGCCGCGACCGCTTGATCGTACTGCTGTTGCGAGATTTCCTGCTTATCGACGAGTTGCTTGTATCGTCCAAGATCGTTCTGGGCCTTCACGTCGTTGGCTTCGGCTTGAGCAAGATTCGCCTTTGCTGCTTCGTACTGCTGGTACGCCGCTTTGACGGCTGCGTGCGCGTTTTGTACATCGGCATCGGCCGAGGACAACTGGCTCGTGGTACTGACCGAGGTGATCGGAACATCCACGGAAGCGGCTTCGGCCACCGCCCTCGCATCGTTGTAGTCAGCCTGCGCTCGCTGCACCGCAACCTGGTAGTCCGTAGGATCGATTTCGACGAGTACAGTTCCCGCCTCTACGTACTGATTGTCTTGCACGTTCAATTTGCTGACATGCCCGGAAACTCGAGGGCTGATTGAGTTCACATGTCCATCGATCTGTGCATCGTCGGTTGACTCGTAGCTGCCGAGATAACGCCATACGAAGAACCCCACGATCGCCAAAACGATTAATCCGGCGATAAGGAACATCCGGAAGCGCGGATCGTTGCGGCGCGAGGGCTTGGCCTGCATGTCAGCAGGAGCGGCGGGCAGGGGCGCACGCGGAGGCTCAGTGGCGCTCGGCTTTATTTCGTTTTCAGGCATGGTCTTCGTGGGTGTCTCCATGTCTATTTACCCTTTGTAAGATACTGCTTTACGCCTTGCTCCGCGTTGCCCAGCGATCGGGCAAGTTCGACCTTAGCAAGGTTATGAGCGTACAGGCTAGAGATATAAGTTTCGTGAGCGCTGGCCACGGACTGTTGGGCCTGCACTACTTCCAGGTTGTCAGCGACACCGGCGGTAAACCGGTCTTGGGCCTGGGACAGCGTCTGTTCCGCAAGATCCACGGAACTGCGCGCCACCTCGACCTGATCCGCGGCGGCGTTCAGGTCCAGCAACGCATTGCGCACATCATTGTCGATCTGGGCGCGAAGATCCTCTAATCGCTGCCTTGCCTGACGTAGCGTGGCCTCGGCTTGCAGCACATCCGCATGTGTCTTTCCACCTTGAAACACTGGCACATTGATGGTACCGGCCACATGGAAAGTGCCATTTGAAGAGGCGGGATTCACGCCAATGTCCCCGAAGTCTCCCTCCATGTCGAAACTCGGATAATATTCGGCGGTCGCTGCCCGTCGTGACAATTCAGCGGCGCGCGCCTGAGCCAGCGCCGCCTGATAATCGGAACGGGATGCATACGCGCGCTTCAGACTCTCTTCCAGGCTAGGCGGCACAAGAGCGTCGTAGGGGGCCTTGTCCGTCAAAACGAATTCCTGCCCCAGTGGCAGTCCGATGATGCGAGAAAGCGACAGCTTTTGCTTTGCGAAATCGTTGCGGGCAGTGATTAGCTGCTGTCGCCGACTCTGCAATTCAACCTGGGCACGCAGAGTGTCGATGGCCGGAATCACGCCAGCCTTCTGCTGATCGACCGCACGATCATAAAGCGTCTGCGCCGTCTTCAACTGCGCTTCTGCTGTCTCTACCCGGGCGTCCTCCGCAATGGCCTGAAGATAAGCATTTCCGACGACGAGGACGACCAGTTCCCGCGCATTCTTGTAGGTGTACTCCGCAGCTTTCAGATTCTGCGCGGCCGAGCGTTCCCGCTGAATGTAGTTCCAGTTGAAGATTTGCTGGGTAAGATAGGCGCGTGTGTCCAGATAGTTGAATGGCCCAATCACCCGCGGAAAAATCGGGAGGCGGAAACCGAGGGCGGCCAGACTGGTCTGCTGCACATTCTCCTGGCTCTTGACATCGATGTTCGGAAGCAGGTTGCTCAGCTCTTTCCATCGCTCGCCGCGCGCCGAAAGATTGTTGTCCGCCGAAAGCAGCAACCCAAGATTCTGTTTCAGTCCACGATCAATTGCCTCCAGGAACGAAATTTGCAGAGGTTGGGCGCTCAGCTCACCCGAGGGGACGCTTCCCGTGAATCCCTCCTGGGATATCGAGGTTGGAATCGTTACCTGGACGGTGGATCCGGTCGTGCCCGTTCCGGTCTGCGCCTGAGCAATCGTGAGGGCGCCGAAACATGCAGAAAGAGAGAGCAGAACAGCATTGCGGAAGAGCTTGTTGAACATGATCCCTTGAGAGGGTGCCACGACTCGCAGACAGGCGAGAGCAGACGACTCGGATCTTTTGCTTGCCTCAACGTCCATATGTTGATTCACACACATTCGCGCCCGATGCAAAAGGTTTGTTCGGTGCCGTGTATCGACTGACGTCTTTGAACAAAGCTTAGGCAAAGGACTGAAAAAACGACTGCGTTGGGATGTCATTCGGAATCGAAGGTTGCATGCGTTGCTGGCCGTCAAGCCACGACAACTCTATTACCTTCGATACTTTTTGCACAACAGATCAGCAGTTAACCTGCCGATCAGAGCTGTAGCTCATGAGCGCACCCACTCCGGACAAGGTTCTGCGGGCAAAACAAAAAGGATGGCGCCGACGTTGTCCGCGCTACCGCGCCGATTTCCCTCTCACGGCAACTGCCTTTCGGGAAAATGGCTATGTCGAGTTGCAAGGACGTTGCAGCGACATCGGGCACGGCGGGATGGGCGTGGTTCTGACCCCGCCTGCGCAGCCGAGCGAAGTACTATCGCTGGAGTTCAGGCTTTCTAATCACCCAATGCCCCTCGCGGTACGAGCCATCGTGAGGTACCGCAAAGGGTTCACGTACGGACTCGAATTTCTGGGTATTTCCTCAGATCAACTATCCACAATCGACGAGTTCTGCGCGACTTTGGAAATTACAGAATAGATTGGTAACCCCTGGCGTTACCTTACGAGCGTAACTTCGGTCATCTTGTAAGAACGTGACCCCTGCTTCAACCTAGCGATAACCAGTGGTCCAAAAGCGACCACGGGTTCTTGAGCCAAGCTATGAGCGATGTGAAACCGCCCACGCCTCCAGGTACCGATTGGACTCGACTCCTGAGCGATCCTGACTTGGTGGGACACCTGGGGAAACTGCTGCAGACTTATCGCGAGGCTCCTCCGGAGAAGCGCGAAGAGTCGTTGCTGGCAGCGATGCGCGAGATCAAGAGCCAGCCGGCGGCCGGAGCGAACGAAGCAAAGCCGGAACCGCAGACAGTTGCGATGCCAGCTCCGACGCCCATTGTGCCTTCCGATACGCCGCCGTTCGAGCCCGATATCTTTACGCCTTCCTGGGGTGACGACCGTCGACGTTATCCTCGAATCAAGTGCTTTGTGGCGGTGGAGCTCAAGGTGGAAGGATCCGAGACGCCAATCTGGGGCAACCTGTCGAATACGAGCATGGGTGGCTGCTACGTCGAGACGGTCACTCCAGTTAAAAGTGGAGCTGACGTTCAGATCGGACTTTGGGTTTCGAGCGGAAAGATTTGGGTGAAAGGCTTGATCCTCAACGGCATCGTCATCAAGAGCAATCCGTGTTGCGGTTTGGACGGCGTCCAGCGCGAAACGTTGAAACAATTTCTCAAGTTCGTTGAGACTTCCACGAAAGCTGAAAACAGCGAACACAGCTACCTACGCAAGTTGCAGACATAGTTCCCTCCTTCCGACATCGCGGCGATCTAGTCAGGCGTTCACCTGAACATCGTATCCAGATTTTGCTTACTTTCGTCGGTCCCTCCGCAACCCACAAATTCCGGATAAATTGATACACTCATACATCGGCTGAAACCTCCGTCACTCGTTCGCAATCGAATTAGGTAGGGAAACTTCACAAAAACGTATTAAGCAGCCTGAGGCGCGCTATCGCCTTACTTGAGGAGGAATTTTTCATGGTGGCCAGTGAGCAAACGATCGTGACCGGAAAACAACTGGACACGCTTTGCATCAACACTATTCGGACGTTGGCCATTGACGCGGTTCAACAAGCAAATTCCGGACACCCCGGAGCGCCGATGGGTCTCGCACCCGTCGCGTACGAATTGTGGCAGGAATTCCTCCGCTATGATCCAGAGAATCCCCTGTGGCCGAATCGTGATCGTTTTGTGCTCTCTGCGGGACATGCCTCGATGCTCCTCTACGCGATGCTCTATTTGACTGGCGTTCGCTATGTCACTCGCGAAGGCGAGGTCACTCGCGAGCTCTCGGTTTCGCTCGAGCAGATCAAGCGGTTTCGTCAAATCGACAGCCGCACTCCCGGTCATCCGGAGTCGCACATCACGCCGGGCGTTGAGACGACGACTGGTCCGCTCGGACAAGGCGCCGGCAACAGCGTGGGTATGGCGATTGCGGAGCGCTGGTTGGCAGCCAATTACAACCGTCCTGATTTTGAGCTGTTCAACTACAACACGTATGCGGTCTGCGGCGACGGGGATCTGATGGAAGGAGTGGCGGGCGAAGCGGCCTCCCTCGCCGGACACCTGCAACTCTCCAACCTGTGCTGGATCTACGATAACAATAAGGTCACGCTGGATGGCCCGGCTTCCTGGTCCTTCAGCGAAGACGTCATGACGCGCTTCGTGGGATACGGCTGGAATGTTACGCGTGTAAGCGATGCAAACGACCTCGATATGTTGTCGCGCGCATTCAAGAGCTTCCTCGAGACGAAAAATAAACCGACTTTAATCGTGGTAGACAGCCATATCGGCTACGGCTCGCCCCACAAGCACGACAGCAGCGAGGCGCATGGCGAACCGCTGGGCGAAGAAGAGGTTCGCCTGACCAAGAGAAATTACGGTTGGCCGGAAGACGCAAAGTTTCTGGTCCCCGATGGCGTGGTTGAACATTTCCGAGAGGGCATCGGCAAGCGCGGACGTGAACTTCGCAGCCAATGGGAAAAGACGTTCACCCAATATGCCAAGCAATATCCAAAGGAAGCTGGCGAACTGAACATGATCCAGCGGCGGGAGCTTCCCGAAGGATGGGACAAGAACCTTCCCGTGTTTCCGCCGGACGCGAAGGGTATTGCGACTCGAGAGAGCGGTGGGAAGGTGTTGAACGCTCTCGCACAAAATATCCCATGGCTGATCGGCGGTTCGGCGGATCTGGGAAACTCCAACAAGACCAGCCTTAAGGGTGCGGGAGATTTCGCTCCGCCTTCTTACAAAGGCCGTAATCTGCATTTTGGGGTGCGCGAACATGCCATGGGTGCCGCGTTGAATGGCCTGTCGGTGTCTCGCCTTTTGCCATTTGGCGGCACGTTCTTCAACTTCAGTGATTACATGCGTCCTACGATTCGGTTGGCCGCCCTTATGGAAACGCCGGTGACGTACGTATTCACCCACGATTCGATCGGTTTGGGCGAGGACGGCCCGACGCATCAACCCGTGGAGCAACTGGCATCGTTCCGGGCCATGCCGAATGCAACAGTGATTCGCCCCGGCGATGCAAACGAAGTGACGGAAGCGTGGAAGATCGCGGTTCAATCGAAACACGGTCCTGTTTTACTGGTTTTATCGCGGCAGGCCATGCCGACGCTAGATCGGACAAAGTACGCACCTGCGTCAGGAGCCGCCAAAGGAGCGTACGTCCTGGCAGACGCCCCAGGCGGCACACCCGATGTGATTCTGATTGGAACTGGCAGCGAGTTGTCTTTGTGCGTTGAGGCTGCTGAGAAACTGAAGGCAGACGGCATCAATACTCGCGTCGTCAGCATGCCTTCCTGGGAGGTATTTGAGCGACAGGATCAGGCTTACAAAGAGAGCGTATTTCCACCGCGTGTGACGGCTCGGGTTGCAGTAGAAATGGCGTCAACGCTGGGCTGGGAACGCTATGTTGGCCTCAAGGGTCAGATCGTCGGAATGCACTCTTTCGGCGCATCCGCTCCTTTGAAAGATTTGCTGAAGAAGTTCGGGTTCGTTCCCGACACCGTGGTCGCTGCTGCAAAGAAAGCGATCGCAGCGTCTAAATAAGATTCCTTGCTTGCGAACTCGCCTCGTCGCGCGTTCGCTTTATCACCGCCACCGTCGAATTCTTACCGGAGGAGCGTCATGAATCCAGTCGAAACCCTCGAAACCGCCAAAGCGGTCAATCCGTTGAAAGAGCTTTTGAAGCATGGCCAGTCGGTGTGGCTGGATTACATTCGCCGGAACCTCATCACCAGCGGTGAATTGAAGCGCCTGATCGAGAAAGACGGTCTGCGGGGCATGACGTCGAATCCCTCCATCTTTGAAAAGGCCATCGCTGGGAGCACGGACTATACCGACTTCCTCAACTCACTGAAGGGCAGAACCGACCTGGATGCGAAAGCGCGCTATGAAATGCTGGCGATCCGCGATATCCAGGACGCGACCGATCTCATGCGTCCGGTATACGACAGCGCCAAGAGAAAGGACGGTTTCGTCAGCCTTGAAGTGTCTCCCTACCTTGCGAATGACACCGAAGGGACCATCGCAGAGGCGCGTCGCCTCTGGAAAACGGTGAACCGAGAAAACGTCATGATCAAGGTGCCCGGTACGCCGGAGGGCCTGCCCGCGATCAAACAGCTCGTCAGCGAGGGAATGAATATCAACATTACGCTGCTCTTCTCGCAGCAGGTCTATGAGCAGGTCGCGGAAGCGTATATCGCCGGCCTGGAGCAGTACGCCGCCAAGGGCGGAGATTTGAGCAAAGTTGCCAGCGTCGCCAGCTTCTTCATCAGCCGCATCGATACTCTCATCGATTCGATCGTCTCAGAGAAATTGAAGAACACTACCGATTCGGCCCAACAAGCAATGCTTAAGAGCATCTTGGGCAAAGTTGCCATTGCTAACGGAAAGCTTACTTACGAGAGTTATCAAAAAATCTTCAGCGGACCGCGCTGGGAGGCGCTCGCGAAGAAAGGTGCCCAGACGCAGCGGGTGCTTTGGGCGAGTACAAGCACGAAGAACCCGAACTATC
>Ga0210405_10005521_pt1 | contig 11495 bp, 8 predicted proteins | sample IncBWH11MmetaG_FD_155492 | JGI IMG/M metagenome (GOLD analysis project Ga0210405, IMG submission 155492) | Forest soil microbial communities from Barre Woods Harvard Forest LTER site, Petersham, Massachusetts, United States - Inc-BW-H-11-M | ecosystem: Environmental > Terrestrial > Soil >... | reverse complement strand
GGGGCCAATGAAACCGTCGAGCCGCAGGTCCGGCGAGTCGAGGATGGCCTTGATGGCTGGCACGATCGTGACGTGGTTGCAGAACACAGAAAAGTTGGTCAGGCCGGCCGCCGCGGCGCGCAGCATGGTCATCGCGGTCGACGGCGCGGTGGTCTCGAACCCGATGGCCATGAACACGACCTGCTTGTCCGGGTTCTGCTTGGCGATCTTGAGCGAGTCCAGCGGGGAGTACACCATGCGGATGTTGGTGCCCTCGGCGTTGGCGTCGAAGAACGACCCGCCGCTGCCCGGCACCCGCATCATGTCGCCGAACGAGGTCATGATCACGTCGGGCTGCGAGGCCAGGTGGATGGCATCGTCGACCCGGCCCATCGGGATCACGCACACCGGGCACCCTGGGCCGTGCACCAGCGTGACCGACTCCGGCAGGTAGTCCTCCAGGCCGTGCTTGTAGATCGTGTGGGTGTGGCCGCCGCACACCTCCATCAGCTTGTACTGGCGGCCCGGCTCGCAGAGCGCCGCGATCTTCGCGGCCAGCGCGTGGGCCTTGTCGGCATCACGGAATTCGTCGACGAACCGCATTGTCCGCACGCTCCTCGCTATTCGATCAGTGATTCCCTCAGCGCCGAGATCTCATCCTCGTAGGCCTGCCCGATGCCCTCGAGGAACTCCATGGCCGCAGCGGCCTCCCGTTCGTCGATCTTCGACAGCGCGAAGCCGACGTGGATCAGCACCCACTCGCCGGGGACCGGCGGGTCGTCGGTGAGCAGCCCGATGTTGATCAGCCGCCGGACGCCGCTGACGTCCACCTTGGCCAGATCGGGCTGTTCGGGGTGAAGCTCGATGACCTCACCGGGTATGCCGAGGCACATGTGACACCTCTTCCTGGGTCAGCTCCCACAGCACTTGATAGGTCGTTGTCTGCGCTTCCTGGATCCGGTGCACCGAGGATGACGGCACCACGAACAGGTAGTCGATGCTGTCCAGCTCGGCCATCTTCCCGCCGTCGTACCCGGCCAGCCCGACCGTCAGCATGCCGCGCCGGCTCGCTTCGTCGAAGGCGCGCAGCAGGTTGCCGGAGTTGCCGCTGGTGGACAACCCGACCGCGATGTCGTTCCGGCCGCCGAAGGCGGCCAGCTGGCGGGCGAACACCACCTCGACGCCGATGTCGTTGCACAGCGCGGTGACCACCGACGTGTCGTTGGCCAGCCCGAACGCGGCCAGCTGACGGGCGAACACCACCTCGACGCCGATGTCGTTGCACAGCGCGGTGACCACCGACGTGTCGTTGGCCAGCCCGAACGCGGGCAGCGGGCGCGCGTCGCCGCCGGGGTTGAGGAACAAGGTCGCGAGCTGCTGCGCGTCGGTGGCGCTGCCGCCGTTGCCGAACGCGAACAGCCGGCCGCCCGCGGCGAACCGGGCCGCGGCCGCGACGGCGCATTCGGCGATCCGGGCGCCGTCCCGTTCGGCCACGGTGCGGCGCAGCTCACCGATCTCCTGCGCCTTGGCCACGGTCGACGCGCGCACCTGGTCCATGACCGCGGTCAGGTCCGAGGTGTCGGCGTACAGGAACGGGTACAGGGCCTCGAACTCACTCATGGCTGCGGCCCCACCACGGCGATGGCTTCCCTGGCGTGCACCAGGATGGTGTCTCCCACGCCGGCGCTCACCAGGGCCACGCTCACCGTTTCCTCGCCCGCGCCGGTATCCACCACGGCCATGGCATCCTCGAGCAGCCGCACCACCCGGACCTGTACGGCGGTGTCAGAGCAGGTGATGCAGACGTCCCCCGAGCATTCACTCACGTGATCACCCCCGGGCCAAGCACGCCGGGCTGCTCGAAGAACACGTGGACCAGCTCCCACAGCACGTGGTAGGCGGTGACGTGCATCTCCTTGACCACCCGCGGGTCGGAAGAGGCCGCCACCAGTACGTGGTCGACCGCCTTGCTGGTCGCGATCGCGCCGCCGTCGCCGCCGGTCAGGGCCACGGTCAGCAGGCCGAGCTCGCGGGCCGTCTCCAGCCCGGCCAGCACGGCGGTGCTGTGCCCGTCCGGGTCCAGGCCCAGGGCGATGTCGGCCGGGTCGGCCAGGAACCGGATCTGGTGGGCGAAGATCGCGTCCACCCCGGCGCGTTCGGCGATGCCGGTGACGGTGGCCACGTCGCTGGTGAGCGAGATGGCGGGCAGCGCGCGCTTGCCGACTATCACCGGATGCACGAACTCAACGGCCACGTGCTGCGCGTCAGTCGAGGAGCCCCCGGTGCCGAACACCACCAGCTTGCCGCCGGAATGGAACCGGACGGCCATGGCGTGGCACGCCGCGGCGACCGCGTCCGCCTGTCCGGCCAGGTCACGCGTTGGCTCACTGCGCAGCTCAAATAGGCGAACGGCGCCATCGCCGTCGGAAGCCATGACAGCCACCGTAGGCCACTGGCCGGGGACCGTCTAGTAGCCGACAGGACACTTCTGGTTGAGGCCGGACACTTCTGGTCGATAGGACGGACACTTCTGGGCGACAGCGGTTCAGAGCAGCCGCAGCTGGCGGTCAGCTGACCGGCGGACGCGCGCCGGAGCGGCAGGGCCTAGTAGTTCCGAGCTGACCGGTGCTAGAAACGGCGACCGGCCCGCCGCCGCCTCGGTGCCGTGCCGGGTCCGGCGGGCCGCGCAGGTCAGCACGAGCTGGCCGCGGGCCCGGGTCATCCCGACGAACAGCAGCCGGCGCTCCTCCGCGGTCTGGTCCGGGGTCAGCGGCCCGGACCCGGGCAGGCGTAGCGGCAGCAGGCCGCGCTCGCAGCCGGCCAGCAACACCACGTCGAACTCCAAGCCCGTGGCCGCGTGCAGGGTCAGCAGGGGGATCGCCTCGGCCCGCGGATCCAGCGCGTCGGTCTCCGCGCCCAGCGAGATCTCGGTCCGGAACCGCTCGGCGTCCTCGCCGCACCGGCGGGCCAGCGGGGCCAAGACCTCGCCCGCGGCCCGGATATCCACCACGGTCGCGTCCCGCTCGCCGCGCGCCGCGGCCAGCGACCGCACGGCCGCGGTCAGCTGCCCCGGGACATCCCCGGCCGGCGGGGTCAGCGCCATCTCGCGCACGATGTCGGCCACCGCGGGCCGGCGGGCCAGCAGGTCGTGCGAGCGCTTCTGGTACGGCAGCCCGGCCCGGGTCAGCGCCTGGCCCAGCGCGGCGGCCTGCGCGTCGGTCCGGTACAGCACGGCGATGTCGGACAGCCCGAGCTTGCCGTGGCCGTGCCCGTCGGCCCGGCCGCTGTCCAGGGAGTGGAACGAGGCCCCGCCGAGCAGCTGGTCAATTGCGGCGGCGATCCAGGCCGCCTCGGCGTGCTCGTCGGCCGCCTCGTGAAGGGACACGTCACCGGGCTCCGGCGCCCCGCCCGCCATGGCGAGAGCCGCGTCGGCCCGGCTCGGCACCAGCGTGGAGGGTGCGATGGCCTGCAGGGCGGCGGCCACGATGGCCGGGCTCGACCGGTAGTTCCGGGTCAGCTCCGCCGTGGTGGCTCCGGGGAAGTCCGCGGCGAACCGGCCGAAGATGCCGACGTCGGCGCCGCGGAACCCGTAGACGGACTGGTCCGGGTCCCCGATCGCGGTCAGCCCGGCACCGTCGCCGGCCAGCGCTCGGACCAGCTCGTACTGCACGGGGTCGATGTCCTGGTACTCGTCCACGCTGACGAACGGCCACCGGGCCGCCATCCCGGCCGCGATCTGCGGCTCACGAGCCAGCAGCGCCGCGGGCAGCTCGGTCAGGCCGTCGAAGTCCACCAGGCCGCGCGCGATCAGCTCGGCGCGCAACGCCGGCCTGCCCTGCGGGTCAGCGGCCAGCGTGCGCCCGTCACGCTCCGAGCCGGTCAGTTCCGCCGCGACCCGTACCAGCGCCGCCTCGTCGGCGACCCCGAACGATTCCGGGAGGCCCGCCGCTGAGGCGTGCTCGCGCAGGATCCGCAGGCCCAGACCGTGGAACGTGGTGACCGTAAGGTCCTCATCGAGGCCGGCGCCCAGCCCGGCCAGCCGGTCGCGCATCTCCTGCGCGGCCCGCCGGGTGAACGTGATGGCCAGGAACTGCCGCGCGGGCCGGCCGAGCTCGGTGACCTGGTGGGCGATCCGGTGGGTGAGCGTCCGGGTCTTGCCGGTACCCGGCCCCGCGATGATCAGCAGCGGGCCGGCCGCCGTGGCCGCCGCCCGCTGGTCGGGGTCCAGGCCGTCGAGCACCGAGCCCGTGGCTCCCGGGGAGAAACCCGGGGAGGAGGAAGAGGCCGGGGCTGCGCCGCCACGGCGGGCTCGGGGCCGGGACGCGGCCGGGGATACCCCGCTCCGTTCGGCAGAATTCTTGTGGTCCTGAGCCGGCGCGGCCAGGTCGGTCATCGCGAACAGGGCCGACTCGTCGGCTTCGTCCGGCCCGAACAGCCGGATGGTGCCGTACTCCCCGTCGTAACCGGCCTGGGTGATCACCTCGCCCCGCCGGAGCCGGCCGATGGCCTCGGCGAACCGCGTGCCGCCGACCCGGCGCAGGTCGTCGAGCGGGACCTCGCGCAGGATGCTCAGCTCCGGTCCCAGCGCGCCGGTCAGCCGGCCCGTCTCCGCGGTCACCTTCTTGCTCTTCGGCCCGGTGCCGAGGATCTCCCCGATGATCTGGGGCAGCTGGACCAGGCAGGTGAAGCCCGCCACGCCGTCGGGCCGGAAGCCGGCCGGGCGGTCGGCCAGCTCGGCGACCCGGTGCAGCACGCCGACGGTCAGCGGCTTGCCGCACGCCGGGCACCGGTCTTCCAGCGCGGTGGTCTGCCCGGGCTCGATGCGGACCCCGCACTTGCGGTGCCCGTCCAGGTGGTACTTCCCCTCCTCGGGGAAGAACTCGAGTGTGCCGTCCAGGCCCCGCCCGGTCCGCAGCGCCTCGGCCATCGCGAAGTAGTCCAGGTCGGTGCCGAACATCGTCGCCTCCCGGCCCAGCGCCGGCGGGGAGTGCGCGTCGGAGTTGCTGACCAGCCGGTACGCGTCCAGCGACGAGCAGGTCCAGTTCATGGCCGGATCGGAGGACAGCCCGGTCTCCACGGCGAAGATGTGGCCGGCCAGGTCGGCGTAGCAGTCGCGCACCGCGTCGAACCCGGACTTGGACCCCAGGACCGCGAACCAGGGCGTCCAGACGTGCGCCGGGACCAGGAAGCAGCCGGGTCCGGCCTCCAGGGTGATCTCCAGCAGGTCGCGGGAGTCCAGGCCCAGGATCGGCCGGCCGTCGGAGGCCAGGTTGCCGACCTTGGCCAGCGCCGCGGTGATGCGGTCCGCGGCCTCGAAGCTCGGCGCGTACAGCAGGTGGTGGACCTTGCGGGTCCGCTCGTCACGGCTATAGATCGTGGAGATTTCTACCGACAGCATGAAGCGCACGGTCCCGGCGCAGCTGGCCGGGCTGTCGCGGTCCAGCCGCCGCTCCAGGTCTGGCCGGATCCGGAACAACCCCGGCTCGGCCTCGACCAGGGTGTCCTTCAGCTCCGCGGCCCACGCGGGGTGGGTGAAGTCACCGGTGCCCAGCACGGTCAGACCCTTGCGCCGCGCCCACCAGGACAGATGTTCGATATCGCAGTCCTTGCTGCAGGCGCGCGAGAACCGCGAATGAATGTGCAGATCGGCGATGAACATGTCGGTCCGATCCTGCCACGAGGCACTGACATTCGCGGCCTATCGCTCGGCTACGTCCTCACTGGCCGCGCTCTCGCCGAGGTAGGCGGCGATGACTCGCGGGTCGGCGCGGACGACCTCGGGCGGGCCGTCGGCGATGACCCGGCCGAACTCGAGCACGACCACCCGGTCGCAGATGCCCAGCACCAGGCCCATGTCGTGCTCGATCAGCAGCATCGACTGGCCCCGGTCGGCCAGGCCGCGCAGGCAGGCGCCGAGTTCGCGGCTCTCCCGCGTGTCCAGGCCCGCGGCGGGCTCGTCCAGGCACAGCAGCCGCGGCCTGGCGGCCAGGGCCCGGGCCACGCCGACCAGCTTGCGCTGGCCCATGGACAGCTGGCTCGGCATGGCCTCGCCCGCCCAGTCCATGCCGACCAGGGCCAGCGTCTGCTCGGCCGACGCGTCCCCGGCTGCCCCGTCCCTGTCGCTGGCGGCCACGGTCAGGTTCTCCCGCACATCCAGGTCCTCGAACAGTTCGGTGCTCTGCCAGGTGCGGGCCAGCCCGCGGCGGGCCCGCTCGTACGGCTCGAGCCCGCCGAGGTCCGCTTCGCCCAGTTCCACCCGTCCGGTGCTGGCCACGAAGCCGGAGGCGGCGTCCACCAGCGTGGTCTTCCCCGCGCCGTTCGGGCCGATGAGGCCGACCAGTTCGCCCTCGCGGACCTCCAGGCTGACGTCGCGCAGCGCGTGCACGCCGCCGAACGCGACGGACAGGCCGGCGACCCGGAACACGGCGGGGCGGCCGGCCAGGTCGGCGCGGGCCGGCCGCGGCGCGTCGGCCCGGCCCGCCGCGACCGCGGTCGCGACGTCCGGCGCGCGAAGGACGGGCCGCTTGTGCGTCCGCCGGTAGAAGTCACCGGCCACCCCCTCCGGGTTGACCAGCAGGGTGAATATCAGCAAGACGCCGCCGACCAGCAGGAACCAGTTCCCGTTCAGCCCGAACCACTTGTCCAGCGCGTACGGGATCAGCGCCTGCGCGGAAAGCAGGCCAGCGAACAAGGCGCCGGTGATGAGCGTGATGCCGCCCACGTAAGCGAAGGCGATCAGGCTGAGCGCCGTCACCGCGTCGAACCGGTCGGCGCTCACGGAGCCGAAGTTGTACGCGTACAGCACCCCGCCGACGCCCGCGATGCCCGCGGCGATGCCGAACGCGTACAGCTTCACCGTCCGCGGGTTGATCGCCGCGGCGGCGGCGGCCCGCTCGTTGGAGCGCACCGCGAGCATCCGCTGCCCGAGCTTGCCGCGCCGGATGTACCCGACGGCGACCATCAGCAGTACGCAGCAGATCAGCGCGACCCAGCCGAAGACCGGGCTGGGCTGGTTGCCGTCGATGCCGCGGAACGGGGCGTTCGGGCCGAGGTCGAGGCCGAACCACCTCGGCTCGGGCACCGGCGAGCCGGCCAGGCCACCGCCCCAGGTGCTGTTGACGAAGCCGAAGTTCTCGATGGCGACGGCGCCGGCCAGCGTGACCACGGACAGGCTGACGCCGCGGACCCGTACCGCGGAGATAGCGGTGACCAGGCCGATCACCACCGCGACCGCGATGCCCGCGAGCGCCGCGACCGGGAACGTAATGCCGAAATTGACGGCCATGTGCGAGATCGTGAACCCGGCGGCGCCGGCCAGCGCCAGCTGGATCACCGAGATCTGGCCGACGAAGCCGGTGACCACCACGAGCGACAGCGCCATCAGCGCCCCGATCAGCGTGTTGATCAGCGCTTCGCGGAAGTCGAACGGGAACACGACCAGCAGCACCGCGCCGACGAGCGTCCAGATCAGCCCGGAGCGGACCAGGTGCCGCGGGCGCGGCGCCGCAGGCAGCCGCCGCTCGACGATCTCGCCGCGGCCGGGAATGCGCGACCCGCGCCAGAACAACACGACGACGATGATGAGAAACGCCAGCAGGTCGGTGACGCCGGGCAGCGAGACGCCGCCGGACTGCGGGAACCAGGACTGCGCCGACGCGTACTGGACCAGCGAGTCTATGATGCCGATGCCGAAGCTGGCGGCGACCGCGATGCCGAACGAGGTGAACGAGGCGATCAGCGCGGCGGCCAGCGCCGGGATGATCTGCAGCGGCAGCGTCTCGGGGTCAAGCTGGGTGATCGAGGCGGCCAGGATGCCAAGCGCCCCGGCCAGCAGGGCGGCGAGCAGCGTGTTGACGAGTGAGATGACGTTCGGCGACAGGCCGCTGAGCATCGCCGCGGCCTCGTTCTCCGACGCGGCCCGGGTGGCGAGCCCGAACCGGGTCCACTTGTACAGCGCGCCCAGCCCGGCGGCGGCCACGATCACGATGCCGGTGAGGATGAACCGGTCGATCGGGACCACCGCACCGAAGACGTGCACGACGTTGGTCGGCAGGATGCCGGGTTCCGGCTGCGGGGTGACGCCGAAGGCGAGGATGATCGCCGACTGCGCGATGAGCAGCACGCCGAGCGAGGCGACGAGCTTGGCCAGGGGTGAGGAGTTGCGCAGCGGCCGGTAGACGGCGAACTCGGTGATCGCGCCGACCGCGAGGACGAAAAGCAGGCTGAGCGGCAGCGCGACAGCGGTAGGCAGCGTGGCGAGCCTTCCGGCGTTCAGCGCCCAGAAGGCGTAGCCGCCGAGCATCGCGATGGCGCCGGTCGAGAGGTTGATGACCCCCGACCCCCGGTAGGTCAGCACGACCGCGAGCGCGATGCCCGCGATCAGCGCTCCGGAGCCGAGGCCGAGGAGGATGAACAGCAGGATTTCTTGCACTGGTCATTCCTTGCGAGGGCCGGGGATCGGGACGGTCAGGACGGCGGCTGCAGCCAGCCCGCGAGCTTGGTCCACTGGGGTTTGCCGCTCGTCACGCCGCCCGTGTACTCGAAGAACTGGATGCGGTCGTTGCACACGGCGGGCGCGCTGGAGTACTTGCCGCAGTCGAGCGCGGGCGCTCCAAGTGCTTGCGGTCCGGTGAATGCCTTGGCCTTGGCCAGGATCGCCGACGGGGACAGGCTCGCGTAGCCGACCTCGTTCATGACCTTGATGGTCGTCAGCGTCTGGCCGAAGTCAACGATGTTCCACGGGTCGGACTCGTCCGCCGGGGTGGAGAACTGCTTCGCCACCGCCTCGTAGGCCGGCATGCCCGGGTCGGTCGGGTCGCCGAACAGCGAGCTCGCGATCGAGTACGTCCAGTGCGGGAAGTCGCCGAGACCCTGGATGACCTGCCCGTTGAGGCACAGCGGCGCCGAGAGGATCTTCTTGGGATCGGTGATGCCCAGCGTCTTGAGGCTCTTGGCCAGGTTCACGCAGCCGGCGGCGTCGCTGTACGGGATCACCACGTCGGCCGTCTGCGCGCCCGCCGCGGTGAGCACCGAGGTCAGGTCGGTCTGGGTCTCGGAGTAACCGACCGCCTTGACGGAGATGCCGGCCGCCACCAGCCCGGCCTTGATCGCCGCGGCGCCCTCGGCGATGCCCGCGTTGTCCGACGGGTAGACGAGCGCCGCGGTCTTGGCGTGCAGGACGTCTTTTGCGTACGTGCCGAACGGCGCGAGAATGTGGGTCACGTCGCCGAACAGGATCACCGCGTTGTTCTGCACGGAATCGATCGGGGTCGCCGCGACGCCGTCGATCACCGGCAGGGCGCCGCCCAGCGTGCTGAAGAACGACTGCACGCCGATCGCCACGCCTCCCAGCTCGACCACGTGGACCTTCTTGTTGGCGAGGAACTTCTGCGCGCAGACCGTGCCCTCTTCCTCGGCCGAGGCGATGAAGCAGGTGACGAGCTGGACCGGGTGGCCGTCGACGCCGCCGAGATCGGCGTTGGCGTAGTTGACCGCCATCTGCGCGCCGGCGGTGGCCAGCAGGCCGACGGCGGTCGGGCCGCCCTGCTGGTTGACGAAGCCGATGTAGACCGGCGGCAGCGACTTGTTCGCCGGGCCGGCCGTGCCACCGACGTAACTCTGGTAGCTGGTCACCGATTGGGCGCCCAGTCCGCCGGCGCCGGTGCTGGCCGGGACGGCGCTGGCCGACGAGACGGGGGTGGAGGTGGTGACGGGGGTCGAACTGGAACTGGAACTCGAACTGCTGCTGCAGCCCGCCGCGGCCAGCGCCGCCGCGACGACCGCGGCGAAGCCGATTCTGCTGAGTCTTCGCACGGTGGTTCCTCCTGGGTGGGTCGTTCATGTCGATTTATCCGCAACCTGGATGAACTCCCTCAGGAAAGACCTGGCGTTCAGTATCCGTCAACTATTTTGTAAACAGTTCAAGGTCACAATCGCGTGACGTGTCTGGAAGGCACAGATTCACGCCCGGCAAGTTGGCGTGGACGCCAATGGCCGATCCGCCCGCCGTGCTGCAAGCTGATCCCATTGACGTCCTCGAACTCGACCAGCTGAGCGTCGGCTATGACCGCGCGCCGGTCGTGCGCGACCTGACGCTGACCGTGGGACCCGGTGAGGTCGTCGCCCTCCTCGGCGCCAACGGTGCCGGCAAGACCACCACGCTGCGGGCGATATCCGGACTGCTGAAGCCGGCCAGCGGCGCGGTCCGGCTGTCCGGCCAGGACCTCGCGGGCGTCTCCCCGACCGCGCGGGCCCGGCTGGGCGTGGCGCACGTCCCGCCCGACCGCGGGATCTTCTTCGGCCTGACCGTCGCCGAGCACTTCCGGCTGGACGGCACCGAGATGGACGCCGCGATCGGCCACTTCCCGGCGCTGCGCGCGCTGCGCGGCCGCCGGGCCGGCCTGCTGTCCGGCGGCGAGCAGCAGATGCTGGCCCTGGCGCGGGCCCTCGGCCGCGGGCCCCGGCTGCTCATGCTCGACGAGATGAGCCTCGGCCTGGCCCCGGTGATCGTAGACCGGCTGCTGCCGGTGGTGCGGGAATTCGCGACCAGCCACGGGTGCGGGGTGCTGCTCGTCGAGCAGCACGTGCACCTGGCGCTGAAGATCGCCGACCGCGGCTACATCTTGTCCCACGGCGAACTGGCGGCCAGCGGCCCGGCCGCCCAGCTCAGCCAGGACCGCGCGCTGCTCGCGGCCAGCTATCTCGGCGAGACGGGCGGCGCGACCGGCTGACCGCCAGTCCCCCGGTTGTGGTCCGCCCGCTAACGCAGGCCGGGCCGCCGCGGCCATCGTGATACCTTCCCGACCTGGAGGTACCCACATGACCGAGCAGCGAGTCAGCGTGACGATCACCGACGGCGTCGCCGATGTCCGCCTCACCCGGCCGGAGAAGCGCAACGCCCTGGACGGGGCGATGTTCGCCGGCCTGGTCGCCGCGGGCGAGCGGCTCAAGGCCGAGCCCCGGATCCGGGCCGTGGTCCTGTCCGGCGAGGGACCGGACTTCTGCGCCGGCCTGGACTTCGGCTCGTTCCAGGCCATGCGCGACGGCGAGCGGCTCTCCGCCCACCTCGACCTGCCGCCGGGCGCCGGCCCGGCCCGCGCCGCCGGTCAGCGTGCCGCGTACGTGTGGACCGAGGTCCCGGTCCCGGTCATCGCCGCCGTGACCGGCAACGCCCTGGGCGGCGGCCTGCAGATCGCGCTCGGCGCCGACATCCGCATCGTCGCCCCGGACGCCCGGATGTCGGTGCTGGAGATCAGGTGGGGTCTGATACCCGACATGACCGGCACCCAGCTGCTCCCCGAGCTCGTCGGCCGGGACGTGGCCAAGGAGCTGACCTTCACCGGGCGCATGGTCGGCGGCGAGGAGGCGGTGGCGCTGGGCCTGGCCACCCGGGTCGACCCCGACCCGCGCCGGGCCGCCCTGGAGCTGGCCCGGTCCATCGCCCTCCGCAGCCCGCACGCCATCCGGGCCGCCAAGCGGCTCCTGGACCTGGCCGGGCGGGCGGACCTGGAGACCGG
>Ga0210405_10005519_pt1 | contig 11496 bp, 7 predicted proteins | sample IncBWH11MmetaG_FD_155492 | JGI IMG/M metagenome (GOLD analysis project Ga0210405, IMG submission 155492) | Forest soil microbial communities from Barre Woods Harvard Forest LTER site, Petersham, Massachusetts, United States - Inc-BW-H-11-M | ecosystem: Environmental > Terrestrial > Soil >... | reverse complement strand
GGGGCGGTCGGCGGCTATGTGGGCGCCCACATGGCGCAGGCGGGCGAGGACGTGACCCTCGTCGACTTCTGGCCGGAGAACGTCGAGGCCATCCGGGCGCGGGGCCTGCGCATCAGCCATCTGCGCGACGTGCCTGAGTTCACCGCGCCGGCGCGCGCGCTGCACGTGACCGAGCTGCAGGGCCTGGGCAAGGAAAGGCCGATCGACATCGCCTTCATCTGCACCAAGTCCTACGACACCGCCTGGGCGACCATGATGGTGCGGCAGTATCTCGCTCCCGGCGGCTTCGTGGTCTCGCTGCAGAACTGCATCAACGAGGAGACGATCGCCGGCGTGGTCGGCTGGGGGAAGACCCTGGGCTCGATCGCGAGCTCGATCACCGTGGAGCTGTGCGAGCCCGGCCACGTCCGCCGGGCCGGCGGCAAGCATGGGGCCGGCCACACGGTGTTTCGCGTCGGCGAGCCGCACGGCCTCGCCACCGAGCGCGCGCGCGAGGTGTGCCGCCTGCTGGCGCTCGCGGACTCCGCCATGGTGACCGGGAACCTGTGGGGCGAGCGCTGGACCAAGCTCGTGATCAACGCCATGGCGAACGGCATGTCGGCCTCGACCGGCCTGATCAGCCGCGACATCCTGCTCGACGACCGGCTGCGCCATTTCACCGCGCGGCTCGGCAGCGAGGCGGTGCGGGTCGGCCAGGCGCTCGGCTACCAGATCGAAGAGATCCACCACCTCGAGCCGGAGACGATCGCGCGCGCGGGCGAGGGCGACCTTGCGGCGAAGGCCGATTTCGACGCCAAGCGCCTCGCCGAGGCGAACAAGCCCGGCGGCGGCGCCCACCGGCCGTCGATGGGCCAGGACATGGTCAAGGGCCGCCGCACCGAGATCGACTTCATCAACGGCTTCGTCGTCGGCAAGGGCAAGGAAGCCGGCGTCGCCACGCCGGCGAACGCGGCGCTCACCGACATCGTCAAGCGGGTGGAGAAGGGCGAGCTGAAGCCCGACAAGCGCCATATCCAGGAGCTGCGGCTGAACTGACGCTGGGCCGCCGCGCGACGCGGGCGTTGGCTGGAAGGAAACGCGCTGCGGCACCGGCGTGATCGGGCGGGAGAGGTTTTCGGCGGGGTACCTTTCTCCCCCTAGGGATGTTCCCGGCCGGGCCGGTTGCAGGGCTCACTTGTCGCCAAAACCGGGTACAAGCCCTAGAAACCGAGTCGACAACTGACCGTGGCCGCCCTATAGAAGAACGTATCGGGAACAGGCTGGAGCCGTCGCGGATCGCCCATTTTGCCCTCCGCGGGCCCACCGTTATCTGATTGCGGGACGGCAACATTTCGCGAAAAGCCATCACCGCAGAATGCATTCCGCCCGGGAGTCCGACTTCCGGTCGTAAAGCAGGTTGTTTGCACGGGAGTAAGCGCGAGATGACGCTGTTTCGGTATCTGCATGATGACGCGTTCCTCGTGTTCTCTCGGGAACACAAGCATCTGTACGCGGCTTGCCTCATCGACTTGCTTGAGCGCTTTTTCACCGGGGCGCCTGCGTTCCCGACACCACAGCAGGTGGTCCATGCCATATACGATGTGATGCGCGCCAATCCGTCGCTATGGAGCGAAAACGACGATTTCGGAGAGGTACTGCCGGAGATGATCTCAGCAGGGCGGCGCCGGATGCGGCGCGCCGACATCGAGAAGACATCTGAAGCCGGCGACAAGGCGGTCCTCATCGCGCGTCAGTTGTATGCGCGGCTATTGGCGTGGGGATGGCTTGAGGAAGAGGAATACGGCCTACGCATCACCGTCGACATGGCGATGGGACCGCTGCTCGTCATTCAGCGGCTCGCGAGTCTGAACAAAGATGTCTCGCAAAGATTCGGCGGGCTAATCGTGCAGATCCGCCTCAACCTCGAAGCGGTCGAAAAACTCAATCCGCAGGTCACCGACCGTAGGCAGCGCGAAGCTGCCCTTGCGGTACGCGAGGCTCGCAACCAAGCCGACCAATTTACCAAGAGCCTGCGCGCGATTCTGTCCGACCTCAAACGCGTCCGGCGCACAGTGATGGAATCAAAGACGGTTGCAGGCCGTCTTGAAGCCTTCTTCGAAGAATTTGTCGAACAGCTCCTACTGAAGGATTTCCAATCGATCCTCACTTTCAATCATCCGTACCGATTCAGGGATGAAATTCTCGATCTCGCGCGCCGCATTTCCTATGCGTCAGAAACAATGCAGGTCCTAGCCGAAGAGTACGCAGCCGCAAGTATGGCGCCTACGATCGAGGAAGGTCGGCTCGAAGCAGAAGGTGATCTGCTCGCGATCGAAGCCACCTTCGGTCAGATCGGCGAAATGTTTGAGCGGATCGAGACCTTCCGCAGGCAACTGGAAGCACGCGTCCGCAACACCATTAAATACGCTGAGCGCGGCACGCAGGGACTCGTAGGGCGCGCTGGCGATCTGGTTCGCCGTCTCGATGCGCTCCTTCGCGACGGCCGAGAACACGTGGCAACTGTTGAATGGAGCCTCGAACCGCTGCGATCACCATGGTCAGAACACCATCAGGCATCAGCACGGGAGCCCAGGAGGCCGGTTGAAGCGCAGCCACTCAGCGACCGCCCGTCGGACCCACTGTACGAGTTGCGCAAGCAATTGCGCCTGGAATACATCATGCGCATCGCCCCCGGCCCCGAAGAAGTGCGGCGTTTTCTTGAACGTCAAGTACCGCCGTTCGGTACCAAGGAAGCGCGTTTTATGGAACTGAAAACGGTGGACGATTTCCTTGCCTTCGACACGGCCCGTCGCTTTGCGCTGACTCGCGACATCCCGCCTGAGATTGCGCGGGCGTTTGAGCTGGAATTCACGCCGGAGGCGCCACCCCACGACAGCGAATGGCTGCGCTGCTCTAACTTCATTGTGCGCTGCTTCGGCGAACGCCGCAGGGGATCCATCTATGCTTAGCGAATTCGAGGAGATCGAACGGTCCGCTGGGACTGACCAAGCCGCCAACTTGCGAAAGGCGCTGCACTTCCTCCTGCGCCGGCAGTTCGTGTTCGCGGGCGATGCCCGCACCGGCACGGTCTACAACACAATCATGGACGGCAGGTTCCGTAAGACGCTCGACGAATTCTTCGATAGCTGCGGCTATCGTCTACACCGCGATCCGGAAGCACAATGGGCCGGCATCACGGCCATCGATTCGGACGTCCCGCTGCCACGAATGAAGCTTGACGAAACGATTGTCGTTCTCGTGCTTGCGGCCCATTGGCAGGACGAGGTCAATGTTGGAGCAGTCGAGGACCGGGCCACCGTGATGACTACGCTCAATACGCTCTACGATCGCTACCGCGAGATGGTGCAGCCGAGCAGCTCGCACGCCATCTCGACTTCGCGTTTTCGTGAAATCCTCAAGGAGGCTGCGCAACGTAGCCTCCTTGACGTCGGCGATTTCGATACCGGGGAGCAGGACTGCGAAGTTGCGATCCGACCTATGATTAAGCTTATCAGCGGTGGCGATGCTCTGCTGAGGATCGAGCGATACGTCCGGCACGCGGAGGCGCGGTCGCTATCTCCACAAGAGGGGGATGGAGCATGATGGAACTCCGGCATCTCGCGATGGTTAACTGGCACCTGTTCGATGTCGAGGACATCGAAATTGGCGGCCATGTGGGCGTGCTGGGCGAAAATCGCTCCGGAAAATCAACAATCCTCGACATGGCGCAGGTTGTCCTCACAGGCGGAAACCGCAACATCCAACGACTTAACGCGGTAGCGGGGGACAAGGGCAAAAGCCGCAGTGCATCTAAGCGCACGGTCGTCGACTATTGCCTCGGCGCTCTCGGCGAAGACGAGAGGCGGCGCGACGAAGCGCGCACTTACATCGCACTCGGTTTCGCGGATACCGGGGGCGTCCGGCCCCCGATCACCATTGGCATGGCAATCGAAGCACGCAAATCCGAAAGCAACGAGACGGTGCTCGGCCGGTTCGTCGCGGTCGGAAAAATCTTCACTGCGCAAGATTTCATCGAAGTCCGCAAGGAGGGTAGGTTCCCTGCCCAATGGGATGACGTCCGATTCCGCATCGTGAAGGCGGTCGGCGAGCAGAATTTTATCAACCACCGCGACAAGGCGCTCGATTACGTGCGCGAATACATGCGCCGTCTGCTGCCGCACGTATCCTTTGTCGGCGAGCATAATGCGACATCGTTGCAGAAGGCCATTGTCAACTCCATGACGCTAGACCACGATCAGACAGCCACACAGTTTGTGCGCGATTATATTCTCGAAAAGAACCCCATGCGGGTCGGGGAACTCCGCGAGTCGATCCAAACCTACCGCAATATCAACGAGATTATCCGCAAGATGCGCGAACGGCTTGATGCGCTCAAATTGCTGCGGAGTATCCTCTCTGAGCTCGATGAGGCTTACGAGCGAAAATATCGTGAGCACTGGGTCGCCAAGCGTGCCGAATGGCTGGCCGCGCGCGCCGCCAACCGCCAATTTAAGGAACAACTGCGGCTCGAATGTGCCCAGCGCGACGCCGCTAGCGAAAAACTCAATTTTATCGACGAGGAGATCAGGGGCATCGATGCCGAAGTGCAAAGACTCAACATCGCGATCATTGAACATGACAATAAGACGGGTAGATACGCGCTGCAGCAGGCAGCGAGGGCTGCTGGAGAAGCGGCCAGCCGAGCGGCAGGGGAGTTCAAAAAACGCATGGACTCCATTCGCTTCTTGCAGCCGCTTTGCGCGATGCGGGGGCTGGGCTTCGACGACTATATTCCGGCAATCGAAGGGATCGTACGGGCCGCAAAGGACGCGCGCATCGAACAGCTTCCCGAAGGGCTGCTGGGAGCCGAAGTCACACTTTCTTCAACTGTATCCGCGGCGCTCAATCAAGTTGATCAAGCACGACAGAAACTTTTCCATAACGCAGCTGACCAGCGTGACCGACGCGACCGCATCCGCGAGCGGTTGCGGCAGCACACATCGGGACAACCGACCGCACATTTGGCAGACAGTACGCAAGCCCTGTGTCGCAAACTCCGGCAAAGCGGCATGGCGCCCCGCGTGCTCTGCGACCTCATCGAGGTCGCGGATCCTGAATGGACGGCCGCGGCAGAGGGACTACTCGGCCGGGACCGAGAAGCGGTATTCGTAGATCGAATCGACATCAGCAAGGCGACCGCAATTTTTAAGGAAGGTCGACGTGATTTTCGCGGAGCCTCGCTAGTCAGCCTCAACAAGCTTGAAGCGTTCCGCATTGGGCCGCAACGAGGCACTTTTCCTTCCATCTTCCGGTCGCAAGATACGGACGCGATGTCCTTCATCATTCGCCGATACGGAACAGTAAGGCTCGCCGACACGCTCAGTGAGTTCAACGCCCCAGGCCGCGCTATCATGAAGGATGGGCTGTACGATGACGGATTGGTGCGGACCCACCGGGCCCGCGAGGTTTCCGACTACAAGATCGGCAAAGTGGCTCAGGCGCGGGCGTTTCGCGAACTGGAAGAGCACGCCGATGAACTGGACGAACTCGTGGAGACGACCAACAGGGTCGCGCGCGTGGTAGATACTGCTTACGCCGCATTGAAGGTACTGTGCGAAGATCCAACCGTCACGTCTGCCACGTTCGCAAGCGCCCATGCCGCCGCACTGAAAGAACAGGCCCACGCGAACGAACGCATTGCGGCGCTCGACGGCGCGGGCGACGGAGGCCTGCGCGAGAAACGCAAAGTGCAAGACGCTCTTAAGACCACGCGCGTGGAAGAACGCGCCGACCAGCAGGAGGTGTTCAATAAGCACGATAGCGAAGCGAAGTTCTATGTGCGTAAGCTCAAGGATGGCGATAGTGTCCCCGGGTCAGTCCTCAACCTGAAAGTCGTCTGGTCGATCTTCCTGAAAAACCTTCCGCTCTACGACCGCGCCAAAGGCCGGTCCGCCCATCGGGCGCGCCTCCACACGCGCAGCCAGAGGAATGAGGCGGAGCGTCACCGCACGGTCGCTGCAAAGGCTGCAGCCGAGTCCGCAAAGGCGGATGAGGACCGAGTCGGAATCGAGCGTCGCGCCCGCGAATCGCTGAGTGCCTATTTCGACTCGAACGTAATGAGTTCCCAGATCGGGACTGAAAGCCCACTGCTGGAGGAGGTCAAACCGTGGGTTGAGCGGATGATCGAAGAGATCGAGACCAACGAACTCCGACGCTACGAACGTCAGGCACGTGAGGCAGCGGAAAAAGCCGCCACGCTTCTGCGCGGCGAATTCATCAACGCCCTGACCTCGCGCATCAACAAGATGGAACGCGAACTCCTTGCCATGAACCGCAGCCTGCAGGACCATCCGTTCCACAATGAACGCTACTCGTTCCACCACAGCCGTGTCGCTGAGTTTCACCCAATCCTGAAGATCATCGAGATCAGCAAGACGTCGCCGGAAGCACTCGACATGCTGTTCCGCGGTGACGAGGTGCCAGAGGATTTTCCACACAGGGATACGATCGCGGAACTCGAAGCGCTGCTTGAAGACCCGCAAAAGGATTTCACCCAATTCGAAGACTACAGGAACTTCTACACGTTCGAAATCCACATGCAGGATGTCGTCACCGGCCGGACGACGCGTTGGGAAACTCGACGTGGTAAGGGATCGGGCGCGGAACAGCAGGTGCCGATTTATGTCGCGATCGGCGCTTCGCTCGCTTCTGTCTACGGCAGCGGCGAGCGGCGCCCTGACCAACCTCCGAGCATGGCGCTCGCGATTTTCGACGAAGCATTCTCGAAGCTGGACGGAAGGAACCAGCGGCAGATGATGACCTTCTACAAGAAGCTCGGTCTGCAGATCGTGATCGCCGCACCGTACGAGAAGCGAGTCACGGTGCTCGAACACATGGATACCATCGTCGAAGTCGATCGCATGGGCGAACGAGCCCGTGCGACTGTCGTGCAACTAAGGGAGCGGGCGCGTCGGGAGATACGGGCCATGGACCCGGACCAGATGTCCGATGCCGAACTCGAAACGCGCGTAGCTGCGGAATAGCCGATGCCTCGCCGGTTCACGGACGCGAAAGCGTTGTTCGACGACCTCCTGGATCGCCACGAGGGCGGCACCGCAAGGCCCGTTGCTTACCCCGACTACTCGGCGTTCGCGTCAGTTGTCGCGACGGACGCGTTCATCAAGGAACTCCGCCAAGCCGAAGAAGCGGGAGCCGTTAGCATTGCCGGCGGGCGGGGAAGCCGGCGGGAGCAGATCGCCCACGTCAGGCTCGAGGCCGCCCATGCGCTATATCACCATTTGGGCCGAACGCCGATCGCGAGCCTTGCGGGCGACGCTCACTTGCGGCTGATCTGCGGACTGACATTGCATTCCCAGTTGACGGAGGTGGCTTTCGACATTTTTTCAGCATGGAGTCGCGCGAGGACGTGGAAAGGATTCCTGCCTGCCGACGCCGACAATCTGCGAAGCGCTTTCTTGCTGGCACAGGCGATACTCGATGGCCGGCATGCCGGGATTGATTACCGCACGTTCTCACGGCGCGTCGCGGGGGACAGCAAGGCACTGGAGCGAATGGAAGGTGCCGTCGTCCGGCTCCTCGACGGAATCCTCGACCTGCCTCCAGGGGCCAAACCGCGCGAAACGCTTCGGATGCTCGGTCTCGAAAAATTCGCTCCGCCCCTATTGATCTCGGGTCAGGTGAACCTCGCGGAAGCAGACCTGTCCCGCGCATCGCCTCTCTACTTGGGGATTCCGCCGAACGAAGCGGCGTGCATACGATTCCGCGAACCGCCCGCGTATATGCTTACCGTCGAGAACTTCACAAGCTTTAACCGTCACATCATTGAAGCCGATCCAGGTTGCCTAGGCGCCACGATCTACGTGGGCGGATATCCCTCGCTCGGAACGCAGAATGCGTTGCGCACGCTTGCTACCATGCTCCCCATCACAGTGCCTTTCTTCCACTGGTCCGACATTGATCCTGACGGCACTTGGATCTTCCGAACTATCGAACGAGCGATAGGGCGGCCCCTCCAACCGCACCTTATGTCGCCGGAAATTGCCGAGCGGTCCGGATAGCCGCTGGCAGGAAAATCCGATTTGCGGCCTTGTTCGCGGGAGTCTGGCATTTTTCCGCTAGCCGAGTACCTCGCCCGAGAGGATGCCTGCGTGCTGGAGCAGGAAGAACTGGATCCTCAATTGCCCGAGTTGAGCCTCGCTCCGTTTCCGTAACCTGGCTGAATGCTGTCCGAGGTAATTACGCCGCCGCCGGCACCGCGCGCACGACCGGCTTCTCGACGATCGGCAGGTTGATCAGCGCCGAGAGCACGCCGAACAGCACCGAAAGCCACCACACCAGATCGTAGGAACCGGTGCGCTCGAACGCGATGCCGCCGAGCCACACGCCGAGGAAGCCGCCGACCTGGTGGCTGAAGAAGGCGAAGCCGAACAGCATGGTGAGCCAGCGGGTGCCGAACATCAGCGCGACCAGCGCCGAGGTCGGCGGCACGGTCGAGAGCCACAGCAGGCCGGTCACCGCGCCGAACAGATACGTGGCCACCGGGCTCGCCGGCAGCAAGATGAACGCAACGATCGACAGCGCGCGGGCGAAATAGATGATCGACAGCAGGTAGCGCTTGGGCATGCGGTTGCCGAGCCAGCCCGCCGACAGCGAGCCGATGATGTTGAAAATGCCGATGATGGCCAGGGTCCAGCCGCCGACCTGGGTCGAGAGCCCGCGGTCGACCAGATACGAGGGCAGATGCACGGTGACGAAGGCGAGCTGGAACCCGCAGGTGAAGAAGCCGACCACCAGCAGCACGTAGCTGCGATGCCTGAAGGCCTCGGCGAGGGCCTGGCGCACCGATTGCATGGGCGGCGCGGCCACGACGGGTCCAGCGCTGCGCCCGGTCGCGAGCGCGAGCGAGAGCGGCAGCACCAGCAGGATGCTGCAGCCGAAGATCACCAGCGTCTCCTGCCAGCCGACGACGCCCATCAGCAGGACGGCGAGCGGCGAATACAGGAACTGCCCGAACGAGCCGGCGGCGGTGCCCGCCCCGAACGCAAGGGAGCGCCAGCTTTCCGGCAGCAGCTTGCCGAATGCGCCGAGCACGACCGTGAAGGCGCAGCCGGACAGGCCGAACCCGATCAGCAGGCCGGCGGAGATCTGCAGCACCGCGGGGTTCGTGGAATACGCCATCACGACGAGGCCGGCCGCATACAGCACCGCGCCGACGCTCAGCACGCGATTGGTGCCGAACCGGTCGGCGATGGCGCCGGCAAGCGGCTGGCCCACGCCCCACAGCAGGTTCTGCACGGCGAGGGCGAGCGCGAACACGTCGCGGCCCCAGCCGTTCGTTTGCGACAGCGGCGTGAGGAAGAAGCCCATGGTCGAGCGCGGCCCGAAGGTGATCATGCCGATCAGGCAGCCGCACACGGCGATGACGGCCGGCGTACGCCAGGTGAACCGTTGCGCCGGGGCCGGGGGAACGAGCATCGCCATGTCTCCTGTTCCGGATCGGTCGCGCGAACCGCCGGTGAACTTGGCTGGTGGATAACCGAAGCCGGCGCGAAGTGGAAATGAATCCTTCTGATCCCGCCGATGAGCGCCGCGCATCTATGCAAGCAAACGCATGCCTGCATTGCGCCTGCATCACGGCTGCGGCCGCGCTCAACCGCCGTCGCGGCCGTGGATCAGCGGGCGCGGCCTTGAACTGGTGCGTCTTCGCCATGAGGTCACGGCATAATCATGGTGCCGTCGCGCAGGATCTCCGCCACCTCGTCGCGGCCGCTCTTCGCGGCGGGCTCCGCTTTGAGATAAACGGCGGCCGGGTCGGCGGCGATGAAAGCCATCGCGGCGATCAGGACCCTGACGACACGCGGATTGTTGTCCGCAAACGCCGCGGCGACGGTCAGCACCACGCCGGTCGCGTCCGCGGGACCGAGGATGTCGCGCGAGGTGACCACCGCGCGGGCGACTGTTTGCCCGCTGTGGCGCCATTGGCCGGGGGACCGGCTGCGACTTTACGTCCGACGCCGGCGGCGAACGGGCGATGCGCCGTGCACGTTGCCCCGACGAGTCTTTGCATCTCTTTGCATCGCGGGGCTGGCATCGACCTGGGAAAGGTGCTATATGTGATTTGCTCGAAATGAGGATAACTGCCGCCGGCTTCGGCCGGTTCTTTTGGTACCTAGATATGCTCACATTGAGCATATCGCAAAGGGAGGCCGCGATGCCCATTCTCGAAGCCCTGGGGCCATCGCCGCGTCGTGCCCCGCCGCCGGTCCCGGCGTCCGGCCGCTCGGCCGCCGCCCGCCGGCTCGGCGTGCTGCCGATGCCGTCGCTCGAATGGAACGAGACGGTCGCGCGCGAGACCGCGCACCTCTACGAGCGCATCAAGAACGTGGTGCCGGCGGTCGAGTGGCCGTTCTTCGCCCCTTACGTGAAGGCGATCAACGCGCTCAAGCGCGAGCGCAACGCCGTCATACTGGCGCACAACTATCAGACGCCGGAAATCTACAATTGCGTCGCCGACGTGGTCGGCGATTCGCTGCAGCTCGCCCGCGAGGCGACCAAGGCCGACGCCGACGTGATCGTCCAGTGCGGCGTCCACTTCATGGCCGAGACCGCGAAGATCCTCAATCCCGACAAGGTGGTGCTGATCCCGGATGTGAAGGCCGGCTGCTCGCTCGCCGAGGCGATCACCGCCGCCGACGTGCGGCTGTTGCGCGCGCGCTTCCCCGGCGTTCCGGTCGTCACCTACGTCAACACCTCGGCGGAGGTGAAGGCGGAAAGCGACATCTGCTGCACCTCCTCGAACGCGGTCGAAGTGGTGGAGAGCCTGGGCGCCGAGCGGGTGATCTTCCTGCCCGACGAGTATCTCGCCAAGTACGTCGCGTCGCAGACCAAGGTGAAGATCATCGCCTGGAAGGGCCACTGCGAGGTGCACGAGCGCTTCACCGCCGACGAGCTGCAAAGTTACCGCGCCAGCGATCCCGGCATCATGATCATCGCCCATCCGGAATGCCCGCCCGACGTGATCGAGACGGCGGACTTCACCGGCTCGACCGCCAAGATGATCGACTGGGTGCGCGAGCGCAGGCCCAAGCGCGTCGTCATGGTCACCGAGTGCTCGATGGCCGACAACGTGCAGGCGGAGTTGCCCGACATCGAGTTCGTGCGTCCGTGCAACCTGTGCCCGCACATGAAGCGGATCACCCTGCCGAAGATCCTCGACAGCCTCGTCTATCTGAAAGAAGAGGTCACGGTCGATCCGGCGATCGCCGCCAAGGCGCGGCGCGCGGTCGAGCGCATGGTGCATCTCAAATGCTGACAAAACGCGAGCGCGGCGGTTCTCCCTCTCCCCGTAGGGGAGAGGGTCGGGGTGAGGGGGTTACCGGCCTATCGATAGCGCAGGAGCCCCCTCACCCGACAATCCGTGAGCAAGCTCGCGGATTGTCGACCTCTCCCCTCCGGGGAGAGGTAAAGACCCTGCTCGCGCCCGACGCGTTCCTCTCG
>Ga0210405_10005518_pt1 | contig 11497 bp, 10 predicted proteins | sample IncBWH11MmetaG_FD_155492 | JGI IMG/M metagenome (GOLD analysis project Ga0210405, IMG submission 155492) | Forest soil microbial communities from Barre Woods Harvard Forest LTER site, Petersham, Massachusetts, United States - Inc-BW-H-11-M | ecosystem: Environmental > Terrestrial > Soil >... | reverse complement strand
CAATAACCTTCCATGTCAGGCGTGCCGTGTTTAACCTTCCACGCGATCACGGCGTCGCGGACTACTCCGACACTGTGCGTGTTTGTGATCATCACCGGGCCGTTGAGAAAACCGGAATCGTCGACCCAGGTAGTGCCCGTCATCTCTCCATTGCCGTTCAGCGTGAACCAGGCGGCAAAAACCGCGTCGTCCGAGGTCGTGCCTCGGGGATGAATGGCGGTGACACCGGTGCGCACCGGGCCTTTCCCGACTACGAGTTTGCCTTGGCCGGAAATGAGGGTGGCGTGGCCGACCTCGACTCCTTTGACGTCAGTGATGGCGTTGTTCGGGCCGGGCGTGCCGTCGAACGGAACTCCGAGATCGCGGGCTCGCGGCTTGGATTCGGCATGCGCTGCGAGCGTGAGAGCGAGCAGTGCAACTAGAACGACGCGTTTGGCAAGATCTAGGAACATGAACCGCCTCTGAGCAACGAGGAAGTATATAAGGATGTGCTAACGAGCGGAAGTAGTAGTGGCGGTCGCGGGGAGCCTTGCTGAAAAACTTTAAGCAGGGGAGTGTCCGAACATCGACTCCCCCGCCGCAGGTCGGTTTAGTGGTGGTCGTGGTCGCCGTGGGTGTGCCGCCAGCTCCAGTATTCTTTCTGCTCTTCCGGACGCAGCTTGCGAAAATCGCGATCCGGATCGCGATGGTATTCGCCGGCCCACTGGTGGTAGAAGACGACCTCGTTATCGTTCCAGACGTGATAGTCGCTGTAATAGGGGTCATAGACCCGGTAGTAATGGTGATGGCCACACGCCATGCCCAACACAGAAGACGCCAGGGCGGCGCCGAGAAATAGCGAAGTGACGAAACGCGACTTGCGGTCCATTCGGTGAGTAATCCTCCTCGGGTTGGTCGATCTCAGCATCGTCCGACTCGCAGGAAATTGAGCGGATTTAGGTTCGTTGCCGGGTTGCACTACCGGGTTGTCTGCCAACGCCGGCCCGCGCTTCATACCGTCACGTTCAGCTTTGCCAGATCGCCTCTCAATTGATCGAGAGTCTGCATCTGGATCGTGTGCATCCCAAGTTTTACGGCACACTCCAGGTTCAGCGAGCGATCATCGATGAAGCAGCAGTCTTCCGGGGCGATCTGTGTAAGCTCGATGGCCAGCTGGTAAATCCCGCTCTCGGGTTTGCGCAAGCCGACGAAACAGGAACTCACAAACACCCGGAAGATTTCCCGCAAACCAAACTTGTCGATGCGATACACGTTCAATTCGCGGGACTCGTTGTTGATCGTGCCCATAAAGTATTTACGCGTACCCGCCAGCGTGCGGGCGAAGTTTAGAACCTCGGGCATGGGCCGCGACAGCGACAACATGTAATCCCGGAACTGATCGCGAGTGAAGGGACGGACGCTGTAAAACACAGTGCGATCCAGGTACTCGTCGAGAGAGATTTTGCCGCGCTCGAAAGACGAGACGACCATCTCGTGCCGCGCCTGAAAGTCCTTCGCATCGAGATGAAAGTGTTCGAGCGCATCGGCGCGTTCGGTATGGTCCCACGCATTGGTGAGCAGTACTCCTCCAACATCCCAAAAGACGGCGCGAATCGCAGACATGGGTGAAACCTCCTTATCCTCTTGTCATTCCGAGCCGTTCTTTGGCGAGGAATCCGCTTTGAATTTCTTCAGAAGACTAAGAGTGTAGATCAATTCGGATTAGTGTTTGTAGATGCTGGTCTCAGGATGGTAGTTGCGCCAGTCGAACCAGTAGTCTTTCAACGCGGGGACGCGGTCGAGGCACTTTCCTTGTGCCGGGCCGGAGATGGCGCATCCTTGAAAGTTCCACTGGCTCGCGGTGAGTGTGTCGATCAGGATCCAGTTTTTCGTTTCAGCCTTCGTTTCGGACTTCGTTTTAGCGTCAGCGTCAGAAGTCTTTCCTGCCTCAGCCTCGGCTAGCTCCTCGCCTTGCAGAAAGAATTCTGCGTCGCGACCGTCGATGCGGCTGACAAAGACGCGGAATGATTTGCCATCCGGACCGAGGATGAGCAGTAGCGGCGTGCCGTTGACGCGATCCAGAACCGGAGACTGCTTAGCAAAAGTCTCCCAGGGATAAGCGCGGGCTGTGCCCGCGACGGTGAGTCCGATGACCATGTCGCGCGACTTAAGCTCGGTGCCGGGAAAGCTGATCACGACAGGCAGTTTCGCGACGTCCGGTTCCCAGTCGGGATCATATTCTTTCGTGTATTTGGCGAGCGGCGCGAGCACTTCGCCGGAGGGGAATTCATTTCTCCATTCGCTGAAGCTGAGTTCGTCGCTCATAACAAGTTCGAGTGCTGCGCCTTTCAGCGGTCCATAGATCGCCTTACCGGTAATCTGTTGCCACCAGCTTCCAGTTTCTTTATCGCGCATGAGGAAGTTCTGGTTGTTGATGCCGGCCAGGTAAAAATGCAGCACCCGCCCGTTAACCGTTCTTGTCCACACCAGACCGGTGTGACAAAGCGTTCAATAGGTGACGGCGATCGGCACCCCGTCTACCACGTCATTCAAAATGTGATGGTAAGCCATCTGGCTGATCGGATACGCCCGGGCGTCGCCGCCTAAGCGCACCGCCAGGATCATCTCTTTAGGATCCAGTTTGCTCTGCGATTGCGTCACGAATTGCGCAGCGGGGATGGGATGAAACATCCACTCGAAATGATTGAGCCGCGCCATCACCGCCGAGAAGGTGACCACGCACATGGCGAGCACAAGCAGAGCCTTGCGCCAGCGGCCGCCAGTTCTCCATAGTGTGAACGCACAAAAAAGACATACGACGCCCGCGATCGCCGTGCCCAGAGGAGCGCGCTGGCGTAGCGCCATCGCAATCAGGAGCGACCGCGGCGCTTGATAGCGGAAGGGACGAATGATGAAAACAGGAATAAAGAAAAGGCCGAAGGCAACAATGGCGCAGGCGAAAAAGAGTGTCCAGAGCCAGTGCAAGCTTTGACGCGCTGTGGCCGGACTTTCGAGTTGTGGTGTCGACGGCAACGCGCTCATGGATGAGTTAGGTTACGCACAGAATTTTTGTCTGTGAATCCTACGGGAAGCGGTGCGCCGGTGGAATAGTACAAAAAAATTAACCCCGGCCGCGGACGACCGGGGTGTTAAATCCAGCTTCGTGCAGTCTTACTGCGGCGTGAAGCTTTGGTGGAAGCCCAAACTCACCACGTCCTGGAACTCCGGCGTTCCGGGAGGCAGATTGTTCGGGTTCAGCAGTTGTGTGTCGAAGAAATAGTTTCGGATAGGAGCGCTATACACTGAGTTGCAGCACTTGAATACTCCCGTGGCATATTGCGAATAGAACATGCTGATCTGCGAACCGGCATAGTTCACGGTGCCGCCGCCGCCGTTTCCGTTGTCGGCTCGATCCTCGAGGTAGCGCAGAAAGTTGTGCATGCCGCCGTCGGTGCCAAAATCCTGCCCACCCCATGCCGGTTGCGGGAATGGAATGCTCTTCCCCGCGGCAATGGCGACCCGGTAATAGCTGGTATTACCCTGCCGGCCGGGGTTGGTGCCACTTTTTACAGCTTGTTGAGGATAGAGGAAGCTTTCGAGGTCGAACCAGCCCGTTTTGTTCGTCGGAACCTGGAGAGCCGCATTGTTGATGGGCGGGTTGGAAAGCAAAGTGACCGCGTCCGCAATGATGGCGGCGGCGGAGTGTGGGTTGGTGGTGGTATTTTCACTTGGCCAGAAGAGATCGACGGGCCCGGTATTGTAGTTTCCGTACACGTAAACCGGTTCCTCGGAGGCTACTGTGAAGCCGCACGTCCCCGGGCACGCCTGCCCGTTCGGCAGAACCGCCGCGCCCGTGGGGGGCACAAAACTCGTGCCCGTGGTTTCCATGCCTCCGTCGATCAGGCGCAGCACGTGCCGTGGGCCGGTTACCATGTTCCATTCGGCCGTGGCCGTGCCGTACGCCGGAACGCCAGTGGTGCTTCCCGAGTAACACTGGATCAAATTACCTGTGACGGAACCCTGAATGTAATAGGGTTTGGTCATGCTCGCCAGCGGAATACCAAATCCGGCGCCCAGGTTTTTCTGACCCCAGTTGTCGACAGCCGTGCCAAGTATCGCCGTACCTTTGATTGCCGTATCTTCCGGCGAATAAGGTGTAGGTGAAGCGACATAATATGTGATCGGTTCCAGCGTACCGTTGGGCACGCCGACCGCCGACGCGCTGTTCACCACATCATTCAGACCGGACATTCCGGAGAAGCCGTTATAGAAAGCGATAGCAGGGAACGGGTGGGCATCGGGGATCATGCCGCGATGGTCCATGAAATAAAGAATGTAACCGTTCTCGACGGTACCATTCTGGTTGGTCGTAGCCACCTTATTGCCGCTGCCGGTAGCGTAGGGCCCCGATTGTTGCAGCCAGAGCCAGAGATTGCCTACGTCGAGTTCGACTGCGTTCATGATTCCGTTCGGGCTACAGTCCGAGTTTGGTGGCGCTACGTCGGCTGGACGGCTGTCTCTGGGCTCGCCTTCACGCGAGTCGTAGAAGTTAATAGGTAGCCAGTTGTTCGCGGTTGAGGCGGCACCGGTTGCCGTGCTGGGAGCTTTGCCGTTTTGCAGCTGCTGCAGTACCAAGATAGCTGGGCCGAGTGGGTTTTGGCACGGGCCGGTTGGGTAGTTCGGAAAACTTGGGCAATAGGGAACGGCGCCGGTATTGGCCGAGTAAGGATGAGTGGGCGGCCAATTATAGCCGCGCGCGAAACCGTAACCGAGCCATTCTGACGTGATGCCAGTCCAGGCCTGAGTGGTACTGTTCCAGTATTCCACGCGAAGCCAGGTGCCCGAGCAGAGAGGATCGGGAGCCGACGAGGTAACTTGGCCGAACAGCGGCCATGAGGTTAGAGTGGTCGCGCAAGTCGTGGGCGCAAGCGCAGTCCAATTATTCGTGCCAGCGCTCTGCTTGGCCGTGGCATAGTACATGTTCCCTGCAGCGACGCCGTTTCCCGCCGCTACCGACGTTGCGGGCAACGTTACAAAACCCTGGGCGTTGGCTCCCTGCCTGAACGGAGTGCCGATCTGGAAGTCCTGCGTGGCGGCATCGGCCCGAACGCTTCCGGGGTAAAGGTCGGCTTCGGTATCGGCCAGAAGAATGCGGATTGCCGCTTCGGTATAGAGACGTGAGGTGCTCAAGAGCGGACTGTCGCTTGCCTGCGGGCGGCGAATAATCTCGATGGCCCCCACTACATCAGACTGCACGAAAGGTAATTGCAATTTCGTTGCGCCGGTATACCCGTTTGTGATGTAGCTGTTAAATCCGCCGCCCGCGACGGTTCCTTGGGAGATATTTGGCCACGCGAGGGGGCTGGGGTAGTTCGGCGTGCCAAAGGAGGGCGCAAACCCACCCGTCCAACTGCCGGCAGCGAGCGCGTTGCAGTTGGGGGCGACCGGTCCACTCCCCGGGGCAGGAGGACAAGCTCCAGAGGCGGCGGGTACGAAAATCTGGCCGCCGTAACCGGCGGTGGTAGGATGGCCGTTTTCCAGCTGGTCGAGGATCACCTCGCCAACGGCCGCGATCTTGTCGGTAAACGTTAAGCTCGAACCTGAAGCAAGAAACAGATTGCCGTTGGTGTGAACGCGGCCACCAAAGTTAAAGTTCGGTCCGGCGAAGAAATCGCAGTCGCCGTCGCAGAACAGTCCGAACTCGAAGGCGGGAAGCAACGCGACTTCTACGGTGCGGGTGAGGTTCACGGATGCGCCGGTTGCCGCCAATGCATTGGTGCCTACCTGACCTGCGCTCGACTGTCGCGTGGCGGTTACTTGCAAATTGAACGGGATGAGAGTTGCCACCATCCCCTGGTCCGCGCCGGCGCCGACGATATCCCACGTGCCCGTTGGGTTCACAGCAGTCGGACAGACGTTGTTTGGCGGCCAACTGATCGAAGTGGTGTAATTCATGCCGGTGATGTTGGAACCGGTAACCGCCGTGGGATAGTAGGCGGGAGCGGTCAGAGCGCAAAGGGCGGCGGCATTCGGTGTCTGCGAGGTCTGGTATAGCTGAGAGAGCGAGGCAGTCAGGTTTTCGATGCCGGCCTCGGCGCCGTAGTAGGCGATGTTGCCTTCAAGGTCATTGCTGCCCATGCGTTGCTCATTGTTGACCATGTAGATCAGCCCGACTGCCATGGCTGACATCAAAAGCGTCAACAGAAGCGCCGCGACGAGCGTGAAGCCTCGCGAATCTGCGGTTGTCTTTCCCATTTTTCCCCCTTGAACCTTCCACGACCGAGGCAGACAGCCGATCATTGGCAAACCTTTCCACTATTGCTCAGCGAATTGCAGAAACTCATGTTGCCCGCGCTGACCGAAGTCTGCAGATACATGCTCTGAGAGCGGGTGCCTCCCGAAAGCGGCCCTTGCCCCATCACTAAGATGTTGGCTTTCTGAATCAACGCCAGGTTATCTCCGGCGAGCAGCGGGTTCGCCTGATTCGCGTCGAGTGTGCCGGCAACGGAATTGATCACGTCATAGCTGAATTGCAGGTTGATGATGTTGTCCGCCACGGGGACGGCAGTGAGACCGTTGACCTGGCGCATCAGACGTGGAGTTTGAATTGTGCCTCCAGCGGGGGGAACCTGCAGGAAATAGGTAACCGCGAACAAGCGGTTGGCGCTTATGGTGTCATTTGCGCCGGTGGCAGCTATGAGCGCATTGGCGAGACTGTTGGCGCCAGTTTGATTGATATTGAGCGGGTCGGGACTGGCAAAGCCAACCACCCAGGGGCCGGCGCCGGCTATGCTGGTAATCTCGGCGATTGCGGTGGCGATCTGAACGGAACTGGTGCCCTGGCCATTCGCCGCGCCCACGCCAGTGCCTGCGTTTTGCACGTTGAATAGAATCAGGTCTCCCACATTGAGCCCGCCCGGTGCCAGGATGTTCGTAGGCAGTCCGGCGGTAGGACAGGCGGCAGGACAGGTATTCAGCGTGACCGTAGCAGTAGTTGAAACTCCTCCAGCAAAAGTGAACTTGAAGTTGCTCAGCGGGAAATTGTAGTCAGTATAGATCGACGTGATGCTGTCATTCACTGCGGCCGGAGCGCTGGGAATAAGCGTGCCGTTCTGTACGCCATTGCCGAAGCCGGGGATGATGCCGGTGAGGTAATTGCCGTTGGGGTAGACGGCGCCCGGAACGTAACAAGTGCCACCCTGGTTGCAAGCGATCTTGCTATTTCCCAGAGCATTGGGCAACTGAAAGCCCCCAGTCGGCAAGCCTGCGCCCGCCAGGCTGATATCCTTGGTCATCAACTCGATACCAGAACGCATATTCTGCTGGGTTTCGGCTCGCTGGGTTACGGTGAAGGCGACGTTCGAGGCCTGACGGAACAAGGTGGTCATCGCCGCCATCATGATGAGGCCGATGACAGAGGCAATCATTAATTCCAGCAGGGTGAAGCCGCGTTGCGATTTTGGATTCCGTGGTCTCATGGTTTAGAGGCTCAGTGGTAACTCGAGATCAACCCATTAACGGAATAGCTGCGGGTTGGCCAATTCGGCTTGGTGTAACTAACCGTCACAGTGACGGCGATCAGGTTTGCGTTGACTGGCCCGCCGGGCAGGTTCACCTGGTTAAAGGCGATCGTGCGGGTGAAGTTACTCAAGCTGAAAGTTTCGTCGTCGGGGGTGCCGAGAACGCCATCGGGGCCGGGAAGGATGGTGCACTCGACGCCGCCGTTGGGGCAGGCGGCTCCGGACGCGGTACGACAAGGGGCGGTGTCGCCCTGCACGCCGACAATTCCATAGATGGGTCCTGCACAAAGCAGAGGTTGGGCGCCAGGCAAGAAGATCCCGCCGCTACCCGTATTTTGGATCGCCGCGAAAGGAAGCTGCTGGCTATTGCGCGCTGTGTAGATACTCTCCAGGGCATCAAGCGCTTTCTGCCTAGCGATCAAGTCTTCCTGCGCCGACTCGGTTGCCGTGATCGCTAACCCGAAGGCGCCGATTAAGGCGGTCATCCCGACGGTTAAAATCACGATGGCGATTAAAACCTCGATGATCGCGAAACCGCTCTGGTCGCTACGCTCCGTCTGCTTGTTTTCTTGCGTCATTCTTGCACCCATATCGGAAGACCTGCCTGTTGAGTCAGAGCCCATCCGCGTACTCGCCCGGTAGCTCCCCAGACAGTTATCGCTTTCGAACTGTACTTGCTGCCGAATGGGAGCGTGATGTAGACAACTCCGCTGGCCAGTAGATTGCCGAGATTGTCTTGCGCAGAGCCGTCCGGCATGAACACCAGATAGGGAGGAGCGAGAGGAACACCAGGTTGTGCCGATGATTCGAAGTCAAGGGCGTTGGCGCCAGTGCCGAAGCCGTCCGGTGCGTTGGCCGGATACCCGTTCGTCGCAAAATTAACGTCCGGGGGCAGCGTGTAGGTCATCACTTGCTGTATCGGTTGCGCCACTCCTCCAACCACCGGAGGCTGGTACTGGACTTGAACGGTGGACGGTGTGAAATTGATTTGGTACTGGTGTCCCTGAGTGATCGCCTGGTTTCGAGTGTTGCGCAGGATCATCAGGGTTTTCTCATACCCCGTGTTGACGTGACCTTGTAACAGAAGCGGCCGCAGGCCCATGTATGTGATCCCACCGAGGATCAACGAAATGCTGATCGTGATCATCAATTCCAGCAGTGAGAAGCCGTTATGTTTCCGCAATGCCATAAATTCTTTCGGGGGTGCTAATCTCCCCAGGATTTCTTAAAGCTGCCGATAGATTGGAACTCTTAACCGGGGAAGGTAGCCCGACCGGCAGTTGTACCGGTGCGGCAGATTTCATCCTAGGAACGGGGACCGACGGCGTCAAAGCACCACGGTGCAACGCCAGCGTATTGGTCTTTTGTAATGGCGGTGGTGACTCAGGTCACTCACTGAGTTCAGTGGAGTTAGCCGGATTCTTACGGAAGACCCGGGACTTAGCGATGACTCCGGTAACTTGTCGGAAGAACTGGAGTGATCCTACGATCATGCAGGTATGACTCTTTCATCGCTATTGGTTTGCGAAGACGAAGCTTCCGTCCAAGTGTTGAGCCGCGTTTTGGAGGAACTCGACATCCGCGTGGAGTTATGCGCGGATGCTGCCCGTGCCTTTGTCCGCCTCGCGCAAGACAGGTTCGATCTAATCATTCTTGATTGTGAAAGTCAGACGGATCTGGTTTCGCTGTTGCACGAGAGCCGTTCCTCCTGTCTGAATGACGCAACTCTGGCCGTGGCCGTGGTCACGGGGCAGGAGAGCATCCGCGAGATGTTCTCGCTTGGAGTGAACTTCGTGCTGTACAAGCCAGTGTCCTACGAGCGTGCGGTGAGCAGTTTGCGCGCGGCACAGAATGTCCTACACCGGGATAAACGTCGTAAAGGACGCGCTCCGGTGCATACCCATGCAACGATCGACTATGCCGGCGTGGAACAGGCTCGAGCTACTTTGGTGGACCTGGCGGAAGACGGCATGGCTGTGAATTTCGGGGAGAGGCTGCCACCGACCTGCAAGGTTTATTTTCAGTTTCAATTGCCCGGACAGATGGCGAATGTAAGGCTGTCGGGCCAGGTGGTTTGGCAGGATTGGAACGGGCGCGCGGGAATTCAGTTTGTGGATGTGCCGCAAGCCTCGCGGCGCGTTCTGCGAGAGTGGTTAAACATCAACCTGAGCGAAGCGATGCAGCGCGAGTTGGCCACACAGTCGGTGGAGGTCGAGCACTCAATCCGCCCACGTGAAGATTCTGGTGTGGCGGAAGCACACATCGTTGAGAAGCAGTACCAGGATCAGCGAGATCGACAGGAGGCTACAGGTCGGGATGGAGAGGCGGGAGCACGACTGCGCTCCGAACCAGACAACCGCCGCCGGGAAACCCGCTACGCTTGCCGTCTGGGCGCCGAGGTTTATCAGCAGGGAAGTACGGTAAAGAATTACTGCCATCTCAGCGACCTGGGGCCGGGCGGATGCTACCTGGAGATGCCACTCGCGTTTTCCGTGGGCACTCCGATAGAGATTATTGTGCGCACGCACGAAATGAAGCTGCACTTAACTGGTCAAGTGAAAGCGTCGCATCCCGGCTACGGGATGGGGATCTCATTCAAGCTAAACACCAAAAACGAACGCCACGGCGTGCAGCAATTGATTGATTTCGTGGCGGCCGCAGCTGGGACCAGCGAGTAGTTGGCTGATCCTCGGTTCCTCAGCACCGATAGGATTATTTATTTCTCTTCAGAGCGATTTCGCGACTCTCGACGTGGTTGATTCTTCTTCGACTGCGCTCCGAAAATAATCCAGCGACATTCGCAGGCCCGTCGTGAGATCGATCTGTGGTTCCCAGCCCAGCAGTTGCCGAGCTTTGGTGATGTCGGGCTGGCGCTGCTTAGGATCGTCCTGCGGCAGCGGCTCGTAAGCGATCTTGCTTTTCGACCCAGTCACTTTTAATACCTGCTGAGCACACTCGAAAATTGTGAACTCATTCGGATTGCCAATGTTTACCGGCAGGTGTTCGGAGGACTTCGCAAGGCGCATGAAACCTTCGATTTCATCGCGGACGTAGCAGAAGCTGCGGGTCTGGCTGCCGTCGCCGTAGACGGTGAGGTCTTCGCCACGCAAGGCTTGCTTCATGAAGTTCGGCACGACCCGGCCGTCGTTCAACTGCATGCGTGGGCCGTAGGTGTTGAAGATGCGGGCGATGCGCGTATCGACTTTGTGATAGCGGTGGTACGCCATGGTGACGGCTTCGGTGAAGCGCTTGGCTTCGTCGTAAACCGAGCGTGGGCCAATGGGATTCGCGTTTCCCCAGTAAGTTTCTTTCTGAGGATGCTCGAGCGGATCGCCGTAGCATTCGGATGTGGACGACACGAGGTATTTCGCGCTGTACTTCCTGGCGACATCGAGGGCATGAAAGGTGCCGAGCGATCCGACTTGCAGAGTGGCGATGCCGTGTGCGTGATAATCGACTGGGCTGGCGGGGCTGGCGAAGTGGAAGACGTAATCGACGCGGCCGACGTCGAATGGCTGGCAAATGTCTTTTTCTACAAACTCGAAACGAGAGTCGTTTGCCAGATGTGCGATGTTGGAGCGGCGGCCGGTGAGAAGATTATCGACTGTAACCACATGCCAACCGTCAGCAAGCAGGGCATCGCAAAGATGGGAGCCCAGGAAGCCGGCGCCACCGGTCACCAGAGCGCGAGATTGATTCATGCCTTCTTCGCGTTCTTCACGGCGGCAGGAACGCCTTCGGGCTGCGATGCTGCGCGTCCGACGCTGTAATAGGTAAAACCGCGCTCTGCCATGATTTCTGGATCATACAGATTGCGGCCATCGATCACGATGGGATATTTGAGTTCCCGATTGAGTTGATCGAGGTCGAGATTGGCAAACTCTTCCCACTCGGTGAGAATCAGCAGGGCGTCGGCGCCTCGGGCGGCTTCGTAGGAAGAATTGGCGAAGCGAAGGCCTGAGTTCATGACTTCCTGCGTACGCTCCATGGCTGCTGGG
>Ga0210405_10005517_pt1 | contig 11502 bp, 11 predicted proteins | sample IncBWH11MmetaG_FD_155492 | JGI IMG/M metagenome (GOLD analysis project Ga0210405, IMG submission 155492) | Forest soil microbial communities from Barre Woods Harvard Forest LTER site, Petersham, Massachusetts, United States - Inc-BW-H-11-M | ecosystem: Environmental > Terrestrial > Soil >... | reverse complement strand
TGTCCAAAATAACAAGATCCGGTTTCAACTGCATGCATTTCTCAATCGCATCCCTCCCGTCACCGGCCTCACCGCAGACCTCCCAACCCTCACGGGAACGGAGCAGCGAGCGCAAACCTAAACGGAAAATCGGATGATCATCAACCACCAAAATGCGAAATGCATTCATACTTTCCCCATTGTTAAGAAAACTTATCAGGGGAAGTACGATGCGGTCTGTGCAAGATTGCTCACATTGCGACACGTCTAGGCCAGGAAGTTCTGCGGGAAGTCCCTTTCAGTCGAAATGTGCCATCAGTTCGAAAGGCGTTCGGGCAAGGCTGGCTGAATTAATTGCTGCCGCTGTTCCAAGTAGGATAACCCGGTCTCCACGCCGGCACTTTTGGATTCAAAAAACCGGGGAGAAGCGATGCAGCAAGTAGAATCGGGCCACGTCCTAGTAACGGATCGGCGAGGTGGAGGAAAAGGAACTCGACATTGCAATCACAAGCACCAGGCGGCGCAGTATTTTCCGGATGCGAAGTGTCCGATGGGATGAGCGGGTCGCATCGTAAAAACGCAAAGCGGACAAATAAAATCGATTTGAGGGGCGGCCGGCTAGCGGTCTACCGGCATGGGAGGTACGCAATGAAGGCAGTGGTTCTGCATGAGTACGGTGGTCCTGAGAAGCTGAAATTTGAAGACAACATTCCCGATCCGCAGATTAGCGGAGATACGGTACTGATCGCGGCAATCGCTGCGAGCGTTAATCCGATCGACTGGAAACTGCGATCAGGGGTGCGGCAAAAGGATTTTCCGTTGTCGTTCCCTGCAATTCTGGGCCGCGACGTGAGCGGCGTTGTACGGTCGGTGGGCGCGAATGTGAAGCACTTCAAGCCCGGTGACCGCGTTCTTGCACTATCCAACGCGACCTACGCCGAGTTGGTGGCGGTGAACGATTCGGACGTTACGCATCTGCCGGATGGCGTGGACCTGGCAGACGCGGCGGCGATCCCGTTAATCGCGCTCACAGGGGATCAACTCGTCCGCCTTGCGACCAACGTGCAAAAGGGACAGGTCGTTCTGATAACAGGAGCACTGGGCAGTGTTGTGCGTTCGGCGAAGAAGATAGGCGCGCAAGTAATTGCCGGTGTTCGCACGAAAGAGCTAGATGAAGCCCGCTCTCTCGGTATCTCTGGCGTGCTAGCGATTGATGACAACAAAGCGATTGAGGAATCCCACTTATTGGATGCAATTGCGGACACCGTTGGCGGTGACGTTGCAACGAAGCTGATCGTGAAAATAAAGCAGGGCGGCTCCTTTGGCTACACCGCTGTATTGCCGGAGAGCGCAGCGGAGCAAAATCCAACGGTGAAAGTTACGCGTGTGCTCGCGCAGCCTGATCCATCCAAGGTGCGTGAGTTTGCCGATGACGTGCGCGATGACAAGTTCGTTCTTCCCATTGGTCGCCGAATGGCGTTGCATGATGCGGCCAAGGCACATGTGCTTAGGGAAAAGGTGGTACTGGGAAGATCCTCCTGCTGATGCCGAAGTCACAAGAATGACTTCTTCGCGGCGAACTCAGTGAAGCTTAGAGCGTGTGGACGTTCTCGTGCCCCGGACTTCGATTTTGAGAGCGGTTTCATTTGCAGCGCTCCTCCCGGGCAAACCGGCTATCCGGAAGTTGTCGCACGGTGGCTTGGACCGAAATACCGAGTGCCCACACCCCCGCCGGCTCCGAGTGTGTGTCGAGCGAGTCATGGCCACATGGCCTATGTAACGGACAGTTTGACTTTCGTCACCAAAGGGTGAATCATTACTTTCGTCGGGCGGAATCCCAGCTTTTGCCCGCAAAATTGACGCTGTTCTCGCCCTTCTTGCGCATTATTCTTCTTCATCATAAGAAGTCGCTTCTGTGCACTCGCAACTTTTGAGAGGGGAGCCAATTTATGACGCTCGTGGCAGCGTCTAAGAAACTCATCAAATTCGATACCAAGACATTCCTTTCGACCATCAACGGCGGCAGGAAAATCCTAGCTTTTCCCAAGAAGCGGACGATCTTCGCTCAGGGCGACCCGTCCGATGCAGTTTTTTATGTACAGAAAGGAAAGGTAAGACTTACGGTTGTGTCGAAGACCGGGAAGGAAGCCACGATCGGCATCCTGAACGAGGGCGATTTTTTCGGAGAAGGTTGCCTTGCTGGGCAGCCTCTGCGCCTCTGCTCGGCAACCGCAATCACCGATTGCTCTGTAATGCGAATCGACAAGAAGTCCATGATGGAAGTGCTTCACCGGGAACACGCGTTTTCCGACATGTTCGTGGCATATCTGTTGACTCGGAACATCCGTTATGAGGAGGATTTGATTGACCAGCTTTTCAATTCTAGTGAAAAGAGATTGGCCCGAATGCTGCTATTGTTGGCTCATTTCGGCAAGGACGGAAAGCCCGAAGTTGTTATTCCCAAAATCAGCCAGGAGACCCTCGCAGAGATGATCGGCACAACCCGCTCGCGGGTGAGCTTCTTCATGAACAGGTTTAGGAAAATGGGGTTCATTGATTATCATCCAGGCGATGCCTTACAGGTTCACAGTTCTCTTCTCAACGTCGTTTTCCACGACTAGAGACTCCACCCAGCGAAGTGTGCCGTTAATCTCATTCAGTCGCTCTCGGCTTCGCCATTTCTTTGATGAGCTTGGCAAGTGTTCGTTTTTGGCCGAACGTTTCTTTGTTTCGTTTCACCCTGAGCCGCCATAACGTGACGGACGGCAACCGATCACAGTTCAATGTGGACCGAAACAAGCACACCACCTTCTGGCGTGTTATAGTGACCGCGAGGTGGTTACCACCTTCTCCTCTTTCAGGTTTTCTGACCTAAGCCAGTCCATCTGAAGTTCTCCCGCCTTAGGTGTTTCAGCGAGAGAGCGGTGTGCCCAATGCCCTTTCAGGCGATCTTGCACGAAGTCGATCACCTCCACAAAATTAGTACGCGTCTCGAAGCATTGGCGGAGAAACATCCGCCATTGTCCGAACCACTCCTAACAATCGCCGGAACCGTTCGTAATACGGCCACTTTCTTGGAGGTGCTGGTGGCAACGAAAGGTCCGAAGCCGATCTGAGTCCAATAGAAACTCTGCCCAGAGCAAGATCGTCCGGAGATACTGGAATTGCTGCTGTGGGCAGGCACATTTGCGCGTTATCGGCGGCTCGATCTCGTAGTCGATTTGGAACCCTCACAGCGGTGGGCCATATGTCATTGATGCACATTGGTTTTAATGCTATCGCCGACGTTCTGTTATAGCTCTATCCCTATCCCGTGGCCGAGGGATAAAGCTTGATTGATCTCCAAGGCGGAGGTCTTCGAGATATCGGCTCCGAGTTGGTGGCCCAGTTTTGCCATGTCGTCGGTGAAGACCGTGGCTTGATGGCTGGCGCGTGAGATGGAGACGTAGCCGAAGCGGGCGTTGAGCAGGTCCGGATGGACGCTGGTGTCGGCGTGAACGAGGACGCGTTCGGCGGTGAGACCTTGGGAGCTGTGACTGGTGACGGCGTAGCCGTGGTCGAAGTGACGATGCTCGCTCGCGTTGAATTCGATCTGGCGGTTGTTGTTGTCGAGGCGTGCAGAGAGCCGATCATCGGGATGAATCGCCTCGATGGTCCCGAGGTCGCGATTGGCAACGCCAAGCGATTTGTCGGGGGCTGTGAACTGGACGCGGTCGCCTACGGAGAACTCGCGGTCGATCTCCTGGTAGACGCTGACGCCTGTAAGGCGTCGGGGATCGTAGGTCGCAAGCTCTCCGTTTGTTTTTTTGACCGTGAGTTGGTTTGCGGATGGGTTGATCGCTACGACCGATGCGTAGGCGGCAGCTTCAATTCCGATGGCTTTGCTGCCACGTGTGTAGCGAACTACATCATTGATCTCGTAGTGGCTTGCCCATGATCGTTCTGCTCCGGTCATGTCCTGACGCTGAACCAAGACACAGAAAGCATGATCTTCTGAGGCAAGCGCTCCGGTGGCTTTTAACTCCTGGCGAACAGCGACGTTCAGCCCGCGGCGGGAAGCATTGTCCGGTGAGACGCTCCTAAAGCGACTGTCTGTGGCGCAAAACTAACCGCACTCAATGGCGAAGTCCAACGACTTCTCGTCACCGTATTATTCCTGGGGGTAATAACAGTGCAACTATGGAGCGATTTAGTTAGTGTCTTGTCCGGATTTGGCTTGATGATTGCTTCCGTGTGGCCGACTAATCGGGAGTTGGCTCGCGTTGCACCACAACCAAAAACACCGCACCGACAATGGTAAACATTCGGAATGCCTCTTCCTGCCCATTCCATAATTGCGACTGCCACATCAGAAACCATTTCGCCCCCGACATCGAGGAATGCCACCAACCACATCAGCAGGCTCGTCGTCAGCGCAATCACGGCGACGTTCAGCGCAGCGGCGAATTGCGCCCTGTCCGCACGATACGATTTCAGCAACCGAACACCAGCCCACCAGCATAGAAGCATAGTGACTGATTCCCAGGCGATGATGCCGATGTAGAAGACCGTATGTACTAGCGGCGAATTGACGGCGCGCCACATGAGGTGGTTCCCGGGAAGGGTTGAGTCCATCATCAGGACGTGGCGGACAAACTCATAGTTGGAGCCGTAATCCGTGATGTGTTTAGGACCAGAATCGTGTAGAAAAGTGTGATTGCAAAAACGAGAACCGCTTTGGAAACGTGAAGCGCCATTACATGCCGCATAGGTTGTCGCACGCGGGAATTATATCTCTCGGTGACTTACCGCGAACTTTCTTGGAGTGCGCACAAGTCCTGATTAACGGGCAATTCGGAAGTGATCGTTCCTTCGGGCGTGTCGGGCAACTCGATGACCCGGTGGCTCTGCAACCTCGGCTCCGCGTCCGCGAAGCGATTTCCCCGACGAAATTCGCGAAGTGACCAATCGCCCTAGCACTGTCTGATATTCCAGGTGGGAATATCTCACGGACGAGAAGTCATTGGACACGACAACAGAAGTGAATCATGTTGGTTAACATCGCCGAAGCGCGCAACCTTGACGAACTGAGTACGGAAGGGGCTGAAAAGCGTAGTTGATTGGGAAATCTCCCCGATGCAGCGGTCGCAGTCAGGAGTCAGTTCAAATGCAAACAAACAGTGATCCACAAACTGCTGAAATCAGTTCAACGCACAAGAAGCAAGCGGTGCGGGCCCGAGGCGAGTCCGATTTTGAATCGTTGTTGGATGTCACGGAAGCGGCCAAACTTCTAAGGATTCACCCCAAGACGCTGCGCATCAAAGCGCGTCGCGGAGTCATTCCGGGCGTTCAGGTAGGCAGACTCTGGCGATTTCGGGCTTCGGCCCTCAACGAATGGCTGGATGAGATCGCAAGTTGAGGAACAGCTGTGCTGACAGATGGCTCTCGACCATTCTTCTTGCCTGCACTATTCTGGACTGGGCTGTCAGTGCCGTTTAAACAAAGGAGGAATTTTGTTTAGACGGACACGCTACCAACAAGGAAGTCTCAGGCTCGAAGAACGTAAGAGAGGTGCCGCAGTATGGGTGTACCGTTGGTGGGAAAACGACATCACCGGAAAACCAATTCGTCGCAAGGTGCAGTTGGGATGTTTGGAACGATATCCAAACGAATCAGCGGCATGTGCGGCAGCAGACGCTCTTCGGTTAACGATCAACAATCAATCCAAGCGGAAGAATCTGCAGAAAACAACCGTGAATATTCTTTGGGAGCACTACTGTCGAGAAGAGTTGCCCCTGAAAGAGATATCCACGCAAGATGCATATCTGGTGTATGCCGAGAATTGGGTTCTGCCCCGATGGGGAAAGTTCCTTTTGGAGGAAATCAAGACCATCGAGGTGGAGCGCTGGCTACGAGCAGCACAAATTGCGGACGGGACCAAAGCCAAGATAAAGTGCGTTATGTCGGCGGTGTTCTCGCACGCTGTTCGATGGGAATTCTGTGGCCACAATCCAATTTCATCGGGAATACCAGTTGGAGCCGGGGGAAAGAGAGGTCCAAGTACTGGCGTGCGCGTGAGTGCGAAACGTCAGAAGGCTCCCTTAGTGCTGTTACCAGAACAAGTCAAACTCGGTCTGGCGCAGCTGGAATTTCGCGACCAGCTTCTCGTGTTTTTGGACGGCGCCCTGGGAATCCGTCAAGGGGAACTTGGGGCACTGCGCTGGCTGGACTGCGAGTTCGAAAACATGAATTTCAGTGTGCAACATTCCTACTACTGGCGTCGGGGTGGGCACCTGAAGAGCACAAAAACGGAAGCGTCGGCAAAGCTATTGCCGATGCATCCGAGTCTGAAGCAGGCCCTGCTGGAATGGAGGTCACAAAGTCTCTACAACCGACCGGGCGATTTCGTCTTCGCTTCGGAGAGACTGAAGGGCAGCAAACCACTCGACTTGGCTTCGGTGTTGAAGAAAAAGATTCAACCGGCGTTCAGGAGGATCGGCATCACCGGAGTGGGCTGGCACACATTTCGGCACACGGTGGGATCCATGCTCGCAGAGATGGGCGAACACCAACTCATGATCCGGGACTACTTGCGCCATGCGAATCTGCACGTAACCAACAAGTATCTTCAAGCAACGACCACGAGCAAGCGTTTGGCACAAGGAAAGCTGGTGGACGCCATTTTGCCAGGGGGCGTGCTATCGGCAAGCAAATCAACTCTGGTCCATTAGGTTTCCCGGGAGGAAACCTTAATGGACCCAAATGGACCCAGATTGTTTTTGGTGGGTCTGCGTAAACCATTCAAAAGAATGGCGGGGACGACGGGACTCGAACCCGCGGCCTCTGCCGTGACAGGGCAGCGTTCTAACCAACTGAACTACGTCCCCACTCTCAAAATCAACGATATGCAGAATCGCCCGTGTTTATACGGTTTTGCACGACCTGCATAAAATGCCTCGATTGCCCAAGGCGACCCAGATTGTCTCCCATCGGGCAGAAACCGCCAATAAATTCTGCTCCATCCCGGCGTCTGTGAGCTGTACGAGACACCCAGATGGAGGGCGAACCATATCGACAGTCTCGGCGAAACCGCCAACAAGAATTGAGCACCTTCAGCACAGAAATATCCTAACAGCTTCTCGTGACATTGGGAAAGGCCTGACTGAGGCTCAGTGAGCTTGAAAAAACTTGACCAATCCATCAGCGCGTTGTGGCCGGTAGAGAGTTGCTGCGTTGTGAATCTAGGGTGAAAGGCATTGGCGGACTCTTGCGCGATACGTTCCAAGAAACCTTAAGGAATCATATCTGAAGAACACACATCGCCACGCCAATTCGGAAGATTTACATTTTCCCGCGTCTCCCTTTGTGCGGATTGATGTGTCTGATAAATTCTGTTATCGGCTAGAAGGCAGGAGCTTTGGCGCTCATAATTTCCCGAGCAAGAAACAGCTCGGCTTGGATGGCCGACTCCCGAGAACGCAATTCATCGATAAAAGCGGATGTGAGTTGCTGTGGATTAATATGTGCAGTTATGAAATCAGGAGGTGTATCCGACTGCACTGCGTCGGCAGAATCCCTCAACTGTTTTAAACTCGCTTCATATATTTGGGCCTCCCCAACCGCGTCATATGTTTTCCCAGCGGAAGTATACAGGGTGACGCCTGAGAGAAAGTAGCGAAGCCTGTCTAGGTCGGCATAGGCGCGGCCTAGCTGCCATACCAGCGCAGGTTTGAATGCCGCCGGCGTTCTCTCCTTAAAGTCCTCTTCTTTCGTCGGACGGGTCAACCCCTGATTATCCGTTCCAGCAGCCTTACATAGTTCTGCCCATTCAATCGCGGATTTATAGTAGCCGATGGCCAATGTATCAAGATCCAGGACGCCGGTCGGTTCGATATGTCGTGGGACTCGGATTTCGGTAATTTCAGCATGATCAGCAGAGAGGGCGCCGTTGGCGCCGACGACAAGAAATTGTCTGGGATATTGCGGTACAAGACGGATATTGGAAAGGGAGGTTTCCTTGGCCCTCGTTTCGAGCCACGTGTTGTATTCCGCCTGTTTACGGCGCACCTTTTCCGACATCAGCGTGCCCGGCCAGCGCTCCTCGCCGACCACGGTTCCTGATGAGTCAATGAAGCTCTTGTGGCCATTCCTCTCTTCAATATGACCTTGCGCATAACTTTTCGGAATCCGTTCAAGAGCGGCATTAATTTTCTGAGACTCAGAAAAATACAACGGGGAAACATTTGAGGATAATGACTTCTGCGTCATTTTCTGAGCCAAATCGTAATAGCTCCACGCAAGGCCCAAATCGCCGCTGATTTCCGCAAGGGAGCCAAGAACGTAATCGCCGGTGGGGTCTTGTTCCACGGCCGCCTTCGCGGCGTATAGCCGCGCATTCATATCGTCCTTTTGCGCAAGCGCGATCAGGGAAATTCTCCCATATGCCTGTGAGGGGAAATAGGCCTCCAGAGCTTGCCCGGTCTCTCCGCGGCGCTCACGAATGAAACCTTTCGTCGTATTTGTGAGCGTTCTCGTCATCCCGGTCATCATCCCATTCGGCGGGGAAAGCCAGCCTTGAGAGGCCGCGAAGTCTTCCGCTTGCATGAGCGCACTATCTGCGTGGTCCAAGTCGCCTGACAGGGCGTATATCTGCGCCACATGATACAGGGCGCCAATCACAGCTAAATTATTAAGCCCTTCAACGTCAACAATGCCGGGGCCCTCGCCGGCGTGCTTGCCGATCTGCGATTGGAAGTAGCCGAGGCAGCGCTGCTGCTGGGCAAGGGCCTGTGCCGGCTTGCCTGCATAAAGGTCATTATTCACAAGTTGAAGATCACAAAACTTCGCGGTAGGTGGCTTCACCCCGTCGGAGGAGGCATAGGCCATCTGTGCAACCAGAACGAACATCGCTGTAAATACGAAACGTTTCATCGTCCGTCAAAAATCCCCGTTGCTCCTGCGTTTATGCCTTGTGCCTGCTGGTATCCCAGGTGATCGATATTGGGCTTACTGTAGGAGGGGGAACCACTCCCGTTGCTCCGTCCTGACTCTTGCGCAGTAGAAGTCGCCCGCGCAGTTTCTCTCTCGTATTCAGCTTCAGCGCGACGGCGTTCCGCTTCGCGCTCTCTTTCAAGCTTCCTCTGCTCTTTGGCGTAGCGCGCCGCTTCGCGTCTAATCCAGGTAAAGTCGACAGGAGCATCGGATCGCAACACGGCTGAAAGCAATTCCTGGGCACATCCTAATAATTTGAGGTTATTTCTCGCCGCAAACTCCCCGATCACGGTCGTTGAGAACAAAACAGAATAGGCAGAATGCTGGACGCGATCGATAGAGGCCGGTCCTTGGCAGGACATTTCGAGCAATGAGACAAAATACTGCCAGAGCGCCTCCTTTTCAGCCTGCGCTTCTTTGACTTGCCCACCGTTATCTCCGCGCAGGGCCTGTTCATGGAGACTTACTTGCTGTTCGATCTGGACCGCCTTAAGGCTGTCCTGCGAAACGTCGAGCAGGAAATCCGCTGTGTTATAGGATTCGTAGGAGCTTGTGGCGTAAGTGATCGGCGGTGGTGAAGGATGTCGAGTGATGCCATCGAGCCTGGTTTGAGACGCAAATTCCAGAAAATATTTCAAGCGATGGGCTGCAATTGGGTCCAGGTGCGAAATTCCCTTGGCATGATAGGTGCGCACTGTCACGTTGCGTGCAACGAAATAAGCCATCAGGTCTTGCGTTACATTTGGACTATCATCTGCTGGGCCGAGCCCGCCTTTCTCAAGATGCTCTTCGGCAACCAGGACCCCCTCACGCACTGATTCGAGGATGTCATCGGGATTGATATAAATCTCAATCTTCATATCGGGGAATCGACTCGACAGTTTCTTCCAGTTTGCGGCTCCCTGAGGAGAGAGATTGGGGGGAGAAACGATGACAAGTTTACGCGGCGGCAAACGAATCGTGCCATCTAATAGCGCCACTTCCACGGCAGCCGCGCCCCAGCTATGGGCCATGATCTCGTCAACTTGACGGTTGCGCACTTCAAGAAGATCTCCGCTTACTTTCTGGGTCAGGACTCCGCTCAGATTAGCGGCGGCATTGATGAGGTCGGCAGTAAATTCTATTGGCCCGGTATGGGATGGGTTGACATCATCCGTATAGGACAGCGAAATGATGTGAGAAAAGTTATGGCTGTACTCGCTGATATTGTCGGCAGCTGACGGGTCTGTAGCTGAGGAACGCGAAGACCCGACTCCCTGAACGAGAATGCATTCGTGGTGCGATTCCTGTGCATGGGCCAAGAATGGCAGCGACAGTAATGTGGCGCAAACCAAAACAAGTGATCGCCTGACGGTGTTACAGGGATATCTAACCGCGCTTGCCAATCGGCCGTCCGTCGAAATCATGTCTGCCTTCATACACAATTAAAGTGCAGGACCGTATAAAGAGGAAGCGTAGCAGATATTGGCCGTTTAACCAGCTTCCTTTACATTACGTCTGATATGGTCCTTCTGCGCTGCAATCCTCAGTGCGATTGTGCCAAGACTTCAGAAACAAATTGCCCTGTCATTTTCTAGTATCCTCGCGATGGTCAAAAGGACTGCGCCATTAACTAATGAAAATTAACTATTCTGTGACTTTCTTAGTGGAAGGATTACGACCCATAAAAGAGGTTATGGGTCGTAAACTGATTGCCGATCAATCAGGGCAGGCTATGCGACTTACCGCAACTGGACAACGTATCAATACGATGCCCTCGGCCGCCTGCTTAAGGTTACGCAAAACGCACAAGCTGCTGTTGCTAATCAGCAAACGCGAGGATTTACATACGATTGGCTCGGACGCAGGACGTCGGAAAGCAACCCGGAAACCACCAACACTGGGACGAACGGCACCAAGACCTATGCGTACGACTGGAGCACAAATCGCTGTGGAAACTCGGCGGGAGGCACCGGCGGCGATCTAATAAACACCATGGATGCTGCGGGAATTGCGTGATATACATCTACGATTTCAATCACTTATCTTGATTTCTTCAACTACTACATCGCGCCGAGAGTCCCACTATCTTGGGCTGAGAAGGATTTGAAACTTGATCCTCCTGATAGCGTGCGCAGAGTCAAGGACTTACTTCTCGGTTGGTTCGTAAAGCGCAGCTTTTGGCAAGCTGCGTTCGAAGGCAATCCTGGTAGCCTATGACTGACGAGAGCGGAGGAAAGGCTCCAAACCCTGAACGCTAAGGGGAGACGGGAGGGTCTGAGAGTTGAACCAGTAGTTTGCCATGATTGGAACCGTCGAATAATTTGTTGATCGCCGCTGGTGCGGACTCGAGACCGCGGACGATATCCACCCGATACTTTAGCTGGCCTGAGTTGTGCCACTGCGTGAAGTTACTCACCATTTCCTTTACTTTCGAAGAGTAGTCCGTTGCGAGGAAACCCTGGATCTTGAGGCGCTTGCTGATCACCAGCGCAAAGTTGGAGGGTCCCGGAACGGGTGCCGTGGCATTGTACTGCGAGATCAGGCCGCAGAACACTACGCGACCAAACGTGT
>Ga0210405_10005515_pt1 | contig 11504 bp, 12 predicted proteins | sample IncBWH11MmetaG_FD_155492 | JGI IMG/M metagenome (GOLD analysis project Ga0210405, IMG submission 155492) | Forest soil microbial communities from Barre Woods Harvard Forest LTER site, Petersham, Massachusetts, United States - Inc-BW-H-11-M | ecosystem: Environmental > Terrestrial > Soil >... | reverse complement strand
CGACGAGCTGCCAAGTTTGAAGATCGGGATACGGGGCATAAGTCCGGGTTTTTCCTCTGGCTACTTCGCCGCCTGTTTTTGCTCATCGGCCAATGCAGCGCGGAATTGAGGAACCACCAGTGCCTGTTCCACCGTGGGTTCGTTCATGCCCGCCAGCCGCTTGGCCAGTAACTTGGCGTCTTCCTGCGCTCCGGTCTGAATATAGGCGCGATACAACAGCAACATCGCCTCAGGATTTTCAACGTCTTCTTCGAGGTGCGGGATGGCCTCGGCGTATTTCTCCTGCTCCATGAACGCCGCGCCTGCAGCACTGTGATAAGCGAGTTGGATGACCTGGCTCCGGCTTTGCTTGGCCATGCCTTCGAGTTGCGCGACGGCCTTGGCGGCGGCGTCGGCCGATCGATTCTGGGCGGCGCGCAGCGCGCTGGTTTCGAGTACAAGGGCACGTTCTTCTTCCCGATCGCTCTTCGCGATGGGGTGGCCTTCGTCGAGCGCGTGCTCGGCAGCTTTCAGATGATGCGCGGCATCGTGGTAGTCGGGCGCGCTCATGGCCATGATGCGATTGGCTTCGGCTTCGATTTTCGCAAGACCGACGGAGTGCGCGTGTTTGGCGACTTCGTGCAGCGACTTGTCGACCTGCTTGTGATTGTTCTCGCGAATCCAGGTGACGGCTACTTGAAGCTCGTATTCCACGCGGTCGCTTTCGCTGGTCACAAACATGAGCGCCTTGGCGTATTCATCGCGCGCTTCCTGCTCTTTGCCCATGACGGCAAGAGTGTCGGCAACTCCGAACTCGGAACCGAAGTTAGGATCGACACGGATGGCCATCCGATATTTCTCGATCGCGGCATCGTAGCGGCCGGCGGCGCGCAGTATTTCTCCGTAGGAGTCATACGGGTTCGGCTGGTCAGGCTCCAACTGAACGTAGCGGTCCATGAGCGCGTAAGCCTTATCGAAGTTCCCGGTGAAGGCATAGGCGTAGGCGAGTTCGTTCAGCGCAGCCGGATATTCCGGAAACAGCGTGATCGCTTTCTCAAGAACGAAAATTCCCTGCGCGTAACGACGCTGGTGCACCAGCCAACGTCCAGCGAGGAAAGCCGTGCGATGGTCTTGCGGATACATCGCGAGCAGATCGTTCATCGCCGCAATGGCCGGAACGTAATTGTTCTCCTCGACGCCACTCAACCACTTGATCAACAGACGTTCTCCGGGTGCGACGTGCGCCGCGAGCTGTTCGGCGCGCAAGCGATCGGAGACCTGCTCGTCGGGATCATGAGTGAGGTGGGAGATCAGCATGTAGGCTTGTGCGAATTTAGGATCGCGCTTCACGGTGGTGCGCAGATCGTTGACCGCGTCGGCGCGACGCAAAGCTTCGAGATCCACCATGGCGTGTTCGAACTCCTGACGCGCCGCTGTGGAAAAGGTGGTCACCGGCAACACGGCAGCTTTTGAACTCTTGGATATGGTCTTGGCGTGACGCGGCTTCTCGTCATGGCCAAAGGCCGCAGCGCAAAGGAGAACCAACACGCAGGCAGTCCAGCGCAAGGTGTACCTCGGAAGCTACTGATTTCACGACTTATAGTGAGGAGCGTAGCACGCGCCCGGAACGCGGGAAACGTTACTCAAGTTACTAGGGACGCTAGTTTCGACAGTAGTCAGGGCTTATCAATTTCCTAAGATGAGCGCGTGCGACCGACTGTTCTAATCCTTTCCTTATCTCTGTCTCTCGTTGCCGGCCGGGCACGGCCCCCGTTATCGGACCATCCCCCGGTTTCGAAGGCGGAAGCGCCGGCGCTGCCGGTTGTCGATATGAACGCGTGCCCGTTTGAGGGGTGCACGTTCCGGAAGTGGACGGTGATCCGAAAATCGCCGTTGTATACGTCCTGGAAGAGAGATCGTCGACAGATTGGAGTCTTGGCGAAGGGTCAAGTCGTCACCGGCATTACGGGCGTTCATATCACAAAGCAACCCGATGTCATTCACGTCTTTCAAGCAATTCCTGAGTTGGGATTGAAACCGGGCGATGTTGTTCTTCGGTACATGTATCTGGGAGAAGGGTTCGCCAATATCTGGGCCAATGGCAGATACATTAAGTCGTTCGACTGCACCTTCGTGACGGAAAAGGGTGAGGGTGGCTGTCTGCGCGATTGCCGGGCCGTGGTCGAGGAAAACGGCGAGAAGGAATGGTGGGTCGAGGTGAAGATGTCGTCGGGAAAGATCGGCTGGACAAAGGCCGAGTACAACTTCAATGGGATGGACGCGTTGGCGTCAACGTCGTTCTGAGCGATACGCTGGACCGAAGAGGAGTATGGGGTAGAGCAGGTCCTTCGCTGCGCTCAATGACAATTCTAGAGCGATGACAAAAATGGAAGTTGCCGAGGTGGGGCCGAGACGGCCCCACGACAGCCGGCGAGACGCCGGCTCTACACGTGCGCGAGTTCTACCAACCTAGGCCAAAATTCTTCAAACTAGTTCGGGTTCTTCCAACTTAGTGCGAGCTTCCTGACCGGGCTGCCTCGAATTCATCGCCCTTCTCCCATTGCACCTCGCGCGGCTGGGTAGCTGCCTGCCAACCGAGAAGAAAGCCGAAGCGCGCCATCGCTCCGTCGCCGGTGAAGTCCATCTCCGGGTGATACTCGTCGCTGGGCTGGTGGTAATGATGCTGTGTGTAATCCTCGTCCTGCGCCAGGCCCCACGCTTCGTCATGACCTTTGTACTTCACCCCTTCGTTGATCGAGAACGATGGAATACCCACGCGCGCCAAGGAAAAGTGATCAGAGCGATAGTAGTGTCCTGCCTCGGGATGGGCATCAGGACGGATGGTAAGGCGGAAGTCCTTGGCGGTCGCTTGAACTGTGCGGTAGAAATCCATGCGCTCGGAGCCGGAAACTTCGACTTCTTCGGGCGAACCGAGCGGCGGAACGTCGTCGTAATTGAGATCGAGCGTGATGGCGCGCGCTGGAACGGGCGGATGTTTGCCCAGATACTCGGAACCCAACAGACCCTGCTCTTCGGCAGTAACGGACGCGAAGACGATCGAGCGTCGCGGCTTTTGAGCCGACTGGCTGAAGGCGCGGGCCAGCTCGAGCAGGATTCCGCAGCCGGTCGCGTTGTCATTGGCGCCGTTGTAGATGTTGTCGCCCGAAACCTCGGGACGAATGCCCAGGTGATCGTAGTGCGCAGTATAGAGGACAGCTTCGTCTTTCAGCTTGGCGTCCGCGCCGGGCAGCATGCCAATCACATTGTTGGATTCGAAGGGCCGAATCTTGCTCGCGATGCGGGCCTGCAGCCGAACGTTCAGGGGAACCGGCTTGAAATCGCGGGACTGCGCATCTTTCATCAGCTTGGCGATATCGAGGCCAGAGGCAGAGGCGAGACGCTGAGCCACGGCTAACTGGATCCATGCCGCTGATTTCAATTTCGGGGTGCCATCGAGTTTCAGATAGGACTTCTCGCCCGAGTTGGAGTTGCGCACGACTTCCCATGGATAGCTGGCCATCTCGGTCTGATGGATCAGGATGGCGCCGACCGCGCCCATGCGCGCCGCTTGCTCGTACTTGTAGGTCCAGCGGCCGTAATAGGTGAGCGCTTTGCCCTTGAAGAATTTCGGGTCGTCGGAAGGCGGTTCGTTGACCAGCATCAACAGGACTTTGCCCTTGAGGTCGGTGCCTTTGTAGTCGTCCCAGTTGTACTCGGGCGCCTGGATGCCATAGCCCACGAAGACGATCGGGGCGTCGATCTCGGATTTGGGCTGCTGCGTCTGGTCGTAGGAGACGTAGTCATCGAGGACGGTGAGGCGCATCGGCGAGCCGCTTTGCGGGATGAGAGAAAAGGTCGTGTCCGGCGAGGGTGTGATGCCCACCATCGGCACTTTCTGCATATAGGTGCCACTGTCACCGACGGGTTTCAGGCCGTAGAGGGCAAATTGAGTCGCGATATATTCCGCTGCCAGGTCCCCTCCACGCTGACCGGTGCCGCGGCCCTCGAGAAGATCGTGGGAGAGAAAACGTACGTGCGCGCGAATGCGCTCGGGATTGATCGTCTCCATCGCCGCAAAAGCGGCGGAGGACGGACGGACAATGGCAGGCACGCTGTGAGTGGCCGGCGATGAGGTCTGGGCGGCGGCGCTTAAAGCAAAAGTGAACAGAGACAGAAGAGCGGTCTTGCGCATGATGAAGTCGGGACTCCTGGATTTTGAGAGCGATAGATGATTGAAAGTAAGGACATTGTACGGGAATTTCCGAGACATCGAGAAGGTCGGAGGGAGCCCGGAGTGCTAGCCCCGGCGTCATCTGCGGGTGATCTGAGGGCATCGATGGGCAGCGGCTTCCCCCAGGTTAGCGTCCAAAGAACGGAGGTGCACCTGGGGCACCGGGCGCCGGTATCGGCGCCGGACAATGAACGCTGAGAAATCCATTGCCAGGCGAACCGAGGAATACCGTTTAGTTACCCTGTTTTTTACATAGATCGTATTACGATATAATGTTTTACGGGACTCGGGATGGCTGGTCCATATCCTCGATTTCGGGAGTCTATGCCACGCTCCTTTGAGTGCGCGGCCTATTGGGGGAAGTTCATGCGGCGCATCAACGCCTGAAAGCGTGGTTCGGCGCGCAACCAATCCAATCCCGGATAGGAGTTCGCAAACACCATCCATTGGTCGTGTTCTTCATAGGCCCGTTCAAGCCAGGATATTGCTTGGTCGCTTTGGGCGAGGCCGACGTAGGCTTCGGCGAAGAAGAAGCCGGACACATATCGGTGCCGGGCTGTTTCTTTCAACTCTTTGATTAGCGACTCTGCCTCTTCCTTTCTTCCTTGCAGCCCATAGACACTGGCTGAGACCGCGAGGCAATACGGATCTCGCGACTGAGATGGGTGCGTGGCAATCCACCTTTTATCCGAGGCAACGGCCTCTGGATACATCCCCTTCTCTCTGTAGACGTGTATCAGGCCACCGTCGTCCCCCAAGCTTTTGAACTGCTTCATGGCGAGATCGTATTGACGCGAGGCATAGGTTACCCATGCCTCTGTTTCTTTGACACCAATGTTGAAGGGGTCCAATTCATCTGCGTAATGCATCTGAGCCAGCGCCTCATCGTTGCGTCCCAGGGCCTGAACGAATCGGCCGTACTCCAAATGGGCGTTTACATAATTGGGATTGAGCTTCAGCGCAAGGTTGTACTCTTTTTCCGCTTCAGGCCAGTTCCAATCGTATTCGAGACTTTGAGCCAGAGAAAAGTGAGCCTCCGGAAGAAACGGATCCAGCTTCAGTGCCGTGGTGGCCGCCTCTTTAGCGTCGGACAAGGTCTCCTTCGGGGAATGACCTCCCCAAACAGGGTTTCCCAGGTGGATATAGGCATCGGCGAGTCCCGCGTATGCCTGGGCATAAGCCGGGTCCTTATCGATGGCCGATTTGAAATATGCAATCGCTGTCTGAACGTCCTGGTCAGCGTATTGCCTTTTGCTCGCAAGTTTGGAAAGGCTGCCCATACCGCCAGCCAATACGGAGCGGCCGCGAAGATAATCGGCGAAAGCCTCGGGGTTCACAGATCGAGCACGGGACAACCGAGCACGCTCTTGCGAGGTCAACTCGACCGGTATTTCGTCCGCCACGGCCCGAGCAATTTCATCCTCCACGCTCAAAACATCGCGAGCGCCGCGATCGTATTGCTGCGCCCAGAGTTGACGCTCAGGCGAAGCTTGCGCCAGATGGACCGTTACTTTCACGCGGTCCCCCGAGCGCGCGACAGCTCCTTCTAATAATGCATCCACATTCAATTCTCGCGCGATCTCTGGCAGCGACTTCTTGCTGCCTTTGTATTCCATTACTGATTGTCGGGAGATCACGCGGGGGCCACTGATCTTCCCAAGTTCTGTGATCAGGGCTTCGGTCATGCCATCCGCGAAGAACTCCTGTTCCGGATCTCCGGAGAGGTTTTTCAAAGGCAGTACGGCGAGGGATCTGATAGCCGGCTGATTTGTGCCGTGGGCGCCGCCTCTGCGGATCAGCATCCGGGCCACGGTGAACAGAACCAGAACCGCCACCACGCCCAGCAGTACCCTTACCCGAACGGAGACAACTCTCTCTTCTTTTTTATACAAAACGTGAGGAACCGAAGCTGCAGGAGGTATTGATGGAAGGGTCGGCACCTGGCGTTTGGAATGTCCGTTGCCGGAGACTACCGGAGCGGCAAAGCGATAGCCCTTCCCCACCACAGTCTCTACGAAACGAGGCTTCTCCGGATCGTCGCGCAGCACCGTACGGACCTTGCGGATAGCCGTGTTGATGCCGTTATCGACATCGAGGAAGACGTCTTTGCCCCAAAGCCGCTCGACGATTTCCTCGCGGGAAACCAGCTCCCCGCGCCGCTCGATTAACAGAATGAGCAACTCCATGGGGAGTTTTTCCAGCCGCAGCACACGCTCGCCCCGTTGCAGCCGATAACTGGACTGGTCGAGTGTGAAATCGCCGAAATGGAATTCTTGGGCCGTGAGTCCCCTACAGTCCTGTCGAGGTAGGTCGCTGAGATGATGCCGCAACATCCGCTAAGAAGCAACCACATCAGCAACTTGGGGATACATCAGAACTTCATATCGCCTACAGACAGTCTCCATTGCATGTCCTGACTCAATCGACGATAAACGAAATCCACAAGACTCAACCGAGTCACCTTCCCCCGAACTCAACGAGAAAGAGGAGGTCATATGCGACAAAGACTAACTTGGTTGGCAGTGATGACTGCCGCGATCGTGCTCACAGGCCTTTTTCATGGCGGCTCCGCCTTGGCGACATCGGGCCAGGGATTCACGAGTACACCGGTCGCCCAGGGCCAGTTCGATGCATTCAATGTCTTTAACCAATTCGTTCAGCCAAGCTCGGGGAAGGGAGAGCACGAGGATCCCCAGGTCTGGCTGTCGTCCCAGAGGACGAAGGGACTGTCTGACGGGGCTGTCCTGAGCAATGTCTGGCTGCCGGGAGGAACCACAGGTTGGCACACGCATCCTGGTCATACCCTCATCTTTGTCACGGCAGGAGCGGTGACGCAGTACCAAGCGGACGATCCCAGCTGCACGCCGCACGTGTACTCAGCAGGGATGTCGTTTGTTGACCACGGTGGCCAACACGTGCACATCGTCCGAAACGAGGGCACCGTCGTGGCACAAGCCATCGCTATCCGGCTCGTTCCAGCAGGTCAGGCGGCTCGGATTGATGCCCCGGACCCTGGGAACTGCCATTTCTGATTCTGCACCGCGCGAGTGATCTGCTGGACGCGCTCCCATGGCAGCGCGTCCGGAACTTTGCACAGCCCCGAAGGGAATGGATGGTCGGCCACCCTGAAGCTAGCGGAGCGCCACCCGGCAAGAAATCCCCTCAAGTTGACACTCATTGACCGGCGGCTCGACACCACGGTAAGTTGCCCGCGCACGGACGGCACTTGCACACTGCGTAGCATGGCTGACGGGCGCACGAAAAATGCGTACACCATCCACCTCTGCAAACAGGGCGAGGAATTTCAAAAGGTCCTAGACTTCGCCGGCTTATTCCGGCCCATAGTTGAGGCGGGAATCGAAGGCAAGTGGAAAATCCTTGGCGTCACAAGCATCGGTCCCCGCGAGGTTTTTGTGGACATCGAGGAAGTGCCCGCGTCGCTGGCGTAACGTCGCGATTGCACTCATTGACCCGGCTGAAAACGTCCCCAGGCAAGCTAGTTTCCCTCCTGGTGAAATATCGTTCGCAGTGATCCGGGCGAACCGCACTTTTTCCGTCTGACCTGCTCCTACATCCGATTGGTAAGGGGGGATTTAGGACCTGGAGGGGTCTGGCACGGCACTTGCTCCTCTCACCCGTGTTTGGCATTCGGGGGGAGACGGTGCATTTACTTTCAGCAGCCCATCAGTTAGCGTGGACGCAGCATCCAACGGTCTGGCTGAGTGAGTCCAGCGCCATCCTATGGCTAGTGTTGCGCGTGCTTCGCTCCCCGTTGGTTCGGACAGGCGTTCTCTTAATGCTGTGCGGGCTGGGGATGAATGCCTTGGTAACCGAGGCCAACGCCGGATCAATGCCCGTGGTTGGAATGCCGTCTACGGTACGTCCGGTGAGCCCGATGTGGCATGCTGCGACTTCGCACACCCGCCTGCAACTACTGGCAGACCAAGCACAGCTCGGACTGTTTAGCGTCGGTGACATCATATTGCTTTTTGGGGCCACTCTGATCATGGCGATCTGCCTGAGACGCGCCCTGAAGTGGGGCCATCGCGACCACATGGACGAGTTGTGACAACCTGGCTCTAAGTCGCGAATCGATGGCGAATGCTCCCCGAACCCGTTTTTTCCAAGCGGGACACTCGTGTCTCCCGCTCAATGAGCGCGATCGCCTGATTTCGCAAATTAAACGAACGATGCTCGGACTGCGATTCGGTCCGACGCCAGCAAGCACAAATACATGAGACACCCGCATGAAACCTGGCCTGCGAACGCTGCATTGGGCGGCAGTTCTGTTTTGGATTCTGTCAAATCAGATTGAAGTGATAGCGGCGTCTCCTCAGGCTTCGCCTGGTCAAGCCGACCTCCAGTCTTTCCTAACTGCGCGCCATAGCGCTTTGTCTGCTGGGAGGCGGTTAGCGGGGGCTTCGATCCGTGTTGATCTTTCTTAAGGGACCGTTGAGAGGATCAATTGCGATCGATCTACTCCAAACAGGGGGGATTGAGTACAACTTACGAATGCGATTTTACAAAAACGTTACTCAGCCGCGTTGGCGAACCGAGCTAGAGTGAGGGAGCGCCGGACAGCCACCGTTGCGGTGACATCCTCGGCTGTCGCGGGCGCAAACTACAGTTTCCCTCCCCTAATTGACCGGCCCTACCTCCCCCGAAATGTTCGTTTCCAGGAGGCGGCCATGAAGGATTTATCTGAAGTACAACAAGCTTCGATTTTCACACGGAAGAGAATCGCTGTCGCGATTGCGATTTTGACAATCTGCGCGCTCGCTTTGTGGGCGAGCCTCGAGATGGTGCTACGGATGACGTCGGGGCAGTCGTAGGTTGGGGGGCGGGTGGGGTGGAGGAACGCGCACAAAAGTGTGCGCACACGACCCTTGCCAGTGGGTTGGCGAAAAATCGCCATCTCACCAATTACTCGGGAGAAGGGTTATCGTGCGAAGCGTTTTTTTCGTGCGGGCAAAATCTTCCCCCTAAAGATGTCAAAACTCGACCCTAGAAACTCTGGCCCATCCTGAGCATCAACAACTTAAGAACTTTGGCACAGCTGTTGCTATTAGTCAGGGCGCGAACCTTGCTTTCGGAGGTGCTGTATGACCAAAGAGGGGCAGGACTGGCGTGAACTGTGCGCGGCTATTGCTAAAGAACAGGACCGGATGAAGCTGCTTGCATTAATGGAGGAGTTGCTCGCGGTGCTTGAGAAGCGTGAAAGCCCAAAGTTAGCAGGTGGCGACCGTCCTTTTTTGGCTAAGGGTCAGTCTCGTTCTCAATAGCGCTTTCAATCAGCTGCGTTGGACGAGGAGGGACCTCTGGTTATGCGATTCAGCGTCTGGGCTGCGAGGTATCTGGTGGATGCAGAATGCTCCGCCAGCAACGCTTTCAGTTCCGCAAAGAGATCTGGCGCTCCTGAGTCGTCCACAGTCGCTGCTCTCTCACAGAGTTCCCTAATGCGATCTTCGATGTGATGAATTTCCACTGCCACCGAAGCTAGCCGCGAAAACACCCTGATGTGAATACCAGTACTACCGTAATTTAACGAACGGTAATATTGATATCGGTCTGTTCACCTTCCGGTCGCCTACGGTTCCTCCTGTATTGCGACCACCGACGGCCATTGCTACGCTCACCCGCAGAAACCGTCTGGCCGTGGAAATCGATCCAATCGACGAACGAATCCGGAGACTCTGCCACAAATTGGCGCTCGCCGAAGGCCCAGAGGTTCAAACTCTCCTTAACGAATTTCGAGCGGCTCTACGGGAACACACTCAACACGCCAGGGATGCGGCATTGATAGCTTCGAGCCGCTCGCTCTCATCTTCCAAGTCCGACTGACGAGAGCTATGGACCCAGAGATAAGAGTGCGGATCGCCGCGTTGCATGATCTGATCCGGGACGAAAAAGACCCAAACAAGTTGCTGCAATTGGTACGGGAAGTGTTGCGCCTCTACGATGAGGTCGACGGCCAGAAGCGGCGCGTCGGGTTTCAACCTGACAGCAATCCCACCGGAGTCTAAGACTTCACAACTAAAGCTTGTGCCAGCATTGGGGACGAGGTAAGGCGAAGCACTTACCACGTTGGTAATCTGGGCCGTGCTCCCTACCTGCACTACGATCGAAAGCAGCTGAACTCAGCGCAATCTGTCCGCCTGGTTTGCAGTCCATGTCTGAGAAGAGTTCCAAAACAGAAGTCCGCCTCGCTATTTCAATCGGCACCCTGTTGGTTGTCATCCTCGCCGGTGTTGTGTTCCGCTGGCATCCCCTGAATCACACGATAAAAAGCCTTTTTGCGCCCAAGCCGCGTCTCATCGTGCTCAACATAATAGGCGCCGCATTCGATCAGTTGGAGTTCGACAAGACCTTTGCCACTGCGCCAGAATGCCACGGCTTTACACTGTCCCGCGGTTCGGAGGCGCCAGACGGAGCAACCTACATCGCAGGTATGGTTTTGCTCGACGGATGGAGCTGGTCGGTCAATGGCTTCAGATTCGAGGCGCCGCCGGCGGATGCTGCCCGGACGGTCTGCGCTCTAGCCAATCATAATAACGGGCTGTCGTCGCGTTAGGCCGAGCCAGACGTGTTCAGCTTGCCATAGTCCAGTGTTGGTGGATGCAACCTAACCAAGTCCGGGAGGCGTACCATGACCGATCGCGTCGAATCTCTGTCCTTTTGATCAGCTCATCAGCCACAGCGATCAATTGGAATGCAGCGCTCAGAAATTGATGGGCCTTCGAACGTCGTTCGCATACTGCCGTTGGGGGGAGAAGTGCTCGAGAATAAAATGGAGTTTTTCCTTATCCGAATCAAAGGGGGCAAGCAAGAGGGTATGTTTGTTGGCGAGAATGTTGCCGGAAGGCTTCTCGTACACGGCGCGAAGTACTCGTTGTTTGATCAGCAATCCGCCGCTTTTCGCTTCCTTTTCCATGCCGCGCTGCCCGTGCAAAGGCGCCTTCAGAATCTTGGTTTCGAGACGGAATTAGTTTCAGCTACGGACGAAGAAAAAAGGAACCCAAATAAGGTCGGGACTGAGCGGCGCGAGAAGCGTAAAAAGAGTACCCGCGAGAAGGCTGCTGAGATCAAACTCAAAAGGCTGAGTGTTAAGTGAGTAAAAAAGGACCACTCCTGCGGAGTTTCATCGAGGAACCGCTTCATAAATATCGGAAATAGTTTCTGTCTCCCGAAGGCGCGTTGGGATGCAAAAGCGCCGGGTCAAAGCTGAGGCTGTCACACCGGGTCAACGAATGTAATCGCCGGAGACAGTTCAGGGTGGTCAGCGAACCGAAGTCCG
>Ga0210405_10005513_pt1 | contig 11504 bp, 8 predicted proteins | sample IncBWH11MmetaG_FD_155492 | JGI IMG/M metagenome (GOLD analysis project Ga0210405, IMG submission 155492) | Forest soil microbial communities from Barre Woods Harvard Forest LTER site, Petersham, Massachusetts, United States - Inc-BW-H-11-M | ecosystem: Environmental > Terrestrial > Soil >... | reverse complement strand
TTTTTGCACGGAACATCCGGCGAAGAAGCTCATGCGTGCGGGCAGAATATACCTGTCAAATAAACTACCCGGGGAGCCGTGAAGGCCTACTGCTACTTTTGTCTGATGGTGATGGGCTGCAGCAGTTTGAAATCGAGCGCCGTTTCCGCACGCAGGGTGATATCGCGATTGCCGGTTAATCCCGCGCCTCCGGTACCCGCGGCCGCACCGATCAACGCACCAATGGCAGCTCCCTTGCCACCGCCCGCGATCGCTCCAATACCAGCGCCTCCGGCAGCGCCGCCGCCCACCATGACCGCCGTGCGCTTGCCTTTTCCTTTGCTGGAGGTCATTGCGGAGGAAGTTTGGATTTCGTGGTCCCTACCGTTGACGGTGATGCTCGTGAGCGTGAGGCTTAACACGGCGCCGCCCTTGAAGCGGCCGGCGGCCTTCGCCTCATTCACGACACCTTCGGCGCGAGCCCCCTTCGGGATGGCGACCTTGCCATCGATTTCCACGGGAGACTCGACGGTGGCCGTGAACTTGTCCCCTGAATTGTTGGTTTTCGAGCTGATGGTTTCATCCAAGACGACAGCGATGACGGTGTCCGCGGGGATGACCAGAGGTTTCGGCTCGAGGACCTTTTTCACAGCGGTTTTGGCAGCGTCCGACACGGACGGAGCAGAATTAGCCTCCGGAGCGGCCTGCTGGTCAGCCGGTTTTTGGCACCCTGCCACCAGGGCCCCAAGGCAAAAAGCAGACAGCGAGATTGCAGCAAGACGGCGATTCATCAAATCCCTCCATCGGATGGAAATCCTTATTCTTTCAAACATACGCTCATCTGTTGTGAAGTCAATTTAGCGTGCGCAATTTCAAAACGACGGCTTCGTCCCGATATGGTACCGGCGCCAGATTCAGCGCGAGGCAAATTGCTCCGTTCCGGACTTGATTAGAAGAATCCCATCTTGCTGAGTCCATTCGAACTCTCTCGAATGTCGAAGTATCAAAGAATCAACGGATTGAGAAAGAGCAAATGCCTCGCGATGGACAGCAGTCGAATGAATAGTGGCGCGGACGAGGATTCCGAGTTGGCACATGACTTGCACCTGCTTTTCACGGCATGTGCTGCTTATTTGGAATCCTGTTCGTCAAGGATCAGCCAAGGGCAGAGGAGCCTGCAGTCCATGGAGAAGTCCAGCAGCTTCTGACTTAAACGAAGCGGGAAAATGGGGAGCTGGTGCGAGCCGGAACAGGCCGCACTTGGGGTTAATGAGAATGAAACACGGCAAGATGCCGGGCAGCTTTCAAGACGCCGGCGCCAAAGTCCTCCGAGCGAACTTTCGGAAGATCGAGCATCGCGAATGGTGGTTGTGGGTAGCAGCGGCGATCATTACGCTGCTACTCACAATCGCGCTGGCTTCCTTTCTGCTCCCGAATGTGTCATCGGCCCAAGACTTCCATGCCATGTATGTACTTCCGCAAGCCGTGCGTGGTCTCGTGGCTCTCGTTTTCTTGTTCGATCTCTACACCATCTATCAGCATCTGCAAATTCACAGGATTCGCCGGCAACTGATCGAACGGGAAGAGCTCTTTCATCTGATTAGCGAGAATGCGGCGGACATGATTGCCGTCGTGGATTTGGAAGGCCGCAGGATTTTCAACAGTCTCTCGTATCAGAAAATCCTTGGGTATTCGCCAGAACAACTTCAGGAATCTTCGGGGTTTGAGCAGATTCATCCGGATGACCGCGAGCGGGTTAAGAATGCCGCCAGGGAAGCTCGTGAGACAGGAGCGGGAGCACTTCTGGAATATCGCTTCCGCCACAACAATGGCAATTGGATGGTCTTGGAATCCGTTGCCAGCGTCATCCGCAACGAAAACGGCGAGCCGGAAAAACTTGTGATTGTGAACCGCGACATTACGGAGCGAAAGAAAGTCCAGGAGGCATTGGTGCGATCGGAGGTGAGTTTCCGCTCTTTGGTGGAGGGAGCGCCTCACGGCATCTATCGGGCGACGACGACGGGGCAGTTTTTGCAGGTGAATCCGGCCCTACAGAGAATGCTCGGCTATGAATCCGCGCAAGAGCTTTTCAAAGCCGATCTGGCGACGCAAGTGTTTCGCAACATTGCCGACTATCAACGAATGAATGAGTCCCTGGCCAAGTCAAATGAATTAAAGGACATCGAACTGGGATGGAAGAGATCAGATGGCGAGCCCATCGTGGTGCGGTGCTCGGGACACCGCGTCGACGTCAAGGATGGAGGTCCCGGGTATTTCGAGGTTTTTGCCGAAGATGTAACGGAAAAACGTACTCTGGAGCGCCAGCTCCGAATGGCTCAGAAGATGGAAGCCATCGGAAGATTATCGGGAGGCATCGCTCACGATTTCAATAATCTGCTCGGAGTCATCATCGGGTATAGCGGAGTATTGAAGAAATCCCTGGACAAGAGCCAGCCCAACTACGAATACGCAACGGAAATCGAGAAAGCCGGCCAGCGCGCGGCCTCCTTGACCCGCCAGTTACTGGCGTTCAGCAGACAGCAAGTTCTGACACCCACCGTGCTGAGCCTCAATTCGCTCGTATCGGACATGGAAAAAATGCTTCCACGTCTGCTGGGTGAAGATATCAACGTGTCCCTGTCTCTTGGGCCGGCGCTCGGAAACGTCAAGGCCGACCAGAGCCAAATCGAGCAGGTGATCATGAATCTGGCCGTGAATGCAAGGGATGCCATGCCTTCCGGCGGAAAACTCCAGATCAAAACCGCCAACGTGGAACTCGACCATGCCTACACGCGGGATCATCCCGGCTCCAAGGCAGGCAGCTACGTGATGCTCGCGATCGCGGACTCCGGAACGGGCATGAATCCGGAAACCATCGCGCACATTTTCGAGCCGTTCTTCACCACCAAGGGACTGGGAGCGGGGACTGGCCTTGGTCTCGCGACCGTGTATGGCGTGGTGAAGCAAAGCAACGGATATATTTGGGTGGACAGCGCCCTGGGGAAAGGTTCGACCTTTCAAATCTACCTTCCAAGGAACTTCGACACCGAGCTAGTTTCCGTTGGTAAGCCCGAGTTCCATTCCAGGGAGAAGTCGCAAGGATCAGAAATGATTCTTCTCGTGGAAGATGCGGAACCCCTGCGGAAACTGGCGCAAGCTTTCCTCGAATCCAACGGCTTCCGCGTGTTGTCGGCCCAGAGTGGAGAAGCCGCTCTCGAGGCCGCGGCGCGTCATTCGGGCCATTTCGACCTGCTTCTCACGGACGTGGTGATGCCTGGCATGAACGGCCGCGTTTTGGCGGAGCGATTGTCGATGCGGCAGCCCGGGCTGAAGGTTCTCTTCATGTCCGGTTACACGGACAGCTTTATCGCCGGGCACGGAGTACTCCAGAAGGGAACATTCCTTCTGCACAAACCGTTCACTGAAGAGATTCTTATAAGTAAGGTCCGGGAAGTTTTGGATAGCGGCAAAAACGCGCCGCCTGAATTGAAACCTGAGTTGGACCAGGTAGGAAGCGGTGCCCGTGACCACTAACAGAAACAACGGACCGAAGGGAAAGCTGCTGGTTGTGGATGACGACGAGGCACTGAGGCGGCTGATGCGCCTGGAACTCAGCGAAACCTACGAAGTCATTGACACGGGCGAACCCGAGCGCGGATTGGCGCTAGCCCTGGAGCACATGCCTGACGCCATCCTGCTCGACTTGCGCATGCCGAAGTATTCCGGCTATGAACTGTGCCAGACGTTTACATCGTTCAGCCGGACACAAACGATCCCAGTAGTTATCGTTAGCGGCGAAGGAGGTGCGCAAACCAAAGAACATTGTAAACAGTTGGGCGCGGCAGGGTACTTCGAAAAGCCGTTGGACTTCGAGGCCCTTAAGGTATTCCTCAGAGGAATCGTCACGACGTCCCGCCCTATTCCTCGGAGCGAAGTGCGCGTGCGGCTGCGTGTGCCGTTGAAACTTCGGGGCAAGGATGCGCAAGATAAGGACTTTGAAGAGGCCGCAACAACAGAGAACGTCAGTCTTAGCGGCTTTCTGTGCACCTGCAACAGAGCAATCCCGGTTCATTCCATCGTGGACGTATACATGGTCTCGTTGCATGACGAACACGTTGGCAGAGCACAGATCATGCACTCGGAAGCGAAGGCCACCCCGCTCTACCGCTATGGGTGCCGCTTCACCGAAAAAAAGGGCCCCTGGGTCCTGCGGTAGTCGTTTCGCGCTGGCAGAAAAACCACTCCGCAGGCGTGGTCAGACCCAATTTATTCCATCCATCAGCCCCCGGATTTGACCAGCTTACTCACCGCCTGGATGTCGCTTGCGGTTGCAAAGGCGAATGCCTGGATGGCTGCGGTTTCCCGGCGGATCACTTCCCAAGTTTCGTCGGGAATACTCAAGAAGACTCTCGCTACCTGCGAGTCATACTGTTTTCCCGCTCCTCGTTCTATCACTTCTCGTGATGCCTGGAACGGAAGAGCACGGCGATATGGCCGATCAGAGGTCATAGCATCAAAGGTATCCGCCAATGCAAAAATTCTCGCGCCTGTGGGGATCTCCTGCGTTTTCAGGCCTCTCGGGTAACCGCTGCCATCGCAACGTTCATGATGAGCGAAGATGATTTCCGCGGCATCTGCAAGGAACGGGATGCCTTTGACCAGGTCATACCCGATCTGTGCGTGGTGTTGCATGATCTCGCGTTCTTTTTCGGTAAGAGGCCCCGGTTTGAGGAGGATTGCATCTGGTATCGCCAGCTTGCCGATGTCGTGCAGCCACGCTCCCATGGCGATATTTCTCATCTGGTTTTCCAAGCCGCCCATGGCTTTGGCAATCTCGATGGAGTACAGAAACACGCGCCGGGAATGTCCAGCCGTAGGACTGTCCCGTAAATCGATCGCGGCGCCTAATACCTCGAGTGTGTGGTCATAGCTGCGCTCGATCTGATGCAAAGCTTCTCGAAGTTGCCCGGTCTGTTTCGCGACAATTTCCTCGAGATGGTGACGGTAGTTGTCGACTTCCTGTTCCAGCCCCTTTACGTGCAACGCGCGCGTAAGGCTTCCTAAAATTATGTTTGCATCCACCTGAAGCGGCTTGACGAGATAGTCGTCGGCGCCCTCCCGCATTGCTTGGATTCCGACTTGGATGTCATCCACTCCGGTAACCATCAGAAAGACTATCCGGGGATAGCTCCGCTTCACCTTTGCTAGAAATTCCATACCGGACATTCCAGGCATTTGAAGGTCGGAAATTACCGCATCTATCCTATGGGTTTCGAGGATGTGGAGTGCTTCGTCCGCATGGGCAGCCGTTTCGCAGGGAAGGCCAAGCTGCGCGAGTACCGCCGCCATGACTTTTCGAACAGAAACCTCGTCGTCCACGACTAACACTCGCAGAGATAGGGAATGCGCCACTGGGATCGGTTCAGGTGCCAAGGGCCATCCTGCGTCGGTTGGCTTGTACACATTCGTTAAGACCGGAATTTTTCTGTTCAGTCGAGCGCGCTGTGCATGGCGTGATGTGATTCAAGCGGCCACCGTCGCCAACTACTTCGGATTACAGAAGAGTGTTCTAATGCACGAAAGAGACCATCGTGCCCAGGATTTGATGGCTCGAAAGTCCAGCAAACTCAATCGGTTGGTCGTAGTCGTGCCGACTCTGGAGATTCTACGTTCAAATACTGTTCCAGCGACGGATTCGGTCCCACAATGGAACAAAGAGCCGAGTTTCGGGAGTCTCTTTTCGATTTGCCCGCTCCCATGGAGCGATGCAACATTTCCTCACGTTCGCCGAGCGCTGAACGGGTCTGTTGCGCTACGCGGCGCGCTTTTCGCCCTTTTGCCATCCTATATCTGCTGATATTTGGTCCCGTGAAAAGGCAGTGTATCGAGATGCTTCGGATGCCGCAGGTCGCCCCCGGGGCCACCCGGACCCGTAACTTCATGAAGCCTTGCCCTCGATTTGGCGCGGCTCCTTTTTTCGATCTGATTGGACAACTCGAAGTCCTGCAGCCAAACACAACACAGGCCCGCCTGCGGCGCTCGGAGAAATTCAGGAAAGAAGAAATGAGATCAGGCGCTGGATCTAGAGTTGTTCCTAAGGGCCTCGCCGACCTTGTGCACCAGCGTATCCCGCGAGAAGGGCTTTTGAAGGAAGAAACCATCCTGCAGGAAGTCTTCGTTGCCCCGGTTGTATTCCAGATAGCCTGACATGTAAACGATCTTAATACTGTTCCGGAGGCCCTTGAGTCGTTTGGCGAGCTCCGGCCCGCGCATATTGGGCATCACGACATCGGTAAGCAGCAGATGAATCGGCTCGTCCGACTTTTCGGCGATCGCCAGGGCCTCTGTGCCATCCCTTGCACTGAGCACTGTGTACCCGGCGGACTCTACAAACTCGGAGGCAAGCTCTCTGACCCACTCTTCGTCTTCCGCAATTAGCACCGTCTTACGCCGCCGAACGGGGGTGGCTGCAATTTCCTCGGACTCAGCAGGCTCCGCGGCCTCGTCGACCAATGGTAGGTAGACCTCGAACCGCGCGCCTTTCTCCGGCTCCGACTCCACCCAAACGCAGCCGCCGCTCTGCTTTACGATGCCGTAAACGGTGGCAAGCCCTAGCCCCGTTCCCTTCCCCTGCTCCTTGGTAGTAAAGAACGGCTCGAAAATGCGCGACTTCGTTTCGGCATCCATGCCATGACCCGTGTCGGTAACCGCGAGCAGAACATACTTGCCGGGCACAATCGGAGGCCGAGCCAGGGCGCATTCCCGATCCACTGTCACGTTACGCGTCTCGACGGTTAGACTGCCGCCCGCTGGCATGGCGTCACCGGCATTCACTGCAAGATTCATAATGACTTGCTCGATCTGTCCTGGATCTGCCTTCACTCGCCCAAGAGACTTGCCTGCGTGGAATGTGAACGCGATGTCTTCACGAATCAGCCGTCTTAGTAGTTTGCACATTTCCGAGACCAGCATATTCAAGTCCAGGATTTTCGGCTGCAATACTTGCATACGACAGAAGGCCAGCAACTGGCGCGTCAGTGAAGCGGCGCGATCCGCGGCGCTCTCTATTTGCTGCGTGCGTCCAAGGAGTCGCTCGTCGGCCTGCAGAGACTCAACCAATAAACTGCTGTTCCCCTTGATGACCGTCAGGAGATTGTTGAAGTCATGAGCCACGCCGCCTGCCAGCCGTCCCATGGCGTCCATCTTCTGCGCTTGGCGAAGTTGGCCTTCAAGCTGCTGCCTCTGCCCTTCAAGCTGTTGCCTTTGTTCTTCATGCTGTTGCCTTTGTTCTTCGTTCCTCTGCAATGTGTTGCGCATGTCCTCGAAAGCCCGGGTGACCTGTGCTATCTCATCACCACCATGCGATTTCAGCGGATAGATGAAATCACCCTGTTCGAGGGCGCGCACTCCTTCCGCGAGGTACGCCAGCGGGCGGGTGGACCTGTCTGAAATGACAAACACCAATGCCCCTCCCCCTATCACGGCGGCCAGACCCAGCCCGAACAGCAGACGGTTCAATCTCTTCAGGGATGCAGTTGCCTCGTCATAAGACTTCAGAACGGTGAGACTCAGGCCTGGCTGAGCCGCGGAGTCCAGCGCGAGTGAACTTGCGAAGAACCTCTCATTGCCAATTTGGATCTCTTCCCCTTCAGGGCGGTCCCGCAGTTGCCCCTCAAGCTCTTGCTCCTTGGCGACCGAAAACGTGCTCATCACGAAATCGCTGCCGTTGCGGAACACCAGGTGGCTCGACGAAATGCGCCCCAGTTCGCTTGCTCCCCTGGCGTCCAGCTCACGACCGACAATCACCGCGCCTAAAAGGCGGCTTTTTCGCGGCTCATCCTCGTAATAAGGTCGCAGCACAACCTGAAAAAGCTGCCCGCCGCCAAACCACCAACTTGCTCCACTATCGTCCTTGAGAGACCGCCGGAGCAGCTCTTCCGCGTTAGCCAGGGAAAACCTCAAGCTGGTCGTGTGCAGAGCGACGATTTTGCCCTTCCTGTCCACAAGCGCAAACAAGTCGCAATCGCCAGACTGCCATGGGTCTTCGCTGGCATCCTGGATCGCCGTCGCGTCCCCGTTTCTCAAGTGCGCCAAAATTGCCAGCAGGTCGGCCTTGCGGCTCAACATCATCTCCCGCTGGTGTTGAACGGCCTGGATTGTCAGGACGGCATTGCGGGCATCCTCCTCGATTTGCCTCTGGACCTGGGCCTGAACCGTGTGACGCACGACAAGCAGGGTGGCGGAAGTGAGCGCAGCCGTAAACAGCACAAGCCACAACAGCAGCTTGGTGCGCAATCTGAGGTCGTTGTGGTATTTGAGGAGGGATTTCAGTATCTGGCTAACTCCTCTGAAATGAACAGGTTCAATGGGCCAAAGCCCGGCGTCAAGACGGCGTCTAGGATCCGTCTTGGACAATGACGAATGACTTGGTACACCCGGAGTTTGCATGACAGACTCGTGAGCACTGTAACTTAACGTTTCTTGACTTAACGCGGGAATGGACTGTTGGTACCACAGAGCAAGTACTCCAGAACAGGGGCTCGGGCCGTCACTTTTCGACGGAAAACTTGTAGGTGGTAACGGAGTGGTAGCGCACGCCGGGATTGAGCACCGTCGAAGGGAATTTGGGCTGATTCGGGGAATCGGGAAAGTGTTGCGTTTCAAGGCAAAACGCGTTCCGGCGCGGATAGGCGACGCCGCCTTTGCCGGGAGTTTTGCCGTCGAGGAAATTGCCAGTGTAGAACTGGACGCCGGGCTCGGTGGTGAAAACTTCCAGGACGCGGCCGCTAGTGTGCTCGACGACGCGCGCGGCGCCAAGGAATTCCAGTGATTCGGGCACCGCGCGCAGCACGAAATTGTGATCGTAGCCCCCGCCGAGCTTTAGCTGTTCGTCGTCCTGATTGATGCGCGCGCCGATGGCGGTGGGTTTGCGAAAGTCGAACGGAGTGCCGGCAACGCCGCGGAGTTCCCCGGTGGGAATCAAGGCGGCATCGACCGGCGTGAATTGGTCGGCTTGAATCATTAGCAGGTGGCTGAGAATATCGCCGGAGCCTTGACCGGCGAGATTGAAGTAAGAGTGGTTGGTGAGGTTCAGGACGGTTTTCTTGTCGGTGGTCGCGACATAGGCGACGCTTAGCGCGTTGTCGTCCTTCAAGGTGTAAATCACGCTCACACTTAGATTTCCAGGAAAGCCTTCCTCGCCGTCCTTGCTGACGTAGCTCAGTTCGAGGGACTGAGCGTCTTTTCCGTGGAGAATCCTGGCGGCCCACAGGGCTTTGTCGAAGCCTTTGACGCCGCCGTGCAGACTGTTCTCACCGTTGTTCTTGGCGAGAGTATAGGTCTTGCCATCGAGGAGGAATTGCGCGTGCGCGATGCGGTTTCCATAGCGGCCGATGATTCCTCCAAAGTGGCTCTTATCATTCACGTACCCGTCAACGTTGTCGTAACCGAGCACCACATCGGCCAGCTTGCCGTTGCGGTCCGGCACCTTAATGGAGACGACGGCGCCGCCATAGTTGGTGATGGAAACTTCGGCCCCGGATTTATTGGTGAGCACATAAAGGTCGACGGGCTGGCCGTCAGGTGTTTTGCCGAAGGATTTTTTTATGGTCGAGCCGGACTGTGGCTCTGCGCCTGCAAACGCCGGAGTGGTCATAAGCAACGCTCCCATGAAAATGATAAACAGTATTCGTTTCATGCCAATCCCCCGCCCGCGAGTTCCGATGACGGCTATTGTCCCAGATTTGTTGGCATTCAGTCTGAGAATTTGCCACGAAAACCAGGAGTCACGCATACTTTGGTAGTAGCGGATAGTTGCTGTACCCTGCTCTTGCGAATAATCCCTGGAAGTCATGCAGGGCCTGGATCATGGGTCTCCAAGCTTTTCTCTCGCAAAAAGTAGTGACGCCGCGCGGAAGCGAACCTGCGGCCGTGCTCGTCGAAGACGGGCGAATCCTTGACGTCGTTGCGCCCGATCAACTGCCCGCGCAAATTCCCGTGAAGGATTTTGGCGAGGCTGCGATTCTGCCGGGGCTGGTGGACTCGCACGTCCACATCAACGAACCCGGCCGCACGGACTGGGAAGGCTTCCGGACCGCGACGCGCGCCGCCGCCGCCGGCGGCTGCACGCTGCTCGTGGACATGCCCCTCAATTGTCTGCCGGCGACGACAACCGTGGCTGCGCTCGAAGCGAAACGCGAGGCTGCAAACCGCCAGTGCCACGTGGACTGGATGGCGTGGGCCGGAGTCGTCAGCGACAACCAGGAGCACATCGAAAGTTTGGCGGCCGCGGGCGTCCCGGGATTCAAATGCTTTCTCATTCACCCCGGCATCGATGGATTCACCATGGTCAACGAGGCGGAGCTGCGTGCCGCTTTGCCGCATATCGCCCGGACTGGTTTGCCGCTGCTGGTGCACGCGGAACTCCCTGGGCCGGTTGACGAGGCGACGCGCCGATTGGCGCAGGCGGACTGGAGCAAGTACGCAACCTATCTGCAATCTCGCCCAGAGGAAGCGGAGCTATCTGCGATACAGTTGATGCTCTCCCTCTGCCGCGAGTATCGTTTTCACCTGCACATCGTGCATCTTTCGGCCAGCGAGGCCTTGGAAATGTTGCGCACCGCGAAATCGGAAGGCCTGCCGGTAAGCGCGGAAACTTGCCCGCACTATCTACATTTCGCTTCCGAGAAAATCCCCGACGGCCAGACCCTCTTCAAATGCGCCCCGCCGATCCGCAACCGCGAGAATCGCGAAACTCTCTGGCGCGGACTTCGAGAAGGCGTGATTGATTTGGTGGCGACAGATCATTCTCCGTGTCCACCTGAGATGAAGCGGCTCGGCGAGCGAAGCTTTCAAACCGCGTGGGGTGGAATTGCCACGCTCTCGCTGGCACTGCCGGTAATGTGGACGGAAGCCCGTCGCCGCAGATTCTCGCTTGCAGACATCGCGCGCTGGATGGCGGAAGGCCCCGCCCAGCTCGCCGGCTGCGCGGCGCGCAAAGGCCGCCTGGCAAGGAATTTCGACGCCGACTTTGTGGTCTTTGAGCCGGAAGCTGAGTTCATTGCGACGGAGGAGCATCTTCATTGCCGTCATCGCGTTTCGCCCTATCTTGGCGAAAAACTCCGGGGCGTAGTAAAAGCAACTTACCTGCGCGGAAACTGCGTCTTCGCCGATGGGACATTTCCTGGGGACCCCAGCGGGCGCGAATTGCGGCGCTAACCCGCACAGCGACGCTTCAAATAGAGATTTGAAACTCTCGCCATTTCAATACAGAATACCGCCAGCAAAGAAATTCATGACCGTCCATCACATCGTCGGGGCATCCGTGCCGCGCAAGGAAGGCTGGGACAAAGTCACCGGAGCGGCGCGTTACGTCGACGACATGACTTTACCCGGCATGCTGTACGGCGCGACCGTGCGCAGCAGCGTACCGCGCGGCAAAATCAAGAACATTTCTTTTGATCCAAGCGTTGATTGGAACGATTTTGTCATCGTAACAGCCCGGGATATTCCAGGAAAAAATTGCA
>Ga0210405_10005512_pt1 | contig 11506 bp, 9 predicted proteins | sample IncBWH11MmetaG_FD_155492 | JGI IMG/M metagenome (GOLD analysis project Ga0210405, IMG submission 155492) | Forest soil microbial communities from Barre Woods Harvard Forest LTER site, Petersham, Massachusetts, United States - Inc-BW-H-11-M | ecosystem: Environmental > Terrestrial > Soil >... | reverse complement strand
AGCAAGGGCGGCTTTCTGGACGTCGACGGCGGCGCGCTCCTGGAGGTGCAGTCCAGCGGCACCATGACAAGCGCAGCGATTCTCAGCGGCGGATTCCTGGAGATGTTCGGGCCTGGCAGCGCTGGCGGCGTCGTGAGCAGCGGCGGCACGCTCGAATTGTTCGACAGCGGCCAGGATATGACCGGCCTGGCGTTGAGAGCCGGTGCCGTGGTGGTAGTGGGTCAAGGTCATGTTGCCAGCGGCAACATCAGCAGCGGCATCACCGAACTGGTGGAGAACGGCGGCATACAGAGCGGTGGGGCGATCCTGTCCGCCGGCATCCTTGAAATTCCTGCAAACGGTGTCGTGAGCGTCGTCACCGTCAGTAGCGGCGGCAAGTTGTTCGTTTTCGGCGGCGGCACCGACGTCGGAGCCTCGGTCAGCGCCGGTGGCACCGTGAATGTCTCCGCCGGCGGCGTCGATTTTAGCGCTTCCATCGGCAGCGGCGGCGTCCTGGACGCGGCCGGTGGTGTGACCGTGTCGAGTCTGTTGCTGGGGGGCCAGGAAATCGTAGCGATCGGGGGCGCCGCCTCGGCGACCATCTTGTCGGGGACTGCGCGGTTGATCGTTTCCGCGGGCGGAGCCGCGCTTGGCGCTGAGGTGGGCAGCCGGAGCGCGTCGGGCGGAATGACGGTCCTTGCCCACGGCTTTGCCAGCGGCACCGTGATCGACAGCGGCGGCACGGAATTCGTGTCCGGGGGCACCGACCTCAGTGCCGACGTGCAAAGCGGCGGTGTCTTGCAGGTTCGTGCCGGCGGATCGGCGATCGTGGCGACGGTCGAGAGCGGCGGCGAGATGATCGTCTTCTCCGGCGGCACCGGGATCGGCCTCACGGTCGCCAGCGGCGGCAGCGGCATTGTCTCCGCCGGCGGTGTGATCGTCTTGACTGGCAGCGGCACGTCCGAGATCGACGGGCTGCTTGTCAATTCTGGCACGGTCTTGGCAAACAGCGGTACGCTGCTGGTCAGCGGCAGCGTGGTCAATTCCGGCGGCACGCTGTTCGCAAGCGGCGCCGCCAGCCTGATCGATGTCTTCGGCGTGGTCACCGGCGGCGTCACCAAGATCGGCAACGGGGTCGTCGATTTCGAAGGGTCGAGCGGCGAAAACGTCACCTTCCTTGCAAACGGCAGCGGCGGGCTCGTGCTCGCCGACAGTGTCGCCGATCCGACGGCCTATGTGGGCAGGATTTCCGGGTTCGGCGGCGCCAATCACGCCAACAAGGTCCAGTTCATCGACCTAGCCTCGGTCACGTCCGACGTCAGCGTGAGCCTGAGCTACGTGCCGTTCGCCTCGCACACCAGCGGTACGCTGTTCGTCAGCAGCGGCGGCTCGACTGTCGCGGAAATCACCTTCCTCGGCAGCGGCTACGTGACCTCGAATTTCCACATTACTTCCGGCACCGGCGGCACCGTCGAGATCACCGATCCGCTGGCTGCGGAGGCGCAGGGGGGCATCGCCTTCGGCGCCGCCACGACGCTCGCCTACGCGCAGAACGGCGGCAAGGCGGGCGTTTCGTTGACAGCCGCGCACGGCGCCCATGCCGCCGTGATCGCGCTGCTCGGCAACTACATGGCGGCGACTTTCGTTACCACCGCGGACGCAAGCGGGGCCACGGCAATCGGCGGGGCGCGGCAGACGGCCGAGCAGCAGCCGCAACTCACTCACCCGCAGCGCAGCTGACCGGCGCGTTCCATCCGGAAGTTCAACGGCCAGCGCGGCGCGCGGCCGCCGATGTGCTTGGGCGGCCGATATGGCTATCGCGCGCGCCCCGAAGTATCGTTGTCGAAACAAATCCGCCGCGAAAGCCGCTCCACGAAAATACGAGGGCAGGGGAGAGAGACGCTATGGCTACGGTAACGACATATGGGCAGCTACCGGATGCCGAGCACAGCGTCCAGCTACGCAAGGCGGTCATCGCCTCGACGATCGGCACGGCCATCGAGTGGTACGACTTCTTTCTTTACGGCACCGCGGCCGGTCTTGTCTTCGGCAAGCTCTTCTTTCCGCACGAAGACCACTACGCGGGCACTCTTCTCGCCTTCGGCACCTTCTTCATCGGCTTCGCCGCCCGCCCCGTCGGGGCAGCGATCTTCGGCCATTACGGCGACCGCATCGGCCGCAAAGCCACGCTGATCGCCACGCTCCTTTGCATGGGCATCGCTACCTTCCTCGTCGCCTTCGTGCCGACCTACGAGTCGATCGGCATCTGGGGAGCCGTGATCCTGACCGTCTTGCGCGCCGTGCAGGGCATTGGCGTCGGCGGGGAGTGGGGCGGGTCGGTGCTTCTGGCCATGGAATGGTCGCGCACCCAGGGTCAGCGCGGCCTCGTTGCCTCCTGGCCGCAATTCGGCGTCCCCTGCGGGCTGTTCCTGGCGAATCTGGCGGTGCTTGCGTTTAGCGCCTGGGCGGGCGACCAGTTCATGGTTTGGGGCTGGCGTGTTCCCTTCGCGCTGTCGATCATTCTCGTCGGCGTCGGGCTGTGGATTCGCCTCGGCATTCTCGAGACCCCGGTGTTCCAGAAGCTCCTGGACGAGAACAAGATCGAACGCGCCCCGATTGCCGAGGTTTTCAAGAAGCAGCCGCGTGAGATCCTGCTCTCGGCGCTGCTGCGCGTGTCCGAGCAGGCGCCGTTCTACGTCTTTACCGCCTTCATCTTCGCCTACGCGACCGGCACCCTGAAGATGGAGCGGAACCTCATTCTTGGCGCCGTGATGGTGGGCGCCTGCCTGTCGTTCGTCACCATTCCGCTTTCCGGCCACATCTCCGACCGCATCGGGCGCAAGCGGATGTATCTGATCGGAGTGGTCGCCACCGGCCTGTTCGGGTTCCTCTATTTCGGGATGGTGGATACGGCGATTCCGTCGGCCGTGTTCATCGCCATCGTGCTGTCGCTCATTCCCCATGATATTCAGTATGGCCCGCAGGCGGCCCTGATCGCGGAATCCTTCACGCCGCGGCTACGCTACAGCGGCGCTTCGCTCGGCTATCAGCTCGCCTCGGTCATCGCCGGCGGGCCGGCGCCGATCATCGCCGCCGCCCTGTTCAATCACTATCGCTCCGGCTACGCGATCGCGATCTACATTGCCGCCTGCGCTGTCGTCAGCCTTGTAGCGGCGGCGCTGATGCCCGATTACACCGGCAAGGACATCTCGCAGGAGTACGACGAGCGCTGATCCGGTTTGCCGGCGTGGGCCCGAAAATCAATATGAAATAGCGGTGCTGCGGTGAACGCGCCCTGCTTGTGCCATGGCCGACGGACGGCGAGCGGGTTGCGCGTTGGCGTGGACCGGCGGCCTGCGTACCTTCTCCCGGATCGCCGATGAACGGCGCCGCACCGTTGGACTCAGTGGAGGAAGCACGCAGCGGCGCGGCCCGGCCGTTCTATCTCCAGCTCTGGTTCCTGGTGCTTCTGGCGATGGCTGCCGGCATCACGCTCGGCGTCCTCTACCCCGATGCCGGCGCGCGGATGGCGCCGCTTGGCGACGCCTTCATCAAGGCGATCCGCATGCTGATCGCGCCCATCGTCTTCTGCACGGTGGTGCACGGCATTGCCGGGATGGCCAGCATGGCCAGGGTCGGGCGGGTTGCGCTGAAGGCGCTGATCTACTTCGAGGTGCTGACCACGATCGCGCTTGTCGTCGGGCTCGCCGCGGTCAACCTGTTGCAACCCGGCGTCGGCATGAACGTCGATCTCGCCCACCTCGACGCGGCGAGCGTGGCGCCGTACCTCGCGCAGACCCGCAGCCGGACCGCCACGCAATTTCTGCTCGACATCATCCCGAACACCTTTGTCGGAGCGTTCAGCGAGGGAAACGTTCTCCAAGTGCTCTACGTCTCGGTGCTGTGCGGAGTGGCGCTGAGCTGGATGGGCAAGGCCGGCGAGCCGCTTACCGCGCTCATCGGTGTCGCCACGCAAATGTTCTTTCGCATCGTTGCTCTCGTGATGTGGGCGGCGCCGATTGGCGCCTTCGGCGCCATCGCCTTTACCGTGGGGAAGTTCGGCACCGGCTCGCTCGTCTCCTTGGGCAAGCTGCTGGCCGGCTTTTATATCACCTGCCTCATCTTCATCTTCGGCGTGCTCTGGCCGATCGCGCATGGGTGCGGCTTCAGCCTGCCGCGATTCATCCGCTACATCCGCGAGGAACTGCTGATCGTGATCGCGACCACCTCGTCGGAGACGGTGTTGCCGCGCATGATCGCCAAGCTTGAGCGCCTGGGCTGCGAGGAGAGCGTGGTCGGTCTCGTCATCCCTGCCGGCTATTCGTTCAACCTCGACGGGACATGCCTATATCTTGCAACCGCGGCCGTCTTTCTCGCGCAGGCGACGAATACGCCGCTCGGCCTCGAGCAGCAGCTCGGTTTGTTGGCGGTGCTGTTGCTCGCCTCGAAGGGAGCGGCCGGCGTCGCCGGCGCCGCCTTTGTCGTGCTCGCCGCGACGCTCGCGGCCGTCGGAACGGTCCCGGTCGAGAGCGTCGCGCTCATCCTCGGCATCCACCGCCTGATGTCGCAGGCGCTCACGCCTACGAACCTGATCGGCAATGGGGTTGCGACGCTCGTCATCGCCAAGTGGGAGCGGGCGCTCGACGAGCGCCAACTGCAGCGGCGCCTTGCTCGCAAGGACGCCGAGCAGACGTAGCCGGCAGCGACCGCGCTCCGGCATCAGTTCGCGGCGCCAGGCCGCATTTCACTGGCATTTCGCGCTATTGTTCCGCAGTGCCAGACGCCATTCGCGGCTCGTCCAGCGTGCGGCGTTGCGCCAACAAATTCCTGAAAGCGCGCTGCGGCGCGTGGCCGCGGCGCCACTCCGCCACCTTTTTCGTGCAACGAGCTTTTCAGCACACTTGTTCTATGAGACCGTCATGGGCTAATCCAACTAGTGATTCGCAATGCACACGATCGCATTCCTTACCCAAAAAGGCGGAGCGGGAAAAACCACACTTGCAGCGTCGCTCGCGGTGGCGGCGGCGGGTGCCGGCGAAAAGGTGATCGCGCTCGATCTCGACTCCCAGGGCTCGCTCGCGCGCTGGGCCGAGCGCCGCAAGGCTGCGAATGCCGCGAACGCGGTGGTGGTCGAGCCGTTCGAAGCCGATCGCCTGCCGCGGCTTCCCGCCATTCTTGAGGGGCTCGCCGGCGTTGGCTTTACCCTCGCGGTCTTCGATACCGCCGGCGCCGACAGCGCCGCTGTCCGCTTCGTCACCGAGTCCTCGGATTTGTGCCTGCTGCCGGCGCGTCCGACCCGCCTCGATGTCGACGCGACGGCCGCGACGTTCCGCGCCGTCTTTCTGGCCAAGCGCAAGGCCGCGTTCGTGCTCAATCAGTGCCCTTCGACCTATCGCAGCTCACGTGCCAGCGAAGCGGCCGGGGACCTCAGCCGCCTCGGCGTGCTCGCCGAACCGATGCTGTCAGCGCGCATCGATTTCCAGGACGCGATCGCCGCCGGGCTCGGCGTGACCGAATACGCCCGCGGCGGCAAGGCCGCGCAGGAGGTCGAGGCGCTCTGGCGCTGGATTCGCGCGCAGCTCGAAGGGAGCAAAGGCCAGACCGCCGCCGATCACCGGCCCGGGCGGCAGGCCGCCGCCTGACCCGACAATCTGGGTCAGACCGCTGCGCTGCTGCGGCTTTCATGCGGGCCACTCTCTTTTTCAGGCGGCAACCCCTGCGGTGTGCCTCCGCAAGCTGCAGCGGAATGCCTTCATCGAGAACTTCTACGGGCGACTGCGCGACGAGCTGCTCGACGAGACGATGCTCGTTTCGCTCAGCCACGTCCACGAGGCTTTGCCAATTTGGAAGGATGACGACACGCACAGCCGAATCCAGCGAGGCATTAATGTCTATAGTCCATAGATAGCTGCAACAAGCGCGACCGTAACCAGCATCGTCAGTGCCAGCAGGGGCAACCCGACTTTAACATAATCGCCAAAGGCATAGCCGCCGGGTTCCATCACCAACATATTCACTGGTGACGAGACCGGCGTAACGAATGCCGCGCAGCAAGCGATCGCTACAGTCATTGCAAATGCCCGCGGCGAAACGTGAAGGCTCTCGGCCGTATCGATTGCAATCGGCGCGATCAACACTGCGGTTGCCGAGTTCGAAAGGAACAGCCCAACCAAAGCGGTGACGAGAAACAGTACCGCCAGCATCGTAAGTGGTCCTAGCGATCCCAGAGCCGTAACCATTCCATTCGCCATTAGCTCGGTTGCCCCTGTCTTCGTCAGCGCCGTCGCCAATGGCAACATGCCGGCGATCAACACCACTGTTTTCCAACTGACGACGCGATAAATGGATTCGACCCCAACGCAGCCGCTGGCGATCATTGCCAGCGCAGCCAAAAGCGCTGCGGCTGAATTCGGCGCGAGTTCGAACGCCATCACCGCAACCATGGCAATGACAATGCCAACGGCGACAGGCGCAAGTTTGCGGGCCGGCAATCGTTCCGAATATTCCGCCGGCAGGGTCAGGACCAAAAAGTTCTCACGGTCATCCCGCAACAGGCCAATTTCGGCCCAACTGCCCGCCACTAGCAGCGTATCACCAAAGTCCAGCTCCTGATCGGCCAAGTTCGTCGTCAGCGACTCGCCGCGATGACGAACGGCCAGCACGGCCAGGTGGTATCGCGATCGAAATTCGAGTTCGCCCAGAGTCTTGCCGATCAATTTCGACTCCGGCGCGAGCATGACTTCGGCCGCTCCTACATCTTGCAACGCCTCGCCGCGCTGCCGCTCGTCGAGCCGAGGCAGTTTCACGAGTCGTTCGGCCTCCATGAGCTGCTGCAACTGGTTGGCGTCAGCTATGACGAAGATAGCGTCGTTTACCTCAAACACAGTTTCTGGAAGAGCCGCCGAGAATTCCACCTTTCCCCGCGGATGCTTCTCGAAACCCACGAGAATAACGCCGAACTGATCGTACAGATCCCGCCTCTGAGCAACTGCCCGATTGATCAGCGGCGAGTCGACGGGCACGCGCAAGCGATGCCAGTGATCAGCTAGACCGTAGTAGCCGATGAGATCATATGAGCTTGGCGACTTGGCTCCAGCGTCCTCGGCCACCGTTTGTTTGCTCAGTACACGGCGTGCCACCAGCATGAAAGCGATGCCGGCGGCCAACACAGCGAGTCCAAACGGGGTAAAGCTAAAAAAACCGAGCGAAGCGAGACCTCGCGATTTCAGGGCGTCTTCGATGATCATGTTGGGTGACGATGCAATCAGTGTCATCATCCCACTGATCAGCGCAGCGACGGACAGTGGCATGAGCATGCGTTTACTATTCAACGCAGCCTTCTTAGCGATAGTCAGAACCACCGGGATGAGCATGGCAACTATCGCAGAGGAACTCATGAAGGCGCCAACGCCACCAGCGAGCAACATGATGAGCACGACGAGGCGCGTCTCGTTGCCGCCACCCAGCTTCATCACCCCTTCACCGAGACGATGCGCGACCCCGGTATTTACCAAGCCCTCACCGACAATAAAGATCGCGGCGATCAGGATCACCGCCGGGTTGCCAAAGCCCGCCAATGCTTCGTCCGGTGTAAGCACGTGGCTCAACATCAACGCCAGCACCACGAGGACGGCCACGATGTCGACGCGGATTCGCCCCCAGCCAAACAGCGCGATGGCGCCGATTAATACGCCGAACACTATGAGAATTTGGTTCGTCACGGGTAAGCACCTCGGCGACCCAGGCAGCACGAAAGTTCAGCGCGCATTACTTCCAAGTCAATCACAATGGCTGCGGCACTCTGAGCCCGTCGCCACACCGTTTGAATTTAGATGACACAGGACGTGAGGAAGACTGCGACGGCCAAAGCAAGCGGGGGCTTGCGCCACGCATCGCCCTTAACCGGAAACTTGCGCCCTACTTCCCTGGCCATGTTCGCTCATCCCTCTGCCTTCGCATCACTCGTGGGCCGTTGGGGCGTTGCCGAGAAGACGGTACACGACACCGGTCTTAGTCGCGTTCAGCGTGATGTAGTCCTGGGCGGCGTACTGTAATGCGAGGAAGAACCGCTCAGCCCGTTTCATCGCATCGAGCGTAAGCGATTTCCTATCGCGGAAATGGATTTGGAAGGCGAACTCCCCGATGAGTGGCCTATGTTCTCCCCTGGTTCGCCAGATCGCCACGTTGGTTTTTGCTTTTAGTCCCGAACCGAGGTCGAGCAATCCGATATCTTGCAATACTTCTTCAATAATGGTGCCGTTGACCAGCGCGACCTTCTCGCGCGGCGACCGCTTCAGGCGTTCCAGCACCGGGAAGACCTTCGTGAGCGTCGTGAATTTGATTACGTCGTCGGTCCCGCCGACCTGAGAGCGCGGGAACTGCACATTGTGGGAAAAGAGGATGCGGATCCCACCAAGTCGGTCCTTGAGTGGCAGTGCCTGGCACTTAAACTTCACCCGATGGTCACCAAGGATATGCGGTCGGACATCGGTCTCAGCCGCCAGCTGGATATCCGGGTGCCTGAACTTGAAAACAATCTCAGGCTCGCCTGAAGGGAAACCGTCGGTGTAAGGAATGCGTCGGCGGAGGATAAACGCGTTGTTGTACAGCCGGAAGTCCGCGGTATCCACGAACAAAACTTCCCGAATCTTGAGCGGCGCATTTTCGAAATTCATGGTGGAAAAGTTGACGTCACACTGATCAGCAGGCGCGCGTAGCACCTTCCCGAATTTGAATAGACTTTGGCGTGACGTGAAGCTGTTGGGTTTCAGGATCAGCTTGCATGCCAAGTATTCGACCTCGTGAAGTGGCAGGCCGTCGGCATATGTCCCTTGTTTCAAGTGCGGGACCTGTCCCGCCCACTTTGTCTGGAGCTTCACAACATCCTGCGGCGCGGGTTGTGGCTTACGTATGCTCGCTCTCTGGTCCATCGGTCTTGCCTCAGATAGCGAGAACGGAAATGCCGCGCTCGGTTTAGATGCGAAATCCGTGAAGCTTTTGATTTATAGAAATCCGCGAAGCAATTGATTTATAGCGGAATTCTCCTGATGAACCCCAGACTGGGACGCCGATAATAGCGATTGTCCGTGCTTTCCGTAAGTCCTGCCCGGGGGTGGCCGCCAGTTGCGTAGCATCCGGTCCAGGAACGGCATTCTTGAGGCGGAACCGTTTTGTTTTCCTCGGCATCTGGGCGCAGCAAGGAACGAATGCCTTTACTGTCAATGCTTGGATTTGGGGCGCGCTCGACGAGCCGATCCCGGCGAACGACAACGAGCTCATCGAAAGGGCGGCGGCATGATGGCTCGTGGCTCTGATCTCTCCGGCTCAATCGCCCGCCTGATTGCTACGGCCAGCGCCACGCAGCAATATTGACGCCGTCGCCCATCAGGTCGCCGTCGCTCTCCTCGACCACGTCGCCCAGATGGATGCCGACCCTGAACTCGATGCGGCGCTCGGGCGGAAGGCCGGCGTTGCGCTCGACCATGCCGTTCTGCACCTCGATGGCGCAGCGAACGGCATCGACGACGCTGCGAAACTCGACGATGCTGCCGTCGCCGGTGCGCTTGACGACGCGGCCGTGATGCAAGGCGACAGTCGGGTCTATCAGATCACTGCGGAGCGCGCGTAATCTCGCAAGCGTCCGCTCCTCGTCGGCCCCGGCGAGCTTGCTGTATCCGGCTACATCCGCCGCGAGAATTGCCGCGAGCTTCCGGGTCTCCGCCATAGCTTGCCCCTTAACCACACGCCAGAATAGCACGATTGCGGGCCGGCCTAGACAGGTTGTCGCGCATGGTCGATGATGCCAGCCGGCCATGAGGGCGCCCAACAGATGGATATCGGGGGTTGGCTGCGGAGTCTTGGCCTCGAAAAGTACGAGGCCGCGTTCCGAGAGAACGAGATAGACGAGGCGGTTCTGCCAAGCCTGACGCACGAGACTCTCAAGGAACTCGGCGTCACGGCAGTTGGGCATCGCCTCAAGCTCCTCGATGCTATCGCCGCTCTGCGCCCCGATGGGATAACTAAATCTGCATCTGTTGAGACTGAAACAGGTGCGCCGAGCGCAACCCCAGCAGACCGCGGTGAGCGCCGGCAGGTCACGGTCATGTTTTCGGACCTCGTGGGTTCGACTGCCCTGTCGTCGCGCATGGACCCTGAGGACCTGCGCGATGTCATTTCCGCGTACCAAAAGTGTGTCGCGGAGACCGTGAAGCGGTTCGGCGGCTATGTAGCAAAGTACATGGGTGATGGGGTGCTCGTGTACTTCGGGTATCCCCAAGCCCATGAAGACAATGCTGAGCGCGCGGTGCGGGGCGGGTTAGCGGTCATCGAAGCGATTGCCAGGATAAGCAGCGTCGAGCCGCTTCACGCTCGAATCGGCATTGCACCGGCGTGGTGGTCATTGGTGATCTGGTAGGATCCGGGGACGCTCAGGAGCGCGGCGTAGTTGGTGAGACGCCGAACCTGGCGGCGCGTCTGCAAGCTGCGGCGACACCCGGCACCATCGCCATTGACACAACCACGCACAGTTTGGTGGGGGGTCTCTTTGAGTACCGTGATCTCGGGGGCATCGAGGCGAAGGGCTTTGCCAATCCGGTGCACGCCTACGAGGTGGTTCGCCCAAGTGTGGTTGAGAGCCGCTTCGAAGCTTTGCGTACGGCGACAACACCGCTGGTCGGACGCGAGGAGGAACTTGGTCTCCTCCTTCGACGCTGGGAGCAGGCGAAGCGCGGCGACGGCTGCGTGGTGCTGATTTCGGGTGAACCCGGTATCGGCAATTCGCGTATCACTGAGACCGTCGTGGAAAGCCTCAGCAGCGAGCCGCACACGCGGTTGCGCTATTTCTGTTCACCGCATCACCAGGATAGCGCCCTTTATCCGAGCATCGCCCAGCTCGAACGCGCCGCAAACTTGCGCCGCAATGACACTGCCGCAGAAAGGCTGCAAAAGCTGGAAGCGCTGCTTGCGGAAGGCACCAATGACCTCACTGCCGCGGTGCCTCTGTTCGCCGATCTGCTCGGGATTCCCATCGGGGACCGTTACACACCGCTTGATCTCACGCCACAAAAACGCAAGGAGAAGACGCTTCAAGCACAGCTGGCTCAAGTCGAGGGGCTTTCCGCACGGAACCCTGTCCTCATGGTGTTCGAGGACATCCATTGGAGCGATCCGACCACGCGCGAATCACTGGACCTTTTGGTCGATCGCGCATCGGCGCTGCGGGTGCTGGTGATCCTGACTTTCCGGCCGGAGTTTTCGCCTTCCTGGGTCGGGCGCCCGCAGGTGACGCTGCTCACCCTCAATCACCTGCCGCCGAAGCAGCGGGCAGAGATGATCACGTATCTGACCGGCGGCAAGGCGCTTCCGAGGGAGATCGCGGTTCAGATCGCCGAGCGTACCGACGGCGTGCCGCTGTTCATCGAAGAACTGACGAAGTCAGTCATCGAAAGCGGCATAGTTGCTGAAGCCGGCAGCAGGTACACGGCTATTGGTCCGGCGGCTCAGTTCGCCATTCCGACGACCCTGCACG
>Ga0210405_10005511_pt1 | contig 11510 bp, 7 predicted proteins | sample IncBWH11MmetaG_FD_155492 | JGI IMG/M metagenome (GOLD analysis project Ga0210405, IMG submission 155492) | Forest soil microbial communities from Barre Woods Harvard Forest LTER site, Petersham, Massachusetts, United States - Inc-BW-H-11-M | ecosystem: Environmental > Terrestrial > Soil >... | reverse complement strand
CCCTGGATGGCGGGAGACTTCCGGCGGAAGGCGGCGAAGAGCGGCGGTGATCAGATAGGTGAAAGCGATGACCGACAACAAAGCGCCGGCTATTTCCCCTTTCGTGTGCCGCGAACGGGGGATGAAGCGTTCCACGAGGAGGGCGACAAGGAGCAACAGCGCCAAGGTCACACGGCTGAGCCACCAAGCGACAGGCGCCCAGGTGGCTCGCGCGGGAGTGTCTTGCGAGAACTGGAAGAAGAGAACGCTGGAGGCCGAGAGCACAGCGCCAGAAAGAAGATAGCCGCCGCCAAGAATCAGCGAGATGCGATCCTGGGTGCCCTGAAAACGGACAAAGGCTAGCGCGGAGAAAACGAACGCCAAGAGCGCGGAGATGACCTGGAGATAGCCTTGGAGAACGGGATCGGGTTCGAGCGAGACAGGCCGCAGCCAGTAGGCGACGAAAAAGGCGAGCAGGAAGCCCAGCACATGCCACAAGACAACCTTGGTGGGACTGCGACTGATCATGCCTATTTTCTCGTCCATACCCGTGGCCCTCGATTGGGACGAGGCGCTACATAATATTAGACTACGCGCGAGGGCGGGGCGTTGCGCGTAAAGTGAGAGAACTTTAACCAAGAGACAATGACTGTGGAAATTGTTCTTACTGTACGAAAGGACAGGTGGAATCCGTGGAGTTGTAGACGGAGGAGAAGCGATTCGAAGCCGGTGTTGAGAGAAAGCGCAATCTTTTGGCTTGCGCCAAGCGCGGCATTCTTAGAAACTGCCTGTATTCAAACGATTCAATATTTTCGCGAACAGCGGATGATGCTCTCGATCTTCGGCTGAATACAGTTGGATGCCGCCCGGCCGAACAAGCGAAAGGAACCTGAACCTCGAGTGAAAAAGGATAAGCGAAGAGTGTCGAAGAAAAAAGCGAGGGCTGTGCGCGGCGGACAGGCCAAATCGCAGGTTGCGGGTCATCATACGCTGCAGGAAATTTTGTCTCAGCCGGCGGCGTGGGCGGAAACGGCTCGGCAATTCGAGAAGAACGCCGAGCTGCTTGAGGTTTCTCAAATGTTTTCTCCACAGCAGCCCTGGCTGTTTGTGGCTTGCGGATCGAGCTATTACCTCTCGCGGACGATCGCGGCGCAGTGGGCGAAACTCTTCCAGGCGAGGCGCACGGCAGTACCGGCGTCGGAGCTACTTTTCGCTCCGCAGGAAGTGTTGAAGCGGACTGGCGCGCAGCAAGTGGTGCTGGTTTCGCGGTCGGGGAAAACCACGGAAGTTTTGCGCGCTGCGGAATGGTTGAAGGCAAACGCGGCGGTACGGACACTCGGCGTGACTTGCAGCGAAGATAGTGCTCTGGAAGAACTGTGCACACACACAGTGAAGCTGCCGTGGGCGGACGAGAAGAGCATGGTGATGACGCGGTCGTTTACGTCGATCCTGCTGCTATTCGAAAGGTTGGGCGCGAAGCTTGCAGGCGATAGAGGGCTGACGTCTGCGCTGGATGGATTGCCGGAAAAGGCGGCGACGTGGCTTGGCGCGAATGCTGATAAGATTCGGGCGCTTGGTGCAAAGCGACGGTTCGCGGATTTTGTGTTTCTGGGGCAAGGCGCGCATTACTGGCTGGCGCAGGAGGCCGCGCTGAAACTTACGGAGATGTCCTCTTCTTACGCGCAGGCGTATCACACGCTGGAATTCCGGCACGGACCGAAGTCGATTGCGAGCAGAGATACGCTCATTACTTTTCTCCTGTCCGATGCCGCCGAGGAAGACGAAAGCTTGATGATTGGCGAGGTGAAAAAATTGGGAGCGGCGACTTTGGTGGTCGCCAATCGCTCTACACCTGCTTTGCACCGCGATAGCGATTTGCTGGTTGAGCTGGGCTTGGACGAACCGGAGTATGCGCGGCTGGCAATGACGGCAATTCCAGCGCAACTGCTGGGCCTGGCGGTGGGATTGCGCAAGGGACTGAATCCCGATGTGCCGAAGAATTTGACGCGAGCAGTGGTGCTCAGCTCGAAAAATGGTGCGCCCGCAACAAGGAGAGGCGCTTGAGCAACGAAGCTGGCGCCGGCAGCGGGCCGCAACTGCGGCGGACCCTCACTCTTTGGGATCTACTTCTTTACGGAATCATCGTGCTGCAGCCGGTTGCGCCGATGTCTGCGTTCGGAGCGTTGAGCGATCGCGGCCACGGCCATGTGGTCACGGCGATTTTGATCGCGATGGTGGCGATGCTATGCACGGCCGTGAGTTACGGGCGAATGGCGCGGGTTTATCCGAGCGCAGGGTCGGCGTTTACGTATGTGGCGCGGGAAATTCATCCAGCGGCGGGGTACGTCACCGGATGGAGCATGGTGATGGACTACATCGTGAATCCGCTGATCTGCACGATTTGGTGCGCGGGGCAGGCGCATGAGTTCGCGCCGGGGTTGCCGGTGTGGGGATGGAAAATATTCTTTGCGGTCGTCTTCACGCTTTTGAATATGCAGGGGATTAAAACATCGGCGCGCGTTAACGCCACATTGGCGGCGCTGATGAGCGGAGTCGTTGTCATCGTTTTTGTGACGACGATTCGATACATTTTTGGGCATCCGCATAGCGAGCCGGGCTTTTTTACGCGGCCCTTTTACGATCCGAAAACCTTCACGTTTAGCGATTTGTTCGGGTGCACTTCGCTAGCGGTGCTGACTTACATCGGATTCGACGGAATCTCGACACTGTCAGAAGAGGCGGAAAATCCGCGGCGGAATATTATGCTGGCCACGGTTTTGACTTGTTTGGCTGTCGGACTTCTTTCGGCGTCGGAAGTCTACGTGGCGCAGTTGGTGTGGCCGGCGTCGGAGCCGTTTCCGAATCAGGATACCGCGTATGTTTATGCGGCGGCGCGGACTTGGGCACCACTGTTTACGATTCTTGGCGCGACACTTCTGGTTGCGAATTTTGGTTCGGGTATGGGAGCGCAGATTGGCGCGGCACGATTGCTTTATGGCATGGGAAAAAGCAATGCGCTGCCAAAATCATTTTTTGGGAAAGTGGATGCGAAGCACCAGGTTCCGCGAAATAACGTTGTCTTTATCGGCGTGATCGTGCTCGTGGGATCTTTTTTCCTGACGTTTGAAAAAGGAATTGCGCTGCTGAATTATGGGGCGCTCATCGCGTTCATGGGCGTGAATGCGTCGTCCTTCGTGCATTATTTCGTGAAGCAGCCGGAGAGAAAGTTGACCCATTTCGTGCTTCCGGTAGTGGGCTTCTTCGTTTGCTTGGGCTTGTGGTGGAACCTCAGCCCGGAAGCGAAATATCTTGGAACAGCTTGGATGGTTGCGGGAATCGCTTTCGGCGCGTGGAAAACGAAGTGGTTCCGCGAACCTTTGTCCTTTGAGGTCCCCGCGGAATAGGCCGCTGGCTGCCGCGCCGTTCTCTTATCGAAAATGGGCGAACTCTGGCAGAATGATGGCAACCCTAGAGGTATCCACTTGAAGCGCGCAAGCGGCAAAAATCAGATGGTGACGATGCGGGATGTCGCGGAAGACAGCGGCTTCTCTCCTGCAACGGTTTCAATCGTATTGAATAACGCGCCGCTGGCACGCTACATCGCTCCCGCGACGAAAAAACGAATCGAGGAAGTGGCCAAGAAACTCGGTTATCGCCCGAACGCGATGGCGCGGTTTCTTCGCAGCAAGCGCAGCCACACTGTCGGGCTGGTTTTCTTCGACATTACGGATCCTTTCTGCACGCCGGTTCTGCGGGGAATTGAAAATACGCTTTATCAGTCGTCGTACGTACCGATTTTTGCGGACGCACACAACCAGCGGAATCGTTTCGAGCGCTACCTCGAAATGCTTTTGGAACATCACGTGGAAGGGCTGATTGTGGTGGCCAACTGGCTGGTCGTGGACATTCATGTGCTCGCCGACTTGAGCAAACGAAATATTCCCGCAGCCACAATCGGGTGGGAGCTGCCGGGCGACACGGTAAGCTCCGTGATGGTAGATAACGAGACGGGCGGACGCATGGCGCTCGAACATCTGCACCAGCTGGGCCATCGCAAGATTGCATTTATTCGCGGGCCGAAGATGCTCATCGACAGCGGACCGCGCTGGCGCGGCGTTCAGAAATTTGCACACACTGCCGGCCTCGAAATTGATCCAGCTTTGGTGCTGCAACTGCCGGATTCGTTCGATCCCAATTCCGGCTTCGAGGGCGGCCATCGGCTAACCGAGGAGCTGCTTCAAAAAAAGAAAAAATTTACGGCGCTGATGGCCTTTGACGACCTGACCGCGATGGGCGCCATTCGCGCTTTGACGAAAGCGGGGATTAAAGTGCCGGAACAGTGTTCGGTGACGGGCTTCGACGATGTGGCGATGTCCGCTCTGGGCGCGCCATCCCTGACAACCGTGCGTCAGCCTCTGGAAGCCATGGGAACGAATGCCGTCAATATCGTCATGGAAGGAATCAAGGCCGGGCTTGAGAAACGTGACTGGAACGCTGTGCGACAGAAGATGAATCCAGAGCTGGTGATTCGAGATTCAACACGAGACGTGGCTCACGGAAGCTCTGATTGAGGGCCTTTCGATCACTTTCCCTGCTACCCCTCCCCCTGCTTTTTTGTAAGTGTTGCATCTAAAGAACTTAGTATTTCCGTAAGTCGTTTAGAATCAATATTTACGGACCGAATCGTAATCATTGATTCTAAAGAGGTTACGATGGCTAAGGGTCTGCGAGACTTCTGGCTGGGAGCGCGCCCCAAAAGAAAAAGGCGGCGTAGAGACGCCGCCTTTCGCAATATTGCCTAATTGTTTTTATATCAAAAAGCATGTCATTTGTAAAGGAAAATCGGGTAGTGGATCAGTTTCCGATAACGCGACTTACGTGGCAGGTCTCAAGACAGACACCAACATCTCTGGGTCTCGTGTCCCCACAACACTTTCGAACTGTTGCATACTCTACAGACAGCAATCCTCCTTCGCAGTTAGATTGGGTTGCGAGCTCCAGCGCCAACAGGCGGAAACGGCTCTGAGCTCTCGCTAGTGATGACTGCAGGCGGACCGGAGGTGGTTCGTGACCACGGACAAGTCGGCCGCGGAACTACCAGCCTCAAAGGGAAAAAACAGGAGGAGTGACCGCTACCCGGTCGTTGTTCCCGTGAAGGTGAAGTGGCTCGAGCCTAGTGGCGCAGCCGTCATCGAGTTTGCTGAAGCCAAAGAAGTTAACCAGCACGGCGGGCTGCTCGACATGAGAGGCCGCCCGGCCATCGGCAGCGTTATCGAGCTGACTAACCTTGCCACAGCTAAAACAGCCTCTGCGCGAGCGGTATCGATGCGTCCCTCCAAAAAGAGCGAGGTGTTAAGAGTGGCCGTCGAGCTTCTTACTCCCAGCGAAAGTTTTTGGGGCGTGACGTTCCGGCTGAAGATGGCTACCGACAGCCTGCTAAAACTTGAGGAAGCCATCAGGTCGGGTGGGATGGATACTGTCGTGCTTCGTGAGTTTCGCGACGCCGTCGATTATGTGCGCAAGACGGCCTGGGCTCTGCAAGAATTGCAGGAGCGGCAGGCCCAACAACGGGATACTGCTACGGTGCGCTCCTTGCTCACTGAGGAGCGTGTCCGCCGCGCCACCCAGCTCAGCAAGGTGCTGGCCTCGGATTTGGACTCCCATGAAGTGACCGACGGAACCACCGGGGCTGCGGATCTTTATCGAGCCATCGAAGGTCTCTATCAGCGCTTGGCGGGATTGTTCAAGATCAGTGAATCCCGGTAGCCGCTCCCAGCCAGGAATTCCTCAGGAAACGCAAAGAGGAACCTATGTCAAAGTCTCCTGCCAACTCCTGATTGGTCGATTTCCCACCGGCAATTGGACTCAACGCCCGCAGCGTTATCGGAAACTGACCGACTGCCGAAAATCGCGCCGAAGGTCGAGACGTGAAGCTAGGGTAGCTGCATGGCGGCGACGTTGAAGCCGTCAACGGCGAGGACGGGTTTGGCTGCGCCGAGGTCGCTCTTTCTTACGTGAACTGTGATTTCGCGCTTCTCGCGGGGCAGCAGCGAGATGTAGTTGTCGTCGAAGAAGACGGGTAGAACTTCGGCGCCGTCTTTTCCTTTGAGCAGGCGGAGGCGAACGAGGAAAGCGAGGCCGGAGCCGCTGTTTTCGACGGTGACGCGCGCGGCGGTCTCGTCGCCTGCATCGGAGACGGTCATCGAGGCGGTGAGCGTGGCTTTCGGAAGATCCTGCAGGGCGGCAAAATCCGCGAATTCCGTCAGTGGCGTGTAGTACCACTCCGTTTTGCTGAAATCGGGAACGTCCGGTTTTGAGGAGAGCCAATAGAAATTGCGGCTGAGCAATTCGCCGGATGAGGAAAAGAGTTGGAGATTCAGGAAGTAAGTGGAAGTGATGCCAGCGGGCTCGGAGAGCGTGAAGGCCTTGGTCACGGCGTCCGCCGCGACATCGGAGACTTCTTCGTGGGAGAAACGCTCTTTCATGGAGGTGTCGTAAATCTTGGCGACGACCTTCAATCCCTTGAAGCCTTCCTGCTTTCCATTGACGATCGCCACGCTGCGGTCGTCATAAGAAAACTGCACGTGAATTAGTTCGAGCGCTTTCTTCGAACCGAAATATCCGCCGGCGGGCCGCAGATCGTAATCATAGAGATGCCAAATTAGTCCCGGCCACGCATTGTTCAGCATCCACTGGATGATGCCGGTGGATTTGTACTTGTTGCGGCCGTAGGCCTCGAACATGGCACGCTGGCCTTCGTAGGTCATGGCCTGAGACTTCCAAGCGAGGTCGGCGACGTCTTTCGCTTTGCCGTAGCGTTTCTCCAGGGCGTTTGTGAAGACATGGATGTTCTTGAATTCGCCGCCGCCAGCGTGGTAATCCCAAAATTCGTTGATGGGCCAGAGCTTGTCGGGCGGAAACATGGATTTCAATTCTTCGAGAGGCGGAACGGCGGGGCCGGGGCTGGTTTCGGTGTTGAATCCGTAGGCGCCGCCGGCTTTGGTATCGAGCAGCCAATAATTTGAGGAGACGTACTCGTAGGGACCGGACATTTTCACGCCGCTCTCTCCCGTGGACTCGGTCTTCTTGGCGGTCGCTGAAGAGATGACGGGCTTAGGCCAGTTGTTTTCTTTTTCAATTTGAAGATAGGCGTTTTCGCGATCAGGGGGCGGCGGATTGTCACTTCCGTTGAGCCAAACGAGAAGGCTGGGATGGCTGCGCAGGCGCAGAATCTGATCGCGTAGCGAATCGACAGAGACGCGCTTGTTTTCCTCGCCCCACTTGCCCCACTTTTCCCAGGCATCGCAGCAGCACCAGCCGGCCATCACCAGAATGCCTTCGCGATCAGCACGGGACATGAAATATTCATCTTCGAGCTTACCTTCGAGACGAATGGTGTTGAGTCCCATTTCTCTGACGTATCGGAATTCGGCTTCACGGCGGGGCTCGTTGAACCGCAGCATCATGTCGGGAGCCCAGCCGCCGCCACGGACGAGGACGGGCTTGCCGTTGACTTTGAAGAGCCGATAGCCCTCTGGAGTCAGCTCGGAATCCGTTTGAACGATGCCGAAGGTCGTATTTGTCAAGTCAGATGCAAGGCCCTTATCAACAACAAACCTGAGAGCAAGCGTGTGGAGATACGGTTCGCCCATTTGGTATGGCCACCAGAGCCGCGGATTTTGCAAGTTCAGCGCGGGTGCCTCTTCTGGAGTAATGGCCACGGCGCGATGCTCGCCGGACTTGAGCTCGACGCTTTGAGAGAATTCGATCCGCTCGGTGGCACCGAGGATGACGCCCTTGAGAACCCCTTTGACAGGAACATTGGAGGCGTTTCGAAGTTCGGCGCGGACGGTGAGGTGCGCTCTATCGGTTGCGGGCAGATCGAGTTTGGTTTCAACAAACGGATGGCGAATTGCGACTGGGCCTGTCGATGACAGAATGACTTCCTGCCAGAGGCCCATGTCCTTGTCGGGAGGAGTGGGATTCCAATCGACCCAAGTGATGCCGAGTTCGTTGGCGTGGGGAGCGGAGACTTCGACGGCTACGACATTTTTGGCACCGGGCTTTACGTATTTCGTGACGTCGAACTCGTGGCGGCGAAACGCTCCGACGACCTGATCGGAGCCGGCGACCTTTTTGCCGTTGATCCAAATGTCGGCGCGGTAGTTGATGCCGTGAAAGGCGAGCCAGACTGTCCTCGTGAATTCCGCGGGAACTTGGAATTCGTCGCGATACCACCAGGGCACGGCATATGGGCTGTCGGCTGGCATCTCCTGGTTGGCGAATTCGGAGCCAATGGCGTATGAAACGCCGGGAACGGAGCGCAGGTTCATGCCGAAGTAGGGATCTTTGTATACGCCGTTCTCGACCAGCACGGCAAATACGGTGTTCGGAACAGAAGCCTTGTACCAACTGGATGCGTCGAAACCGACGGCGGAGACGGCTTCGCCGCCAGCGCTAACTTTTGCGGAAGATTGCACGGTCCAGCCGTCGCGCAAGGCAATATCGCCATCGGCGCGCGAAACGGGCGCGGCGATCCCTGCGGCCGCGAGGAGCGCAACGACGAGGCTCGAAGCGGCAAAAAAGCCTCTGCCCTTCCTGACAATCCGAACAACGCATCGCGAAAAGAAGTTCTCTTTCTTGCCGTGTGGAATCATCCCAAGCTCCCGTCACAACGCCAAACAAGCCGTGGCATTTAAACCGATTCAATAAGGAGAATATGCTTCGCCCAACGAGCCGGCGTCAACGGACGCTAGTTTAGCCCGAGCGCAAGAAAAGAGACAAGCCCTGTCCGAGAAAAAGCAAAAGGCGCGAACCTTGCGGCTCGCGCCTCGCTCAAACTGTCTTACTTTTTTTGGCTTCAGTCAGTCTACGGGCGGCAGAAACACTTCCGAAGGCGTCAGGAACTCCACGTTTGGAACCTCGGAGACCACGCGCACGCGTTCGAACTTTCCTTTTTTCCCGCCGTTGCCCACAAAGCTGAGCAAGTATTGGTTGTTGAGGTGCATCTGGATTTCGTCGAAGTACGGCTTCAACGTAACCGGCGAGCCAAAACCGAGATAGTAAGATTCGGCGCCAGTCTCTTCCGAAAGGCGGCTGAGGTTTGATTGCGCGTTGAACACACGGAACTCGCGGCGGCCGACATGCCCGGCATCGGGAACGTAAATGGTCCAAATGTTAATGTTCTGCTTTTGGGCGCGCGAGACGGTGGTGTCGAGATCGGGGTCGATGGGATCGAAGCTCCCGCGGAAATAATCGACGCCCGAGGAGAACAACATGATGGATTTACGCTCCTGGGATTCGGGCCAACGTTTTATCCAGTCCTGGAGGGCAAGATACGGGCTCGTGAACGCGCCTGCATTGCCCAAAGGAATGCGCAGCGCCTTGGCGGCAAGCGCGTGGTCCTTGGTAAAGTCCTGCGCGATCATGGCAGCGCCGTTTCTCGCGTAGGCCACGGCGATGTAGGTGTTCTCCGGCTGCGCCATGAAAAACGCCCTCAAATCGCTCCACTGGTTTGCGACGGTGCTTTCGAGCGAATCGTCGATGAGCACGGCCAGGAAGAGCGTCTCGCCGCGCTTCCAGTCCGCCACTTGTATCCGTTCCTTGCCCTGATAGAGCTGCACATCATCCTTGGTGAGCGGGGGCGGTTGTTTGTCTTTCTTGCCCACGGCCGTGACGGTCATCGTCACCGCGGGAGCATCTGTCGCCGCTGCTTTTGATGTGAGCGGCACTGCAGCGGCTATACCCATGGCCGCCAACAACAGGGTCCCCTTCCATTGCAGGTTCTTGTTCATAAGCGTAACTCCTTTTCTCTCATCCCAATCTTAGATGCCGAGGACGATTATTCTGATGGAAAAATAAAGTTACAAGAGCCGCGCGGAAAAGAAAAGGCGCGGACCTTGCAGCCCGCGCCCTGGGAATGAGAGTTTTGAAACCGGTGTTCGAAAATTACCTTACCGCCGGCAAAAACACTTCCGAAGGCGTCAGAAATCCGACGTTGCGAACCTCCGAAGTTACTTTTACAGGCTCGTACTTACCCTTGTGGCCGCCATCGCCCACGAATGCGAGCAGATATTGGTTGTTGAGGTTCATTTGGATTCGGTCGAAATACGGCTTCAGGTTGACGGGCGCTCCGAGACCGAGTGAGTAAGACTCGGCGCCAGTCTGTTGGGACAGACGGTCCAAGTTCGATTGCCAGTTGAAGGCACGGAACGAACCGCGGCCAACACGGCCTGAATCCGGCGCGTAGATGGTCCAAACGTTGATGTTTTGCTTCTGCGCACGGGCGATGGTCGTGTCGAGATCGGGATCAAGAGTAGCGGGTCCTCCACGGAAATAATCAATGCCCGAAGAGAACAGGATGATAGAACTGCGCTGTCCGGAGACGGGCCAACGCTTGATCCAATCCTGGACTGAGAGGTATGGGCTCGATGCAGCACCGAGGTTGCCCAATGGAATACGCAGGGCCTTTGCCGCTAGTGCATGGTCTGTTGTGAAATCCTGGGCGACCATGGCTACGCCATTTCGCGCGTAGGCCACGGCGACATAGGTGGTTTGCGGTTGGGCCATGAGAAATGCACGGAGATCGGTCCATTGATTGGCAATGGTGTTCCTGAGCGAATCGTCAATGAGCACGGCCAGATAGAGAGTTTCTCCGCGCTTGAAGTTCGCGACCTGTACGCGTTCCTTACCCTGATAGAGTTCGAGGTCGTTCTTCGATATTACGGGCGGTTGCGCGTTTTTCTTCGCGGTAGCCGTCACGGTCATAACAACTGCAGAGGGATCCGACGTTGCGGACGCGCTGTTCGAGGCTGCCTTCAAAGCGAGCGGCATAAATGAAGCTGCGACAAGTGCGCCAAGCAGAAGCGATCCCTTTCGAACTATGTTTTTATTCATAAACTGCTCTCCCTTTTCTCATCCCATACAATTAGATGCAGGGCACGGGGAAAAGGCGTACATGAAGGAGAGTCGAGATAAAGAGGTTCCGTCGTAGAATGCATCGCGGCCGGAGAGGGCCACTCTCGTGAAAAGTTACGTTGGAGCGATCGACCAGGGCACAAGTAGTACGCGCTTTATGGTGTTTGATAAAGCGGCGCGCATTGTTGCGGTCGCGCAAAAGGAGCACGAGCAGATCTTCCCGCGCCCCGGCTGGGTAGAGCACGACGCGCTGGAAATCATGCGCCGCACGGAAGAAGTGATCGGCGAAGCCCTCGAACAGCGCGGTCTGCGCGCTTCCGACCTCGCTGCCATCGGCATAACGAATCAGCGAGAAACAACGGTCGCGTGGGACCGCCACACGGGCCAGCCGATCGCAAATGCAATCGTTTGGCAGGATACGCGCGTCGCCGAAGACGTCGGACATTTTGCGAGCGACGGCGGACAAGACCGCTTCCGCGCACAAACGGGGCTTCCGCTTAGCACGTATTTCAGCAGCCTGAAGTTGCGCTGGCTGTTGGAACATGTCCGCGGCGCGCAACGGAAAGCGGAAGCGGGTGAGCTGCTCTTCGGAAATATCGACACGTTCCTCGTCT
>Ga0210405_10005510_pt1 | contig 11514 bp, 6 predicted proteins | sample IncBWH11MmetaG_FD_155492 | JGI IMG/M metagenome (GOLD analysis project Ga0210405, IMG submission 155492) | Forest soil microbial communities from Barre Woods Harvard Forest LTER site, Petersham, Massachusetts, United States - Inc-BW-H-11-M | ecosystem: Environmental > Terrestrial > Soil >... | reverse complement strand
CGACCTGCTCGGTAAGGAGAACTGCTCCGTTCGCGTCCGTGGCTTGATAGCCGTAGGAATAGATCTGACCGTTGATCGGGTGGGTCGTAGTGGCGATTCCCGGTTGGTTAAAGGGTACGGGTAGAAGCTGGTGCAAGCCGCGATTTCCGACGTAGCCAACATCCACCAGCACAGTGTTGGCTGGCTGCCATTGAACGTCGAGCGTCCAATTTTCAGAATACGGCAGGGTATTCTTCGGATCGTAACCGCCAAAGAGAAATGACAGCAATGGCGTCCCCGATGGCGAGCACGTAGGTGTCACCGGTTCCGTGCAGCCGCTAAGTCCCGATTGATTGTGGATGAGAGCAGCGACACCCGACAAATTGCTGGGGGGCGCCGGCGGCTTCGCGGTTCCGAATGGATTGTTGCTGAGGCACTGAACGCCGGTGCAAGAGCTGTTCAGGGGGACGGTGAAAGGTTGTTCAGCGGTGACGCCGAAGGGACCGCTGATGCCTAGACCGGCGCTCGGTGAAAATTCCGTAAAGAATTCGCCGCGGTCAGCGTAAAGCCCGAAACCCGCGCGAACGACGAAATTCTTGATGAGCGAGGGAGTCCAGGCAAAACCGATGCGTGGCTCCAGTATCCACTGGCGTCCCGTCAACGTGGAATCATTCGTGCAAAAAGAAGACTTCTTGGAACCGCAGAACTGCTGGTTATTGCCTGCCACCACGAGTCCGATGTTGTTGATTGTATCGGTCGCCAGATTATAGGAATAGTCCTTCGGGTAAAAATTTGTAAGCAGGCCGTTCTTTTCGACTAGCGGTCCGTCCCAATCCCAACGCAAGCCGGCGGTAATCGTTAAATTGGATTTGACCTTGAAATTGTCCTGAACAAACAGGCCAGTCTGGTTGGCGCGATAATAGCGATTGGTTTCGCCATTCAAGAGAAGACCGCCGCCAGCTCTTCCGCCCATAGTTCCAGTGAGGAAACTCGGGAAGTCTGCGAAGTTGAAGGAGGCAACCTGGTTCTCGCGATTGAGTACATTGAGTTGGCCGTGGTCCCAGTTGAAACCGAAGGAGACGGTGTGCCGGCCGTGGGTCCAGTTGTAATTGGTGCCGACGTCAAAGTGATTCTGAAATACGCCGGCATTCGCAAAATTGTTGGCGGGACCGATGCCCAGCCCTTTGCCGTTGCCAGCTCCCGCGTCGCCGATGCTAAAACCGGGAAACAGTTGGCTGCCAAGGAGATTAATGCCTAGGGTCTTTGCGCTAAATTGCTGAGCGGTTGTGGCATTTGCGATCTGGCGGATAAATCCGATGCGCTGCTCCCAGGTGGCATTGGGAGTCAACACCGTGGTGTTATCGAGGGAGAAAACCTGGCTGCCGGCTTGCAGAGTCTGCGGAAAGCCAAGTACATCACTGGTCGCAAACGGGCTGGTGCTGGGATCGTTCTGGAAATAATATTTTCCGGAGATGTGGTCTTTGGTGCTAAACAGATAGTCGAGGTTGAAATTAATCTGGTCCGCTTTGAAGGTACTCGGTGGTGCGGTCTCGACCGCGTTGCCACCTAAAAGTGCCAACAAATTTGGATCGGTGACGGATTGTGATGGGATTACGAACTGGCCGCCGGGGGTTTTTGCTTGGAGGATCGTTAGCGCGGCGTTATCGATGCTTCCGACGGGGACGCCAGCCAAGGCTGCCAGGGTTGCGGCACTGCGATCATTGGTGAGACCGGCAGGAACGTTTATGAAATTCGTCGAACCGTTGGTGGCGTCGGTAACTCTTTGTCCTTGGTAAGAACCAAAAAAGAACAGCTTATCGTGAAGGATGGGGCCGCCGAAGGTGGCGCCAAAAGTGTTGCGATGGAGTGGCGGCTCCGGAATTCCTGCGGCGTTGAGGAAGAACTGGTTGGCATTCCATCCGGAGGTCTGGTGGTATTCATACGCCTGGCCGTGAAATTGGTTGGTCCCGGACCTGGTAGCCACGGCGATGTGCGCGCCGCTATTGGCCCCTTGAGAGGCGTCGTACATAGAAGTGTTCACGTGAATTTCTTCGATGGTCTCCGGCGGAGGAGACGGCAAGCCCTGACCAATGGCGTCAAAAATGGAAGTATTGGTTTGGACCACACCGCCAGCCTTGAACTGCTCGTTGGTGTTCAGCACGAAGCGGCTCTCCCCGATGGCACTGGAAGATAAACCGTTGAATAGATTGTTTGCTTCCACGGAATTAAAGCTAAAGCTGTTGCTGGTATCGCGCTGGCCGTTGGCAAAGATATTTTGATTGCCCAGACCGGCGTTAACGCCGGAACCGCCCAGGGGATCAGCATTTACACCCGGCGCCAGAGTGGCGAGTTGTGTGAAGGAGCCGGTACCCAGAGGGATGCTTTGAATCAGTTCGCTATCGAGGGTATAGCCGTTGGTGATGTCCGTCTCGTCCAGGAGCGGGGTGCCGTTCACGGTGATGGTCGATGACACTTTGCCCGGCTGCAGCGCGCCGTTTACCGTCGCGGTGCGATTGCCCTGCACAATCACTTGCGAGTGAAGCTCGGTTTCGAATCCATCACGCGAAAAACTGACTTCGTAAGTACCTATCGCCAGATCGGCCACTTGGTAGGAGCCGTCGTTCTTGGTGAACACCGTGCGCTCGTCATTGGTCGCGATATTACGCACTTTAACGGCCGCTCCGGCTACCGCGCCGCCGGAGCTATCGGCGACGGTGCCGTTGATCGAACCAAGAGATTGTTGCGGGTAAGAAGGTACAAGCACCAAGAGAAACGCACAGAGAAAGACCGCTAGCGGACGCACCGGCTTCGACATTTCCCACACCCCTTTTTTCCCGAAAAGTTATCGGGCTTTATAACACAAGTTGCAAAACTCGAATGTCACGTGAATGTCAAAATTGAAGGGCGGGTTGTGGATATCGAGGACACTCAACCGCCAAGAAATTTTATAAGGCAGCCGTGTAAATAGAAATGCATGGAAAAGTTACGATTCTGTGAATAACGGCGGAGAGCAGTTAGAAATCATTTCTAGCGCATCGAAAAATTAATTTTTGATGACGCGGCCAATTTAGGCATGCGCCGTTGGCAAAGCACACGAGATATCGGATTCGGAAATCTCACTCTAAAGGGAGGCTTCAATTTGCAAATCCTGGATCATGTTTTCCAGCTGGGCGTTGGCTTTATCGCGTTGAGCTTCGGTGGCTTGGATATTTTTCCGCAACGACTCCAACTGGGTTTCCTGTTCATCCAATTGTCTGGTGTACCGTTGCACTAGCGCCTTTTCCTCCGCGGTTCCTTTAAGCGCTTTCATGTTTTCACGCAGGCGGCCCTGATCTTCCACGATGCGATCGATGTCCTTCTGCCGGGTTTCCATGTCTTCTTCCAATCTGGCTACCTCGGCCTTCTGCGCTGTAATTTTGGCAAGAGCTTTTTCCATTTCGGGGGTGATGGTGCCTTGTTTTACAAAAACGCTAATCTGATTTTCGTCCAGACTCGCCAGCTGATAGGAAGTGGCCAAAGTTCTGAACTCTTCGACTGGCATAGAGGCGGTGCCCTGGGGTGGGACCTCGAGCCGGAACCGGTATACGCCCGGCGCTTTTTCGTCGGGTTCCTTGGCACCTTTCGGGAGTCGCCATTCCGGGCGAGCTGGATGTTCGATTACCAATGTTTCCGCGGTCTCGCCCTGATTGCGAGCCGTATACAGGGTACGCTCGCGCAATTCGCTGGTGTGCGTGAGTACGCCGTGTGAAATCTTCACATGCGAGACGTGCTGCGGTTGGCCATTTCTCACCGCTTCGACCAGCAGCCCCAAGTCTGTCGCGTAGGAAATGAGCCTGCGTTCACCGGGCTTGATAGGATCAGTGAGTCCTTCGCCGGCAAATACTTCTTTATCCAGGACACTGAAACTCCCGCCATCCAGAGTGAGCGCACTGGTATTTTTCAACCATAGACCACGCAAAGGCCGGCCGGAGCCGGACGTGCCGGTCCACAGCGATAATTTCTCGGCCTCAATGTCGGTCTGCACAATGGGCACGAGACCGGATTGATTTTTTTTCAGTGTGACGCGATCTTTCAATTTGTATTCGAACAAGTCCCCCAAATCCTGTCCGCTGGCGGCGGCTTGGCCTGATGCGCGAGCTTCTTCAAGACTGGCGACCGGGGGAGGGGCTACTCCACGACCTGCCCCGAAAGATGCCCCGCCTGCGCTCCCTGCCAGAAAACCCGCTGAAATATGCGGTCGATTAGCTACGCCACTTAACCTATTTGCGATAGATGATGACGTCGACGTATTCAAGACCGGGGAGTCTGCGGCAACTTCCACGGTCTCAGTGCTCGTCCCGAGTTGTAATTGCGTATTTATATGATTTTCGCCAGGCGTCACGTTAAGTCCAGCGATTACAGTTTTACGGAATCCTAGATGTTCCATTTCGACGCGATACGTTCCTGGAGGTACTCCCGAGAACGCGTATTGCCCGTCGCTCTCCGTATTTGTCGTAGCGACCACGGCGTTGTTTTCATCCATCAAACGTACGTCGGCTCCGGGGATCCCGGCTCCCATCGGATCCGTCACCATTCCGTTCAGACGGCCATTTCCGCCCGTGAGCATGGCTGCATGCGTCTGGGGAGAAAGTTGCACGCTTTCTGGAAGCGCTACGACCGGGCGTCTTCCGTAAAAAGGTTCGGAAAGCTGCTGGATAAAAGAGTGCGGCGCTCCCGCGACCAAAGAAAGTTCCACGCCATCCCAGTCTTCGCCCACGGTGTTATCCACAATCGCCCAGCCTTGCAGTAAGGGCTTTTTGTCCGCTTTCGACGACAAGACGATGCGGTAAGTGGTCTTCCAGATCGGCACTTCACTGATGTAGCTTACGTATAGGGAGCGCTCGCCAGTTCCTGTTGTTGATATTTCCATGCGGCGCACGTCCTGGTCGCGCGACGAAGCCAAGAGACCCAGATATCGGCCCACTTCAACCTGTAAATCTTTTTCTGCGATTTTCACGCTTGTCGCCGAATTGAGATCCACGCTGCGAACCTCGCCGCCATCGGTTATCAGGGAAATTTCATCCGTTTCGACCGTCCAGCCGGTGCCAGTGCCGGTGCGGGTTTTGCGCTCGACGCTTAAAAGCCTTCCGGCCAACGCCGGCCCGTTGCCGCTACGAACTTCCAATCGCGCTCCGCGCAACGAGCCAAGAAACTCCGCGATGGTGGGGCGTTCGCCGAGCGACAACCGCAGGGTCGCTAACCTCCGCGCCAGCGGGGCTTCGGAGTTGTATTCCACCCCGGTGATGCGGCCTCCGGAAAGATCGAGAACGGTCAGCGACTTCAACACGTCATTTAATTGCGCGCTGGTAAAGTCAATGTGCACGCTCTCGCTGCCGCGCACATGTCCAAGATGCTCAAAATAACCGACGCCGTTCTTGTAAAGCACAACCCGCCGGATCGGGAGTTTCACCGCGGAACGATTCGCCTCTGTCCGCGATTCGGCCGCTGCTTCAGATTTTTTTGCGTTTGCGGCGCTGGGTGTTTCCTGCGCGCGGATTGAAAAGGAAAAGAGGAGATGAAGATACAGTAATGGCAGAAACTGCTTCATGAAGACCCCCGCCGAAAAGCAATAGCACATTTTATAAGCAAGCCATTTGCCTATTTCTAAATGATTTGCCTAATCGTTAAAATTACTTTGAGATTAAATAAGAAGCGGCAGGCTGTTATAACGCGGAGACCATGCGGGCGATGGCGTCGTCAAACGTGGATTGGCCGTCGAGATACGGTTGCCAGAATTGCGTAAGGAGTTTGAAGTAGCCGTCCCAGCCGCGCGCGTAGATGCCTTCGCGAATCGCGTAGGGAGTGTAGCTCGTCGTGGATACCCTGCCGGAGGCGCTGTCGGTGGTTGTGGTAGAGATGACTGGGCGGATGACTTCGCCGGTGGTGTAGAAAATTAGCGCGTGCCACAGGTCGCGCGGGATGCCTTTTTCGCGCTGGCGGCATTCGCGGATGATGGCTTGCTGCACCGGTTCGGCGATGCCGTGCGAGGCTTCATGGAAAAGCACTTCCAAAGCTTCGACGTCTTGATTTCGCGGGTCAACGCTGGAAATGGTAACACGCAGGGGATCGAGCGTAGTGTAAGCGCCCTGTCGATTGGCGTAGGCGCAAACGTCCACGCGGATTTTATCCTTGGGCCACTTCGTTTGATAAATATCGGCGAGCCGCTGTGAGAGGCCCAGCCCCTGTTCGCGCACAAGAGGCGCGACGCGCATCACCCAGCGGCGGTTGGCCAGATCGTGGCTCGGCCATTGATGCGCGCGATAGATCGGCGCGGCTTCCTCCAACACGTGGGTTAGATTTGCGGGCAGACCTGCATTGCAGGTTTCCTTTTTTCTTCCAGACAATTCATCGCAGCCATCGAAATCACCGAGCTGATTTTTTATCAGGATCAGCTCGGTGGTGAACAGCAAATCCTTGTCGACATAGTTGGCCGCGTAATAGCTCAAGGCTTCGTTCCAGGCGCGTTGCTCCGCTGGCGTCAGAGCGGATTTCGCGCTGGGAGAAGATTTCAGCGTGGGCCGGTTTTTCCCGAGCGCCTTATCATTGTCGGCACCCGCCGGCGAGCCCGGCGAAGGGCCGAATTTTGCTTCCTGATAAAGGGTGTGATGAAGATTGACCCAAAAGCCGCTATGAAATTCAAAAACAGGCAGCGGGCCGTAGACCGAGCCTTCATTAGTTTGGGCCGCGGCGCGCGGAACCCACAGCGCGGTGCTCGCGAATAGCAAGAACAATGTAGCGATAAATGACCGGGCCATGCGATTTGGAAATAGTAGCGTTAAGTCTGCGCGCGCACAAATGCGGTGAACGCGGGTGCGATTTCTTTGGCAACACTCGTTACAAATTGTGGGATTGGCGATACTCGCGGACTACCGCGGCAACGTCGCGTTGCTGGCCGTCGACAAGGTAGTTGAGGTGACGCATATCTGCTCCGCTGATTTTGCCGCCTAACTCCGCCAATGCGACGCGCAGTTGCGGAAATTTTTCAAGCGTGGCTCGACGGACGATCGGCACCGCGTCATATGGCGGAAAGTAATGGCGGTCATCTTCCAGGATCACCAGATGCAGCGAATCGATGACGCCGTCGGTGGAGTTACCGGCCACGATGTCCACTTTGTGATCTTGCAACGCTCGGTAAATCAGGCCGAGATCCATCACGCTGGGTTGCTGGGCAAAATGCAAGCCGTAGCGCTCGCTCCATCCCTTAAAACCATCTGACCGCTCCAGAAATTCAAAACCAACTCCGATGCGCCACTTAGGGGCGACGGCAACGAGGTCCGACATGCGCTGCAGTTGAAGCTGCCGCGCGTCTTCGCCACGCATGACCATCGCAAAGGTGTTTTCGAAGCCCAGCGGCTCGGTCACTTCAAAATTAAATCGCTCGCCGTAAAGCTGCTTCACGCGCTGGTATACGGCGGAAGAGTCGCCGGTCGGGCTTTCGTTAAGAACAGCATTCAGTGCTGTACCGGTGTACTCAACGTAAAGATCGACCTGCCCCGATTGCATGGCTTTGTGCACCAGCAAAGTGCCACCGAGATTTGTTTTGCGCTCCACGTGAATGCCGGAGCGGGCTTCGATGTGCTGCGCGAGCAGCTCGGCGAGGACAACCTGTTCCGTGAAAAATTTGGAGCCGATTACGATTTGAGATTTTGGCGCGTGACAAGAAGTGAGGAACGCTAACGTTACAACAAGGATTAAGGAAAAGAGCCGGCGCATTAGCGCACTAATTTCTCATGCGCAGTACTAAAGGGGAAGGACGAAGTATTCTGATAGATCGGTAGGCGATGCGGGTAAAGATTATTGGACACGCAGGCGCCGCTCAACTAACGCGAGCAACACATCGGCGAGGATCGCTAACAGAGCCGCAGGAATTGCGCCTGCGAGGATGACTGCATCGCTGACCATCGCCACCCCTCGAAAGATAAACGTACCCAAACCGCCCGCGCCGATGGCAGCAGCGATGGTAGCGACACCAATGGTAATTACCGTAGCGGTGCGGATGCCGGCCAAAATAATTCCCAAAGCGAGCGGCAAGCGCACGCGAGTGAGAATTTGCGCGTTGGTCATGCCCATAGCTTCGGCGGCTTCCAACACCGCCGGATCGATGCCGGTGAGTCCTACGTAAGTATTGCGAAGAATGGGCAGCAACGCGTAGAGTACCAGCGCGACAATGGCCGTGCGCGGCCCGATGCCGCCAATAAATGGAATGGGAATCAAAAATCCAAACAGCGCCAGGCTGGGAATGGTCTGAAAAACGCTCGCCAGGCCGAGAGCAAAAGTCCGTAGCGCGGGACGCTGCACGATAACCATGCCCAGCGGCACAGCAATCACGATCGCAATCGACATGGCGATCAAGACGAGTGCGATGTGATCGAGCATGGCGCTCCAAATTTCCGCGCGGTGCGTAACCATGAACGTCCAGGGCGTCATGCCATCTCCCCCGGAACCGTGTGAAGCGAAGCGCTGAACGCTTTCACTTCCGGATGATCGATGCGCAAAAATTCCTGAGGTTTGGCACTGGCTACAATCCGGCCGTTTTGCAGCAGCACAATACGCGACGCCAGCAGAAGAGCTTCACGCAGATCGTGAGTGACGAAGACAATGGTTTTGCCCAATCGCTGGGCCAGCGCGGAAAATTCGCGCTGCAACTCGGAGCGCGTGACCGGATCGAGTGCGCCAAAGGGTTCGTCCATCAGCAGGATGGATGGATCCGCACCAAGGGCGCGAGCAACGCCGACGCGTTGACGCTGCCCGCCGGAGAGTTGCGCAGGGCGCCGCCCTGCAAACTCTTTCGGATCGAGTCCTACGATTCTTAACAATTCATTGGTGCGCTCGGCAATTCGCGCCGCATCCCATTTTTCCAACTTGGGAACCAACCCAACATTTTCCGCCACCGTGAAATGCGGGAACAAGCCGGCCTCTTGAATGACATATCCGATGTGGCGGCGCAATCGAATAGCATCCCAATCGACGGTGGACTTTCCTTCTACCACGACCGCGCCGGACGAAGGCACCAGCATGCGATTGATGAGCCGGAGCAGGGTAGTTTTCCCGCTACCGCTGCGGCCCAGTAAGACCAATGTTTCCCGGGAGTTAACGCGCAAAGAAAGCTCCGAGATAAGCGGCGTGGTCCTACCCTTAACGCTGTATGTCACGCTCTGGAACTCGATGATAGGGTCAGCGGTTGCTGAAGAGATGGGGGCCTCGTTTCCGGGGGTCCTAGGGGTCCTATTGACCGGCCGCATCGGGGGCCTATCATAGAGCATCTAACTCCCCGCACCGCAACGGAATCTGAAACACTTTAGGACGTCAGAGCTTGTCCAATGACTAGTTCAATCAAAAACCGGGGTAACGAATCATGGGCACCATAACCAGCGCAGCCCGGCTGCGCCATGACCTGTCGGCGCGATTAGATGACGCTCGCGCGCGCACCGATGAACTGTTTGCGATAGTGCGAAACGAATCCATGTATGACCGGCCTATCTCAGAGCGGCACCGTATTATTTTTTACGTCGGACATCTGGAAGCCTTTGACTGGAATCTTCTCGCCGAAAGAGCGTTCGGCTTAAGGCCGTTCCAGCGTACCTTTGATCAATTGTTTTCTTTTGGCATCGATCCGGTCGGCGGCGGATTGCCTACCGATACTCCTTCGGACTGGCCGCAGCGTGATGAAATTACCTCCTACGTGCATGCCGTACGCGACAAGTTGGACGAAGCGATAAACGAGGCCCTAAGCAAGCCAGACAAAGGCCACCCGCAATTGAGAACGATGCTCGAAGTAACCGTCGAGCACCGCTTGATGCATGCCGAAACCCTCGGGTATATGCTGCATCGCTTGCCCAGCGAGAAAAAAATTGGCGAACAGATTTCAAGAAAGGCCGCAAAGCCGCGCGTCAAAGCGAACCTGACTGAAATTCCCGCGGGCTACGCTACCTTGGGCCTGGTGAAAGAAAATGGCGACGAATTCGGATGGGACAACGAAATGGAAGCGCACGAAGTGGATGTTCCGGCGTTCTCCATTGAGAAGTGCAACGTAACCAATGGCGATTATTTGCGATTCATCCAGGCCGGCGGCTACAAGAATCGCGCGCTTTGGGACGACGAATCCTGGAATTGGAAAACCGCGAACAATGTGGAGCATCCCGCGTTCTGGAGGCGCGATGGAAATTTGTGGCTATACCGCGGAATGTTTGGCGAAGTGCGATTACCGCGTGACTGGCCGGTTTACTTGAGCCACGCCGAGGCTACTGCGTACGCGACTTGGCTGGGAAGAAAGTTGCCGACTGAGGCGCAGTTTCATCGTGCGGCATACGGAAGTCCCAAAACTTCCGGAACGGAACGATTCTATCCATGGGGCAATGAAGCGCCGACCGAGCGCCACGGTAATTTTGATTTTCATTCCTGGGAATCATCACCGGTGGGCTCGCATCCGGCGGGAGCCAGTGCTTTTGATGTGCAGGACCTGGTCGGCAACGGTTGGGAATGGACGCGCACGGAATTCGCACCGTTCCCGGGATTCAAGGCCATGTCGTTCTACCCTGGATACTCGGCGAATTTTTTTGACGGCAAGCATTACGTGATGAAGGGCGGCTCACCGCGCACCGCTGCGTGCATGTTGCGGCCGTCATTTCGCAACTGGTTTCAGCGCCACTATCCGTACGTATACGCAACATTCCGTTGCGTGGAAGACTAAACCACAAGGAACGCGTCCTTCTATGTCGACTCAAACGGTAGCAACTCGACACGTATCGGAATTTGCCGCGGAAGTTCGCGCGGGGTTAACCAAGGGCCGACAGCGAGAGCTACCGTCGAAGTATTTGTATGACGAGGTCGGCTCGGCGCTGTTTGAAGCCATTTGCGTGCTGCCTGAATATGGCCTGACGCGCGCGGATGCGCGGCTGCTGCAAAATCATGCGCGCGAAATCGTGAATCGATTGCCTTCGCCGCTGCAAGTGGCGGAGCTGGGCAGCGGCACCGGAAAGAAAACTCGCTGGATACTGGAAGCATTGTCGCAGCGGCAAAAAACCTACTACTACCCCATTGAAATTTCACCGTCGGCGTTGGCTGCGTGTGAAAAGGAGATGGGGCAGATCGATCTTGTAAGTGTGGTGGGCTACGAACGACCTTACCTGGAGGGGCTTCGCGCGGTAGCGGACCGCCGTAAAGAAGGGGATCACCTGTTGGTTCTCTTTTTGGGCAGCACCATCGGGAATTTTGACCGCGATGCCGGGCGCAATTTTTTGCGTGAACTGCGCGAGACTTTACTTCCGGGTGATGCGTTGCTGCTGGGCACTGATCTGGAAAAAGATATCCAAACACAGATTCTGGCGTATGACGATCCGGCGGGAGTGACGGCGGCGTTCAATCTAAATATTCTGGGGCGCATCAATCGAGAGCTGGGCGCGAATTTTGACCTTAAATTTTTCCGCCATGAAGCGCGCTGGAACACCGCCGAACGGCGCATCGAGATGCATCTCTGTTCCTTGCGCAGGCAGACCG
>Ga0210405_10005508_pt1 | contig 11518 bp, 6 predicted proteins | sample IncBWH11MmetaG_FD_155492 | JGI IMG/M metagenome (GOLD analysis project Ga0210405, IMG submission 155492) | Forest soil microbial communities from Barre Woods Harvard Forest LTER site, Petersham, Massachusetts, United States - Inc-BW-H-11-M | ecosystem: Environmental > Terrestrial > Soil >... | reverse complement strand
GGTCACGGTTAAGTTGAACGTAACGCTTTGCTTCGTTGTGGGAGTTCCGGAAATTACGCCAGTGCTGGAGTTGAGTGACAGTCCATCGGCGGGGAGACCTGTTGTGCTCCAAGTGAGCGCACCTGCGCCGGTGTCGTGGAATGTGAAGCTGTAAGGGGTTCCGATTGTCCCCGGCGCTGCTGTGACTTGCGCCTGGGTTGTTGTGATAGCGGGCCCGACTGGGTTGTTGACGGTGAGAACGAACGGGGTTGCCGCGGAAGACTGACCGAACGAATCGCTCACGGTTAGGTTGAAGCTAGTGGTTGCTTTTGAAGTAGGTGTACCGGAGACGATCCCCGTGCTTCCGGCAAGTGAGAGTGCGTCAGAAGGAAGCCCTGTTGCGCTCCAGGTGAGCGTGCCGGTTCCGGTGGCATGGAAAGTGAAGCCGTACGCAGTGCCGGCTGTGCCAGGAGCTGCCGTTATCTGTGACTGTGTGGTCGTGATTGCCGGCGGAGCAGGATTGTTAATTGTGAGAGTAAGAGTGCTGGAGGCTGACTTGGGACCGGCCGCGCTTGAGTCCGTCACAGTGACGGTAACGCTCGGACTCCCTTTGGAGGCAGCAGTTCCGGAAATAGCACCCGTGCTGGAGTTAATCGACAGCCCTGTTGGGAGACCCACTGCGTTCCAAGTGAGTGTTCCCGCACCGCCGGTGGCCGCAAACGGAAAACTGAATGCGACGCCAGCTGTCGCTGGCGCGGCCGTCAATTGCGCTTGAGTAGTCGATACGACCGGAAGAGCGCTGACCATAATTGTCACGCTACCGCTCACGGTTGTTTGCTTCACCGAAGTCGCAGTAATCGTCGCCGTACCTATCGGCCCGGTTGCGTTGAATGTCACGGATGTCGCGGAGGCACTTGCCAGTGCACTACAGGGAGTGCCGGAGCAAGCCCATGTCACTCCCATGCCAGCGTCGCCTGTCGTAGTGGCTTTGATAGTGACGCTCTGGCCTTGGTCAATCGCTATGGCGGTCCCACCAGGAAATGTAAGCTTGACGCCCGAACCGCCTCCACACCCAGCCATCGTCATCGCGACGAGGAAAACCAAGTACACACACACCGACGGCGTCAGACGGTTCATGTCTTCTCCTCAAACGGCTGTTTCAAAAACCTGAATCGGTAGATGAGCGGTGGGGGAGATGCTGAAGATCAAACCCAGAGCCCTGGTCTGCAGATCAGAATTTTCTAATGATGGCCTGAGACGAATCTTAGAGGCAAACACTCTCGGTTCATCTTCATAAATCGAGACGAGTGTCGAATGGAAGACGTTACTAGTAAAGGACAGATAACTAAACTAGAAGTGAAACGGCGACGTGAGCTTCTCGAGTCAAGCTCGGGCGACTCGCTATCCGTGGCGACATAAACCGGGAGATGACTTTTTAGTCTTGGGGATCCCGACGGCAGCCTCTTCTGTGTGGTTCAGGTCGCCGAGACCTAAGGAACCGTCACCACGCCAGCCATCTAGGCTAGTTGTGACGCCAGGATCTCCGAGTATGTTGATAAAATTCTCTTTCCACTACCTATCTTAGACTGAGATAGATAGTGATAATCCCTGCTTTCAACACCGATCTCGTTGTCAATCTCCGGTAACGGCGTTTATCAAGATTCGAGGACATTACCTCCCAATTGCAGGTTGCCTCTCTCGCGTCGCGCTTGCAAAATTCGCACGATGGCGACCATTGTGTTCCAATTTCGTGTCGTGGCGGGCACACCGAATAGTTTGTCGATCTGGCCAAGATAGCCAATCGTTTTCATGTGACGACGGTACACTCCGAAGACGAATCGATGTTTCGACGCGATAAAATCCGCTTCCCACCATCTATCTCAAACTGAGATAGATGGTGATAATCCCTGTTCTCGACAGTTATCTGGAGTGAGGCGTAAGATGCGAACGAAGTGGCTGATTCCTCATCCAATCTTACCGACACGGCTGTCCACGCGGGCCCGACGCCGTCTGCCCAAGGTTGGTTCGCAGGTGGTGAGCGCGTCGGCTACGACCCTAGAGCCCGCGCCATCGTTGCAGCGCAAGATGCGCCCCTCAAGATTTTCTTTAGGCGCGAGGGGGAACTTGCACACGCCGTCTCCTTCCTGCCGGGATTTCCCGATGGCTCATTTGGGTGGGGGAAGGTTCAGCCGCATTTACCGAACGCAGCCGAGATGGCGAAACTGTTCGTCGAGTATGTCGGCATGGGCGATAGCGACAAACCCAAGGACTATGCCTATTCCACAGCCGAACGCACCGATCTCGTCGAAGCGATCTGGCGCGGTTTTGGTGTCCAGTCGACGATGCTGGTCGCCTTTGACTTTTCCTCGCTTGTCATTCTGGAGCATCTCCGACGCCGACTTGAGCGCGTCGAGCGAGGCGAACCCGCAGGCGGTCCGAAAATACGCGGCGTCTTCACCTTCAATGGCGGGCTCTTCACGGACGCGCATTCCCACCCGTGGTATACCACGCCAGTTTTGCGACGGCTCCCTAACCGTGCACGCCAGGGTCTGGGCCGCTCCTTCCCTCTGTTCAAGATGATGGTGGGAGTGATGTGGTCGAAAGGCTATCATGTGACTGATGCCGAGGTCCGTGAGCTGCATAGCGCGATGGACCGCCACGATGGATTGTTCTACCTCGCCGCCGCCGCAAGCTTCGTGGCTGATCACAAAGCACAAGGCGATCGGCTCGACTTCGGTCGCCTTTTCAAGGCTTATCGAGATCAGTTCCCGTTTTTAGTGGGCGGCAGCAATGAAGATCCCTTTGAACATCGGCAGGTTGACTTCGCGCAGGAACGATTGCGCAAGCTCGGCCTCCAGATCGAGCGGTTGCCCGGCGGTCACCTCACCACGCATGAGCAGCCGGAAGCTCTGGCGGCTCTGATCGCAAAGTTCGAGCGAGGACTTTCGAAGATGTCTTAGCCAACGCGTGGTCCGGCTTTACAAAGTCTTTCCACCGTGCGGAACGTTGTGCGGGCGGCTTCCTTCCGTTCGCAACTTTATCTCTCTGCCGCGCTCTGGAGGTTAATCATGGCGACCGAAGCACGTGGTCCCCTTGAATTGAAATTGGAACTGGAAGAAAAGTCTAACGAGACCATCGTCCACTGTAAGGGTAGGATTACCGCCGAAAATTCGGAGGTGTTTCAAAGAGAGATTCGCTACCTGATTCCTGAGTCTTCCGGTCAAATTGGTGCGGCTACTCACAGGATCGTGCTTGATTTAACCAACGTTACGCACGTCGATAGCACGGGTTTGGGCGCGCTGTTGGCAGCATGGACGTCAGCACAAAAGAAACGCTGCGACCTGGAAATCGCAAACCTAAATTCGCGAGTCGAGAAGCTCGTAGAAATAACGAAACTGGACACTGTGTTCAAGCGGGCTAGGGTCGTAGCGTCCGGCTCCGTCACGGCGCCAACGCCTGCTACTACGGACGCCCTCTCTACGCTCGGCCCAGAAGAGGCCTGTCAGCAAGCAATTGATGCAGGGATGGTCGTTCACCGTGTCGATCCGCTCAATTGCGAGACGTCGATTCCGGCGTTGATCGGCGGTGTGGTAATGCCGAATCAGAGGTTCTACGTTCGCAACCACTTTCAGGTTCCCAAGCTTGACCCATCAAGCTGGCGGCTGAATGTAGGCGGGCTGGTCGGACGCCCGCTGAGCCTGAGTTTGCGCGACCTTGTGAAAATGCCCTCGCAGACCCAATTCGTCACCTTAGAGTGCGCCGGAAACGGTCGGTCGCTGCTGGAGCCGCGTGTGAATGGAGAGCAATGGAACTTAGGAGCGGTCAGTACAGCCGAATGGACGGGCGTACCGCTGGCGGAGGTTCTGAACCGTGCGGGCATCGAAAGGGGCGCGAGAGAGGTAGTGTTTCGAGGCGCTGACAGCGGCAAACTTGATGCGGATAGCAAACCAATTCGCTTCGAGCGTAGCTTGAGCATAGACGACGCTCAAGGCGGCGACTCGCTGCTTGCTTATGCCATGAACGGGGACGCGCTCCCGATCCAGCATGGGTATCCATTGCGACTCATCGTTCCCGGCTGGTATGCCGTGGCGTCGGTCAAATGGCTGACGGAGATTGATGTGATTCAGGGGTCGTTCACAGGCCACTACCAGACGGGAGCATACTTCTTCGAGTGGCAAGGCGGCGACCAAGTAGTGAGAGAACCGTTATCGCTACAGCGGGTGCGCAGTCTAATCACCGAGCCAGAGCCCGATAGCGAAGTTGAGCAGGGCGAGCTTCCAATTCGCGGTGTCGCATGGTCCGGAGCCGGACCGATTGCCCGAGTCGAAATCGGCATTGACGGTGGTCACTGGCAAAAGGCGCGCTTAGTGGGCGAAGGGAAACGGCACAGCTGGCAGGGATGGGAACTTATCGTTCGCCTTGACCAGCCTGGTTCCGTAGTGATTTCTGCACGGGCGACGGACATCGCAAACCGAACACAGCCTGACTCATCAGACTGGAACCGGCTGGGCTATGGGAACAACGCCATTCAGAAGGTTCGCGTCGATGTTCGGTAGAGGCGGCATAACTCATTAACGAGCTCCCGGAAGAGATCCTCCACAGCAGAGCATTTCCACCCGCCCCAAAGCACTTCTTGTAACACAACGGACTAAGGTCCTGAGTAATCGGCAATCCGGAAGTTATCCTTGGTCGATTTCTGGCGGAAAGTTGGATAGGTGTTGCGAAATCCGCTTCGCACCACGTATCTCAAGGTGAGATAGGGAGTGATAATCCCTGTTCTCGACAGTTATCTGGAAGCAGGGGTAAGATGCACGCAAATTGACGGATTCTTCATCCATCCTCGGCCGCACGATTTCCCACTACCGTATCGTCGAAAAGCTCGGTGGCGGAGGAATGGGTGTCGTCTACAAGGCCGAGGACGTCAAACTCAATCGCTTCGTCGCGCTCAAATTCCTTCCGGATGATTTAGCCAGAGACTCTCAGGCACTCAGCCGCTTCCAGCGCGAGGCCAAAGCCGCATCGGCCCTGAACCACGCGAACATCTGCACCATCTACGAGATTGATGAGCAGGACGGACAGGCCTTAATCGTCATGGAGTTTCTCGATGGGCAGACACTGAAGCACCGCATCTCCGGCAAGCCACTGCCGCTTGAGCAAGTACTGGAGTTGGGAATCGAGATTGCCGACGCACTGGACGCGGCCCACGCGGAAGGAATCGTCCACCGCGACATTAAGCCGGCAAACATCTTCATCACCAAGCGCGGCCACGCCAAGATTCTGGACTTCGGCCTCGCCAAAGTACCCACCGCGAAGGCTCCCGCCAGCAATGCTGACACTCTTGCCACATTGACAGTCGAACCGGAGCACCTCACGAGTCCCGGCACCGCACTAGGCACGGTCGCCTACATGTCACCAGAACAGGTCCGCGCCAAGGATCTCGATGCGCGCACAGACCTTTTTTCCTTCGGTGTCGTCCTCTACGAGATGGCAACGGGGCAGTTGCCCTTCCGTGGAGAAAGTTCGGGTGTCATCGTCAACTCCATTCTCGAACGAGCGCCAGTTAGCCCGATACGTCTGAACCCCGACTTGCCCGCAAAACTGGAAGACATCATCAATCGCGCCCTCGAAAAGGACCGTGAATTGCGCTTCCAGAGCGCGGCGGAGATGCGCGCGGAACTGAAACGCCTGAAGCGTGATACGGAGACGGGACGTACAGCAGCGATGAGTGAAGCTGCGGAGGAGGTTGAAGCGGGGACCGGTTCTCCTGAGGCAACGAAGCGATCAGGCGGGAAACGGAAGGGAGTCGCCTCTTCAGGTCAAACCGTTGGTGCAGAGCAACCACGCGGCTGGCCTTGGAAAATATTGATGCCTGCGGCTGTTCTGGTGGTTGCGTTGGTTGCGGGTGGATTGTATTGGCGATCGCGCCACACTACGAAACTTACGGAGAAGGACGCACTCGTCCTGGCGGATTTTACGAACACGACGGGCGATGCAGTATTTGATGGGACGCTAAAACAGGCTCTCGCGGCCGACCTGGAGCAGTCGCCCCTTCTCAACATTCTTTCGGACAAGAAGGTAGCCGAGACACTCCGCCTGATGGGCCGTTCGCCTGATGAACGCCTGACCAGGGATGTGATGCGGGAGATTTGCCTCCGGACAGCCAGCAAGGCGCTGCTCGTGGGCTCGATCGCGAACCTGGGCGGCCGTTATGCCGTGGGCCTCAAGGCAGAGAATTGCCAGACGGGAGATTCGCTGGGGGCGGCGGCGGAGGAAGCAGAGGGCCAGGCCAAGGTGCTCCAGGCATTGGACAGGGCGGCAACAACGATGCGCGGTAAGCTAGGCGAGTCGCTGGCTTCTATCCAGAAGTTCGATAAGCCCCTGCAGCAGGTAACAACCTCCTCTATGGAGGCCCTGAAGGCCTACAGTGAAGGCAAAAGAGTTCTAGAAAAAGGTGATGCAGAGGCCGTTCCATTCTTCAAACGTGCTGTGGAGTTGGATCCAAGCTTTGCGATCGCGTACGCCTACTTGGGTATTTCCTACTCGAACTTAGGCGAGACAGGTTTGGGCGTTAAGGCTCTGAAAAGGGCCTACGATCTGCGTGAACGAACGAGCGAGCGCGAGAAGTTCTTCATCGCCACTTTCTACTATACGTACGTCACTGGTGAGCTCGACAAATCAGACCAGCAGTTGCAACTGTGGATCGAAGAATACCCGCGTGATGAGAATTATCCCCATCTTTTGTTAGGATTCAACTACGCCATTTCAGGGCAATTCGAACTAGCGGCTGAAGAGCAACGCCAGCATCTCAGTGTGGATCCTGACAGCGCCATCGCTTATGGAAATTTGGCGAATACATACCTGGCTCTGGATCGCCTAGACGAGGCTAAGGCAGCCATCGACAGCGCATTAGCTCACAAACTCGATCACCCACAACTGCACGGGAATTTGTATCTACTCGCATTCCTACGCGGCGATGCGGCCGGCATGCAGCAGGAAATGACGTGGGCTATGGGAAAACCGGAGGGGGAAGCTGCGATTTTGTCCCTCCAGTCCGACACGGAGGTTTATTATGGCCGGCTGCAGAGGGCGCGCGAGTTTTCGCGTCAAGCGGTAGACGCCGCGAAACGCAACAACAACAATGAACTCGCGGCGCTCATTGAGCTGGACTTAGGGGGTGACGACGCCGATTTCGGCAACACCATTCAGGCACGCCAGGCGGCCGCTGCAGCGCTGGCCCTGGCGCCTGGACGGGACGTGCAAGTACAAACGGCGCTGGTACTGGCAAAGGTTAATGATGCCGCTCAAGCCCAGAAACTGGCGGATCGTTTGAGCAAGGAGCATCCGCTGGACACGCTGATTCAGTGCTGCTGGCTGCCCACCATTCGGGCGGAAATCGAGCTCAGCCACGGAAATGCAGGAAAAGCGATTGAATTTTTGGAGCGCGCAAAACCCTACGAACTTGGCGTTGGCGTGTTTCTTTATCCAGCTTATGTGCGCGGACTAACGTATTTGCGAAGCGGGCAGGGTAGTGCGGCAGCAACGGAATTCCAGAAGATCCTCGACCACCGTGGCCTGATGGCGAATTCTCAACTCGTACCGCTGGGGCGACTCGGTTTGGCGCGGGCGCGGGCCATGAAGGGAGACACCTCCGGCGCACGCGCGGCCTACCAGGACTTTCTGGCTCTCTGGAAAGACGCCGACCCCGACATCCCCATCCTGAAGGAAGCCAAAGCGGAATGCGCGAAGCTGCAATAACTGTCAGAACTTGGGCCTCAAGTGGGACCGAGCGGATAGGTGTCGAGAAATCCGCTCACCACCAGGTATCTCATTCTGAGATTGGTGATGCCGAAGCGGACTTATCCAATTTCAGAAGTTCTTCCGCTCCTTCATTCCCTAACTGCTGCTTCAGTGCTTTGAGAGCGGACGATCACCCACTTGCCGTCCCGCTTAACAAAGACATCCATCCACGCATATTTCCCGCTGGAGTCTTTTCCGTTGACGCCGGTGCTCTTTTCGGTGTTGGTGCCCTGAACGACAGCAACGCTTCCCAAAACCTTCACATCCATTGGCCCAAAGTCGAAGGACTCGAGCTTAAACTTGCCGGATTTCATGTCCGCTAGATGGTTCTGTTTCGTGTCCTTGGTGCCATCATAGCCGACGCCTATCCAATCATCGGCGAGGATCTGGCTGACTTTGTCACTATCGCCGACTTTCGCCGCATCAGCCCAATCGCGTTCAATTTGCTTGACAGATTCAGCAGCGCTTGGGCCTTTGACCGGTGGGGTCTGTGTTTGAGCGAAGGCCAGCCCAACACATGCAGAAACCAACAAAATTCCCACAGCCAGTTTCTTCATAATGTCTTCTCTCCTATCGGAATTCGAACTCATTTTGTTGAATTCGCAAACACAGCCGCGCGAGCCGAGCTTTCCACGCGGCGTGATCCTCCAACCTTTATAAAACCTGTTAATTGTGTCTTTCGGCGGCACGGGTCGTAATTGTCAGAATTGACAGTGCCTCATTAGCGCGTAATCGGAAACTAGCTTTTGCAGATGGGCCGGGACAGGTTGGCCTGGATAGATGTTGGGAAATCCTCTTCGCACCACCAATCTCAACGTGGGAAAGCTAGTGATAATCCCTGTTCTCGACAGTAATCGAACAACGATCTTTCCTACCGACGGAGGACGTTGAAACCGATTGCTGATTTCATTTTTACTCAACGTACCTAGCCCCTTAGACTCAGCAGGAATATGCCGGATTGGAACCGCATAGTCATCGGTGACGCTTTCAAACCGCCGTCGCGCAACTTCGATTACTATCGCGACATGTTTTTGATGTGGCCTATATTGGCGTTTTCGGTCGCTGCGATTACTCAAATCATCTCGCCTGCATCGCCTGAGTACCGCATTTATGGTTTCAAACTCGCAGCGTGTGCGGTTGTTGCACTGCTACTGGCGAAGGAACGACTCCTTCTGATCGCGGGTGGAGATGGTTTTGTAGCATTGCGATTGGCGGTTGCTCTTGCTTTTACTCAAGACTGGGCAACGTATTTGGTAGGCTTCTTGGTCTCCGCTGGAGTTTTTCTTGCAATCTTGTGGGTGCGTAGGGACTGGAAACCAACCTATGAAGAGCCCGCCAAACTCAATGTCTTGAGCGCGGCCGTTGGTGCCGCAGGACTTGGTGCCGCGGTTGCATTGGGACTGTGGCTGAAACCCTAATATGCGGCAGTGGGCAACGAACAGCTCCCAAGATAAGTGATGACATAACGAAGTCGGCCTCGCGACGAGCCGAGTAAACTGTGCGGTATCCAACGTACAGAGCTCGGATCGAAGGAGGCCGAGATGCGAATTATAGGTTGCGATCTACACGCTCGACAACAGACGATCGCGATGTTGGATAGCGACACAGGCGAGCTGGAAGAAAAGACCCTGGAGCATGAAGGCGACACCGTCCGGGAGTTTTATTCCACACTGCCTGGTCCGATTCTGGTGGGGATCGAAGCGACCGGCTCGATGCAGTGGTTCCTGGAGTTGATGGAAGAGCTGGGGATCGAATGCCGCGTGGGCCATCCCCAGAAGATCCGCAAGGCGGAGACACGGAAGCAAAAGCATGATCGGCGGGATGCGCGCTTGCTTCTGAAGTTGCTGGCAGAGGATCGTTTTCCAACGATCTGGATGCCTTCCACCCAGCAGCGAGATTTGCGCACGTTGCTGCGGCACCGTCATCAGTGGGTGCGCCTGCGATCCCGAGTCCAGCACACGCTGCAATCCATGGCGCTGAATCGCGGCCTGCGGTTGGGCCACTCGCTGTGGAGCCGAGTTGGCCAGCAGGCACTCCGAGCGTTGCCTTTGGCTCCTCATGCCAGCGAGCGACGAGCTGCGTTGCTGGTCTTGTACCCTGACCTGCAGGGATCGATCGATGAACTCGACAAGGAAGTCTGCGAAGAGGTCTCCCAGCATCCACAGGCGAGACGGTTGCTGACGCATCCTGGAGTTGGGCCGATCACAGCGTTAGCCACCGAAGTGTTTCTGGGTGATCCGCTGCGGTTCATCGACGGAAAAGCGCTGGCCAGTTATATCGGGATGATCCCGAGCGAACACTCCAGCGGACGCCGGCAGCGGCTGGGTGCGATGAGCAAACAAGGGAACGCGCTGCTGCGTTATCTGTGGTGTGAAGCGGCGATGCACGCGGTCGAGCGGGATCCAGAGTTGAAACGTTTCTATCGGCGGAAACTGGTGCAGAAAGGGCTGGGGAAAGCCAGAGTCGCTGCAGCTCGAAAACTCGGGATCCGACTCTGGATCATGATGCGTGACCAGATTGATTACCAAGAGTTCTGCCGTCGCGGAAAGGCGCGGCAGGAAAACGGCAGTGTCCATGCGGGGATGCCTGATCTCGACAGTGGTCCTGCAGCGCAGTGACCGGATCAAGTGAATAGGCTACCCGCCTCCCCCAATTGCGGGGAGTTCGAATAAATCATCATGGTCGCAAGTGATCGGAGAGATGTCTGGTGGGCAACACCGAGTCGATGAAGTGACACGAACCGGGCAGGTAGGTTGGACAAGAACAAGAATCGGAGAATTGCGGCGCATCGCCCGCCGAAGCAAACAGCGGGACTGCAGCAATGTAGGAGTGTGTGCAACAGCAATAAAAACAAGAGCTGAACACTCTTGACCTGGCCGACTTCGTTAGAGATGTCGAGAACAGGGATTATCACTACCTATCTCACTCTGAGATTGCCGGTGCGAAGAGGATTTCGCAACATCTATCCACATTTCCGCCAGAAACCGACCACGGGTAACTTCCGACTTGCCGACTACACAGGAGTTACGATAGAGCCGTTGCCTTTGACTTGCGAACAACGAACCAGGGCGAAAGAAATTGGATCGCAGAGGAACTCGCTCCTTTGAAAAAGGGGCTTTTGGCCTTGCGCGAGACCAATCTAGAACCAAAAGTGATGGAGCCCGCCCGCTTCCGGTGATAAATCCGCGACAAACTGAAGACCTCTTCATAGGTTCGCGGCGCACCATCAATTGTGACCGTTGAGACCGCGCTCAGTTTGCCCCACGGCGTAAGCGGGGGAACGTCATATTAAAACGTCACATTAATGGTGAGCGTGACGCCTTGAGCGCTTACCTTGCCGGACGAGCTGCCGGTCAACGTTCCAGCGAACGTTTCGTTAGGGTTTTGGGTATTGGTGAAGGAACTGAAATAGTTGAACGTCTGGTGCTTCGTCCAGGCGTACGTGTACGCGACATTGAGGAACCACGAATGGTCGATGAAGTATGTTCCGCCGACCGTACCCGCGCCCCCCACCACCCATCCCGAGCCTGAGAAATTTTGAGGCGCACCCGAGACATCGCTAGGGGTTCCGTTCAAGTCAGCAAAGCCAATGAGACTTTTGATGTTGGTTTGCGTCCGCGACCCTGTCGGGCCAACGCCCAAGTAAACAAAGCCTTTCTCGAAGGAATGTCCGATGAAGGGTATCAACCCTAACTGATGCTGAAGCCGTGTTTGAAATGACCGCACGGTGGCGACGCCGATG
>Ga0210405_10005507_pt1 | contig 11518 bp, 10 predicted proteins | sample IncBWH11MmetaG_FD_155492 | JGI IMG/M metagenome (GOLD analysis project Ga0210405, IMG submission 155492) | Forest soil microbial communities from Barre Woods Harvard Forest LTER site, Petersham, Massachusetts, United States - Inc-BW-H-11-M | ecosystem: Environmental > Terrestrial > Soil >... | reverse complement strand
GTGGCTGGTGATGTCACTGTTTCTCCCTGGATTCTCGGGGCCACGTCCCTGCCGGCCGTACGCGTCCGCAAGCTCGTGACCACGCCAAGGATCGCCGCCGGGAGCAGCGAAGGTCATCACTGGATTTTGGTGATTCGTCTTGCTGGCGTCGGCCATGCCCGGTGCGCCCTGAAGTGCCGACCGCGCGGTGGCGGCCGGCTGACGCGCCGTGAGTGCGCCTGAAGACGCGGCCCTGTGACGAAGCAGGTACCCCGGTCCCGGCGTGCCGATGAAGTCGTCTCGCCGGCGGCTCCGCCGGCACGCGGGGTTCTGCAGGGTAAGCAGGGGTCCGGAGTGCGAGTCGCGGATGAGGCACTGGTGATGGCAGTTGCGCCTGCTCGCACAGCGACGGGGAGCGGTGTCGCTGGCGGCCCTCAGGGTGAGCGGGTATCCCTGGATTCCAGTGATTTTCCGTGCGGCTCCATCTGGCGGACCTCAAGCAGGATCAGGCCGAGGGCCTCCATCTCAGCGAGCACGCCGTACAGTGCTGACTGGTCCAGCCAGCCGGTGAGCACCGTGTGCGTGCCCTTCTTCTGTGGCGTCATCCCGGGAAACGCGGACAGCGCCATGGCGCCGAGATGCCCGTCGACCCGGACCATATACAAGGCGGGTGCCCAGTCCATGACCATATGGTCGCGGGCGGGCAGGTGAAACCGCATCACGTGGATCCGGTGAGCGCGGGCCGGGATGCGCTTCACGGTGCCAGGGCTGGTGAATCACCATGATCCGGTGAATACCTGTCACCGGGCTGGCGGCGAGCCTGGGGTGTGTCGCGGGAGCTCGCCGGGCCGCCGGGTGTGCTCGGGGTACTGGGCAGCTGCCGTGACGTCACCAGCGGCCGGCGGCCGTCCGCAGGCACGTGCGCGCCGGCCGGTCGATCGTACGGCCAAGGAGATGTGACATGGCTTTGGACAACCAGCGGATCGTCGGTCAGGCGTACAAGATCGCCGAGGCGATGGACATGGCGGGATGGGTCGCGGCCTTCACTGAGGACGGCACGTTCACCGGCGAGTCCATCGGCGTCACCTGGAAAGGCCCGGCCGAACTCCGGCAGCAGGCCGAGAACTACCACCGGGCCTTCCCGGACATGCACCCCGAGATGCTCCGGTCCTACGTCAGCGGCAATGTCGTGACGGGGACACGATTGGCACAGCCAGCCGCCCGCGGAGCCGTCGGCCTCCTGGGCATCACAAGGCGTAGCTAGGACACGGAGAGTGAACTCCCTAGCGTCCCGATGTCCCTCACTACCCGTGACATGTCTCGGGAGGTGACTTGCTGTGAGGTGTTCAGGGCTGCGGTCGCTCGGCATCATCGCCGGGCTCGGCGTCGCCACGCTCGTCGCCTATAAGGCCATGCCGTGGGCGGCGGGGCGCATCTGGTGGATCGGCGGCACGCTGGCCGCGTGCGCTGGCCTGGCCGTCGCCAGCTGCCTGTGGCTCGCACGGCGGGCCGTCGTCTGCGTGTCCGGGTTCGGCGCCCCGCGCGCCATCGCGGCCGGGCGTGTACGCGCCGAGGTGGTCGAGCCCGAGCGGCCGGCCGTCGCGCCCCCCAGGCCCCCGCTCGGACCGCCGCCCAAGTCGTGGCTCTGTGAGACGTGCTACTGGGCGTGGCCGCTCGACCTGCCGTTCTGCGGCATCTGCGGGCATTCCCGCTCGGTGACCGGGGCAGAGCGCGAGGTTGTCATCAGGCAGGCAGTCGCGGGGTAAGAACGAGCGTGGCCCCGCTGGAGCCCAGTCCTCGCGGGGGCCACGCCGCCCAGGTCATCAAGCCGCCGCCAGCTGGCTCTGTAGGGAACGTACCTCGGCCCGCTGCACCTGCCCGCCGGGCGCTGGCGCCGACCGGCAAGCGGATGGGCGCCTCATGCTGCGACGTCTTCGAACTGGCCGGCGGCAAGATCAAGCGGTTCGACTGCTACCCCCGAAGGCACGATCATCCTCACCCAGCTCGGCATGCTCGGCAACCTCAGCGCCGGGCTCGAGCTCTGACCGGCATGCCTCTGCCTCGTCAGGGCGTGACCACGAGTTTGCGTGATGCTCCGGTCTTGAGGTGCTCCCAGGTCCCGCTGATGTCTTCCAGCCGGGTCTGCTCCAGGTCCACGGTGAGCAAGAGCGGGGTCAAGGGCGACCGGAACCGGGAAGCCGTCCGAATCCGGACGGATACCAGCTCAGCCAGGGTGCCGTACGGAGACGGGGGCAGTCGATGCCGGTGTGAGCCGGATCGAGTTGGCCGCGACCTTGTCGGGCTTGCTGGCAGCAGATGCGTGGCTGGGCCTGAGTTCGGCTTCCTGGGATAGTTCTGAGGCCCGGTGATCAGCTGGCTTCGGGGAATCATGGGCCGGCCGGGCGGCGCGCGCCGTTCGCCATTTGACCTTGCCCCTTGGGCAACCGGCATCATGCTCGTCATGACCATCGAGGCGGTTGTGTTCGACATCGGCGGCGTTCTGGAGATCACCCCAGACCTGGGCGTGACCGGGATGTGGGAGTCCCGGCTGGGCCTGGGGCCGGGCGAGCTTGACAAGCGCATGTACGAGGTCTGGCGTGGCGGCAGCATCGGAACGGTCAGCGAACGCGGCGTGCACCGGGCGGTCTCGGAGATCCTCGGCCTTGATGAACGGCAGCTCGCGGAGTTCATGGCCGATATCTGGCGCGAGTACCTCGGGACCGCCAACACAGAACTGATCGAGTACGCTCGCCGGCTGCGTCCGCGGTACCGCACGGGGATCTTGAGCAACAGCTTCGCCGGCGCCAGGGAACGAGAACAGGCCGCCTACGGGTTCGAAGACCTCGTCGACGAGATCATCTACTCCCACGAGTGCGGGATGAGCAAGCCCGACCCGGGGATCTACGCCCTGGCTTGCGAGCGGCTCGGCGTCGAGCCGGCGCAGATGGTGTTCCTCGACGACTCCCGGCCGTGTGTCGAAGGAGCACGCCAGGCGGGTATCCACGCGGTGCTGTACCAAGACAACAGCCGGGCAGTCAGTGACATCGAGGACCTGCTCGCCGCGGCCGGCTGCCGGTAGCGCGATCCGCTGGTGCCGCCGGGATGCAGGGCTCCAGCCCTCGGGCACTATGCGGTCACGCGGGCCGCGCTGGCGAGGTGCGCTGTCAGGAGCTGCCCGGCCCTGTCCAGTGCATCGGCTGCTTCGTCGAGGATCGGGTAGAAATTCTGGAAGACGTGCGGCACCTTGGGGGTCAGGTCGAGGGTGACCGCGACGTCGGCGGCGGCGGCCTTCCGCCCGAGGCGGACGGCGTCGTCCAGGAGGACCTCGTGCGTCCCGGCCTGGATGATCAAGGGCGGCAAGCCCGACAGGTCAGCGAATACCGGGCTGATGAGGCTGAGGGCGGGGTCCTGCCCGGCCGCGTAGTCGGTGATCCGGGGTTGAAGCAGTTCGCGGCTGAGCAGGGGGTCGACGTCGCTCTTGGTGTCCATCGTGGCCCCCGCCAGGGTGAGGTCGGCATACGGTGACATGAGGAAGGCTGCGGCTGGCAGGGGCAACCCGTGATCGCGGGCGTTGACCATGGTGGCCACGGCGAGGCCGCCGCCAGCGGAGTCTCCCGCGAAGGCGATGTCTGACGGCGTGGTGCCCTCTCGCAAGAGGGCGTCATAAGCGGCGAGAGCGTCGTCGACCGCGGCCGGGTACGGATGCTCGGGAGCGAGCCGGTAGTCGAGAGAGATGACCCTGGCCTGTGCCCGCCGGCCGATCTGCGAGGCGAGATCAGCGGATTGGAAAGCGTCACCCAAGACGTACACGCCGCCATGGAAGTACAAGACGACATGGCGGAGCTCGATCCCGTCAATGGTGATATCGGCAGCCGGGACGCCGCCCAGCTCGGCTGGGGTCACAGTCACGTCCGCGGGCGCTGGCCGCGCCGATGCCCGCTCCCTCAGCAGCCGCCGCTGCTCGCTGACGCTGCTGCCGACGGGGATGGGTGACCGCCGCAGGTCTGCTTCGAGGTTCTCCCGCTGTTCGGTACTCAACGGAGGATCTCCCTTCGGTCGTAACCGGTCAGGAAGCGCAGCAGGTGGGGTCCGCCAGGTCAGCTCCTGTACCTCCTGCTGGGCACGGGCCTCCACCAGGCTTGCCGCCGACGGGGTGAGCAGGCGTCACTAGATCACCGTGATTCGCGTGGCGTGAGGACACCGATCCGCTCCGCGTCCGGCAGGTGGCCGTGAGGTTCCGGGCCGCGCTGAAGACCAGGAGTACGCCGGGGATATCCAGCCTGGGCCGGGCCAGCGACGGCCGCCGCTGCAGCAGCACCCCGCCGGTAAAGGCCGCCGGGCGTTCAGGTGCGGCCGACGGAGAGTAGCCGCAGTTCGCGGCCTCGCTCCACCGCCGCGCTCCGGTCGGCGGCACCGAGCTTGGCATAGATCCGGCGGATGTGGGTGTCAACGGTGTTCAGCGAGACCGACAGCTCGCCGGCGATCTCGCGGCGGGTGAGATTCGTCGGCAGGTAGCGCAGCACGCGCAGCTCAGTTTTGCTGAGTTCCTCGACCGGCATCATGGCCCGCTGGTTCAGCGCGCCCCGTCCAGGACCGCGGATGGCGTCGAGGATGTCAGTGACCAGCGCCGCGTGCGATGTGCCGTGCCGTGGCAGCGCTTCGAGGAGCTGCCAGGCGCCGGTCATCGCGAATGGCAGGATCAGCCGGTCCGGCTCGGCGAGGTTCAGCGCTTGCTCGGCGGCCTCTCGGGAGGCGCGCTCATCACCCAGGTCGCGGCAGGCGAACGCGTCCAGCAGGTGCGCCTCGACCTGGGTGAGGTAGGAAAGAACCGGGACGTCGCCGTCGAGGACGACGCGGAGTTCACGGCGGGCCGCGGCGGGGTCCTGCTCGGCCAGCCGGATCACCGCGGCCGCGTTGCGGATCTCGCCGACGTTGGCCTGCCGGTCGTCGAGGGCGGCCAGAGCAGCCCGCGCCTGCCCGGCCATCCCGAGCCGGGCCTGGGTGGCGATCGTCCACGCATTGACGCGGGTAGTCAGCCCGTGCTCGCCCACCATGAGCGCCTGAATCTGCCGGGCGGCGGCGAACTCCTCCAGCGCCCGGTGGCAGTGGCCGCGCGCCGCCTGCAGAATTGCGGAGGTAAGGCACACCAGCAGCCGGATGCCGGGTTCGCCGTCGGCCTGTGTGGCGCGCCTGGCACGGTCCAGCCAGTGTTCGGCGAGGTCGAACTGGCCCGTCCAGATCAGCGCGTTGGCGAGCGTCGCCAGCGCTGGGGCGGTCACCGGCTCGGCATCCCAGCCGTGCCGGGCCGCCAGCGATATGGCTTCCTCGCAGCGCTGCCGGGCCATGGCGAAGGAGTGGCTCGTGGAGGCGAACCCCAGGTGGGCGAGGCAGGCCACCTCCAGGTAGGGCCGACCGATGCGGCAGGCGAGGGCGGCGCCTTCGAGGAGGTGCCGTTCGCTGTCGACCAGCCGCAGCGACCATGCCTCGGTGACACCCAGGTTCAAGAGCGCGATGGCTTTCAGGTCGCTGCTGAGCGCGGCGTCGCCGCTCGTCTGGCCGTCGCCCGGGCCCAGAAGGGCCCCGGCCTGCTCGAAGATGCCGTCGAAGTGCCCGCGTAGCCGCGCTGATAGCAGGTCCACGGAGGCGATGGCCATCTGCAGCCGGTGCTGGCGGGCCGGCGGCGTGGTGGCTGCGTACGCCCTGACCTCGCGCAAGTGCGCATCGGTCTGGTCGAGGCGGAGCTGGTACTGGTCGGAGATGGCCCGAACCAGGGTCAGGTCGGGGGAATCCTCACCGGTCCGGGCCGGGAAGGAACGCAGCAGCGCTGCCACGGTGCCCGCTTGCCCGTCGAGGGTGAGGCTGAGGGCGTGGTCGGTGAGCATGCGGGCCGCCTGGTTCCAGTCGCCGGCCGCCTGCAGGTGGCCGATGGCGTCGGCGGGCTGGCCGTGCTCGGCGAGCCAGTGCGCGGCGAGCTGGTGCAGTTCCGGGATGTCCCCCGGCATTGTGCGGCGAAGTTCCAGCCGGAGCAGGCCGCCGAACATGTGGTGGTAGCGGAACCAGGTACGGCCGGGGTCGAGGGACACGACGAACGCGTTGGCGTCCTCTAGGTCCAGCAGGATCCGTTCCGAGCCTGTGGCTCCAGTAAGCAGGTCGGCGAGCTCGCCGTTGACCCGGTCCAGCACGGAGGTGCGCAGCAGCAGGCCCTGGACCTCCGGCGGCTGCCGCTCCAGCATCTCGGCCATCAGGTACTCGGCGACCGTGCGGTCGCTGCCGGAGAACTCGGCGACGAACCGTTCGGGGTCGGGGTGCCCGGCGAGGGATAGTACGGCGAGCCGCAGCCCGGCCGCCCAGCCCTCGGTCCGCTGATGCAGCATCGCGGCTATGTGCTCGGGTAGCGGGATTCCGGCGGCGGCGAGGAGCTGGCGGGTCTCGTGCTCGGTGAAGCGCAGTTGCGCGGCGCGGATCTCGGCCAGGTCACCGGCCAGCCGCAGCTTGTGCAGGCGCAGCGGCAAGTCGCGGCGGGTGGCCACGATCGCGCGGACTCCCGGAGGCAGACGCGTCAGTAGCGCTGTGAGCTGCCCGGCGGCCTCGGGTGAGCTGAGCTCGTGCAGGTCGTCGATGACCAGGACGAAGCGATCGCAGGACTCCTCGAGCTCGGGGACAGCACCTTGTCCATCATGGCGCTACCGCTTGAGCCGGGTGTCGCCGGCGGCAGCTCCGCACCGCCTTCGCCGGTGCCTGCCGCGGTCCGGACCGCGTCCAGCATGGTGAGCCAGAAGAGCTGCATATCGTGCTGGCCCGGCCGTACGGTCATGAAGGCGATACGGCAATCCTGACCCGGCCGGTCCGCCCACGCGCGCAACAGCGACGTCTTTCCGGTACCGGCAGGCGCCGCGATAATCGTGACCCGCTTGCGGGCCGCCTGGTCCAAGGCGGCCAACAGGTCGTGACGGCGGAGCAGCCCAGGTTCTGCCCTGCCCGGCGCGCGGCCCGAGCCCGCCGCGGCGGGCAGGTCGGTCATCACGCCCTCTCCTCATTATCAGTTCGGCCGATCGAGCCGCAGTCGAGAGAGAAGTCCTGGCTATAGACTACCGGCCTGCGGAACATCAACCAGGTCACTGGCGCTCAAGCACAGCTGCAGGGTCAGGCAGGTCTTGCCGATCCCCCCGATACCAGCCACGGTGACAAGTCGCTTCCCTCCAGGAACAGCGACCGGATCTCGTCCGGCATGCGAGCGTTTCCTTCTCGGCGCCGCCGTACGCCGCTATCGACGCCGCGCTCGAGCTGCGGCCCGAGGCCGACGTCAGCCAAATCCAGCGGATCGACATGGGCGAAGCCGCCTACTCCCATGGCGGGTGAAAGGCCGAGCGTCCGCTGCAGGTGATCGGCGCTCAGATGAACGTCGATGAGGTCCTCATCGCGTTGAGGGTCTCGACAGCTTGCTATCTCCCGCGCGGCCAGTACTACAGCCGCGCCTTTGGGGGCCTGGCGGAGGGTTCGGTGCCGAGCGGTAACGTTCCCGGAACGGTCCGGGCGTAGCGTGGCGGTCGTGAGGGACATGGCCCCCGCAGCGTTCTGGCGTGCGTGGTCAATCTGGGCCGTCTCGGTGGCGGCGACGGCGACCGGGATCGGCTATACCGCGGCGCACCCGCTGCCCGCGAAGCTGGCCAGCGGGAACGGGTTGGACGTGGTGGTCGTAGTCGTGTTCGTCGCCGCCTTCGCTACGGTCGGCGCGCTGCTGGCGTGGAAGCGGCCCGGGAATCCCATCGGATGGCTGCTGTCCGCGACCGGCCTGACGTATGCCATAGGAGCCTTCGGCGGGTTGCTGTTGCACTTTCATCAGACGCTGACCCTGGCCAACTGGCTGGGCTGGATCTTCCTGCTGGGCATCGGGCTGTGCGTGTTCGTCGTGCTGCTGTTTCCCACCGGACACCTGCCCTCCCCTCGCTGGCGGCCGGTGGCCTGGGCCGCCGGCGCAGGCCTGGGCGGGTGGGCGCTGGGCAACGCGTTCGCTCCCACCATCCTCAACGACAGCCCATCGCCGGCGAACCCGGTCGGCGTGACCGGGCCGGCCGGGGACATCTTCACGATCATGGCGTTCGGCGGTGTAGTGCTGATAGCCGCCACGGGCCTGGCCGCCATCGTGTCCGTGGCGTTCCGGTACCGGCGTGCCCGCACGGACGAGCGGGCGCAGCTGAAGTGGCTGGTCTACGCGGGCGCCCTGATCGTGGTGGCCCTGCTCGCCGAGGCGCTAGCCGAGCAGATCATAGGGCCGGGCACCGCGACCGGCAACCTGCAGAACGCGGTGCTCAGCGGGGCCGTCGCCCTCGTCGCGGTGGCCATCGGCATCGCCGTGCTGCGGTACCGGCTGTATGACATCGACCGAGTCATCTCCCGGACCGTGACCTACGCGATCCTCACCGGGCTGCTGGCCGGGATCTACGCCGGACTGGTGCTGCTGGCCACCCAAGTGTTCGGCTTGCGTACGCCGGTGGCGGTGGCTGCCGCCACGCTGGCCGCGGCGGCACTGTTCAATCCGGTCCGGCGGCGGGTTCAGAAAACCGTGGACCGGCGGTTCAACCGGGCCCGGTACGACGCCGACAAGACTGTGACCGCGTTCGCCGACCACTTGAAGGACGCCGTAGACCTGGATTCGGTCCGGGACGACCTGGCCGGTGTCGTGCACCAGGCCCTGGAACCCGCCCACGTATCGGTGTGGATCAGCCAACACAACTGAGGCTGGCTTCATCGACGTCGCGGCCCATCAATCACGCCCAGCTGGGCGCGGCATCACTTATCCAGCCGGTCCAAGATCGGCACGATGTCACAGCACCGCAGCCACCTCTTACGAGGTACAGTCGCACCGAGATTCGAATGGGAACAGCTTCAGCACATCGAGTTTGCTGATATAGCTGCACCACAATCGACATTTTTGATGTCCCCGCCCGTCCGCCGGTTTAGCTCGTAACGGGCCAAGTGTGCCGGTTGCCGGGTGAAAGGTCACGGGCCCCGGGCCGTAACGCCGCCTCTTGCCCGGGGCGGCGGCCCCTCCAGCGTCAAGGGCGCCCCCTCCGGTCGCGTCGGCCCGGCCGCCGGGCCCATGGGAGCGATCGACACCGCGGGCCTCGATGCCGAGTTCTTCCCATCCGGAACTGGTCATTCCTTATCGTCAACATCGGCTACCGCGGCCAGAGCCCCTGGTACGAACGCCTGCCCAGGTAATCATGCGCGCGGTGGCCGCGAGTAGTAAGCTCGGGTGATATGTCACGTAACGGCGAGGCCGGCCCGGCGCCCGCCGGCGGATGGCTCGACGGGGACCAGCAGCGGGCGTGGCTGGCCTATATCCGGATCCAGCTGCGCCTGGCGTACGAGATGAACCGCCAGCTCCTCGCCGACAGCGGCATGTCGCTGCCCGATTACGACGTGCTGACGGCGCTGAGCGTGGCCGACGGGGGGCGAATGCCGATCACGGTGCTGGCCGCCCAGATCGGCTGGGAACGCAGCCGGGTGTCCCACCACGTGCGGCGGATGAGCGCCCGGGGCGTGGTGACGTGCGGGCTGTCCGCGGCGGACAGGCGGGTCACCGAGGTGGCCCTGACCGGCCGCGGGCGGCAGGCCCTGCAGGACGCGGCGCCCGGGCATGTGGACCTGGTCCGGCGCCTGTTCTTCGGGGGGCTGCCGGAGGGCCAGGTGGGGCCGCTCGGCGAGGCACTGGAAAGCGTGTACGCCAACATCATCAAACAAGGCTCGCTCCCGCCGCCGGTCGACTGGCACCCGGCGGAAGACTGACGAGGCCCTGCCCTGCCATTGCGGTCCCGCGCTCGCTAGGCCCCGCGAAGCACCTACGCCTGCCCCGCGGATAGCCGCGGCAGCGGGCAGACGCTCCAGGCGCGCCAGCGCGCCAGCGCGCCAGGCGGGACCTGCGGTCCCGGGAAGCCCGAGGAGTCGTCTGACGGAGCCGCAGCAGCCTTCTCCCCTGCCATTACGTGATACATCACATTTTTCTCTTGCCAATTACATGACATATCACGTACGTTGGCGGGGAGAGCCGGTGACCGGCCCGCCGGGGCCAGCACGCGGGACCACCGACATCCGGAGCCTGGACATGACAAAAGCGCAACCGCGGCCCGGCGTAGCGGGGACCGGCGCCGTCACCGCCGGGAGCGGCCGGGCCAGCGGGCCGGCGCGCCTGGTGACCCCGGCGCGCTTCGGCACGGTGGTTCACCGGGTGGTGCCGGCGCACCTGGCCTGCCGCATCGGCGCCCGGGCGCGGGCCGGGGAGCGCGACGCATGGCCCGCGGTGGCCGCCATCGCGCTGGGGACGTTCGCGCTGGTGTTCTCGGAGCTGATCCCGGTCGGGCTGCTCGCGGACATCAGCGGGCACCTGCACGTGTCGATCGGGACCGGCGGGCTGATGGTGGTCGTCCCGGCCGTTGCCGCCGCGGTCGCCGCGCCGCTGCTGACCCTTGGCTCGACCCGGCTGGAGCGGCGCAGGTTGCTGGTCGCCCTGAGCGCGCTGGTCTTGGTCTCCGACGTGATCGCGGGCCTTGCGCCGGACATCGGGGTGATGCTCGCAGCCCGCGCCGTGCTTGGTATATGCGTGGGCGGGTTCTGGGTATTCGGGGCCGGCGCCGCGATCACCCTGGTCAGCGAGCGAGCCCGGGGCACCGCCGTGGCGGTGGTCAGCTCGGGGATCTTCCTCGCGACGGTGGCCAGCTTGCCGGCCGGGTCGCTGATCGGCACGCTGACCACGTGGCGGGCCGCGTTCGCGGTCGCGGCTGTCTTCGCGGTGATCGCGGTGGCGGCCCAGCTGGCCGCGGTGCCGCGGCTGGGCGCCGGCGGCCGGGTCCGGCCCAGGTCGCTGCTGACGGTGATCACGCTGCCGGTCTCGCGGATCGGCCTGATCGCCGCGAGTGCGATCTTCTTCGCCAACTTCGCCGCCTACACCTACATCGGGCCGCTGCTGCACGCCCGGGCCGGCCTGGGTGCCGGCGCGATCACGCTGGTGCTGCTCGGGTTTGGCCTGGCCGGCGCGGCCGCCAACTTCACCGCCGGCGTCACCGTGCGCGCTCACCTGCGGGCCACACTGATGGGCTCGGGCCTGCTGATCGCCTGTAGCGCCCTGCTGCTCGCGGCGGTCACCGGCGCGCGCCCGCTGATTATCGGGCTGGTGGGTGTCTGGGGCCTGGGTTACGGGGCGGTGCCGGTGGCGGCGCAGAGCTGGATGGCGCGGGCGATGCCGGCCAACGTCGAGGGAGGTCTGGCCTTGTTCGTCTCCGCGCTGCAAGGTTCCCTGGCCGCCGGGTCGGCGGTCGGCGGGGTCGTCTACGACGCCGACGGCCCCGGCGGCGTGCTGATCGTCGCCGCCGTCGTCGCCGCCCTGGGCGCGCTGATCCTGCTGGGCCGGGCCGGCGCGGCCATCAGCTCCCCGCCGGCCCGGCCGGCAGGCGGACGGGGCCCGGACGCGCCGGCGCCGCCGCCCGGCGCGATCGATCCAGCAGCAAACAGCGCCTGACGACCACGCTGAGGTGACCGTTCG
>Ga0210405_10005504_pt1 | contig 11522 bp, 11 predicted proteins | sample IncBWH11MmetaG_FD_155492 | JGI IMG/M metagenome (GOLD analysis project Ga0210405, IMG submission 155492) | Forest soil microbial communities from Barre Woods Harvard Forest LTER site, Petersham, Massachusetts, United States - Inc-BW-H-11-M | ecosystem: Environmental > Terrestrial > Soil >... | reverse complement strand
ATGGCGCGAGCACGCTCCTCGGGAGAGAGGATTTCCGGCATTCGATCGCCGACCTGAGGGGTGAACATGCTGAACCAGACCTTTTTGATTTCGGGGCGCGGGGTCCAGAATTCAAGAAATTCGGCGAGGTAGCCTGTGCGCTTCATCATCTGGGCGGTAATGGTGCAATGAAGGGTGACTCGCTGGCCGACGATGTTTTTCAGGATGCGGTCGTAGGTGGCCGGCGCCCGGCGGAGATCATGCTCGGGCTGCAGACCGTCGATGGAGACGACCACGTTGAGACGCTCGAGATTTGCCCAGGTGGGACCCATGGTCCGGAAGGCGCTGGTTACAACCTGGACGTGAATCCCGCGAGCCAATAAGAGAGGAAGCAGCAACTCCAATTCGCGAAAGCGGACCAGCGGATCACCGCCGACGATCGACAAGTGCAGAGGCTTCAGGCGGTCGACGACTTCGAGAACCCCGTCCACCAGGGCCTGGCCTCTGCGATCGTTCAGATCGCGCAAGGTTTGGCCGCCGCCGAGGTGAGCGTCGTCATACGCGTAACATCCGGGACATTTCAACGGGCATTCGCGGGTGATTTCGATAGAGAGAGAAGGGGGTTCACCCTTGAGGATCTTTCCCCACGCTTGAAGAATCTGATAGGTCTGCAACGAAGGCGTCCCTTTTCTGACCGTTAGGCTGGACTACGGTCTGTGAATGCACTGCGCAGGCGCGAGGCCTGCGGGAGAGACTGCTGATCACCAATCGGGTACCAAAACACGATTGGGCGTGACGATAGCCTGCGAGCTGGGGAAAGTAGTCGTTGGGAAAAACAGGGCGGAAATGTGTCTTTCACCGGACTTCTCTAGGTAGAGGGAAGAGCCTGTGTCGAGAACGGAACAACAGGAACGCGCGTATGTATTTCCCTTCCCAGCCCGTCAACAGTATGCGCCAGATCGGGTTCGAGGACAATTTTTTCGCCGGGCCCGCGGAAGCGGAGCGATCGAAATGGAGCGAGGGCGCCAGGCCGAAATCGAGAAGAAAACACAATGAGTGACCATCTCTAAAACACGTTGGGAACAGGCAATTCCCGGGCGATGCTTGTTAGTTGCTTTTCTGCTGGGCCGCTACCTCTTCGTGCTCGAGGTCTGCTTTTTGCCAGGCTGGCGTGGGGTTGAATTCCCTGATGGATTTGGCGAGGGACTCGGTCTTTTTGCCGAGATCGTTTTCGAAGACGACGCCATCTTCACCAACGATGAAAGTCATTACGCCGGAAGAGCGATATTCGGCGGGATAGGCCACGAAGGCGAAGCCGCCGCTCATTTTTCCACTCGTGATATAGCTCTTGGCGCCGCCCGGCGCGTTTTTCCCCTGGCGGGCCAGAATTTCGAAATAGTAACCGCGGAAAGGAACGGGCGCTTCGCCACGGCTCTTGGCGTTTTCTTCGGCCACCGCCCAGGCGACCAGCGGGCCGATGGGACTCTGGGGTCCACCCTCCGGCACCTCCCAATATAGCCCGTTGTTTTGCCCTTTATCGCTGAAGATTTTGGCGGCGTACTCGCTTTTCTGCGCGGAACGATATTCCTTTTGCGCGGCCACGAGTTCCTGGCAAACGCGAATGGCAGACATTTCATTACGGCCGATGCGCCGAGCCAGAATTTCGCTCTTGGCAGCGTCGGTGTTGAAATACCAGGAATTGCCGTTGCTGACGATGGGGATGGGAGTGGGCCAATTGTGGGCGCCGATATACAGGGTTACGGTGCCATCGGGTTCCTTCACCAAGCGGTGCATTTCCTGAAATTTCTCGACGAAATTGGCGCGGTTGAGGGCGTCCTCGGCATCGTCTCCCGAGGAGACGATTTGCTTTCCGTCGGGTCCTAAGATTTCGAGCAATACTTTTTCGTCGTTACTCTGAGTTGCCGCAAGGAGAGCGGCGCTGGCATCCTCCGCGGAGGAAAAAGTCTTCTGACCGTTTTGCTGGGCCAGGGAACGGGCAGGGAAGCAGCCGGTCAAGAGGATCACGGCTACGGCTAAAGCGGGAAAATGGATCCAATCAAATTTTTCGAAGTTCAGCTTCGCTCGCCGCATAGTGCTTTTCTCCATTTCTGAATTTCAAGATCCGCCCGGAACTGAATAACACTTCAATTAATGAGGATGGCCGCCACCGCCACCATGGGATGCGCCACCACCACCACCGCCGCTAGCATGTGACCCGCTGCCGCCCCCGTGAGATCCCCCGCCAGGAGATCCGCCACCGTGATTGAGGCTTGCAGTTCCGCGTGAGGAATAGCTTCGCGTTTCGCCGCCGTGGTCGTAGTTGCTGTAGGCGCCTGAGCGAACGCCTTTTTGACCGTTGGTTGGAGCGTAACCGCGAGCAGCCCGGTTGTTCCCTTCGAAGGGCTTTGGAGAGGCGCCGGGGCGATTGTAGACGCTGCCGCGTCCGGAGTTGGAGCCGCTTACGTTGCCCCCACGTTCGCCCCCGTTGCGAGCAGAGTTGTATCCGCCACCGCGTGCACCACCGTTGCGGGCAGAGTTGAAGCCACCGCCGCCGCGGTTACCGCCACCCCCGCCCCGGTAGTAGGTGTTGCGGTTATAAAACGTCCTGCTCTGGGAGTAGTACCTGCTGTGGTTATAGGTTGCGTAATGGTTATGCCAATCGAATCCCCAATTACGCCAGCCCCAGCCATAGCCGCCATAGAAACCGATTCCGAAGCCGGCTCCGAACGAGAGGGACGGGCCGCCATACCAGATGCCGGGATAGGGATACCATCCGGGCCAGGCGACAATCGGGCCGCCGTAAACCAGCCAGGGATCGTAGGCGGGCACGTAAACAACCTGTGGATCAGCAGGCTGAACGGAAATGGTCGAGTCTTGATCCGTTACGGTTTGCTGAGGCGTGGATTTGAGATTGCCGGCTTGTTCCGCTCGCTGGCGCATCACCTGAACTGCGTCCATCACATCTTGTTCCTGGTTGTAGTAGGCGTCTCCGAGAGAGGATGTCCAGGAAAGATTCTTGTCCATATTGCCGAGGACTGATGGAAACGCGGCAAGGGCCTTGACGCTGGGGTCCCAGGGTTGCTGGTCCACCGCTTGGCCTAATGCATCGCCCTTCAAATCGGGATGCGTTTGAACCCATCTGTCCGCCTCGACGATCTGCTCGGGAAAGGCGGAAGCCGCCAGGATCTGCGCCACCAGCGAGTCCGGATAGAGAGCGATCGGGGCGACCAACTGTTGCAACTGGTCGGGAGATTGTGGGGCGTACGGCACGCCCTGAGAGGATTGCGCGGGAGCCTGGTTGTCTTGAGAGGCTGGAAGGCTCTGAGGCCAAGCTGCAAAGAACAGCGGCAAAGTCAGCATGGAAACCAAAAGATGCCTGCTCCGTCGAGATTTTGGATAGGGTAGAGCGGCTTGGATGATGGTCATGTTCTTGAATTCCTTCCAGACGGTGGTCCCGCGGGGCGTTTATCAAAGTTAAAGGAGCGAGTCGCGGCTCAGGTTCTGATCGCCGACTTACTGCCAGCGGGCCGAAACTCGGATCGACGCAGAGTTTCAGCGGCTTCATGATCCGCTCAAAACGCCAATTGAATTCGAGCGTTCCGCAGCCACCTTCACCGTACCAAGAAGATTCCCGGACAACTGTACTAAAGAGAACAGAGTCTCCTGAGGGGATTCCACGAATCGCGGGTTTCAACCCCTGACGACTGCATTGGATTCCCTGCTGTAATTCGGCCCGAGGGCTTTTCGTCAGCTCGGCTGATTTTGGACGAGTGCGGAGCGCTTGACGGACGCGCTTGCAGAAAATCGAGCGGCTGGCTATTTTCCCCAATAGTTGTCCTTCCTTGCTTGCGGTGCCATAATTCCACTCTTACAGTGCGGAGACGCCGGGGGATTCTGGCTGAGGTCAGGCGGCCGGACACGGGGCACTGTGCTAGGGGGATTTATGGCGATGCGCGATAGCTGGGTGGAGAAGCGGGAAGCGGCGCAGGCGAGTTTGAACGGCGGGCGGAATATGTCGCAGATGCATCTGGCGCGGTTGGGCGTGATTACGGAAGAGATGGAGTACGTCGCGAAGCGCGAGAAGCTGGACCCCGAACTGGTTCGCAGCGAAATAGCGCGGGGGCGCGCGATTATTCCCGCCAACATTCATCACCGCAATCTGGAGCCGATGGGGATCGGGATTGCGTTCAACTGCAAGATCAACGCGAACATCGGGAATTCCGCGACGACGTCGGAGATTCAGGAAGAGTTGAAGAAGCTGCACCACGCGGTGCACTACGGCGCGGACACGGTGATGGACCTTTCGACCGGCGGGAATATTCCGGAGATTCGGCAGGCGATTATCAATAATTCGCCGGTGCCGATCGGGACCGTGCCGGTGTATGAAGCGATTTCACGAGTGCGGCGGCCGGAAGATATCACGATTGACTTGATGCTGGAAGTGATCGAGGAGCAGGCGGAGCAGGGCGTGGATTATATGACGATTCACGCGGGAGTGTTGCGCGAGCACGTGCCGCTGGTGCGGAAGCGGATTACGGGGATTGTGTCGCGTGGCGGATCGCTGATGGCCCACTGGATGGAGCATCACAAGAAGCAGAATTTCCTGTACGAGAACATTGAGAAGGTCTGCAAGATTTTCAAGAAGCACGACGTGAGCTTTTCGTTTGGCGATGGCTTGCGGCCGGGGTGCATCGCGGACGCGAGCGATGAGGCGCAGTTTGCGGAATTGAAGGTGCTGGGCGAGTTGACGAAGAAGGCCTGGGAGCACGATGTGCAGGTGATGATTGAAGGGCCGGGGCACATTCCGCTGGACAAGATCAAGGAGCAGGTGGACAAGGAGATGGAGTGGTGCCACGAAGCTCCGTTTTATACGCTGGGGCCGCTGGTGACGGACATTGCGCCGGGGTACGACCACATTACGAGCGCGATTGGGGCGGCGATGATTGGGTGGCATGGGGCGTCGATGCTGTGCTACGTGACGCCGAAGGAGCATTTGGGATTGCCGAATCCGGAGGACGTGAAGCAGGGCGTGATTGCTTACAAGATAGCGGCGCATGCGGCGGATGTGGCCCGGCACCGGCCGGGGGCGCGGGACCGCGACGATGCGTTGAGCTATGCGCGGTTTTTGTTTGACTGGAACAAGCAGTTTGAGTTGTCGCTGGATCCGGCGACGGCGAAGGCCATGCACGACGAGAATTTGCCGGATGATTTTTATAAGGAAGCGAAGTTCTGCTCGATGTGTGGGCCGAAGTTCTGCTCGATGAACATCACGCAGTTGGCGGAAGCGGAGAGCGGGAAGGACCAGGCGGAGCGGAAGCAGAAATTCGCGGAGTTGCTGGTGAAGGTGCAGGGAGCGGGCGCGTAAGAACGGTTCACCTGCTTTCTTAATTCTTCCATGTAGCGCTGGTCTTTTAAGCCAGCTCTTGTTTCGGATTCGTTTATATAACGATATGATACACATTGCGACGGAGGCACGGCGCAATGGAAGAGGCTCGCCAGCACAAGGACATCCGGCTTTGTCCAGAGAACTATCTCGGCTGCCGCTGGTATTTCGTAACCCTCTGTGCCAAAGACCGGGTGAAATATTTCCGAGGAAAAGCATTTTGCGATTGGGTTCTGCGCGTACTGAAAGAAGAAAGCGCGAAACATTTTTTCTTTGTCAAAGCTTTCTGCTTAATGCCAGACCACCTGCACCTGCTGTTACAGGGGAATTCCCTTAATGCCGATCTTTTGAAATTTATAAACAGGTTCAAGCAGAGGACATCATATGGATTCTGGGCCCGGGAGAAGAAGACACTGTGACAAGTGTCATTCTACGATCATATTCTGAGAGACAAGGATGCACCCGCGGATGTGGCGTGGTACATCTGGTTGAATCCGGTGCGGGCCGGATTGGTGAAGAAGGCGGAGGAGTATCCGTATTCGGGGCCGTTTGTGAGAGATTGGGATGCGGGGGAGGCACCGGAAAAAGCGTGGGCGCCGCCGAGGGTTGGGAAGTAGCGTGGCGATGGGAAAGAAAGAGCTGGCTTAAAAGACCAGCGCTACATTGAAGAATGAAGAGAGAAATGCGGGAACCAGATAACAGGGATTTGTTGCGCGAGGAGTTTAACCGGTGGGCCGAGGCTGGGCGCGGGGAGGGGATGGAGCAGGATCACCTGCCGATTACGTTGCCGGTGCTGGAGAAGATGGGGCTGACGGCTACGGACAATGTGCTGGAGGTGGGGTGCGGGTCGGGGTGGCTGGCGCGGCGGGTGGCGAAGAGGGTGCCGGAGGGCCGCGTGGTGGGGATGGACGTTTCGGACGAGATGATCCGCGTTGCGCGACGCACGAGCCTGGAGTTCGACAATATTCTCTATGCTACCGGGGAAGTGGGGGAAATTCCCTGGGACGCAAGTTTTTTCAACCATGCGATTTCGGTGGAGTCGGCGTATTACTGGCCGGAGCCTGGGGCGGGGATAGGGGAAATTTTCCGGGTGCTGCGGACGGGCGGGGCGGCATGGATTTTGATCAACTATTACCGAGACAATTTGCATTGTCACCAGTGGGGACCCTTGCTAGCCGTGCCGACGCATCTTTTGCTTGCTGAGGAATGGATGGAATTTTTTCGGGCGGCCGGATTTACGGACATCGTGCAGGAACGGGTTGTCGATCCGTCTTCATCGCCTGAGGTCTACAGCGGACGGTGGTTCCGCGATGCGGCGCAGCTGCGGGCGTTCAAGGCGGATGGTGCGCTGCTGATTCACGGAGTTAAGGGATAGCGCCGAAGAGAAGAATCGGGAAACGCAGAGGCGCAGAGTTCGCGGAGAAGTCGCGGGAAAGAAAAACCAGGAGCACAGGCAGGAGTGCCTGTGCCACGGTGGAGGTAAGGGTTGCATTAGATTGGTTGACCGGCATTGGCTTTTTGGTGGAATTGCTTCGGGCAAGTCCTCGTTTTCTCTCTCCTTCTGCTAAGTTGGGTTGAAGAAAGCCAAATCAGGGAAAGTTTACGGAGAGCTGCGGCCGATCGGCTGCGGCAAAACCGCATGAATGCGCCGGGCTCCATCCACGATGTGCTGGTGGTCGACGACTCGCCCGTTTACCGGAAACTGGTCGAGCAGGTGCTGGAGTCGCAGCCATTCAGCTTGCACTTTGCGCGGAACGGGAAAGAGGCGCTGCAGGCGATCGAAGAATTTTCGCCGTCGATCGTGGTTACGGACTGGATGATGCCGGATTTTTCGGGGCCGGAATTGTGCCAGCGAATTCGCGCGAATCATTCTCGCCCGTACACCTATATCATTCTGATGACCAGCAACACAGAAAAGGGGAATGTGGTGAAGGGGCTGCAGGCAGGGGCGGATGATTACCTGGCGAAGCCGTTCGATCCGGGGGAGATGCTGGCGCGCATCGGGGTGGGCCGGCGGATTATCGATTTAAACCGCGAACTTGCGGCGAAAAGCATGAAACTGGAAGAGGCGGCGCGGACGGATCCTTTGACGGGATTACCGAACCGGCGGGCGATCGAGGAGTGGGCATTCAAGCAGCTGCGCGGAGCGGCGCGGCACGGGTTTTCGCTTTGGGTGGTGGTGGCGGACATCGATTCGTTCAAGACTATCAATGATACCTTCGGGCATCACGCCGGAGACATCGTGATCAAAACGTTCGCTGACTACCTGAAACGCTGCACGCGGACTTCGGATATTTGCGGGCGGCTGGGCGGGGACGAATTTTTGCTGGTGATGACGCACGTGGAAGCCGCGCATATCGAAGCTACTGTGAATCGGTTTCGGGAGCAGTTTGCGGCGCTTTCGTTTCCGTTTCAGGGGCAGAGCGTGCATGTGACTTCGAGCTTTGGCATCGCCGGGTGCTCCGGCAAGGAGACGCCGGAGTTTGGCGGGCTGGTGCGCAAGGCCGACCAGATGCTATATGAGGCGAAGCGCGGCGGGCGGAATACTGTGCGCGTGTGCTATCCCCGGGAGCAAGCGGAAAATCCCCAAGTGTAAGAGCGGCGCTGGCCGCTTCCCGAGAATTGTGGTAGTAGTGCGATGCGGGTGATTTCCGCGCACATGAAAAATTCGGGAAACGCGGGCGTAAATCCAAATGCGAGGGTGTGCCAATGGGGTTTTTGAGCGAGGGCGTGGCCGTGATTACGGGGGCGGGGTCCGGGATGGGGCGATGCCTGGCGCAGCAGTTGGCGGGGATGGGCGCGTCGCTGGCGATTTCGGACGTGGATGAGAAGGGGTTGGCGGAAACGGCGGCGCTGCTGGGATCACCGAGGGGGAAAGTGACGCAGCATATTGTGAATGTTGCCGACGAAGGGCGGGTGAAGGCGTTTGCGGAGGAGGTGGCGGTGCAGCACGGGCGTGCCACGATACTTTTTAACAATGCAGGCGTCGCCGTGCTGGGGAAATTTGAGGAATTGTCGCTGGAAGACATTCACTGGCTGATGGAGATTAATTTCTGGGGAGTCATTCATGGCGTGTTTTATTTCATGCCGCTGCTGAAGAAGGAGCGACGGGCGCATATCGTGAATACTTCCAGCGTTTTCGGGCTGGTGGGAGTAGTCGGGCAAACGGCTTACTGCGCTAGCAAATTTGCGGTGCGCGGATTTACGGAATCGCTGCGGCATGAACTGGAAGGGACGAATATTTTTGTGACCAGCGTGCATCCCGGGGGCATCAAGACGGCGATTGCGAAACGCGCGCGGCTGGGGGCGCGGGCGAAAGCGAGTTTATATCCGGATAGCGTTTCGCGGTTTGACCGGGTGGCGATTACGACCGCGGAAGATGCGGCGGCGCGGATTTTGAAGGGCGTGGAGAAATACGAGCCGCGGGTGCTGATTGGCCGGGACTGCTGGCAGGCGGATATTTTGCAGCGGTTGCGGCCGGTGGGGTATTGGAAGACGATCGCGAAGAAGATTCAGGATCCAGATGTGAAGAGGTAGAACCTGCGACGCGGAGCGCGGGAAGATTGCTTAACCCTGAGCAAGCAGGTGGACTGGCTACACCTTAGGAGGAGTACAGTTAACTTACAGGGAACAGATGAGCGCAGGGCGCGGAAATTACGAAGGTGAAGTGAGCTAGACTTGCCCCAGTGTAGTTGTCCGAAAGACTTGGGGAGTGGCCGAACCTCTCGCGCAGACGGAAATCGGGCTCCAGGCGCCCGAGCAGAGAACCGGATACACCCAGGTCCTAATTTCAGGAACGATCCAGACAAATCAACAGAGCAGGGGTTCGACCGGGGACGGAGAAGACCATGCAATTGACGAGCAGATTGAAAGGAAATCTTTTCCTTGCGGCGCTGGTGTGCGCGATGCAGGCCCGGGCCTTTGCGGACGAGCCAAAACCCAAGCCGGAAAATACCGTCAGCGTGCATCTGGCGGAACCGGTGGCACCCCAGAAATTCGAGCACACGCCAAAGTTCTGGATCACGGAAATGGCCGACCGCTCCGGGAATGCGCAACCGATGCTGGTGCTGAAGTCACGAGGCGGGATATTTCTGGACCGGCAGCCGACGGTGATTGTGCGGGAAGCCCTGGAGGAATCGCTAAAGTCGGGGAACCTGCTTGCGGCAGACGGCAATTCGGCGGATCTGGCGATTCGAGTCTATCTTTTTCACTTCGGACTGGCGGAGGGCTCCGGAATGGATTTTTTTGGGAAGGTGGAATTCACCGCGATCGTGAAGAATCCGAAGACGGGTGAGACCGCTGAGGTGAAGGCTTCGGGGACGTCGATCGCGAAAGGAGCTGCGAGGAAGAAGAATCTGCAGAAAAACGTACAGGATGACCTGGAAGAATCGCTGAAAGACGCGACGCGCAATTTTCTGCGAGGGCAGCAATTGAAGGAAGCGGTTGGGTTGCTTTGGAAAGGCGGAGATACGGCGCCGGGTGCGGACGCGAAGCCATAGAGCGAGTGAAAGCGGTGGAAGAGGGCAAGAGGCGATCCGCGCGGCAAAGTTCTCCGAAAGCCGGGGAGCGATCAAAAAATGGAGGGGTGCGAAATGCGAATCAGAATGACGATGGCGATGCTAGTGCTTTTGGGGCTTGCCGGAGTGTCCGCTGCAAAAGACACAAAAGCAGTCTTCAAAACGGCAGAGGCGAAACATTTTACTGGGGCGGAAGGAGTGGAGCTGTCACCAGCGTTCTACGACTATTTTTATGCTGAATTGCGAAGTGAGCTGACGAAATCCAAGCTGGTAAGCGAGGTGATCGGGGAAGGAGAAGCGGTAGACGACGCCGATGCGGAGAAATCCGTGGTCATCACGGGAACGGTGACCGAGTACAAAAAGGGAAGCGCGGTGAAGAGCGCTCTGATCGGATTCGGCGCGGGGCTGCGGAGCCTGAAAATGGATGCGGACGTAGTGAGGCGAAGCGACAAGCAGGATCTATCCGTTTTCCACGTGCATGTGAAAGTGGATCCGAGATGGAATGAAAAGACGATGGCGAAATTCGCGGCGCAGCAGATTGCGAAAGACATGAAGAAAGAGTTCGGAGAGAAGAAGTAAAGCGACTGAGAGAGAAAGCTGAGCAAAAGGGAGACGACCGCGATGCGGATGCGTATCAGGGTGGCCATTCAAAGAGCGCTGGCATTGGGAATAACGGCCATGTTTCTGTTCGAGGGGGGAGCAGCCGGCTCCAACAAGGTGAAGCTGCGCGGCTATATTACCGGACGAGCGGACGAGAGGGCGGTGCTGATCCTGGATGACCGGTTGGAGACAACAACGGCGAGCCGGGTGATGGGGCAGGACGGAAGCGGAGAGCACTCGATGAAGGGGGAGGAATTGGCCGCGGGAATGCTGGTTGAGGCGGAGGGGCAGTGGTTGGACCGGCACAAGTTTTTCGCCGAAAAAATCACCGTGGATTTGCGCGAGAGCGACAAGAAGATTCACGGCACGGCTTATCTGCAGGAAGAGCCCGAGGACGGGAATAAAATTGCGAGTGGTCAAAGCGGACAATTGAAACTGGACGGGTTTTTGCTGGAAGTAAGCGGAGACACCAAGAGGGAATGGAATGTAGCAAAAGCGACGGCGGGAGGCCCCGCTTCCAGCCAGGGACAGCTCGCGGCATGCCACGTGAAATACACGGCGATCCGGCGCAAAGACGGAAGGGTGGACGCGGAGCAGATCGACCTGGGGCCGCCGGCTTCGGCGGATGCTTACAAAATGCCCCACGATATAGAGATACAGCAGTCGAAAGAACCTCAGACGGGGATCGAGATTTTGGAATTCCGGCAAGGGAAGAAGGTGCAGGGACGGTTGAAGTTGCTGGCGGAAAAAAGCGTGAGGGAGTATGTTTCGCACCTGGGCGATTCGCTCTTGCCGGAGGGCGCCGAGGGAACCAGCCGGCCGATCGAATTCCGGTTTTTCGTGGTGGAAGACCCGGAAATAAACGCGGCTTCGCTGCCAGACGGAACCATGCTGATCAACACGGGTCTGCTGGGGACGATCCAAAACGAATCGCAACTGGCGTTTGTGATAAGCCACGAGATCGCACACGTTCTGCAGACGCACTACAAGCGAGAGGTGGACGAGACACGAGGACAACGAGTGGGGTTGACCATCGCCGGGAT
>Ga0210405_10005502_pt1 | contig 11526 bp, 10 predicted proteins | sample IncBWH11MmetaG_FD_155492 | JGI IMG/M metagenome (GOLD analysis project Ga0210405, IMG submission 155492) | Forest soil microbial communities from Barre Woods Harvard Forest LTER site, Petersham, Massachusetts, United States - Inc-BW-H-11-M | ecosystem: Environmental > Terrestrial > Soil >... | reverse complement strand
GACATCAAGTAGGGCGAGTGAAGGTGGCTGAGCGAGGGGGCCAGGAAACGTCCGGCGGTTTCAGGATCGGTAATTCCGCGGATGACGAAAAGCTGGGCGAGAGTACCGGCCGCTTCATTGCCCAGCCGCAAGCGAGGATTGGCGCCCAGTTGGGCGGCCAGCTTTCCGACCTGCGCATCATCTGCCGTCCTGTAATGCCATTTCATGGGTTGCTCTCTCTGTGCAACTCTGTGTCCCCTGTGGTGAAAAAACGAAACTACGGAGAACACAGAGATCCACAGAAAGAAGTACTACAAGAAATCGCGCTACGGCTCGTCGTCGAAGCCGGGCTCGTCGATGGGCATTCCGCTGAAGTCCTCCGCCATCTCGAGAATGCCCTGATAGCGGTCGTACCATGGAGTCGACGATTCGTACACCATCATGACGCCCTGGTGCGCGAAGCCGAGTTGCACGAAGCCAGTTTTGCCCACGTAGGTGCGCAGCCAGCGGGCCTCTTCGATGTCTTCGTCATTGGTAAATTCGGCGTTGCTCAGGCGCTGAATCATGGCGTCCAGCTCTTCGCGCTCCAGCTTCCAGGAGTCCATGATCAGAAACGGCGCGCCCGCGGCCTTGGCCAGTTCGACAAAGTCTTTCCAGCCGTCGGGATTGTCGGCTGACTTCCAGGGCACGCTCTGCACTTCTTCGTAGTCGATAAACCCGGGGAAACGGCGCAGCCCGTGGCCTTCAATAAAGGCGATCATGTCATCTTTGAGGCTGGCGAGATCGTCAGGCAGGGGCGACATAAGGATTTCCGAAGTATGCGGATATTGTATGCCGGAAAGAGGACAGGTGTCAGGAGAATCGAGCATTCAGCCGTCAGCACTCAGCATTCAGGCTGCGTGTGCCGAGCGGGACCCTGATCAGGATGAATGCTGACGGCTGGGTGCTGAGCTCCCTGTGCTACACTAAATGTTTCTTAGCAACTCCTGACTCCGCTCATGCTTCTGTCGAAAGAATATGTGGGCTATCTGGCCCGCGAAGTCACCAAAAAGCTAATCGCGGGCGAATTCATTGAGACTAAAGCCGCGCCCGTGGTGACGGAGAAGGTGCATGCCGCCATGCTCGAGGAGTTCACCCTGGAAGACCGTATTAACGACGAGGTGCGCGTCATTCTGGAAGCCTATTCCTCCGAGATGCAGAAAACCGGCGCCAACTACCAGGAGATGTTCCGCAAAGTGAAGAGCGAATTGGTTCGCAAATACAAGGCGGTGCTGTGAGAGTCAGCCGCGACAAAGTGAATAAGGTTGCGCACGCGGTTACCGAGGCGCTGGCCGAAGTGAATGAGCTTGACTTTGTCGAGGACCGAAACACTATTCGCCTCGAAGTGCGCAAGATCATGGAAGACCTCCTCAACAAGGAGGAGAGAATCGATCAGTCCGCCCGCCAGAAGATCGAAAGCCAGAAACGCACCATCCTAGAAGGCAGCCAGGAGTGGGACATCCTCTATCGCAAGTACTACCAGGAAGAAGTTAAGAAGCTGGGTGTGTAGGCGGGATTTCTACCAACAAAAAAGCCCCGCACTGCCGCGCAGGGCCTTTTCACCAACCGCGAACGAGCCTAAGCGGCAGCTTTGCGCGCGAGCACTTGTTGCAAGCGCTCCCGGTACAACGTAGTCCGGTGAGTGATTTCTTTGTAAGTATGGCTGGTTACCCATTGCGTACGCGGCGTTCGCCGCCGTTCGCGACGGCTGCCCACGTTGCCGCGATGGATGGCGTCAGTTAGTGTTTTTTGTGCTGTGATCTGTTGCCATCCCGTTCCGTCCGTCACGTTGAACACTCCGATGTATCCCCCAGAGATTAGCTCAAGAGGTTCCGAGATGTTGTTGGTTTGGTCGAATTGGGTCGATCCCTCAGCCCGAAAAGTCTCGAACCAGGAGGGGAACACGAAATCGGAGACCAGTACGGTGCCGATCTTGTAGGAAAATGCATCGGACTCGCATGCGTCGCAGACTTCGTAAGCGTAAAGCGTGCCGGTAGTGTCCTCGTTCTGGACAAAGACGGTGAGATTGATATTGGGGTCGGCCAGCATTTCCAGCAACTCGTGACTGGCAGTGACCGTAAAACTATTACCGTATTTCAAGTCGGTAGCGGCGAAGACCTTGCCCAGCGGCAAGCCGTCGGGAGTGAGGTCATGGTAGCCGAGCGCGCCGGCCTGATCGGAATCGTCAAGGATAGTGAGCCACCAGGTGCCAATCGGCGGCGTGGAGCCGGTCGGAACAAACGTGAGTTCAGCGTCGGTTCCCCATGCCGGGCGAAAGTCGTTGGTGACTTGTTGCTGAAGTGCGTTGACCACAGGACGAATCTCGGTGTCAGTCAGCACGGTGCTGGCATTAATGATCGAGATTTGAATGGCAGTTGTTTGTGGCATTTATTTCTCCTTCCTAAATGAAGTTTAAGAGGACGCGTAGCGGAGAACAGCGCGGCTCGTCTTTTTTGAGCTTATGCCCGACATACGATCTCCGGACCAGAGAAATCGCTTCGTGGCACCCGTCGTTTCCCATTCTGGGCAATGAGTTACAGGGGTTGGAAGAGTTTCGCGGCGTCCCACCGGCTCACTCGGAATCGGGCGTGAGGTGCTTCCGGATAGACTAGCAGCAAAAAACAACGCCATTGGCCGCGCTCTCGCAGTAACATAGTCACGGTTTCGATGATTCACCCAGCCCTCGTAAACAGGAGAATGCGACCATGAGCGTTATGACCCCGCCCAACGTCAAGAATTCGGGCGATTACATTGAAGACATACTGGCTACCGTCAAGGCGAAGAACCCGGCGGAATCGGAGTTTCACCAGGCAGTGCAGGAAGTGTTGGACTCCCTGCGGCTGGTGTTGCAGAAGCATCCCGAATACCGGTCGGCGAGGATTCTGGAGCGCATCACCGAGCCGGAGCGCGTGCTGATGTTCCGCGTCCCCTGGTTCGACGATCGCGGAGACGTTCAAGTCAATCGCGGTTTCCGTATTGAGATGAACAGCGCCATCGGTCCTTATAAAGGTGGGCTGCGTTTCCATCCGTCGGTGAATCTCGGCATTTTAAAGTTCCTCGCATTCGAACAGGTCTTCAAGAACTCGCTGACCACGCTGCCCATGGGCGGCGGCAAGGGCGGGTCAGATTTCGATCCCAAGGGCAAAAGCGACAACGAAGTCATGCGCTTCTGCCAGAGCTTCATGACCGAGTTGCAGCGTCACATTGGACCGGACACCGACGTTCCCGCTGGCGATATCGGAGTGGGCGGACGCGAGATCGGCTTTCTGTTTGGGCAATACAAGCGCCTGCGCAACGAGTTCACCGGCGTCCTGACCGGCAAGGGACTCAACTGGGGCGGGTCGCTGATTCGGCCCGAGGCTACCGGCTACGGCTGCGTTTACTTTGCCAATGAAATGCTGAAGACCCGCAAAGAAACTTTCGACGGCAAGCTCTGCCTGGTTTCCGGCAGCGGCAACGTTTCGCAATACACGGTTGAAAAGCTGCTCGACTTCGGCGCCAAACCGATTACCTGGTCGGACTCCGACGGAGTCATCTTTGATCCCGACGGCATCGACCGCGAAAAGCTGGCCTGGGTGATGGAGTTGAAGAACGTCCGGCGTGGACGCATCCGGGAATATACAGACAAGTACAAGAAAGCCGTCTTTATGCCCACCGACGTGAAGCTGGACCACAATCCCATTTGGAACATCAAAGCGGATTGCGCGTTCCCCAGCGCCACGCAGAATGAGATCAAAGCCAAAGACGCCGCGAACCTGCTGAAGAACGGCTGCAAGTTGGTTGCCGAAGGCGCCAACATGCCATGCACGCTCGAAGCCACCAAGATGTTCCTCGATGCCAAGACCCTCTACGGCCCGGCCAAGGCTGCAAATGCTGGCGGCGTCGCGACTTCTGGCCTGGAAATGGCCCAGAACAGCGCCCGCCTAAGTTGGACTCGTGAAGAAGTGGATGACCGGTTGCATAAGATCATGATTGCCATCCACAAGACCTGCTTCGAGACGGCGGAGAAGTACGGCACGCCGGGCAATCTAGTGAACGGCGCGAATATTGGCGGGTTTATGAAAGTTGCCAATGCGATGCTGGACCAGGGGCTGGTGTAGGGTTGAGCCTAGGAGTTGAAACTTGAGTTGGGTGCCCCGGGCCTCGCCTAAGCTGCGGGACCTGGGGCAACTCTTAGAACTGATACTCCTTTATTGAGGACCAACGGGCCCGCAGACGGCGGTTCCCCGGGGAGGAGGTTCTTCCGGTCGAAACGATTACTCTGATGAACGTGCATCCATCACGAAGTCGGGTTTGAACCGGTCGCAATATACCTCAATGCCGAACTTCATGACGAGTGCCACTGCGGAAATGGCCAGTGCTTTGATACCGATCCCAAGGTTCAGAAGTGCCGCGGCAACCGCTAGCCCTAAATACTTCCGTTCTAGAACATAGTTGAGGCCATGTGAGAACCAAGCTTTGTAGATGTCGCTTTCAGGGTCGCAGAGCGAATTCCAAAGGACACGCTTGAACGAGCGAAATGCGGTCCGGCCAAGCTCAGCTTTTTCCATTATTTGCGCCTCGCCGGGGAGATAGAGAACCTCCTTTTTTGTAAGGCCACGCTTAGCCATCGAGTCGACTTTCAACAGAAAGGTTATTGATTCCGGGGGAAGCGAACCGCCCAGTTCAAAGAGGATTTCGTCCTCATTCTTTGTCCGAACCAGTGCGGCGGCGAGGTCCTGGATTTCTCCAGCATTCAGTTGCTCCTGTCGGTGTCCAGTGAGAGCAGCCAACAGCCCTTCCTCCTCAAAGCGACACACCATGCGCCTCACGAAATGGCGACGACGAGATTCTGACCGAATGTTTCGACTCCTCAGCACCTCAGCGACAAGAGGCTCGGCTTCTGCAAGCTTCTTTTGGCGCAGGTAGCAGATCGCGAGTAGGGCGGTAGCCTCAAGATGCACCCGGCTCCCCTCGGATGTCTTCTTGCGAACCCCAACGAACCCCGGCACGGCCACGTCCATGTGGCCAGCCTCCATTGCGGCTTCGAAAAGCCAGATTTTTGATTGCATCAATCGGGTCTCATGCCCGGTTGCCCGGAGAATATCCTGGATCTGAAGGGCATAGTCGCGGGCTGACTCGTAGTCGCCCTTCACTGTGGCGGCTCGGAGCGATGGCTCAAGTACGTGCAGCTTCTGCAACTGTTCCGGAGTGAGCCGCGGCGGTCCCATTGCCACAATATAGTAGCCCAGCATTCCTCCCGTGTCTCGCAACATCAGTGAGCCACGGAGCCGTGCAGTATGATTAGCTGTCTATCGGGCTGTCATGGCCATAACCCATACCCCCGACCCCATCGTCGACCCCGAGCGCCTCTTCGAGGGCTTCGAGAACCTGATGCCCTTCCGGGTGCAGGACATCTTGCTGGTCTCAAGCCTTTACGATTCTTTTATTCTGCGCGAAGATGGCCGGCTCAACGAACTGCTGATCGGCGAGTCGCTGGAACTCAATTTGCAGCAGATTCCAGGAATTACACACGTCTCGAGTGGCGCAGAAGCGCTGAAACTGGCCCGCTCCCAGCCTCGCTTCAACTTGATCGTCACCAATCTGGAAGTCGAAGACATGGACGCGGCGCAACTGGCCCGCGAAGTCAAAGCCGCCGGACTCGATGTACCGGTGGTGGTCCTGGCGTACGACTATCGCGAGATCAAGAATTTCGTCGCCCGCAACCCGGTCACCGACGTCGAGTCGATCTTCCTCTGGCAAGGCAACGTCCGCATTCTGATTTCGATCGTGAGTTACATCGAAGACAAACGCAATGTGCTCCACGACACTCGAACCATCGGCGTGCCGGTAATTCTGGTGGTGGAAGATGACATTCGTTATTACTCGGCGTTTCTTCCTGCAATCTATACCGAGTTGATTACCCAGTCTCGACGGATCATCAGCGAGGGGCTGAACGTAGCGCATAAACTGGTTCGGCTACGGGCGCGACCCAAGATTCTCCTCAGTTCCACTTACGAAGACGCACTTCAGCAGGCCACGGAATATCGCGAATACCTGTTGGGCGTGGTGTCCGACATAGAATTCCCACTCGGCGGGGAGTTAAGTACGGAAGCTGGCTTCGAACTGGCGCGACGGATCCAGGAAAAAGTGCCGGACGTTCCCATTGTTCTGCAATCCAGCCGCACGGAATTCCGGGCGCGGGCCAATGCCGAAGGCTGTTCGTTCCTGCGCAAACGCTCTCCGACTCTGTTGCGAGACCTCCGGCGGCTTCTGACCGAACATCTCGGCTTTGGCGACTTTGTTTTCCGCCTGCCCAACCACACCGAAGTGGCCCGTGCCCGCGATTTGAACGAACTCGAAGCCCGGCTCGGAGAGGTTCCTGAGGAGAGCATCGCCTATCACAGTGAGCGCAACCATTTTTCGCGCTGGCTGCGGGCGCGCACCGAATTCGCGCTGGCACAAAAGCTGCGGCCGCGCAAGGTTTCTGATTTCTCCACGCTCGGAGATCTGCGCCACGACCTGATCGACTCCATCGCCGACTACCGCAGCGAACAGAGTCAGGTCCTGATCGGCGATTTCAACCCCGCGACCTTCAAGGCGGGCGAACATTACTTCTTGCGCATTGGAGGCGGCTCTCTGGGGGGGAAAGCCCGCGGACTGGCTTTCGTTCGCCATCTGCTGCACAACAACCGCATCGCGAAACGCTTCCCCAACGTTCGCATTGTAGTGCCGCCCAGTGTGGTGCTGGCGACCGACGTCTTTGACCGCTTCCTGAGCGAAAATAATCTGCTCGACTTCGCCATGCACTCGAGCGACGACGCCGAGATCCAACAGCGGTTTCTGGCCGGGACATTCCCTGCCCCCCTGCGGGAAAACCTGCTCGCATTCCTGGCCGAGGTGCACTATCCGCTGGCGGTGCGTTCCTCGAGCTTGCTGGAAGACTCGCAGTACGAGCCGTTCACCGGCGTATATGAAACGTTCATGCTGGGCAACCGGCATCCTGATCTTCTCATCCGCCTGGAACAGCTCATGGAAGCGATCAAGCGGGTCTACGCTTCCACTTTCAGTTCACATGCCAAGGCCTATGTGCGCTCGACGCCGTATCGCCTGGAAGAGGAAAAGATGGCGGTAATTCTGCAACAAGTGGTGGGAGCGATCCATGGCCAGCGGTTCTATCCTGATTTCTCCGGTGTGGTCCGGTCACACAATTTCTATCCTGCCCCCCCCATGAACTACAGCGACGGAATCGCAGCTGTTGCCCTGGGCATGGGGCGCGCTGTGGTGGATGGAGGCAAGTGCCTGACGTTTTGTCCGCGTTATCCCCGAAACCTGGTGCAATTCTCTTCGGTCGAGGACATCCTGGCCAACTCCCAGCGCGATTTCTGGGCGCTGGATTTGAATCATGCTGAACCTCATGATGACCCTCTGGCCGATCTGCGGGAAGTGCAATTCGGCCTCGACGCAGCCGAGACCGATGAGACCCTGCACAACGTGGCCTCTACCTATTCGGCGGATAATCACATCGTCTATGACGGGCTTAGCCGGCCTGGGACACGCATCGTGAGTTTCGCGCCGGTCCTCAAGCACGGTGTGTTTCCTCTACCCGGAATTCTGGAGCGCCTGACGAAGATCGGCGAAGACGCTTTCGGACGTCCGGTGGAGATTGAGTTTGCGGTGCGGTTGCCGGGAAGTGTGCGTGGGCCGTCTGAGTTCGGTTTTCTCCAGATTCGCCCGCTGGTGCTGTCGCGCGAAGGCGAAGAGTTGCGCATGGAAGATGTAAAACCGGAACAACTCATCTGCCAGAGCGCCAAAGTCCTGGGGAATGGAAGAATTCAGGATTTGCGTGATGTGGTCGTGGTTGATTTTCATCGCTTCGAACGGACACAGAGCCGGGAAGTGGCCGAGGGCGTGGCCCAATTGAACGCAAAGCTGAACCAGAGTGGCAGTCCGTATTTGCTGATTGGAGTGGGACGTTGGGGGTCGAATGATCCCTGGCTGGGCATTCCGGTAGAGTGGGACGAAATCTCAGGAGCACGAGTGATTGTAGAAGCTGGCTTCCGTGACTTTCTCGTGACTCCATCGCAAGGCAGTCATTTCTTCCAGAACCTCACGGCTTTTCAAGTTGGATACTTCACCGTGAATCCAGATGCAGGCGAAGGCTTCGTGGATTGGCAATGGTTGAGCACTCAGGCCGCGCTTGAGGAGCGAGGGTGCGTGCGCCATCTGCGATTTGATCAGCCGTTGATTGTGGTGATGAACGGGAAGACCAGCCGGGGAATGGTGTTTAAACCGCAAACCCCATGACTTTGGCTTGGCATTTTAGTACCGGCGTTCCCTTACCCAGATGCGGACTTGCTCTTCGACCGAGAAACCCTCTGCCGGGTTTTGAACAAACTTCGACTCCATCGCGAATGTGTGGGCCTCAAGTGGCACCGTGAAGTGTGAATTTGTCCTGAGAAAACCGTCGACAAACGCGCGAGTGTAGCGCTCAGGTCCAAGAATTTGAAACTGGACGGCATGCACCAACCCGTGAAACAGATCGCGCTCCGTGATTTTTTCGTTGAAGACCACGACATCGACAAAGGTCAGCGACGCCATGTGCGTAACCTGCGGCAGATTAGCGATGCCGAGAACCTTCGCTTCTGAGTAAAACGATGGATTCGAAAGCCGCGCTCCGCCCAGTTCCACAACCCTTACACGGTCGAGGATGCCGGGGGAAAAGAACGGCTGCATGAGGGACTTAAGCTCAGCACTAAGGGGTTCACCGGCCGCATAGTGCCGGTCACGCTGCTCGCGCAAGTAAGCCAGAACTCGCTCCGTGGCGTGAGATATCTGTTCTTCGGACAACAGCATTCCAACCGCAATGGAGCCTGTCGCCTCATGCGGAATCAGCTTTTCGATGGAACTGTAGTAATCGTTTAAGTCGGTGGCAGCGGCGATGGCTTTTCGCAGGACTTCGCGTTTCCCGAAGCGGGCAAGATCGTCGATGGAAAAACGCAGGCGAAGCTGGTGGGTGGCGCACTGTGCGCTGATCAGCTCCAACTCCGCGTGACGCAGTTCCGCGTCCATTTGGACAATGGCAACCCTGTCGTCTGGATCATCCCAGGAAAACATTCGGTAAACTCCTAATTTGAGCTTGCAAACTGCTGGCGAGGACCTATACTCATTACGTATACAGTGTTACGTTTACGCCGTCAACATATATTTAAACGTTTTAGTAACCGAGGACGTAGGCATGCCACGCCAGCTTGATCCTGACCTCCAGGAACGAATTTTGAACTCCGCCCTTAAGTTGTGGAGGAAAGGGGCGGAGAAGACCCTCACCATGCGAGCCGTGGCCAAGGCCGCAGGCACCAACACTCCCGCCGTTTACCGCCGCTTCAAAGACCGGCGGGAAATTTTGCATGCGCTTTTGCGGCGCCTTCAAAAAGATGTTGCCGACGTGGTGCGCACCTGCCAATCTCCCGAAGAAGCCTGTGAGCGATATGTTGAGTTTGCGTTGAGCCATCCCCATGAGTACGAGCTTTTTTATGAGCATGCCTATCAGCTGCCACGTCCGGTCCATGGTGCGATACGGGAACATCGGCCCACTATGGCGCTGGTGGAAGCCAAGTTGGCCGAGCGTCTCGGAGGATCCCCGCACGACCACACGCGTCTGGGTCTCGCTCTGTGGGCGATTTCCCATGGAACAGCCATGCTCCTGATCTCCAAGTCAATTCCGGAGGAGCATGCCGATGAGTTGCGTTCTGTTTTCTCCTCCGCGCTGAAAGCAATGGTCCGAAACGCATCGGTGTAATTGCTGCAATAATGAAGTTTGCAGCTTCGGAATCCCCGGATTGAAACTGCTCAGCGAAATGGCGGCGTTCGTCAAACAGGCAGCGCACGACGCCGGCTTTGAGCTGGCCGGCATCGCTCCGGTCGCACAGTTCCCCGAGTTGAGCCATTTTCCCGAATGGATCGCCGCCGGACATGCTGGCGAGATGCAATATCTAGAGAAGCGGGATGAGGCCGGGAACCTGAAGCGCGCCTCTTTGCGCTCCGCGGCGCCGTGGGCGCGGAGCGTGATCGTCTGTGCCATCAACTACAACACCGCTCATCCTTACTCCATCCAAGCGGAAGGTCCCGAGCGAGGATGGATCTCACGTTACGCTTGGAGTAAAGAGGATTATCACGACGCGGTCCTGCGCCGACTGCGAGAGGTCGAAAACCGCCTCAGGGAAATAAACAGAGAGACGCCGAAACTCGAGACTCTCTGTTACGTCGACACCGGCCCATTGGTAGAGCGCGTCTATGCCAAGTACGCCGGCGTGGGATGGATCGGGAAAAACACTTGCATTCTGAATCAGCAGATGGGCTCGTGGTTGTTTCTTGGCGTGATCATCACTTCGCTCGAACTTACTCCCGACGTCCCTGCTCCGGACCGGTGTGGATCCTGCACACGCTGTATCGATGCTTGTCCCACCGACGCGCTGATCGCACCTTACCAGCTCGATTCCAATCTTTGCATTTCGTATTTGACCATCGAAAAGCGCGGAGAGATTCCAGAGGAAATGCGCGAGGGCATGGGACGGCATGTGTTCGGCTGCGACATCTGCCAGGATGTCTGTCCGTGGAACCGCAAGGCTCCATCCACTGAGGCCGAGGAATTCCAGCCTCGCGCGGGATTGGTGAACCCCGCGCTGGAGTGGCTTGCCGGGATGACGGCCGAAGAGTTTCGCGACACCTTTCGCGGCTCGCCGATTCGTCGTACAAAGCGCACTGGGCTGCGCCGCAATGCTGTCGTCGCAATGGGCAACAGCGGGAACCGGCGGTTCCTCTCTATTCTCGACAGGCTGGCCGTCGATGAAGATCCGGTTGTGGCAAAACACGCGAAGTGGGCAGTTAACAACCTTGCGACCTCATGAACGGGATGGTGCCCGTGCTAGCATGACTGCAGATTCGCTGCCATGTCCCGCAATTTACTTCCTTTCCGGTCCGTCGCCCTTTCACTCTTAACCGCGCTGTCGCTAGTGTCATCAGTCTTCGCCGCTGAACCCCACTGGATTCGTGTCGCGTCGAGTCATTTCCTGGTTCTCACCAATGGCGACGAAAGGCAGGGTCGAGAAGTCGCAGTGCACTTTGAGCAGATGCGGGCCGTCTTCGGTCAACTGCTGGCGCGGAGCCGCGTGAACCTGCCGCTGCCCATCGACATCATTGCCCTCAAGAGCGACGAAGAATACGCCAACGCGGCTCCTTCGCCGCAGGGTAAGCCCATCTTCGAAGCTGCGTTTTCGATTCCAGGCGATGACCGGGAATTCTTCGTTTTGGATTTGACGGAAGCCGATAACTGGCGGGCGATTTCCCATGAGTTCGGCAGGATGCTTTTGAATTACAACTATCCGCCCACGCAGCCGTGGTTCGATGAAGGTTTCGCCGACTACTTTGCCAGCCTCCACCTGGATGGCAAACAGATGCGGATCGGCGAGGACCCCGAATCCAACCCAGCGGTCCGGCAAAGTGTCCTGGGGAAGCCGACGGGCACTGCCA
>Ga0210405_10005501_pt1 | contig 11526 bp, 11 predicted proteins | sample IncBWH11MmetaG_FD_155492 | JGI IMG/M metagenome (GOLD analysis project Ga0210405, IMG submission 155492) | Forest soil microbial communities from Barre Woods Harvard Forest LTER site, Petersham, Massachusetts, United States - Inc-BW-H-11-M | ecosystem: Environmental > Terrestrial > Soil >... | reverse complement strand
AAGGTGCCCGGTAATTTCCATATCGCTGGCCGCGAAGTGCCACTAGGCTTGATCGCGATCTCGGCCGTCTTGCTGATTACAGCATTAGTGAACCTGTTCACCAAGTCCGAAGCTACAATCGCTGGAATTACCTTCAGCGCCGTTTTCTTTGCCCTTTTCACTTACTCTGAGCATCGGGTCGCGAAAGAGCGGCACGGCAAGCCGGAGAATCTGGATCAATTCCGCGTATATGGCAACCAGGAACTGGGATCAGGAGCGCTCGGAGTGAGACCGGGCAACATCCTGGTTGCAGTACGCGATCCCAGAAATCTCTACTACTTACGCGACGTCCTCCGGAACACCGACACAAACCGGCAGGATGTGGTCGTGATGACGGCCCGCCTCTACCATCGCGAGCATTCCTTTAGCGGTAGCGCGGTAGTCGAAGCCTCGCAAGTCTTCGATCATTACGAGCAGGAGTTGTTCACCGCTGCCGTCGCGGTCGCGGAAAAAGAAGGCAAACCGGTTTCGCTGCTGGTGGTCCCGGCTACCGATGTCTTTGAGGCGATCATCGTAACCGCTCAGCGGCTGGACTCGAGCCGCATTGTTTGCGGGTTCTCCAACAAGCTCAGCCCCGACGAACAGGCGAAGTCCCTGGGAGATGCATGGGAACGTCTGCCTGAACCCAGACCGCGGTTGATTTTGGAGATCCACGAGCCCACTGGAAAAATCCACGAATATCCGCTCGGACCGCACGCACCTCGGATGCGCCCCCAGGATATCGAGCTCATGCACCAGGTATGGCTCGACATTACCTCCGATCCCAAATACTGCGGCGCCCACCACTATCACGTGGTTGCGCTGGCGCTTGAGGAACTGCGGCGCGAGCTAAATAGCGACCAGCGAGCAGAAGTCCTGGCAAAATTCCTGGACGAAATGCACCGGGACCAAGCGCCGAAGGGCGATAGCAAGCCTCCAGATTGCTGACCCAACTCACGATTCGTATCAGGACATGGCTTAAGCCATATTACAAAGATTCTCTGGATCAAGGAGGCTTCAGCCCCTGCATGTTGGGATCGGGCTGGGGCAATGGCAGCAGATGATGCGCTTCACGCTCTCCTGTTAACATCGTTTGGTGAGCCTAAATTCTCCAGTCCGGGTGCGCTTCGCCCCTTCGCCCACCGGCCACCTGCACGTAGGGAACGCCCGCACCGCCTTGTTCAACTGGCTCTTCGCGCGGCAGAAGCGCGGCACCATGGTCCTGCGGATCGAAGATACCGATGTCGAACGCAGTGAAGCCCGCTTCGAAGATCAACTCATCGCCGACCTGAAGTGGCTGGGACTCGACTGGGACGAAGGTCCCGACGTCGGCGGACCTTACTTTCCTTATCGTCAATCCGACCGACTGGACCTCTACCGCGAACAAGCCGAGCGCCTGCTGAACGAACGCAAAGCGTATTTGTGCTTTTGCAGTGAAGACGACTTGCAAAAGGAGCGCGACCAAGCCTTGGCTGAAGGACGCCATCCGATCTATTCTGGCAAATGTCGCGTAATGGATCCCGACGAAGCCAGACGTCGGCGCTCGGCTGGGGAAGCTTGTGCCATCCGGCTGAGGATTCCCGAACATCCCATCCGCTTTCACGACATCGTTCACGGCGACGTCGAGTTTTCCAATGAAGTCGTCAGCGATCCCATCATTCTGCGTTCGAACGGGATGCCGGTCTACAACTACGGGGTTGTAATTGACGACGCGCTCATGAAGATTACCCATGTGATTCGCGGCGACGACCATCTCTCCAACACACCCAAGCAAGTCGCGCTGTACGAAGCTCTTGGTTGGCCGGTACCGGAATTCGCGCACTTGTCGACGATCCTTGGCGCCGACCGCGAACGGCTCTCGAAACGCCATGGCGCGACCTCGATCGCAAACTTCCGCGACATGGGCGTCCTGCCCGAAGCTCTGGTGAACTATCTGGCCCTGCTGGGCTGGGCGCCAACCGGGGGCGCTAGAGAAATCTTCACTCTTAAGGAATTACTAAAAGAATTTTCCCTTGAACGGATCACGCCGTCCGCCGCCGTCTTTGATATGGAAAAGCTTTATTGGCTGAACCGGCAATACATCAAGGCGTGGCCGCCAGATCAGCTTAGCGCCATTGGCGTGTGGTTTTTTGCTAAGGCCGGATTAGTCGAATATAGCGACGCCGTTTGGCTGAGTTCTCACCGAGTTCCGATCGTCCAGGTGAGCAACGATTTGCGGGATTGGTTGGGGAGGCTAGTGGCGCTTTTTGCACCTTACGTAGATCGCCTGGATCAGCTCCCCGAACGCGCGTCGCCAATCTTCAACTACGACGCCAAGGCTGCATTAGCCGCGCCGGATAACGCCGAGGTTCTCAGTTGGCCAAACACGGATGCCGTGTTCGCCAGATTCGCTGTCAAGATCATGGCGGACGAATCGGCCAGCACAGGACAACTGACACCGGAGCAGTTCAAGAAGATTGTCAATGAAGTCAAAGCGGAAACCGGAGCCAAGGGCAAAGAACTATTTCATCCTATTCGCATTGTGATCACCGGGTCACATTCCGGCCCGGACTTCGACCGGCTGATTCCTATCCTCGAAGCTGGCAGCCATCTGAATCTGCCCAAGCACGTTTTAAGCGTTTGCGAACGAGTCGAAGAGTTCGCCAGAGCGCGAACAGAATTAGAAAAACCAGCCGCGGATCAACACGGATCTTAAGAATTACTAGAAACATCCGTGTCGATCCGCGCAAATCCGCGGCCCAGTTCTTACGCTTTCAAAATACTTTCTAGTGCCCCTCTCAGGTCGGGCTTCTGGAATACGTACTCAGTCGCCGAGAGCTTGGCCGGCGCCACCCGCTGACTCCCCAGCAAAAGTTCGTCTCCCATCTGTCCAAAAACCAGGCGAGCCACGAAAGCGGGCATGGGGAAAATCGCCGGGCGTGACAGGACCGAAGCCAGCGTCTTGGTGAACTCCGCATTCGTCACTGGATGGGGCGAGACACTATTCACCGGGCCGCGGAGAGATTCGTTCATAAGTATGTGGCGAATTGTCCCGATCTCATCGCGCAAGTCAATCCAGCTCATCCACTGACGGCCAGGGCCGATCTTTCCGCCCAGTCCCATTCGAAACGGCGGCAGCATTTGTTTCAATGCACCGCCTTCAGCGCTCAAGACGATGCCGGTTCGCAAGAAAGCCGTACGAATGCCAGCTTGCACGGCAGGGTCGGCGGCCGCTTCCCATTCGCGACAAACCTCCGGTAGGAATCCGCTTCCGCCGGAAGCGCTGTCTTCCCGCAATATCTCATCGTCGCGATCCCCGTAAAAGCCGATTGCCGAGGCCGAGATCAAGACCCGCGGAGGCGACGCCGCCCGAGCAAGCGCTTCGGCAAGATGTCGCGTCCCGAGAACCCGGCTGTCACGAATTGCTTTTTTCTTTGATTCCGTCCAGCGGCTGGCAATCGATTCTCCCGCAAGATGAATGACTGCGTCGAAACCCGAGACCGATTCAGGCGCAAGCGGCCGGGCCGGATCCCATCCAATTCGCCCGTTGCCAGATTGCCCGCGACCCAGGCAAACAACCTCGTATCCACTCGCCTTCAGAGCAGGCAACAAAGCCGAGCCGATCAGGCCGGAAGAACCGCTGACGAGAACCTTGACTGGCATAGGATCAACTCTACCAGCTCGCCGATGCCCAGGACAGACAGCCTTTCATCCGCCGGAAACGTAGCAAGCTACGTTTCTCCAAGCCTGTAGAGAGGTTGCTTGCAACGTCTCTTTCCCCGGTATAATCCGTTATGGCGACGCTGCGCGAACAGATCGCGACCACCGCCCTCACGGTGACCAAGTTCCGGGAGTTGTTGCGCACCATGCGTGCCAACCGGCCCGGCGACGATCTGGAACTGGTGCGCAGAGCCTACGAATTCTCCCAAAAAAATCACGCCGGTCAGAGCCGCGCCTCAGGCGAGCCCTACCTGGTCCATCCCCTCGGAGTTGCGCAGGTTCTGGCCGAAATGAAAATGGACGCGGTCGCGATCGCTGCCGGGTTACTGCACGACTCCGTCGAGGACACCTCGGTAACGATCGTCGACATTCGCAAAGAGTTTGGCGAGCAGGTAGCCCACATTGTTGAGGGCGTTACCAAGATCAGCCAGATTGATTTCGCCACGCGGGAGGAACAGCAAGCCGAAAACCTCCGCAAGATGATGCTGGCCATGGTCGACGACATCCGCGTCGTGCTGATCAAGCTTGCCGACCGCTTGCACAACATGCGAACTCTCGAACACCTGCCGCTCGATCGCCAGCAGAAAATTGCCAAGGAGACACTCGAGATTTACGGCCCTATTGCTCACCGGCTCGGAATGGGCAAGATTCGCGGCGAACTCGAAGACTTGGGATTCCGTTATCTCGATCCCCTGACTCACCAGCAAGTGCACGACGCGGTCGAAGCCCGCCGCAAGAAGGGGGAGCAATTTCTGGCGCGGGTCGAGCAAACCCTTCGCGACAAGCTGAAAGAGGCAGCCATCACGGCCGAAGTGGAAAGCCGCATCAAGCGGCTCTTCAGCATCCACAAAAAACTGGTGCGGCAAAAAATCAGCGTGGACCAAGTCTACGACTTGTACGCCATGCGGGTGATCACGAAGTCTTTGCAGGACTGCTACGCTGTCCTTGGTATCGTGCATAACGTGTGGCGGCCCGTGCCGGGACGAATCAAAGACTTCATCGCCATGCCGCGGCCCAATTTTTATCAATCGTTGCATACCTCAGTGATCACCGAGGATGGCACACCCTTTGAAGTGCAGATCCGCACCGAGGAAATGCACCGCATGGCAGAAGAAGGCATCGCGGCGCACTGGAAATACAAAGACGGGCCCGTCTCGGCTCAGGACGAGCAGCGGCTGGCTTGGCTGCGGCAAGTTGTCGAGTGGCAGCGCGATGTCTCCGATCCCACTGAGTTCCTTTCCACTCTCAAGATCGATCTGTATCCCGAAGAGGTTTACACCTTCACACCCAAAGGAAAAGTCGTAGTGCTACCGCGGGAATCCACCCCCATCGATTTTGCCTATTCGATTCACACTGAGGTCGGTCACAGTTGCGTGGGTGCCAAGGTGAACGGACGCATGGTGCCGCTGCGTCACAAGCTGCACAGCGGCGACATCGTGGAGATCGTTACCCAGCCAGGACGAACGCCCAGCCGCGACTGGCTCGCCATCGTCAAGTCTTCGCGCGCCCGCAATAAAATCAAACACTGGCTCAACATTCATCAGCGCGAGCGCGCCATCGAAATCGGGCGCAAGCTGATCGAAAAAGAAGCGCGCAAATATCGCGTTGCGTTGAAAGAGATCAAGGACGACGAACTGCGCAAGGTCGCCTCCGACTATGGTCTGGGCCAAATCGACGACTTGATGGCCGGAATCGGATATGGCAAGTACTCCGCTCGGCAGGTGCTGGCTCGCCTGGCACCGGCTTCCGCGGCGCCCGTCGCCGACAGTGAAGGAGCTAAATCTGGCGGCATCGCCAGCGTGGTGCGGCGAGTTTTCGGTGGAGACAGCGGCAACAACGCCATCCGCGTAAAAGGCCATGGCGATCTGCTCGTGTACCGCGCCCGCTGTTGCAACCCCATCCGTGGCGAGGGCGTGGTCGGTTATGTGACCCGCGGCAAAGGCGTAGCCGTCCACGCGGTAAACTGTCCCAACGTCGTGAACCTCCTGTACGAGCCGGAGCGCCGCATCGATGTGGAATGGGCGCACGATGAGGGCACGCCGAGTTCGTATCCCGTCAAGCTAACCGTCTTTTGCGACGATCGATTCGGCATGTTGAAACAGATAACGGCCGTGATCAGCGACTCCAAAACCAATATCCGCGACATTCAGGTGCGAAGCTCGAATGCGCAAGCCAACGTCGATGTCATCCTCGATATTGCCGACCTCAAGCACCTGGAGAACATCATCAACGGCGTGCGCAAGATTCCCGGCGTTCACGACGTACAAAGGCTGCAGAAGGTTTAGTCGTTGATCGTTCGTCGCTGGCCAAACTCTAACTGAGAACTGTGAAATATCAGCTGACCAACTGATTTCTTCTTGATTTCCTGCTCGTCTGTTTGACAGCGCCGGGTTGCATCTGCGTAAATCAGCGGTGGCACTAATAATTGTGGAGGTTGGATGCGAGATGTGATTTCCACTAAAGACGGCCCACAGGCAATTGGGCCATATTCGCAGGCGATCCGGGCCAATGGATTCGTCTTTGTTTCCGGGCAGGTGGCGATTGATCCGGCCACTCAGCAGGTGGTCAGCGGCGACGTCGCTGTCCAGACTGATCGCGTGCTCAAGAACCTGTCCGCGATCTTGAAAGCCGCGGAAAGCGGGCTGGAGAAAGTTGTGCGCTCAACTGTGTTCTTGAAAAACATGGGCGACTTCGCGGCTATGAATGAAGTCTATGGACGGTATTTCACTTCAACCCCGCCAGCCAGATCGACCGTCGAGGTGGCACGCCTGCCCAAGGATGTGCTGGTCGAAATTGATGTCATCGCCTTGGCATAGAGTGTGGCAATTTGAATTGGCGGATTCTCAAGCGCCAATTTAGAATGCAAAGTTCCGCTCTTAATCGAAAATCAACTATACGGAGGAGAGTAATGCTGAAGAGTGCGTGTTTGATTGCAATCGTTATGTTCGTCGCTGCCGCCCTTTTTGCGCAGAGCAGCAAGAAGGCTGACAACAGTGCGCCCACGAAGGTGACCGGCGACGGTACCAAGACGGCCGATGGCCTGCAATACTGGGACATCAAAGTGGGCACGGGCGCCACTGCCGCGGCGGGCCAGACGGCGAAGGTCCACTACACCGGGTGGCTGACTAATGGCAAGAAGTTCGACAGCTCTCTGGACCGTGGCGAGCCATTTACGGTAGAGCCGCTGGGCACCGCGCCGGTCATCCAGGGGTGGAATGAAGGCATCATCGGGATGAAGGTGGGCGGCAAGAGGCAATTGCGAATCCCGCCACAACTCGGCTACGGAGCTCGCGGGACCCCGGGCGGACCGATTCCTGCGAATGCGACGCTGATCTTCGACGTCGAACTGCTGGGCGTGCGGTAAAGGCATTAACCACAAAGGGCACGAAGGTCCACAAAGGAAAACCTGTGCCTATGAATTCCTTTGTGAACCTTCGTGTCCTTTGTGGTTATCGGTTCTTAGGCTTTGACTACTTTGCCGCTGCGCAGGCAGGAGGTGCAGACGCGCATGCGCTTGGCTCCGCCCTTCACTTTGGCGCGAACCGGGCGCAGGTTGATGTTCCAGCGCCGACGCGACACGTTGTGGGCGTGGCTGATTGTATTTCCGAATTGCGGCCCTCGGCCGCAGATATCACAAACTTGTGCCATGACTGCTCCAGAGAAGTTCAGAACTTGATGCGCAAAACATAGATTTTACCGGAGTTGAGGTGGTTTCGGCAACTCAAGACGGTCGCGTGGTTATCAAAACGATTCACAACGAGAGCCAATCGCACTGGTAAGACGCTTGCCATGCATCTTACTTCAGGGTAAGATAATTCACGATGAAAGCCTACCGCACCGTTATCAGTTCGAAGGGACAAGTAGTGATTCCGGCTGAACTACGCGAGCATTTCGGGTTGGAAAAGGGTACGCGGGCAACGTGGAGCGAAGAAGGTGGCCGTTTGGTGCTTACACCAATCACCGAGCAGCGACTGGACGAGATCATGGGGTTTCTCAAGCCGAAGCCGGGCGAACCATCCATGTTTGAGGAGTCGTTCGCTGAGCGCGCGCGCGAACGCGCTCGAGAAAAGCAGTGACATCTGCGTTTTCTCGTGGGAGCGCACGGCGCTACGTCCTCGATGCTAACGCGCTGATCGCCTTTTTTGAAAGCCGTGCCGGCGCCGCGCAAAAAGTTCGACATCTCTTGGACGAATCCGTGCGCCTTGACCTCCCTCTGCTGATGTCAGCGGTGAATTGGGGTGAAGTCTTCTATATCGCATGGAGGCACCACGGCGAGGCGAAGGCCTGGGAAGCCGAAGCGAGGTTTCAGGAGATGCCCGTGGCGGTCATTGGCGTGGATCGAGAACGGGCGTCTCGGGCGGGCGCGTTGAAGCAAAAACACAGCCTCGGTTACGCCGATGCTTTTGCCGCCGAACTGGCTATCGAACGCAGTGCCTGGCTGGTAACGGCCGATCCGGAGTTTTCGAAGGTGGGAAAAGCGCTGGCAGTTTATTCGCTCCCGCGACATGAGAAGCAGGTTTGACAAGCCGGGCTCATCGCTCACGAGGGACTTTCTTCGAGTACCCAAGGAACTTGAGTGACAAACTCCACTGCTGCTATATCTTTCCCAAAGCAACGAGGAAAGCTTGTAGTGAACCAATACCGAAAGCCGGCCTCAAAAGCAGCGCGTTCGGTCTTTGGCCGCGTTCCAGCCTCGATTAACCTTGCCACGAAATAAAACCAACCACCGTAAAACTGCGAGCGATGGTCGGGCGGGCCATACGTGAAGACCTCCCCTTCCTTGGTGAAATCTATTCCGAGCTGACTCAGTAAATCTATGAATTCGGGAGGGTAGGCGTTCGCTCGTTGCACAACGAAGTTGCGGCAGTAAGCGCATCCGCATCGTTCAGCGCCCCCCTTCGCCATTTCGGAGTACGCAACAACAGTGCGTCCGTGTCATGCGAGACTAACTGGTCGCCCAGTTGAAGCTTTGTCACTGGGACCTCAAGCTGAAGCCGCGTCCTGATTTCCCAGGGGCAGGAAATACTGGGTCCCCTTGATCGGGGCGGAAACTTTTCGCAGCAGCTCCTGCAGGTCTTCGTTACGCTCCACGAAATCAATCTCTGACGTGTTCACGATCAGCAGGTCCGACGAGGTGTAGTGAAAAAAGAAGTGTTCGTAGGCCTTGATCACTTCTTCGAGATATTCTTCGTTGATTGCCTTCTGTCCTGGCGCATTCTTTTTCTTTAGGCGTTTTTTCAGAACCTCGGGAGTGGCCTGCAAATAGATCACCAGGTCGGGCGTGGGGAGCTGTTCGCGGAAATAGTTGTAATAGCGATTGTAGGTCTCGAGTTCCTGGTCGGTGAGGTTGAGGCAGGCGAAGAGTTTGTCTTTTTCAAACACAAAATCCGTGACCACCGATTTCTGCGAGTGCGGTCCTAAGTCGAGTGCCCGGAGCTGTTCGAAGCGGCGGATCAGGAAAGCGAATTGCGCCTGGAATCCCGCACCGCGTTCGCCGTCATAGAAGGCGCGCAGGAAGGGGTTGTCCTCCGCTTCCAGGACGCGCTGCGCGTTGAGGCGCTCGGCAAGAACCTTTGTCAGAGTACTCTTCCCCACGCGTATGGGACCTTCCACGGCAATGTAACGGGGCAGTTCGAAAAGGTTGGCCATGGGATCGAGCTTCGAATGGCAGGATATCCCGACAAAGCTTTGAGCGCAATTGCGGGAAGAGTAACCCCTCGTGCACCACAGAGACACAGAGCCACGGAGAAAAATCCTGGGAACCTGGCGGCTGACTGATCCCCTGCAGTAAACCGTTGGAAAACAAGCTGGACTTTTTTCTTCTCCGTGACTCTGTGGTGAAATCGACATCCTCGCGGTTACAATCGGCGCATGTTGGGCTACGTCGTTTCGGGCACTTGCGGAGCCATCGCTGCTTCGGTGGCCGGCTACCAGTCCAGGGCGCCGACCGGACAGTGGTATGGCCGAACTTTCACCGGACTAAAACCCGGGGCCAGGCAACTGGCACTGACCTACGACGACGGTCCGAACGACCCACACACTCTCCGTCTGCTCGAAGTTCTTGCCAGACACAACGTGAAGGCGACATTTTTTCTGATCGGGCGGTACGTGAAACAAAAACCTGATATCGCGCGCGAGTTGGTGCGGGATGGGCACATCGTGGGCAATCATACTTTCAGCCATCCCAATCTGATCTTTGCTTCGTCGCGGCAGACGACGATGCAATTGCGGGATTGCGAGCAGGCCTTGAATGATGCCGTGGGAGAGCATTCTCACCTGTTTCGTCCTCCTTTCGGTGGACGACGGCCGGCTACTTTGAAGATTGCGCGTGCGCTTGGTCTGGAGCCCGTGATGTGGAATGTGACCGGTTGGGACTGGAAGGGAAAACCAACGGAGTACGTTGAGCAGAAAGTGCGCCGGCAGATTCGCGGCGGAGAGGTGATCCTGTTACACGATGGCAGCCATGCGGCATTCGGCGCGGATCGTTCGCAAACCGTAGTTGCGACTGATCGGCTCATTACCCGGTACAAGTCGGAAGGATACGAATTCGTGACGATTCCAGAGATGATGGGAAAGCAAGCTATCAGCTCTCAGCTGTCAGCACTCAGTAAAAACATGGGGTGCTGAGACCCGGCCCGACACAAGCGAAAATCGCGTGGGACGGCCGCCCTCGGCCGTCCAGTCGAACAAGGCTCGACAGCTACGCATGTACTGACGCGAATGCCTGCTTGGCCACACTGATCGTCCGGTGAATGTCTTCTTCGGTGTGCGCTGCGCCCAGAAACGCTGCTTCGAACTGCGAGGGCGGCAGGTAGATGCCGTTATCCAGCATGGAACGGAAGAAGCGACCGAAGGCTTCTGTGTCGGATTTAGCCGCTGAATCCCAATCCGTCACTGGACCGGGAGTGAAGAACCAGGTGAACATGGAACCCACGCGGTTGTGGCAGAGAGACACGCCCGCATCTTTCGCTGCCGCGGCCACTCCGTCCACCAGTTCTCCGCTGAGCTTATCAAGACGCGGATAAATTTCTTGTTTATTTTCCCGCAGATGACTTAACGTGGCCAACCCCGCCGCCATGGCGAGCGGATTCCCCGAAAGCGTGCCCGCCTGATACATGGGTCCAAGCGGCGCCACCATGTTCATGATTTCGGAAGGCCCGCCGTAGGCTCCGACCGGAAGTCCACCACCAATAATCTTGCCCATCGTGGTTAAGTCTGGCGTCACGCCGTAAAGCTCTTGCGCACCGCCGAAGGCCAGGCGGAATCCGGTCATGACCTCGTCAAAAATCAGCACGCTCTTTTCCCGCTGGGTGATCAAGCGCAGAGCCGCCAGATATCCGCCTGGAGCTGGCACGCAACCCATGTTCCCCACAACCGGTTCGACGATCACGCAGGCAATCTCGTGCTTGAATCTCTTGAACGCATGTTCTAGCGCGTCGGTGTCATTGAACGGGAGCGCAAGCGTGAACTGAATGAATTCTTCCGGAACCCCGGCAGAGCCCGGGATGCCAAGCGTCGCAATGCCCGAACCAGCTTTGACCAGGAGGGCGTCGGCATGCCCGTGATAGCAGCCCTCGAATTTCACAATGTACTTGCGCTTTGTGTAGGCGCGAGCCAGTCGAATGGCGGACATCGTGGCTTCCGTCCCCGAATTGACGAAACGGACTTTCTGCATATGCGGGAACGCGGAAAGCACAATTTCCGCCAGGTCGGCCTCGGCGGGAGTGGACGCGCCAAAGCTGGTGCCGTTGCAGGCGGCGTCCATAATCGCTTCGATCACTTTGGAGGGAGCGTGCCCGAGAATGAGTG
>Ga0210405_10005500_pt1 | contig 11530 bp, 9 predicted proteins | sample IncBWH11MmetaG_FD_155492 | JGI IMG/M metagenome (GOLD analysis project Ga0210405, IMG submission 155492) | Forest soil microbial communities from Barre Woods Harvard Forest LTER site, Petersham, Massachusetts, United States - Inc-BW-H-11-M | ecosystem: Environmental > Terrestrial > Soil >... | reverse complement strand
AGACGGCCAATTCTAGCACTCGGGAACTTTCCCGCGCCGGGCGGGGAACCAGCCACCGATAACCGGGCTGGTCGCAATTACTGTGGTTACCGGGGTCACTGGGGCCGATAACCGTAATGAGGATATGATGCAGAGACAGGCCTTATTCATGAAGCAATTGGACTTCGTACTCTCTCTCACCAACAGCGAAAATGACTACCAATTGGAGCAGGTCACTGCCGCTGAAGAGGCGGCGAAACGCCTGGGCGTGCAGTTGCGCATCATGGATGCTGGCAACAATGCCATCGACCAGAGTCAGCAACTGTTGAAGATCATTCAGTCGCATTCGGACTCGCATCCCGACGGAATTATCTTTGAGCCGGTGGGAGGAACCGCACTGCCGCAGGTGGCGCGTGCGGCCGCCGTGGCCGAGATCGGCTGGGTGGTTTTGAATCGCGAAGTCGAATACATCGCTGAGCTGCGCAAGGCTTACCGCATTCCGGCCTTCACGCTGACCACCGACCACGAAGAAGTGGGCCGCATTCAAGGCCGGCAATTTACCGCGCTACTGCCGGAGGGAGGTTCGGTCCTGTACATTCAAGGGCCTTCCGAGAGTATGGCCGCTAAGCAACGCACCTCGGGCATGTATGAAACCAAGCCGGTGGAAGTGCAAGTGAAAGCGATGAAGGCGCAATGGACTGAAGCGAGTGCGTACCGCACGGTGAGTTCCTGGTTGCGCTTGTCGACTTCCCATCAAACGCGCGTCGACGTGATCGCGGCACAGGACGATTCCATGGCCATGGGCGCCCGAAAAGCTTTCGAGGAGCTACCCAACGGCGTGGCCCGCGATCGCTGGCTGGGCGTGCCCTACCTGGGTTGCGACGGGCTGCCCAACAGCGGGCAAGCCTGGGTACGTGAAGGCCGCCTGAGCGCGACCGTTTACATTCCTCCCAACGCGGGCACCGCTCTCGAGATGCTGGTGAACGCAGTGCAAACCGGAACCATTCCTCCTGAGCAGACACTTACGGTGCCGGTCTCATTTCCAACTATTGAAATTCTGGCTTCGTCGCCGGGCAAAACCCGGGCCCGGTCGGCGGGAAGTTAGACTTCTCATCTGTAGATTCTGCAACAGCCCAATTCCCTGCTAAATTGTCTCTCAGGAGAACCTATGCCCACCCTCGTCTCCCAAGCCACTCGCATCACTGCGGCTGGAAACAAACCCAAGCTGATCGACGAATACATCGGCCGCGTGAACAGCAAGACGACCGGCGTCAGCGTGGCCCACATGCACAGCCCGCAAGGATGGGTAGAGCCCGGACAAACTCCTGAGTTCGACGAATTCACGATTGTTCTGAAGGGAACTTTGCGCGTGCAGCATAAGCAGGGAGAGATGGACGTGTCCGCGGGCCAAGCAGTCATTACGCATCGCGGAGAGTGGATTCAGTATTCGACGCCGGCCGAAGGCGGAGCGGAGTACATCGCTGTGTGCTTGCCGGCGTTTTCGATGGAGACAGTGCATCGGGATGAGTAAGTCCCGCCGCAAATCGCAGGAGACGCGGCTAACTTACGGCGTAATTGCGAACACCACACCTTGATTAAACGTCCCTCCCTTGGCGGTGGTGCTGTAGAGCGCCTTTCCATTCGTGGTGAATGAGCCGGAAGGAGTCGAGCCGTCGGCGCAGCCGGCGAGTTGGCAGAAGTTATAGACGACTTTTTGTTTCGTGCCGGTGATTTTGAATACCGTTCCGGCGTTGAAAGCTCCGCCGATGGAGGTAGTGCCAATCACGGTGTTGGCTTTGACATCCATGAACACGCCCGTCACAGGAGTGCAGCCGTTGGAGCCCGACGGAGTGAACAGCGAAACACCCTCCTTAAAGCCATTGCCCTCCGGCGTCAATTTCCACACCCCTCCGCACTGGGCCGGACCTCCATGCTGACCGGTCGAGACTGTCCCATACAGGTTGCCGGAAGCATCGAAGTTCACCGTCGAAAGCGGCTGGCCGCCGGCTTGGGCCGTAAAGCGATGAAGCGTAGTCTCGCTCCAGGTGCCATCGCCCTGTGGAGCGAGTCTGTACACCGTGCCCCACTTGCCATCGAGGGCACCCTCGTACGTCGTGCCGTAAAGGTTGCCAGATTTATCGAATGACACTCCTGCCGATGGGAAAGCTCCGTCGGGGCAAGGCGGGCCACCTGCGCAGAATACGTACAACTGATCCTCCGTCCATGTACCATTTAGGCCGACGGTGAGTTCAAAAACAGTACCCAACGATGAACTGTTGCCGCCGTGCTGTGTTGTTCCGTAGAGGTTTCCCGTTACGTCCCAGGTAAGCCTGCCGGCCGGCAGGTCTCCGTCTCCTCCGTTGAGATCGCCTTTGAAATCCCAGAGCACGGTCTCAACCCAAGGTCCGCCAAAAGCGAGCGGCGGAGACAACTCGAAGACTGTGCCGCACCCGCCACCACCACAGTGGGAATTGGTGTAGGTGCCGCCACTGGCTGTTGTTCCGTAAAGGTTCCCAACGTCGTCGAATACCAGACCCGCTAATGGCCCTCCCCCATCTGTGCAGTTAGACTGCGAGCAAAAGTTATAGATCACCGTTTCCGCCCAGCCACCGCCGGATAAAGATGTCAATTCGAACGCAGTTCCACCATTATTCGCCCCGCCGCGCTGCGTCGTGCCGTACAAATTGCCAGCGCTGTCAAATACGAGTCCGCCGTTCGGAATGTTACCGTCATTCGGGTTAGCTCCGAAACTGTATAAAACAGTCTCGTGGGCTTGGCCCGCAACTAGAACCGAACCTGCCAATAGAATGGCTACCAATGATGCGGACAAAGATCTTGCTGACATGTTCAAAGCTCCGAGCTCAAAGAGGAAAATAATCTAAACCAAGTTGAGTTCCACGCATAGAGACTATTGCCCCCACAACGCGAGGCAATGGCTGCCCTATGGCCAAGGCTACGAACGCCGAACTTTTGGCCAGTGACGCTGCCGTTTGCAGTCCAACACGGAGCCACCTCGACCGAACTTTGGGAGTGCGATCTCGACTATGCTTACCACACTCAGACTTTTCCTACCGGCATGGGGGGATGCAATCCACAGTCAGTTGGAGGAGGACTTCTGGGCCCGAATCTCGACTACGAAAACGCAGTTACGAACACGCAGAACGGACAGCCCACCAGTACCGGCGTTCACAAGGGTACGACGGTCGGCAATGTTACCCATTTTTGAACAGTCCTACGGCGCCTCGATCAGCTCCATTTTGCCGTCGCGGGTGCGGTGCAGCACCATCACTTTGCCCTTGGGATCTCGGAAAATGAAAATATCGCGATCGCGGAAATGAACTTCCTTGATGGCCTCTTCCAGCGTCATGGGGCGCATGGCGACGGCGTCTTCGGAGCGCGAGAGGTGAACCTCGGTTGACTTGGCGACTGCGGGAAATTTGTGGACGACGACATCGACGGCGCTGGTCTCATTGAGGCCGACGGCGGTCGTTAGAGCTTCTTGCGGACCGCTGCCATTCCATTTCTTGGGGCTCACACTCTTATGATTGTGGCGTTTCTGGGTGCGCCAGCGGGTCTTGTATTTGACCGCCTGCTTCTCCAGATGTTCAAAGGCCTCGATGACGGCGGAAGGCATGTCGCCGGCCTGCGCTTCACTGACCAGCGGCCCGTTGCGCGGGTTGATGGTGATTTCGGCTTTATGGCGACGCTTCTCGACCGCCAGAATGACCTTGGTCTCAAACTTGTCGCCTAGAATCTTGCGGATCTTGGCCAGGCGGGTTTCAACTTCCTTGCGAATGGCGGGAGTAACTTCGAAGTGTCTGCCGGTGAATTCCACGTTCACGATTGCTCTCCTTGAATTAGTTTCGTGTAACGGGCGCTGCGTTGGATGCTGGTGTTCTCTCTGGGGAAGCGTGCCTGACCGGCACGATTGAGGCCTGCCCTTCCCGTTTGCGATTACCTCCTTTTCATTTCTTCACCCGGCGCTGATGGGTGCTGGGGATGCGCATGTCTTCGCGGTATTTTGCCACTGTCCGGCGAGTCACCTGAATGCCCTGCGATTGCAGGATGCGAGTAATCTGCTCGTCGGTTAGCGGCCGGGAGGTGTCTTCTTCTTCGATCAGCTTCTTGACCCGACGCTTGAGGATAAGCAACGAAGTGTTGCCGCCCTCGGGACCGTTGACGCTCTCGCTGAAGAAGTACCGCAACTCGAATACGCCCTGCTGAGTGTGCGCGTACTTGCTGGCCACGGCACGCGAAACCGTGGAAGGATGCACGCCGATTTCTTCGGCCACCTCCTTGATCATCATGGGCTTCAGTTCGTCGATGCCTTTTTCCAGAAAGTCCTGCTGCCGGGCCACAATCGAGTAGCAAACCTTCATGATGGTCTGCTTCCGCTGCTCGATGTTCTTGATGAGCTGGATGGCGCTCTTGTAGCGCTCTTTGACATAGTTGCGGGTGTCTTTGTCGTTGCCGTCCTTGACCAGCAGCCGTTTGTAAGCGGGATTAAGGCGAAGCTGCGGCACGTCTTCATCATTCATGATGACCAGCCACTCGTCGCCATGCTTCACGAAGGCAACATCGGGTTCGATGAGCCGGGGCTGGACTTTGTTGTAGCGCTGCCCGGGGCGGGGATCGAGGGTGCGGATGTAGCTTAACGCCTGGTCAACGGCTTCCGGAGGACGGCCTAGAGCACGCGCGATTTCCTTGTGCTGTTTGTTCTGCACCGCGCGCAGATGCTGGTCGACAATGGCAAGCGCATCAGCGATTGCTTGGGCTGTGGCTTCACGTTCACCGTTCCCATTTTTCTGCGATTCAAGCTGCTGCTGATGAAAACGTAATTGACAAAGCAGACATTCCCGCAGATCGCGGCATCCAACGCCGGGCGGGTCCAGTTGGCGAACCAGTTCGATGGCTTCGTGCAACTCGGTCAGGTTGAAGTTGGGAACAAAGATTGGCGGCGGCGTGGAGACAGGTGCCACAGCAGGTTTCGGGATTTCGACCGGAGGCGCTGCCGAAACCAATGCTGCCGGAATCTCCTCATCCTCGAGTTCGGATCCACTTTCATCCCACTCCGGCAAGAAGCCGGGTTCGGGAGAAAGAGTCTCATCCGATAAGGGCATTTCCTCGGAGGACGGCCCTTTGGCGTTCAAGCCCAGAGCGGCGGCTTCCTGAACAACTTTCTCCACCACCGCGGAATCAAGCTCCGGCGCCGCAGGCGGAATGACGCCCATCATTTCGTCGTCACTCGCGATCAAATAACCGTCTTCGTTGAGGTTGCCAATCACCAACTCCGCCGCTTCCCGGACTTCAGGCGTAGTCGGAATCGAGCCCAGTTGCCAGATCAAGTGATCGCTGAGGTTGCTGGGTTTGGAGAGAAAATTCTCAAAGGAGGGACGTTCGATGTCCTCACTTTCGCCCTGGCTGCGGTAGCCGGGATCGAGGTAGTCCTTGAAGAATGAACCGAAGTCGATTTCTTCGAAGGGATCCTTAGCTTCAGCGGCCGCGGTCGGACTTTCTTCTACTGCCTTACGGTCGCGGTCTTCCTCCTTGCGATTGACGTCATCAAGCAGGGGAACCGCGTCTTCCAGTTCCTCAAGGACCGGGTTCTCGACCATCTCGGCGGTAATCATGTCCCGCAATTCAAGCTTGTTGAGCGCGAGCACACTGACCATCTGCACCAGACCCGGAGTCAGGATCTGCCGCTGCGAAACCTTGAGACTCAATCTGTGCTGCAACATCACCATAAGTTCAGTCGTTTCGTCCTTGGTCGTTCGCCCTAGTCTTCGGTCTCGCCAACGACGAACGACCAATGACAGGCAGTCTTGCTCAGACTAGCGAGAAGCTCTCTCCCAAGTACACTCGCCGGACCTCAGGATTGCCGCCCAACTGCTCCGGCGTGCCCTGAAAGAAGATTCTTCCTTCATTAATAATGTATGCCCGGTCGGTGACCGATAACGTTTCCCGCACGTTGTGATCGGTAATCAGAATCCCGATCCCGGCAGCCTTCATGTCACTGATAATCTTCTGCAAATCGAGCACGGCGATCGGATCAATCCCGGAAAACGGCTCGTCGAGCAAAATAAAGGCCGGGTTGATGCAGAGGGCGCGGGCAATTTCCACGCGTCGCCGCTCTCCTCCCGAAAGCGCATATCCACGGTTTTGGCGGATGTGCTCTAGTCCCAACTGGTCGATCAGCTTCTCCATCTTCTCCCTGCGTTCATGCCAGGAGACGGGCTGAGCTTCCAGCACGGCGAGGATATTTTCCTCGACCGTTAACTTGCGAAAAACAGATGCTTCCTGGGGGAGATAACTGATGCCATACTGGCGCGCCCGCAGATACATGGGCACGTCTGTAATGTCGTCCTGGTCGAGCAAAACCCGGCCCGTGTCAGGGGGAACCAAGCCGACGATCGCATAGAAAGTCGTGGTCTTGCCAGCGCCGTTAGGTCCAAGTAAACCAACGACTTCGCCCTGTTCGACGCGCAGGCTGACCCCATTCACAACCCGGCGACCACGGTAGGATTTTCCGATCTCGTCGGTGGCCAGAGTACGCATTTATCGTGCCACTCGCGTTTGCGTAACGGCGGGGGATGAAGTATTGCCTTCAACCAGCACCCTATCATCGTGTCTAAAGAAAGTCAACGAAACCCCGGTAATCTTGCCCTGTTCGGCATCAAAAATGCTAGGCGAACCGCCGGTCAACACGAATTTGTCATCCCCGGCTGTATAGATCAGACGCTCCCCTTCTGCTCGACGTTGCGGTTGGGTAGCCACTACATCTCCTGTCGCCACAATCTTGTCGAGTTTTCCCGCGGTTGGGGATCGGTTGGTAGCCGCTAGTCCGCGAGCCTGGAGAAACGCGTCCATTTGTCTGGCAGTGATGGAGATGTCGGCTTCCTTTGCCAAGACGTTTCTCTCGAAATGGACAATACGATCACTGTCCGCATAGGTCAGCCGGGAACAAGTGATAGCGATAGGATGGGATTTTCCGTCAGGGCCAGTTTGCACCAGAACCGTGGACACGGGCTGGGCGGGCGCACCTTGTGCGAACGTTCCTTGCGCAACCAAAGAGCGGTGGTCACGATCGAAATCGATCGCCGGCGCTTCGACGACATTTGCGTCCTGCCACAGGCGTACTGCTCCGCGATAGAGAGCTGTCGCCGCCGAGCTGCGTGCCGTCATTGAGTGAGCGGTAACGTGGATCGGGCTGGACGACGCTAACAGCGCGCCATTGGGCTGGGGCGTCAAGTCGCTGTAGGTGGTTTTGACATCGCCGTCGGCGAATGCGGTGCCGGTTGCACGATCCAGCCGCATCGTTTGGGCGGTTGTGGTCATGCCACCTTCGCTGACGCGAGGCGAGCCGGTGAGCACCAAAATCTGGTCCGCGGTAGTGTAACGACCCAAGTCGCTCCAAGCTTTGCGGTCGCCATCGTTGTAGACCACACTTCCCTGCTGAACCATGGACTCGATGCCGCGTCCGGGCCGGAAAGCAGCATCCAGTGTCCGGCTGGTGCTGACCCGGTCGTGCTGCCCGGGATTCTTGCTCACGATACGAGCGTCGGGAGCGCCGTGAACGGTGGAGAGCTGGCCAGAGTCGTCGAAACCAGCGTCAAACTTGCCCGCCGTCACTACAGTTTGCGGCCCATCACCCGATCCCGCAGGGTGAATTGCAATCTGAGCGGCACCGAGAGTTTCTGCACGATCAAGACGGCGGCCACCGGTCAGCATGAAATCCACGGCCGACGCGGTCAGATCCAGATCCTGCGAAGGATGCGACGCATCGGTTGCAGTCCGGTGCTGGATCAGCCTGACATTTTCCTCGGTGTGAACTTTGGTGACCTGATTCCTGGCGCCAAAATCGAGCACCACGCGCCCGGCGCCGGCCTGCGTCGGTTGCGGCCCCGACATTTCCGCTGTCACGTTTCCCGAAAGAATTGCAGTGCGCAAACCTTCCCGTTTTTCGCCAATGCGGAGTTCGAGTTGATCGCCTCGCGCTTTGGCGGCTGGGTCGGCGTCTGCCTGGATCAATACATTGCCAGTAGCCAGAACGCTGCCCACCCGGTTGTCGGGCCGCAGAAACATGGTGGCCTGGTCGGATTGGCATCGCCGTGCGGCGGTGGTTAGGAGCGGGTGATCGAGCCAAATCTGGTGCTTGGTCTTCACGATCATGGCCCGGGCCGCAGTAAGGGTCTCGCCCGTTTTTCCGGTAAGGATGTTGACCTGAGACTCCAGCGTGAGTTCGCCGGTTCCGGCCAGGTAGCGGACTCCAACGGCTGAGCCGCTGGCTTGCGGCAGGCTAAATTCAACGCGCTCTTTGGTGGAAGCATCTCCGGTCTTCTGATTGAAAACCAAGCCGCTGGTCTTGAGATGAATGGGATTCTTGAGACCACTTGGGGCAGCCTGATCGGGATCGGCAGTGCCTCCCGGGTTCGCCTCCAAGTCGATTTGAACCTCGCCTTTTGCGGTCACATCGCCGGCCTGCGGGTCATAGTCGAAATCGGCGCCGGAGATACGGTCATAGCGGCTGGAATCGCGTCCATAGATGGTGACCGTAACATCGTGCAGACGGGCTCGCCCACCCTGCTTGAACTGCACCGCCTTGTTGGCCTCGATTTTGAACCAGGTGCGGCCTTGCTCGGATTTCGAAATCGTGAAGCCAGTTGCGGTCTGCTGAATTTCGACGCCCATTTTCTCGGGAATTTGCTTCAGCGCATTCTGCACCCGCATCTTGGCATAGAAATAGACGCCCCCCACCACCAGCACAAGGACGATAGCGGCTGCGGCAAACCAACGCCGCAAGTGGGTGATGAAAACGGGCATCTGAAGACAAGTTTACAGAAACCGCGCGGGAAGCGCTTCGACGGAACGGGGCTTCAGTTCAGGTGTAAGATTGCGGGTTTCCGGGGACCCCGGTTGTCTGACAGCGCGCATCTGCAAGACTATCAAGGAGGATTCCGATGAGCCCACGCGCCCTCTACACCGCTAGAGAGCAAGATCTTCTTGATCCCGGTGTGCGTGAAGGGTTTTTTCCGCTTGGGGCGACGCAATCCGACACAATTCTGTGCGCGGGGATGGCCCGGCTTGTCTATTGCCGGAAGGATCCGGAGTTCAGTTTCGATCAGAATCGCATTCGAGAAAACTTGTTGAGCATTGGATGTGCTCCGTACAAATTTTTGGAAAGCCCCGGTTCTGCCCACGGAAGGGGATCCCACTGCCTGATTGCTCTCCGTGAAGATCCGCACCCCGCCCGCAGGTTGGCAGTCGTCGCCTTTCGGGGAACCGACATCAAAGATGGAAGCAACTTGCGATACGACGTTGATCTGGAACTCGATCCATGGACCGGTAAAGGCCGTGTGCATAGGGGATTCGCGACCGCTGGCTGGGCTGAAGAAACCGGATGCACTCTTCACCTTCGGATCGCCGCGCGTAGGTGATGCGGGGTTCGTCGCCTCATTACAAGGTGTTACCAACTTTCGTTTTCAGGATTGCTGCGATCTCGTGACCAGGGTTCCCCCAGAGGAACTCGGATACCAGCACTTTGGACAGCCTCACTACATCGACCGCGAGCGAAGCGTGATATTAAATCCCAAAGAACAATTCATCTCGAAGGACCACCGGCGAGCCCGCTTTAGTTTTCTATTTCGCTATGCGTGGCGCCCCGGCAACGTTAGAATGCGCGAACTTGCCGACCATGCTCCGATGAACTATGTTTGGCCGGTTGCGGAAATGCGGGGCTAGCGTGCACTCAACGTAGATTGGGCCGGCTCTGCTGCCGTTTCTGACGCAGCCTTGGTTTGAACAGCGAAGTCTCTCAGCGAGAGCTCCAGGCCGCCGAAGTCAGGATGGTCGTTGTGGTCGAGAGTGAAGGCAATATCAATGACATCACCTGGGATCAGTTGTGCTTGCTGAACCCGCTCCGCCATGCGCCAGCCTAGAGCCTTGTAGACGACGGATTTTCGCCAGTTCTCGGAGCGGCGGGGAATCGCGGCCGAGTCGGGATGGCAGCGGGGCGTCACCAATGTGGCTGCATCGGCCGGTTCGTTTCCGTTCCAAGCCAGCTTCAGTCGGACATGTTTCTCTTTCATTATTTGTGGCGGCGCCACTAGCCGCACATTGTGAGCACTGAAGATCGGCTCGGGGTTGCAGCTTCCGAAAGGTTGCAACAGACTGAGGGCCTGGAACAATTCCGGCGTCACGTTGCCGAGTTCGAGCTCGGCGTCAATATTCAGACTGGGTTCGAAGTCGGCGAGGGTCAGGCAAGAGCGAGCATAAAGATCAAGGTGAGCTCGCAACTCCCGTACCCGCGCAGCGGGCAAAGAGAATCCCACCGCGTGAGAGTGTCCGCCGAAGCGGGTGAAGAGGTGCGAGCAGGATTCCAGCGCGTTAAGCAGGTGAAAGCGGCGAATGGAGCGGCCTGAGCCGTGGGCCTCTTCGCCTTCGCATGAAATGACGATCGTGGGGCGACCATAGCGCTCCACAACCCGAGTGGCCGTGATGCCGATGACGCCACGGTGCCAGCCTTTCCCGTCCACCACAATGCAAAACGAGTTTGGGAGGGTTGGGTCCTCCTGAAAACGACCGGCGATGGCATCCAGAATGCGGCGTTCTTCCTCCTGGCGCTCGGAGTTCAGTTGATCGAGCTTAGCGGCGATGTCGCGGGCTCGGGCTGCATCCTTTGTGCTGAAGAGTTCGATGACGTCGGCGGCGATATCCATGCGTCCGGCAGCGTTGATTCGTGGTGCAACACGAAATCCGACTTCGGCGGAAGTAAGAGGACGACCGCTTACCTGCGCGGTTTCGAGCAGGGCCTTGAGTCCGGGATTGACCGCTGAGCGTAGAGCTTCCAGGCCCAGCTTGGCAAAAACACGATTTTCGCCCGTCAGCGGCACACAATCGGCGATAGTGGCTATTGCCACAATCTTGGCGAAAGACTTGAGCAGAGCTGACTGATCGCGATGCGTGAGCCTCCGCTCCATCAAGGCCTGCGCCAGTTTGAAAGCCACACCCGCGCCGCAAAGGGCTTTGCACGGGTACTCACAACCCAGCTGATTCGGATTCAGCACGGCAAGTGCGTGGGGAGTGCCGTCGGGGCCGGGTAAGTGATGGTCGGTAACGATCAGGTCCACGCCGAGGCGTCGCGCGGTGTCTGCGGCGGCAAAGGCGCGAATGCCGGCATCGACGCTGATGATCAGCTGTATTCCTGCCGCTGCAGCACGTTCAATCACATCGCCGCGCAAGTCGTAGCCTTCTTTGATCCGGTGCGGGACGTGGAAGTCGGGAGTGCCGCCGCACAACTCGATTGCAGTCTTGAGGATGACGACGGCAGTGGTGCCGTCCACGTCATAATCACCGTAGATGAGGATGCCTTCTTTGCGGTCGATGGCGGCGTCGATGCGGTCGACAGCAGCCTTCATGCCCGACATCAAGTAGGGCGAGTGAAGGTGGCTGAGCGAGGGGGCCAGGAAACGTCCGGCGGTTTCAGGATCGGTAATTCCGCGGATGACGAAAAGCTGGGCGAGAGTACCGGCCGCTTCATTGCCCAGCAGCAAGC
>Ga0210405_10005498_pt1 | contig 11537 bp, 11 predicted proteins | sample IncBWH11MmetaG_FD_155492 | JGI IMG/M metagenome (GOLD analysis project Ga0210405, IMG submission 155492) | Forest soil microbial communities from Barre Woods Harvard Forest LTER site, Petersham, Massachusetts, United States - Inc-BW-H-11-M | ecosystem: Environmental > Terrestrial > Soil >... | reverse complement strand
ACAACCGCATAAAGAATGAGCTTATGAGGCAGAGGCAAGACCATTAAGACCGCGGAAAGCCCCAGGAAGCTCACAATGGCAGCGCTGACGACGAAGAACGCACGGTCAATCGTCACGGAAGCAATACCGTGTGAGAGCTGAATTCCCGGGCCCAGTAGCGACACGCGAAGACCATCGCCGAACAACTGTGCGAGGCCGCCAAACTGCCCGACCGCCTCAGAACTGAGCCGCAAGCCAAGCATGCGCGCAAACGATACCTGATACTTCCCATCGAGCAGGGTAAGCCGCCAAGCCCAAGTCTTAAGAAGGTGGGCGACTCCACCCCAGGCGATTACCAACGCCAGTCCCCAACCCAAAGCGACCAGACTTGCGAGGAGTTTGGCGGGCCCGGCCCGGTCGATCAGATGGATGAAGAGCAGAATGCCAAGGATGGCTCCGAGCACGCGGAGAGGAAGTCGCGCTCTTGCCAACCTGGTCCTAGACAAGGGCCACGCTCTCGTGACTCAGTTCGTTGCGGAGATACGGATCGAACACGGCTTCGGCATGTGCTAACGCCTGCGGTGTGTCCAGGTCCTGCCATCGTCTATCGCCGATCTCAAGGGCGCGCAGGCGCCCTTCCGCGATCAGTTGCCGCATGCCGTCGGAAAGAGAGCAGTTGCGGTCTTTGGTTGCAAGTTCGAGGCGGTCAAACACTGCGGGACTACAAAGGAACATTCCAGTATCTAGGGCGTCGTAGAGAGCGATCTCCTTGCCAATGTCCACAATCCGGTCGCCATTCCTGAGGACTTTCGTGGCATCGTCCAGGTCAAAGATGCGGTCGATATTGGGGTCTACGGCAAGAATCACTTCGTCGGGCGCGAGTGGTTGCTGAATGAGTGTCTCGGCCGTTTCCGATTCAAAGAGATGATCCGCCATGAGCAGCAAGAAATTTTCGCGGATTTCGTTCCTGGCTTTTAGAGCGGAGACACCGTTAGCTTTGTGGTAGTCCGGATTCTCGACAAAGGTTACAGACACATCAAGCGAGCGGCCTTCAAACCAGTCGCGGATCAAGTCCGAGCGATAGCCCACGACAATCACGAACCTCTCGATGCCGGCCCGGTGCGCGCGTTGAACGATGTGCTCGATGATCGGTTTGCCGCGAAAGTCAACTAAAGGTTTTGGAAGACCGCCGGAGATCGTCCTGATTCGTGTGCCGTTACCGGCAGCGAGAATGAGACATTGTTTTACTTTTTTCATAGAACACCTTCACATCGAGCCGGGAAAGACCTGTGCGGTCCGGCTCTAAAATCCGAAAACTAACTTCCCTCTGAAAGTGCGAACTGCACTGTTCAGAAATTGCCCAAAGCGGTAGCTGTCCAAATCGTTCTGCACATCGCGATAGTTGGCGTGATTGAACACGTTGAACGCTCCAAACCCCACCTTCACGGTGTGTTCCTTGCCGTGAAAGCGCATCCCAAACTCCTTAAGCACCTGAAGATCGAAGGAGTCAAACGTTGGGAATCGCTCATCATTTCGCGGACCGACGAAATCACGCTTTTCGTTCACCACCGAATACGGAAATCCTGTGTGAATATCCAGGACTGGCATGAGCATCAGCTTCCAAGGCCCGTTGAGCTCTCCCCACGCCAGGAAGCGGTTCGGCGCATCGAAGGCCAGCGGACCGCGAGAGTTTGGCTGGATCACAGCCTGCGGGTCATTCCCGAAGAACTGATTGAAGTCGTTGAGATCGCCAGTGGCCTTCGACCGCACATAAGAGGCATTCACAGTTTGCCGGTGTATCTTGTATTGGCCAGTGAGCTGAAACTCGCGATAGAAATCCCTTCCACGACTGGCCAACGACAGCAAGCTGTTCCCAGCAGTTGTTTCGGGATTTATCACCAAGTCATCGACGGTGTTTCGCTGTTGATAGGCCACTCGGACGAGAAGGTTGTCTAGTACCTGGCGGTCCAATTCGACATTCCAAGTTTCGCTGCGAGGGTTCTTCAATCCGCCAGTGATCGCGTTGGAGTATGGGACCGAGGAAGTCAGATTACCCGCCGGATCAAAGCTGACAATTGTGCGATCCGGAAAGTTGGGGAAGACTGGGGCATTCAACGGCACCCGATCGTAAAAAAGTCCGGCCCCAGCCTTTAGCAGAGTCCTGCGATCTCGAGTCAAAGCAAGCGTCAAGCTGGCGCGCGGGGCGGCATTCGTCGAACTGGTAATGGAGTCGTAGTCGAAGCGCAGGCCGAAATCCAGGGTGAGTCGCGGCCCGAGCGTCCATTGATCTCCACCAAACCATGCGACCTCGTTTTGTTGGATAGAAAAGGTAGTCGGCGAGCCAAAGTTGATTTGTTCGAGTGTCGAGCCAGCCGTACCGACGATCGACACGGGGAGGAACTGCTGACGCCCACCGTATGAGCTGTGAGAGAAATCAAAACCAACCTTCAGGTCGTGGTTGCCCAGAAAATGTTTTGGGCTGAAATGGTAGATCTCCTGCCATTCGACTCGACGCGTATCCCGATTCTGCCGATTAAAGAAACCACCTTCTGTGGTGTCGACCAGTAGCTGATACGGAGCTTGGCTGTTAGGAAATGTGTCAGCGTCAAACTCTTCATAAGCGAACCGCGAGGAAAGCAGGGCACCCGATTCCCCAACGTAGCTATGTTGTGCAGAAATCTGGTCTCCACGCTGGTGCAAGTTTGTCGTCGAAGGTTGTGGGTTGAACGAATTCAGCCCAAGGTAGTCAAACTTTTGTGGGAAGACGGCAACCGACAGTGTTGCGGTCTGTCGGTCGTTGATCTTCAAATCAAATTGGCTGAAGGAGTCAAAGCTCTCGAGTGTGGTGTCACGTTGCAGCGGCGGCAAACTCTCGACCGGCGTGCGAACGAAGCGGTATTCCAGAGACTGGGTGAACGCGAGCCTGTCTTTTATCAACGGCCCAGTGATAGTAGTGCGTGGCGTGAAAGCCCCAATGCCAACGATGCTCCCATCTCGGTCTCTGGCTCGCGGAACAAGATTTTGTATCGAGAAGTGGAACTTGTTGAAGTTGCTCGTACGAGTCTCGACGCTTGAAACTGCTCCAGTGAATCTTCCATATTCAGGGTCGTAAGGATTGGAAATAACCTGAACGGATGAGACCACATCAATCGGTAAGCTGATGGCTTGGCCACCGGTTGCCGGGTCGGTGACGTTCGCCGAATTCACCAGCCACCCTGCCTGCGTGGCCTGGGCGCCTTTCATATTGATTCGTCCGTCAGGCCCCCGAACCACTCCGGGGACGAGCGGAAGCAGACTGTCGACCTTCTCCTCTTGATTCGGAGCTCTTTCCACGACGGACTGATTGATCGTGTTGTGCTGAGCAGACTGGTCGGCGACAAAATCCTCGGTTGCGGTTACGTTTACGCTGTTGCTGACCGTTGCCAGATTCATTTCGAGAGGAACTGTCGAAGACGTGCCCGCAGTCACCTGTACTGCGAGCCCGCCACTCAATCCGAGAGCATTCGCTTCGATCTGGTATGTTCCCGGAGGAAGGCCATCGATAGCGAATGCTCCTTGTGCGTCCGACTCGGCCTCCTTGGTTATGGGGCCGTGAAGGACGATGCGAACGTTGGGCAAAACAGCAGGTTCTCCATTCGTGCCCTTCGTGATTACATCCCCTTTTATTGATCCAACTGCTGGGGAGCTGCCTTGAGCGAAACCAACGCCCAGGAACAGCAGGATCGATAACGCGGTACCAGACAACCTTCGCAAGCCTGTTCCTCCTGATCACTTGAATTGCAATGTGCTGCCCAAACTAAGGGCATGCGATACGATTTATTTCAAGACGTTGAGACAATGAGAGATGCAACCAGTTCGAATACACGCGCGGCGGAATATGAGATGTCACTCATGTTCGCTCGACCGTGACACGTCAAAACCTTGTGACAGTCATGCAAGCGTTATGAGAAAGGAACCGCGCGAGGCCGCGCTGCGGGAAGGGATGTGCCGTGCTCTGGATAGGAAGAGAAGCTCGGGCGAGTGCGCTGTTACCGGACGCCGCGGGTTGTTTCGCGTTAATGAGTCGAAGCAATGGCGGCTTCTGGAACGATTGTCCGCGCTTCTTTGCTCGGACCTGCATTCACAATGTAGTCCCTGTGATCGATGGTGAGAACCTTCTTCCCATACAGCCGTACCTCAACGAGGGTCTGGTCCTTCTGCGGAAGCCAGAACCCATTGATTTTCTGGTACTGCCGCACGAAGTCGGCGCGTTGAATCCAGAAAGACAGTTTCTTCGCGGGATGGCCGTCGATCCGCACCACTGAGTAATCCTCTACATCGATCCAAAGCTTTCCCTCAAACAAATATTTGTCTTTCCGCTTTGGCCGCACTTCCGCAACGAAGCAACGATACGGACCCACCTGCTGTTCGCCCAACAGGTTTAAGGAATAGTTGTCAGCGGAGATGGCGCTATCATGATGTTCTTTTCCGGCTGCCGTTTCGATCTCGCTCCTGATGAGCGGATTCAGCGCCATGGTTCGGACCAGGCTCGAGCCAGACTCGGAGGCGACTGTGAATGTCTTTTTGTCAGGCGACAAAAACTCCATGCGTCCGATTTCTTCAGCGTGTACTTTCCCCTTGAGATCAACGACCTGATAGGTTCTCAGGACGGTATAGTCGCGCAGGGCGGCCTTGCGCTCCTCGTTATGGGCGGCGAGTTCGGCAAGCACCTGTTTTTCCGTGACTCCCGGCATCAAAGGCTCGATGGCCGACTCCAGCTGGGGTAAGGCCTCACGACCAGTCTGAGCCTTCGCTTCTACGGCGAACATGGCCATCCCCAACACCGCCGCCACTCCCAATGAAAGTACGAGTTTGATGTGAAATGTTGCTCTATCTCTTCGCCCCATGCCTGCTCTCCATTTCTCCCCCAACCGGTGTCACTCAAGTTGACAGAAGCGTCATGGCTGATGACATCAGCACCGCTATCTTTCTGCAACCCTGACTGCAGTGACGATTTCCACGTGCTTTGCAAAGCACTTCTGTTGCCAACAGCGAGAACGACCCAGCTGGGCTTGGCACCTGCCTTCTTCCGAGGTTCACTCGGGTGTTTTCAGACGTTCAATTCCTAGATGGCAGAAGGAGATAGATGCTGCCCTTCATTGAGCGTCGTTGTGGAAGGCTGCATGCAAGCATGCATGGCTTAACGGCTCAGCACGACTCAGGATTGGCCGGTCAAGCGGGAAACGGGTTCAACGAATGACAGTCACTTCAGGCAGCAACCTCCAGATCTCAGTCGATCAAGTGGGAGACCACGCCATCGTTCGCCCGAGCGGCCGAATCAATATCGATTCCTCGCCAGACCTTCGCGACTGTTTACTAGCCATCCTGTCCGCGGAACCATTGCCTCGTACGATCACTGTCGATTTAGCAGGTGTTCCCTACATTGAGACATCGGGAATCGCCACATTGATCGAAGCTCTCAGAATAGCTCGCCACCACCCGACAACATTTTGCGTGCAGGGACTCAGCGGCCCTGTGCTCCGGTTGTTCGAAGTTACCGGAACGCTCACCCTGTTCGAAGCCAGCAATTGCGGACAGAAAGCATCCTCATGACCAATGTTCTCGAAAGCGTGGGCGAAAGGACGATCGAGCATCTCGACTACGTCGGAAGTCTGAATATTCAGCTTTGGGCTACCTTGCGGGCCATGGGGCAAGCGCTGCCCTTTGTAGGAAATCGATACCGTTGGCGGGCTACCGTGAGGCAAATGCTGGAAATCGGCGTTGACGCACTGCCCATGGTTTCTGTGATAGCCATCTGTACCGGGTTCATCCTCGCGATGCAGGGAGCGTCTGAACTGCGCCGCTTTGGAGCGATGCAATATGTCGTTGACCTGGTCGCCGTCGGCTTTACGCGCGAACTAGGACCGCTGCTCACCGCGATTGCGGTTAGCGGACGATCCGGTTCGGCGTTCGCGGCTGAAATCGGGACCATGAAGGTCACCGAGGAACTCGATTCCCTCCGCGTCATGGCGTTGGAACCGGTGGAGTTTGTGCTCGCACCCAAGTATCTGGCAGCTTTGATTTCGGTTCCGTGCCTTAGCATCATCTCGAATTTCTTCGGCATTGTGGCCGGTGGTTTGTTCATGCTCTTCAGCACTCGCCTGGCCCCACTGTTGTATGTCCACTATGTGTTCAATTCGATTACCTTGCGTGACGTGATCACCGGATTGATCAAGAGCGTGGTGTTCGCAACCATCATTGCTCACGTTGGATGCCTGGAAGGGTTTCGTGTCCGCGGAGGTCCCGATGCGGTAGGGCGTTCCACTACAAGTGCTGTGGTGAAGTCAACATTCCTCGTCATTATTGCGGATGCGGTGTTCACCACTATCTTTTATTTCACGGTGAAGCTCTGATGCCCATCATCTCGGTTCGTGATCTCGTGGTGGAATACGACGGCCGCCGAGTGCTGAATGGCGTGAATCTCGACATCGAGCATGGGGAAACGATGGTGTTGTTGGGCGGCAGCGGTTCCGGGAAAAGCACACTGTTGCGCCAGATCATCGGACTGGAACGGCCTAAGTCAGGTAGCGTCCACATCAAGGGCGTGGATATTACGCGTTGCTCACAGTCTGACCTGAAGAAGGTTCACCTGTCGATCGGCGTGGCCTTTCAAAGCGCGGCTTTGTTTAACTCGCTGACAGTCGAAGATAACGTGGCTTTGCCACTACGTGAACACACACGGCTTGCACCCTCGATCATCGACCTCGTGGTGTGGATGAAGCTGGCCGCAGTCGGTCTCGCGGAGTTTGGCAAGTTACTTCCCACGGAACTCTCGGGTGGAATGAAGAAGCGCGCGGCCGTGGCGCGCGCACTCGCGCTCGGCCCTGAAATCCTGGTGCTCGATGAACCATCGGCTGGACTCGATCCAGTCGTCGCTGCGGAACTCGATGAATTGATTTTGCTTCTCAAGGAAGTCTTACAAATGACGGTCATCGTCGTTACCCACGAACTCCCAAGCGCCTTTCGGATTGCCGACCGTATTGCCATGCTGTATCAGGGCTCGTTCAGCTCGGTCGGTACGAAAGACGAAATCAAGGCAAGCCAGAATCCGCAGGTGCGGCAGTTTCTTGATCGAATTCCCGAAAACATAGCGAAGACGCCCGCCGTAGCGGCGTACTTCGAAAAATATATGCGGTCCGAGGAGACATACCGGTGAGCACAGAATCGAAAGTCGGAGCCTTCGTCCTTGGATGCTTCTCGATCCTGGCATTCGCAGTCATCTACCTTATTAACGCGCAGTTCGGTGCGCACACGGTTCCATACCGGACATATCTTCGTTACGCCGGCGGGCTGCAGCCAGGCGCCCAGGTGTTATTTGGCGGAATCGATGTGGGACAAATAAAAGCGGTGCGTCCCTGGGCATCAGATCCAACCAAGATCGAAATTCTGGTGGGCGTGAAGGAAAACACTCCGTTAAACGAAAAGTCGGTGGCCAAACTGGGGCTCGTGACTGTCATGAGTGGCGCGGCCCTCTCCATCACGACCGGCAGTAACGATGCAAAGCGTCTGCCCCCAGGGGCCGTGATTCCATCACAGGAAGCTGCCAGCCTGGACGAGATAGCCGGCAAGATGGCCGTTGTGGCGGACAACGCCAACGGTTTGATCACGCAGGCGCGGGGAGAACTCGATGGGATCAGCGGAGATGCGCGCAGCCTGCTTGCCAACCTGAATGCCGTGACGGGAAAACCCAATCAGCGCAAGATCCAAGACGTGCTGGATAACGTCAATGGAATGCTCGCGACCGAGCGGCCAAAGATCGACCGTCTTACCGATCAGCTGAATGCACTGAGCCAGCACGCCGATGAAACCATTCAAAACGTGAATGGCACTGTCAGCGATGTCCGCGAGCCCGTCCGCACAGATCTAGCCGAACTGCAGAACACTTTGCTCCAAGCCAAGCAACTGTTGTCTGACATGCAGGTACTGGTGAGGGCCAACAATTACAAGATTGATGACACGATCGACAATCTGCGGACGGCAACCGAGAACCTCGACCAATTGACCGAATCGGTGAAACAGCGGCCGTGGAGTCTGATTCGGATCAAACAGCCCGAAGATAGGAAGGTGCCGAAATGATGCGATCAAGTGAAGGAAGAGATGTCCTCGCCGGTTTCGCCACGCCGCGCCGTCGGATGAGTATGAGAAGAACTGTGACGACGATTGTATTGTGTCTCGCGGCGCTGGTAATCCTGGTCGGTTGTAGCAGAGTGCGGTATCCCCAGTACTACACCCTGAATCTGCCTGCGCCGCCGGATCCGCCTGCTTCAGAAAGCACTCATGCCACCTTGGCAATTCGCGAATTCAGCGCCCCTGCGTATCTTCGACAGGGGGCCATCGCATACAAGACGTCGCCGGAACAAATCGCATTTTATTCTTACCATCGCTGGGCGACTGACCCACGCGAAGTCGTGACCAACGCGGTAATTGATCGTCTTCGTGCTAGCGCAGCGTTTGCGCAAGTGAAACCCTACGACGGACGCTCCGATGCCACCTATGTACTTAGCGGACGATTGGAAAAGCTCGACGAGGTTGACTACGAGGGTGGTGTCAAAGTCGAGGTTGCGCTGTCCGCGCAGATGACAAGCATCGCCACTGGTGCGACCGTGTGGACCAACGCCGTTTCTGAGGTAGGAGAAGTCAATAAGCGCGATGTCCCAGCGGTAGTTTCTGAAATGAACGGCACGATGGAAAAAGCTGTCGAAAAGCTGCTGACTCCAATGCCTGCAGATGTGGTAACTGGGTCGACGCCAGCCAAGCGAAACTGAATAACGTGTCCGGCGAATCGACCGTGGAGGCACTGTGCTTCAAGTTCCTTCATTAGAGTCCGGAAGTCTCATCTCTGCTTGTTCCTCGGTGTCGCTATCGATTGAAGGGGTTTGTAGTGAACTGGTTCATACGCCATGTTTTCGGTTCTCAGGTGAGTAAGTGGCCCGGGCTAGCAATAGTCATTTTGCTCTCATTCGCATTGGGCGTTGCGCTTTCAAAGCTTGTCTTCTGGCTCCTTACACGTGAACGCAACGTAGACGAAAGCGAGAAGGAGTATTGGCGCATACATGGAGGATAAAGCGGACCTATCGTGCGGAAATGCAAGAGCAGCGCACAAAAGGGCCTCCCGCAGGTAGAGCCATTCCATGCGAGAGGCCTCATCACTGGGAATGAGATTGACTACGGGTTGATTAGCGGCACTTGCGCCAGTTCTACGTCGATCGCCAGACCCAGGCGCCAGTCGAGTTGATAAAACAATGCGGTTTCTCTGCCGGAGAGTACTTTGCGGAACGCAGGTACATATTTCAATCTCAGCTGCATAATTGACTGTTCAACCTCACCGCGCTTGCGGATGTAATTCTCGGCTTGCTCACCCGTCATGCTGCTGTAGTTTTCGGCATAATCGTTCAGCAGCGCGATTTTGGTGTCGTAGATTCTGGAGAGCTCCGCGGCGTATTGATCGTAGACCGGCCAAAACTTCTCTGCCTCAACATCGGTTAACCCCATATTTTCTGCGATGATTTGCTTCTTCTGGGATCTCACGTCCTTCCGCAGAAGATCAATGAAGTCAGCAGAGCTTGGTTGGGAGGCGTCGCTTGCGTCCGGGCTTTTGACCAAATCCTTCTTGGCCGACGACGAATTCTGCGCCAATGCCGAATTTGTCGTTGCAAATGCGATTAACATGAGAGTGGTCACGAGAAACTTCTTTTGGTTCACGGGTTCCTTCCTTACAGCGAAACTAGAGTTTGGGCGCGCGAGTGCTGCCCGCAATTGTCAACAGCGTGAACTCTCCAGCATGCAAGGTTCCAAGCGAGCGATATCGTCTATCTCTCAACCGAAGCAGTCTCGAATGCCCGCTGCGGACGTTCAACCGTTGCCGGGCCGGAATTCCGACAAATCCAACTCGCGAGGCAGAGCCCAGTGGCACACGGTGTCAAGTGTCAGTGACATGGCGCGTTATGGAACCGCGGTGGCCATCGGCTTTTTCAACAAGAAAGACCATTTTGTCCGGATTGCGAGCGAAGCCTGCGATTCGCGTTGCAATTGCTCGTTATCGTGAGTGGAACTGCAGTTGCTCCAATTGAGCCGTGAGTACTCGAACGCTTCGAGATCTCTTAATGCTCAAGGAGCAAGGTTAATGTCCACCTCACCAGTGTCCACTGGATCCGCGACACCAGTAGCGAAACCGGTGCCTCCCAAGACCGATACAGATCAGGCAGTTCCTCGCCAAGGTTCCAGGTGGCAGAGCTACACAACGCCCGTTCTCGTGGTGCTTCTCGCTGTGGCGGTTCTAGTCACCATCACACGTAACTGGAATGCGTGGGAAGGTGGCAAGGTCGAACAGGTCACGGATGATGCTTGCGTTCGCGGCGACCTTACTCCGCTCAGCACCAAGGTGTCAGGCATCGTGCGCTCTGTGGATGTGGCTGACTACCAGCAGGTGCACAAGGGCGATCTCCTCATCGAATTGCAGGACGATGACTATCAGGCCCAGGTTGATCAAGCCAAAGCGGCAGTTGAGGCTGCGCGTGACGGCATTGGGGAAAATCTTCGCCAACGCCAGTTGCAGGATGTGCGCATAGATAAAGCTCTGGCTGGTATCGATCAGGCAAAAGCGCAGATTGCAGCTGCCGAAGCTGGCAAGGAAGCTGTCCAGGCTGAGTTGACTCGTGCTCGCTCTGAGCGCAAACGCCAGGAAGGTCTCTATGGGACTCACTCGACGACTGAGCAGAACCTCGAGGCCGCCGTCGCCGCGGAAGGAAACCTGTCAGCTCAGTTCACCAGTCGTGATGCCGACCTCAATCAGGCTCGAACGATGTTGCGCAGTAGTGAACTCGCGGCCGAAGGCGAGCGTCGCAGCAAATCCGTTCTCGAATCCGAGGAGACGCAACTTCAGGCCGATCTGCGCGCGAAACAGGCGAGCCTGACTTCAGTTCAAGTGAATCTCGGCTACACCAAAATTTATGCCCCAGGCGACGGCACTGTGGGCGAACGGCAAGTTCGCCCCGGACAACTCGTCTCTCCCGGCACGCAGGTGATCTCGTTCGTTGCTCTCACAAAATGGGTGCAGGCGAACTTCCGCGAAACTCAGTTGACCAACGTGAAGGTCGGTGACCCTGCTGAACTTCGCATTGACGAATATCCCGGGCAACTCATTCGCGGCAAAGTGGTCGAGATCGCACCAGCTAGCGGATCACAATTCGCTCTGCTGCCTCCTGACAACGCCACCGGCAACTTCACAAAAGTCGTACAGCGGGTTCCGGTCAAGATCGCACTAGACGATTCGACCTTCGCGACGAAACTGCGTCCCGGAATCTCGGTGATTGCAACTGTCCGCACGAGACGGTGAGCGAGGGCATATGGCAGCTTCGAGCATCACAATTCGCCCGTCTCCGATAGATATCGCACGCGCTGCCGCCGCCGCGATGCCAGCAGAGGTTTCAACCAAACCACTGTTGGGAATTCTGGGCGTAGTTACGGGCGCAGGAGTTGTCACGCTCACCAGTCGCATGATCTCGCTCGGCTTGCCTGAT
>Ga0210405_10005497_pt1 | contig 11539 bp, 7 predicted proteins | sample IncBWH11MmetaG_FD_155492 | JGI IMG/M metagenome (GOLD analysis project Ga0210405, IMG submission 155492) | Forest soil microbial communities from Barre Woods Harvard Forest LTER site, Petersham, Massachusetts, United States - Inc-BW-H-11-M | ecosystem: Environmental > Terrestrial > Soil >... | reverse complement strand
GCTGATTGCTGATCTTGGCTTGCCGTGGCACTTCTATCAGCTTGGTATGCAGTCTCCCGAGCAATCGGCGATGTTCGAAGTGTCTTGGTGTGTCGGCCTCTATGTCACGATCTTGCTTCTGGAGTTCCTCCCAGTCCCCTTCGAACGATGGGGGCTGCAGAGGGCGAAGGAGATCTGGCAGCGATGGTCCGGCTATTACGTAGCCTGTGCGGTGACATTGTTTGTCTACCTGCTTTCGCGGCAGCTGACGTATGCGTTGCTCACCGCGGTCTTGTTCACTTTTCTTGCCTGGGCGTTTCGAGCTCGGGACAAGAAATTCGAGCCGATCATCCTGGCAATTGCGGCAGTGACACTGTCCACAATGCACCAGAGTTCGCTAGGATCTTTGTTCCTGCTGATGCCGGACCAGCTTGCTCCGCAATGGTGGTCTCCGGTGATGTCCATCTCATTCTTCTTGTCCTCTATCGCAGCCGGTACGTCCGTCGTCGTTTTGGTCGAGATGTGGATCGCCAAGGCGTGGGGAAGACGGCTACAAGTCACGCAACTGGCGGCAATGGGCCAAATCTCATTTTGGTCGCTCTTGTGCTATTGGGCCTTTCGGCTCGTCGACATGGCCGCTCGAAGCCAGTTGTCTAACGCGTTTTCGGGAAGACTGGGCACCTTCTTTGCGGTCGAGCTTTTCATTGGGGGCGTCCTCCCTCTGGTCCTGCTCGCTCGCGCTTCGCTTCGGAACCGCCCTGCCGTGCTCTTTCTCGGGACTCTTCTCGCCGCAGCTGGAGTGGTTTTCAACCGCGTGAATGTGGTTCTTCTGGCCATGGACTTGAAAGGGCCGATGCCTGGGGTCGCACCATCGTCATACACCCCATCCCTTTTCGAGTGGGGCGTCTCTGTTGGCCTCATCGCGGCGAGCATCTTTCTTTTCGGGCTCGGAGTACGATTCCTGCCCATTCTCCCGAAGGAAGAGACGGCACATTGATAGGAATATTGGTTCAATGACTCAAGATGTTTGGCTAGCGAGACATCCATATTTACGTTCGGTAGCGGACTTCCATGCAGAAGTGGCGACGGCCGCAGCCAGCGTCCCGAGCGGCAGCGCGAAAATTCCAAACTGGGATGACTACATCGGTGATTATCGGGCGGGCGTCCCTTTACTGCGGAGTTCCCATATTGCAATCGACTTCGAGCCTGCAGAGACGATCCTTGTATGGCTCGTCGAGCATTTGACTTCGAGGCCTTTACCAGAAAAGTTGGCGGAGGAGTGTCGGGATTCGAAGTCTCAATTGCGCGGTGAAATGAATGCACCGCATCGAGCGGTTGCTTGGTTATTCGACAACGAGGATTTTAAGCCAGCGCACCCAGGTCTAATTCGCTACCTTGGCTGGACTGCGCTGGCCGTATACCTCCGCCAACTTGTGGATGCGTTCAGTAACTGGCGTGAAGAGGAGCACTGGCTGTGCGAGTACTGTCCTACTTGCGGATCGGCTCCCGCCATGGGTCAGCTAAGTGGCTCTGATCCTGGGCGCATGCGGCTACTTTCTTGCGGCTGTTGCGGCACGCGCTGGCGATACCGGCGAATTGGATGCCCGTTCTGCGAACACGGGGACGATCATCGGCTCGCCGCCCTATCGATCGAGGGAGAGTCACACCTTCGCATCGACTACTGTGATTCCTGCCACGCTTATCTGAAGACCTATGTTGGAGAGGGGAGCGAGCGCCTATTACTGGCAGATTGGAGTTCACTTCACCTCGATATTATCGCCCGCGATTATGGGCTGAGACGGCTGGCCAATTCGCTCTACGAACTGTGAACAATCCGTCTCGTCTTGGCACGACCGGGATGACGGCTCGACCAAAGAGCATGCCTGATCTGTATGGGAGCACCCGTCGTGACTTTTGACCAACCAGCGCCCGACAAGGCGTACCTGAACCGGGCGCTCGAGGTCTCCATTCACATCTGCCTTTTCGTCTTGCTTGCTGCGGCTTGCCTCCTGATCCTGAGGCCCTTCATTGCGGTGGCCGTTTGGGGACTGATCATCTCGATCGCCGGTTATCCAGGATTCTGCAAACTTGAGAAGCTACTCCGTGGGAAGCGTGGCCTTGCCTCCATACTCTTTACCGTCCTTCTCCTTACCGTCTTGATCGTGCCAATTGCACTTCTCGCCCAGACGCTGGTCGATGGCTTCCAATCTCTCGCGGCACGCCTTCACAATGAAACCCTGACGATTCCCCCGCCACCGCCGAACATCGCAACGTGGCCATTGCTCGGCAAACCGTTGAGCGATCTCTGGAACTTGGCTTCCAACAATCTATCTGCCGCACTTCAGCGTCTTGGGCCGCAGCTCAAAGCGGCTGCGAGCGGACTACTCTTGGCAGCTGCCGGAGTTGGCATGGGCGTGCTGCAGTTTTTCGTTTCGATTGTGGTTGCGGGATTCCTTCTCGCCAACTCGAGCCGGTGCGCCAGAGTTTCAAGAGGTCTTTCAATTCATCTGTTCGGCAACAAGGGCCCAGAGTTTGAAGCACTAGCAGGGGCGACTATACGCAGCGTCACTACCGGTATCCTTGGCGTCGCGTTGATCCAATCTTTGCTCGCCGGTCTCGGTTTTCTGATGGTTCGGCTCCCGGGAGCGGGCCTGTGGGCACTGGTGTTCCTAGTTGCCGCTGTGCTTCAGGTGGGAGCCTTGGTTTTGATCCCCGTCGTGGTCTATGTTTTTGCAACCGCTGGTACTGCCAAGGCGGTGGCCTTCTTGATTTGGTGTATTTTCGTCGCCCTCATCGACAATGTTCTGAAGCCGCTGCTGCTCGGCCGGGGCGTCCCGGTTCCCATCGTCGTGGTCTTCTTGGGCGCGATCGGCGGCTTCATGGCGATGGGAATCATCGGTCTTTTTGTCGGCCCAATTGTCCTGGCGGTTGGATACAAACTGTTCCTGGCTTGGCTGTCTCATGACAGTGAAGAGGCGCCGGCTATTTCCCAGATCCACAATTCCAAGTACAAGTCGGAATGACGCATATCAATTGGTGTGATTCCATCTCCAAGATTTCCCCATTCGATGATCACATGCCATATCTCAATGAGTCGGCAATATCAGATAGGAGAATCGCGTGATCGCGTACGTCATCGCGTCTCTGAGACGTAATCCCGAGCTTGCAATCTTCCTGACGCTCGCGCTCGGATTTGTACTTGGGCGTGTGCGAGTTGGGACGTTCAAGCTCGGAAATGTTGTGGGCACGCTGCTTGCGGGCGTGCTCATTGGCCAACTAGCCATCAAGGTTCATCCGCTCGTTGAAGTTGTGTTTTTCGACCTTTTCCTGTTCGCGACCGGCTACAAGGTGGGCCCGCAATTTTTCCGAGGGCTCAAGAGAAACGCGATGCCACAAGTGATGCTGACGCTAGTCTTGTGTGTGACGAGCCTCGCGGTGACAGTCGCGGCGGCGAAGATGCTCAGGTACGACTGCGGCACCGCCGCGGGCCTCATGGCTGGGGCCTTCACAGAGAGCACTGTCATCGGCACGGCCGGTGACACGATTTCGCGGCTTAATCTGCCAGACGCCGAGAAACAGAGGCTGTTGAACAATATCCCTGTCGCGTACGCTGTCAGCTATCTTGTTGGCACCGGCTTCGTCGTGTGGTTTCTCTCGAGCCTTGCGCCGAGACTTCTCGGAGTCGACCTGAAAGCGGAGAGTAAAACGCTCGAGGTGAAGATGTCCGCGAAGCCCACCGAGCAATCCGGCAGACGCTCCGGCTACCAAGAGTGGGACATGCGGGCGTATCAACTTGCCGACGCTTTTGCGAATCGTCGGATCGCCGATTTGGAGAACTCCTTTGCGCCGGAACGTGTGTTTGTTGAGCGGATCAAGCGCGACTCCCAGTTTGTCGAAGCGAAGCCCGATACTGCGTTGCGCGCCGGCGACGTCATTGTCATTATGGCCCGCCGTCGCGTGCTGCTCAGCGAAGGTGTCGCGATTGGCGTAGAGGTCGAGGAGCGCGAGTTGCTGGACTTTCCTATGGCCACGGTCGATGTCGTCGTCACAAACCGTGATGTTGTTGAGCAAACACTTCCGACACTGGCCGAGCATTACGGCCGCGGTGTCGTCCTCCAGAAGCTCATCCGTGGTGGGGAGGAAATCCCATTCACGTTCGAGACAACCGTGCAACGTGGCGACCTCCTTCGCATCGCCGGCGCCACACAGAATGTGGAGCGTGTAGGCAAGATCTTCGGCTACATTGAGAGATCCTCAAGCGAAACAGACGTCGTATTCGTAGGCCTCGGTATCTTCGTGGGGGGCTTGATCGGCTTGCTTTCGGTCAAGGTTGGCGGCTTGCCGCTCAGCCTCACGGCGAGCGGTGGCTCGCTGATCATGGGGCTGGTGTTCGGATGGCTGAGATCCATCCGCCCGACGTTCGGTCGCATCCCCGAGCCAGCGCTTTGGGTGTTCGATACCATCGGCCTTGCGGTATTCATTGGCATTGTTGGCTTGAACGCCGGCCCCAGCTTCATCACAGGACTGCGCGTCACGGGCCCGAGTCTTCTCTTAGTGGGTTTGCTCGTCGCCGTAACACCACACGTGACGGCGCTCCTCTTCGGACGCTTCGTGTTGAATGTAAACCCGGTCATTCTGCTCGGTGCCTGCGCGGGCGCAGGAACGGTAACGGCCGCGCTTCGGGCTATTCAGGATGAAGCCGGCAGCAAGCTACCGGCACTCGGCTACACAGTACCGTACGCGGTTGGCAATATCCTGTTGACCGCGTGTGGACCTATCATCGTGATGCTTACCAAATAGTGGTAGCTGCCGGTCTGACATCGAACGAAGCCGACAACCTTGCACCTGCATTTGCAGCGGGGAAAGAACAGCAAGTCAATCTGACGCGCACAATTCTCTGATCTTGTACGCCCCTGCGGTTGCGGAAGAAAACGGCAGGTTTTCTTCTTGAAGACATTTACGGACACGATAAGACCTTGGCGAAGTTTGAAGCACAAGCATACTCTTCGCGGAATTAAAACCTACTTTGCAATTCGCAGTTACCACTGGTGGTCGAGCCGTCGCTATTTTCGATTGACGGAAATCAAAATCCAAGGCGAGCATTTCTGTCGCGGAGAAATTCTTTGCATTTTCTATGTCGAACTAGAACGTGGCCGGTATGCACCGACGAGCAGCGCAACCGTAATCGCAATATAAAGAACACCGGCAATCCCCTCAAGCGCTGCCAACATGCGCACTTCACCCTGTACGGGGACAACGTCACCGTAGCCGATCGTTGAGAGAGTTATCAAACTAAAGTACAAGAGCTCGGCGTGGCGGTCGGCTATGGAGGCAGTACTGTGATGAATGGACCCCGGAAGGAGGACGTCAAAAGCACTATAAAGCCCAAACCATTGCAATCCGAGCAGTAGGTAAATGCTAATCGCGGTGTAGAGATGACCATTGTTGATGGTGTGCGCTTCTCTCAGATAGCCAAACAGGCCAACAGCACTCAGCCCGAAAAATGCCGCTAGGATCATCCATTTCAATCCAAAGATGATCGCATGGGGGAAGAAAATACTGAGTACAGCGCAAACCACCACGCAAGCCAATAACAGAAATGCGGGCCACGCCAAACTCTTGAGTTGCGCCACCTTGATAGTCGCCAAAATGAGTGGCGCGAACATTACACCACCGAGAAGCATTCTCTGAACGTCACCGCGGTCCAGCACGGGATACAGCAGAATGAGCAATAGCAGAGACAAGAGAAGCAAAAGATCCCGCCAGGTTTGAACGAGCCGCATTACGTTCCTCTTCGGAATCGGTCAATTCCGCTTTGTGACAACTGAGACTGAATACGGGAACGGGGACACTAGGGCGGCAGTCTCCCGCAGATCTATCAGTCCTGAAAAACGAATTTCGATTCCGGACCGAAACATCTCCTGCGCGTAGCGCACCTCTTCACAAACTTCGGCAGGACTCTTAGTGGGCGCCGGCACTCGTGGATTCGCGGCGCTCCGCGAAAGCTGCTCTAAAATTTGCATGGAGACGTTAGTTTTGATTGCCTCCGTACACAACTAGGGAAACCCCTAGAACCATCCGGGTAATGCTAGAACCGCTGAAACCTCCCCATCTACGTGGGTTTCCTGATTAGGGGTTTCCCTAGTAGGCAAAGCTACGCTTTTTTTCGCAAGATGGCGTCCGAGCACTTCCGCCAGATCAGCGTAAGTCCAAGTTGTCTGTTCCGGCTCGGAGGGGTCATGCGCTGGACAAAAGCTCAGTTCGTAATCTTCTCTCCGCTAGATACGGTGCGTGCAATCACGGTTCAGGACAAACCGAGAGCGAAGCCGCGATCGACTCCTGCAAGTCAAACGCCAACAAAGGATTTAACTGAGGCAGATCCAAGGAACTGGTCGATCCAGTCAAGTTGACAGAACTCGAGAAGCACAAATATCAAACCAAATAAATCGCGATCGATGATCCCGGGCAGTTGCAGAACACAGACGCTCGAAAGGAAAAAGTTCATGAGCCTCAGATTTCGAATCTGTATTCTGCTGGCGGTCATTCTGGTTCTAGGCAGTCACCAGTTCGCTGCTGCTGAGGAAAAAAAACTGCCGAATATCGTAATCCTGGCCACCGGCGGAACAATTGCTGGGGCCGCAGCGACCGGCACGCAAGCCGGCTACACGTCGGGAGCGGTGACGATCGACTCAATGCTCACCGCGGTTCCCGGGATCAAGGACCTTGCGAATATAAAGGGTGAGCAAATTTCCAACGTCGGCTCCCAAGACATGACGTTTGACATCTTGTTGACCGTCGCGAAGCGTTGCAATGAACTTCTCGCCAGCAAGACTTACGACGGGATCGTCATCACACACGGGACCGATACAATGGAAGAGTCTGCCTTCTTCCTCAACCTCGTGGTGAAGAGTGACAAACCGATCGTTCTGGTCGGTTCCATGCGTCCATCAACGGCCATCAGTGCAGATGGCCCTTTAAACCTGTATGAAGGCGTTGCTGTAGCGGCCGATCCCAATGCGAAAGGACGCGGTGTGCTCGTGGTGATGAATGACTGGATCCATGGCGCTCACTCCCTCACCAAGACGAGCACTACCGCCATACAGACGTTCATGTCGCCGTCGCGTGGAATTGTCGGTATCTCCAGCTATGGAAAAAACGACTTCTACAACATTCCTAGTTGGAAACACACATCAGCCTCAGAATTCGATATAACCAACGTAACAAAACTTCCCCGCGTCGATATTATTTATGCTTACGAAGACATGTCTGCCGATCTGATTGATGCTTCGGTTGCGAATGGGGCTAAAGGCATCGTCATCGCCGGAGTCGGTAACGGAAACATGAACAAATCCTCGCTGGAAGCTGCGGCCCGAGCCGTCAAGAAGGGCACGGTGGTGGTTAGGAGCAGTCGTGTGGTTACGGGGACTGTTGGGCGGAATGTCGAGGTCAATGATGACGAAATGGGGTTCTTAGCTTCCGACGAGCTAAACCCTCAAAAGTCGCGAATCCTTCTAATGCTTGCGCTGCTTAAGCCGCGCACAACTGCTGAATTGCAACAACTATTTCAAACGTACTGAAGACCCTTTCTTGTGTGTTTGGAGGGTGCTCTTTCGAATGTCGGTTAGCTCGCGGCAGATCCAATTCAATGATCTGGATTGAACTTTGCATCTTATTGGCACCGGCTCAACCAAAATCCGCAAGCTCCTGCGCAGCCATAATTTTATGTTGTCGGGTCTGGTCACAATGAGCGCCTCGGTTTTCATTGCGCCAGGGCTTGGAACTCAACTCCCCCGGTAGTAGATGAAGAAACGATTCATCGCGAGGCCTCTTTTTTGCCGGCGGCACACCTTCCCGTTTCCATTGAACGGCCAATCACTGATGACGCAGCGAAGTCGGCCTCAGGGGCGTACGGTTGCGGGTGGCGGTCCATATGGTCCGAATCGAAGGAGTCGAGATCTGCTTGGTAAAACCTACTCAACGCGACCTCCTGTGAGCAAGCGGTGTGCGGTTGCAATGTGCACGGCGGCGCAGGCGGAGTCCTTCTTAAGATCCGAAGGAGGAGACCCCGATCTGCGTATCGGGCCAGTAATTGACTACAACACGCTCGAGCGAGAGGGTCATTCCACGTTCTCGAAGTTCTGGAGAAGCCTTATGATTTCTCAGAGATTGCCCCGTGTCGCCTTTATTCTCACCACGCTAGTCTTTTCGGCCTGCTACTCCACTCATGCCAAGAAGCTGCGTGGAGACATCGTGACGATGAAGAACGGTGACCGGCTCACCGGAGAAGTAAACGGACTCGATAATGGCGTCCTTTCGATAGAAACCGATTATTCTTCGACTAATCTCTACGTGGATTGGAATCAGGTCGTAACGGTAAGGAGCACAGCGACTTATCTGATCACTTTCGCCAACGGTGTGCATGTCACCGGGAGGATCGAGCGATCCCCTGGAAGCGATGAACATCCCGAGGACGTGACTATCGTGGGTGACAATGGAGAACTGCATGTTCCTTATCCAAGTGTCGTTGAGATGGAAAGTAAAAAGCCATCGGTCTGGCGTCAACTCAAGGGCAGCGTAGATGCCGGGGTCAGCTTCACGAGTGGCAACAGTCAGATCAGTGCAAACACAGACCTGAACGTCAGATATTCGACGCCCAAGTGGTCGGCTTCGGCAGCTCTCGGAACATCATTTAGTGACCAGTCGGGAGGAACAAAAACGAACCGCAACGATCTCTCTTTTGGAGGGCAACGGTTCTTAAGTCGAAACGCGTATCTCGGCGGCCTGCTGGATTTTCTGCACAGCAGCCAGCAAGATTTGGATCTTCGAACGACTCTAGGAGGTGGTTACGGACGTTATTGGAAACGGACCACGAACACCGAGTTTCGTTGGCTGGGAGGCCTCGTCTATGCGCAAGAGTCATTCGCAACACCAACAAAGAAGTCGGACAGTAACGCGGAAGGCTTGCTCGGTGTCGCCTATGACTCTTATCGTTTCAAAATAGGGGAAATTCATTTACAAGCGTACGTGTTCCCCGGCTTGTCCGACTCCGGCCGCGTTCGCACCACCACGAACAATTCCCTAGTCATTAAGCTGACCAACAATTTTCACTTTACGCTGTCGTTCTGGGACAACTACGATAGCCGTCCGCCGACGACAGCCAAGAAAAATGAATTGGGGCTGAGTTCTGCCATTGGATGGGCATTTTAGTGCTTGAGTGCGAGAAGCTTCATTGGCCTGAATTGCCTTTGCATTCCGGCCTCGTTGAGGATTTCTTTGGCGAATAGGTCATCAGCGCGCCTTGGGACTACTTCAATCCGACAGAACTCGGCGAATAAAGGTTGTAGTCCAGCTTGTCACCAACGTATTCGATGACTTTTTGAGCCTTCACACTGTTTCCTGCATCATCGAGGCGTGGAGCGAATACGGCAATCGCGCCTTTGCCCGGGACAATGGCGACGATCCCACCACCGACTCCGCTTTTGGCTGGAAGACCTACGTGCCAAGCCCAAGAACCCGAGCTGTCGTAGAGTCCGGCCATAGTCATAGTAGAGAGGATGAAAGGCACGTCTTCGGTTTTGATGACTTGCTCGCCAGTGGCCGGATTCTTGCCATTATTGGCGAGCACGGCTCCCATTCGCGCGAGTTGGGTCGCATTCACGCCGACAGAGCACTGTCTTGTATAGATGTCGACGGATTCAAACGGATCGGCGTAGATTCGCTCGTATTTGGCGAGTAGCATCGCCAAGGCTTTGTTGCCGGCATTTGTGGCGGCCTCCGATTTGTAGACCTCATCGATCAAAACCAATTTTTCGCCGGCCACCTTGCTGTAAAAATCCAGAATCTTGCTCCACTTTTCGTCTTCGTTCTTGCCGGAGATTAAGCTTGTAGTAGCAATGGCGCCGGCGTTCACAAGCGGGTTGGCGGTGTGCGTCGGCATGTCCACAACGGCAAGCACGGAGTTAAACACTCTGCCCGTCGGCTCGGAACCAATTCGCTGAAACACCTTGTCGTGGCCGAGTTCTTCCATCGCCAAGGCCAGCGTGTACACTTTCGAAATCGATTGGATGGAGAAGGAGTACTTGACGTCGCCGAGTTCAAACACCTGGTTGTCCGTGGTCACCACCGCCACGCCGAACAGCTTCGAGTCCACTTGTGCCAGGTAGGGAATGTAATCCGCATTCTTGCCGCTGGTGTCGCTGCGATACTTGTCATACGCCTCTCGCACAGCGGCTTCAACTCGCTCGCGGTTAGGAGCTACGGGGCTTGTTTTCACCTGTCCAGAACCCGGGACGGCCCGAATACTGGCGATGGCAAGATATGCAGCCAAGACCAATATCCCGAACCGAGAACTAATTCTGAACATTTACTTCCTCCTGAACTTGCGATCGACCGATTTCGTCCTTGCCGGGTCTCAACGCGGGAATCTTCATTTGTAAGCTGGCGTGGTTAGAACTCAAAGCTCTTACTCCAGTCGTATCGGAAAGAGAACTGCATTTTGTAGTCGTTCACATTGAAGCCATCGGCAAAATTGATGCGCCTTCCCCATTGAAATTCGCCGCCCATCGTTACTGGCTTTACGGGGTGGTACAGAAGATTTACCAAGGCATAGTGTCCCTGATGGAACGAATTGGCCGTCATTGCGTTCGAATTTTCGATATTCAACATGGAATAACCGATCGAGGTACTGAACCGGTCGCTCCAGGTGTGGTCAAGAAAGGAAACTACTCCAAGGACGGGCAAGGCCACGCCTTTGATCGGGCTCGTAGGGTTTGAGAAAGTGTTTTTAACACCAATGTCAACAGGGGCGTCATTCATATAGTTTTCGATGCCTTCCCCGTATACGACCTCGAACCGGCCGACGTCCTTCTTAGTAAAATTTAGATTTGAGGTCACATTAACTCCCCAACCTATAGCGGTTCCGCTGAGGTTGGGCAGATCTGGATTTGTGTCGACCCAAGCGATTTTCCTCACAATGCCAGCCACCTGGACGTAACCCCAGCTCCTGGCGAGGCGAGCATGGCCGCTCAAATCGGGCCATTTAAATTGGGGAAAAATGTTTTGGAGATCAATGCGATCGGCATAACGTCCCCCGTCCGCACTGGCGCCGGGACGTTCTAAAGCGATTACGACATTGCTCGCACCCTGGATTGGCGTCCAGCGTACCTGCACATTTCGAAAGAACACCATCCCGTTGGGTCCCCAATACTCCAGTGAGTTAGGGAAGACATCGATGTCCATGAAAGGACTCCAAGTCTGTCCCCCGCCGAAATGGCCAAGCTCGCCCCAAGCGTGGCGTAAGCGGAAAGTAGTCTGTCCGGCATCGACACCGGTGCCGAAGAGTTCAAATTCAAAGATGGTTTTGAGATCTCCGACGGGCGTTGGAGTAAAGCTCTTAACCCCGAAGCGGGTCTGTCGAACACCGAAAAATGTGCTGCCGTCCGGACCAAACTCCCCCTTGAAGGAAGGCAATTGTGTGGGGCGCTCCACATCAAACCAGTCGGGATTGATCGAACCGAAATTAAAGCCGCTGTCCGCCATTGCGTAGCCATAAAAATTGATG
>Ga0210405_10005493_pt1 | contig 11544 bp, 9 predicted proteins | sample IncBWH11MmetaG_FD_155492 | JGI IMG/M metagenome (GOLD analysis project Ga0210405, IMG submission 155492) | Forest soil microbial communities from Barre Woods Harvard Forest LTER site, Petersham, Massachusetts, United States - Inc-BW-H-11-M | ecosystem: Environmental > Terrestrial > Soil >... | reverse complement strand
GAAGCGTAATCCTTTCGAGATCACTCCGGATCCGTATTTTCTTTTTCCTACGCGGAGACACAACGAAGCCCTGGCCGCGTTGTACTACGGCGTGCGACGTCACAAGGGATTCGTGGTCATGACCGGGGAAGTCGGTACCGGTAAAACGCTGCTGGTCCGCTGCCTGCTGCAGTTGCTGAATCAGAGCGATGTCGCTTACGCCTACGTCTTCAACAGCCGGCTCTCGCCAGTTGAGTTCTTGCAATATATCGCCGGCGACTTTGGCCTGAATGTAACGGGCAAGAACAAGAGCGAGCTTCTTTTGGTGCTGAGCAATTATGTGATTTCGCGCCATCAAAAGAAACTCACCACCGTGTTGGTGGTGGACGAAGCGCACCACGTTTCGACAGAAGTGCTGGAAGAGATTCGTCTCCTGACCAACCTCGAAACGACGAGCGAGAAGTTGCTCCAGATCTTGCTGGTTGGGCAGCCTGAGTTGGACGAGAAGCTCGACTCCATCGAGTTGCGGCAATTGAAGCAGAGGATCGCCCTGCGATCGCAGCTCTTGGCATTGAATTTAGACGAAACGACAGGTTACATACAGCGGCGCCTGCAACTTGCCGGCGCAAATTCCAATGCCACAGTACTTTTCCCGGCTGAGACAATTGTTAGGGTGCATCGGCATTCGCGCGGGATTCCACGCCTGATCAATACCGTCTGCGAAAACGCGCTGATCACGGCGTACGCCAGACAAGCGCGCACCGTGACACCCGATATCATCGAGGACATAGCCGCGGACTTCCGGCTCGGGGTAGTTCACCAACCCAAGGCAGAAGCCGTGAGCAGCACCGAGGAAGGCGACGCCCGGCGAGCGGCGAAAACGCTGCTTCTTCTGCACGATTATCTGCAAAAACTGCAATCGAGCCAGGGAGAACCACGAGCAGCAGCAGCAACTGGAGCCAGTAAACATGAGCCGTATATTTGAAGCGTTGCAAAGGTCGGAGTCGGAGCGGTCGGGCACACCGTTAGCTCCACCGGCTCTTGCAACAGAACTGTTGCAGGTAGTCGAGCGCGAAGCAAGCGGTCTGGCCCCGAAGGATTCGCCTGCGCATGAAAGTGTTCCCCAGGACTTCGTCGAGCAGGACTTCGTCGAGCAGGACTTCACAGAGAAGGAATTCGCTCAGAGCGATTTGAGCCAGTTCCAATCGTTACCCGTGTCCCTGCCGCAGGACAGCAAGCTGGTATGTCTCACAGCACCGGAAAGTTTCGGCGCGGAGAAATTCCGTTTTCTCGGGGTTCGCTTGAGGCAGCTCCAACATAGCCGACCGCTCAAGAAACTGCTGATCACGAGCACCATACCCGAGGAAGGAAAGAGCACGGTTGCCGCAAATCTGGCGACCATTTTAGCCAGGAGACAACAGCCGAAGATTTTGCTTTTGGAAGGCGACTTGCGGCGTCCGTCGTTGAGCAAGCAGTTCGGGCTGGAAAGGATTCCTGGCCTTAGCGAATGGTTAAAAGGCGATCCCCGCCCGATTAAGGATATCTACCGTCTCGAAGGACCGAACTTGTGGTTTCTGCCGGCTGGCCGGCCACCGGAGAATCCCCTTGAGCTGATGCAGTCCGGCAGGCTTTCTGAATTGCTGAATCAGCTCTCGGGTTGGTTTGATTGGATCATCATCGATTCGCCACCGGTACTACCTCTGGCTGATACCAGCGTGTGGGCGCGATTAGCGGACGGAATTCTGCTGGTAACGAGAGAAGGAATCACCAAGAAGCGAATGTTACAGCGAGGTCTCCAGGCGCTCGAGCAGTCGAAGTTGCTGGGCGCGGTGGTGAACTCCTCGGCGAATACGGATCACAGCAACTATTATCAGCGCTACGGGCCGGGAGCAGCACGGCAAGCCACTGTTGTCGAAGAGTAATCGGTCCCCGGTTCGATCTCTAATCCCCCAGTAGTTGGTTTCAGTCCCCGGTTCTGTACTCCCCCAAGGCAAGCACAAACAACAGAGCAACTTCAGGGTAGGTCATTTGTTCCTGCGCCCAAGAGGAAGCAGGACGAGGAGAGGGAGTCGTGAATGTACGGCGGTCAGGCGGCGTAGCAAGTCTGGATGCACTTTCGGCAGACGTTCTGCCGGTTGAGGAACGCGGCGTTCTCAATGAGGTAGCGTTTCACCGGATGATTTCGCTCGAGCGAAAGAGGACGGAGCGCTCGCGAAAGCCCTTTCTGTTAATGCTCCTGGATATGGGAAATGGTCTGCGGTCTGATGCGAACGGAAAAGCCCTGGACAAAATTCTCTCAGCACTTTCTCTATCGACAAGAGAGACCGATGTTACGGGGTGGTACAAGAGCAATTCGATCGTGGGGGTCATGTTCACAGAATTTGGGGCGGAAGATCGAAACTCGATCCTGAGCACGATGATGACGAGGGTCAGTGAGACGCTGCGCGACAATTTGAGCTCGCAGCAGTTCGGTCTAATCAGCATTTCTTTTCATCTGTTTCCGGAAGAATGGAATCACGATATCCCCCAAAGGCCCAGCAATCCGACTCTGTATCCGGATCTTGCGAGTCGGGATAATGCGAAGAAGTTCTTCTGCGTGATTAAACGGATGATGGATGTCGTCGGCAGCGCCCTCGCATTGCTCCTTTTCGCGCCGATTCTCCTGCTCATTGCGATTGCCATCAAGCTGACATCGGAGGGTCCGGTGTTCTTCCGGCAAAAGCGAGTTGGGCAATACGGGGAACAGTTTGTGTTCCTGAAATTCCGGTCGATGAAGGTTAACAACGACTCAAGTGTCCACAAGGCCTATGTCAAACAATTGATCGCAGGCAGGGCACAAAGTCATTCAGGGAACCGTAATGGCGGGGACGTCTTCAAACTAACCAAAGATGACCGAATCACACCCATTGGCCGCTTCTTGCGAAAGACCAGCCTTGACGAACTGCCGCAGTTTATCAATGTGTTCAAAGGTGAGATGTCTCTGGTTGGGCCGCGGCCACCTATCGCGTATGAAGTAGAGTCTTACGAGATATGGCACCGGCGTCGTGTCCTAGAAGCCAAGCCGGGCATTACCGGACTCTGGCAGGTGAACGGACGCAGTCGCATTAAGTTCGACGACATGGTTCGCCTGGATTTGCGGTATGCCAAAACGTGGTCGCCCTGGATGGACCTGAAAATTCTTCTGCGGACTCCCGCCGCGGTCATGTTCGGCGACGGCGCGTACTGAAAGAATTTCCCCCTCTGCATTATGTCAACCGTGCTAAATCCCGCCAGTCAGTTTGTTGAGTCGGCCTCGAATGAATCTATGCACAAGGGGAGTGGTGACACTGTGGTCAAATTCGGCGTAGTCGGATACGGGTATTGGGGGCCGAACGTGGTCCGGAACCTCGACCAGTTGGATGGCTCCGCGGTGGTGGCGGTTTGCGATAAGAGCCCGACGGCTCGCAAACGCATTCACAAATCCTACCCGCATATTAAAGTGGTTTCGGATACTGCCGAGCTGATGTCATCGACTGACGTCGATGCGGTCGCGATCGTGACCCCCGTCTGGACCCACTATGAACTCACTAAGGCCGCCCTGGAAAATGGCAAACATGTGTTCGTCGAGAAGCCCTTTACCAGTGATTCGGGACAGGCAGAAGAGCTGATCAATCTCGCGGCAAAAAAGAATCTAAAGATCATGGTGGATCACACCTTCCTGTTTACGGGAGCGGTAAAAAAGATCGGCCAGTTGCTCGAGGAAGGTACGCTGGGAAAGATCTACTACTACGATTCGACGCGCGTCAATCTCGGCCTTTTCCAGCACGATATCAACGTGATCTGGGATCTTGCTCCACACGATCTGTCGATTATCGATCATCTGATCAAGGAGACTCCCGAAGCGGTCTCGGCGACTGGCCAGACTCACCTCAACGGCCATGAGGACGTAGCTTTTATTACCGTCTACTTCCCCAACAAGATTATTGCCCACATCAACGTCAATTGGCTCTCGCCCGTCAAAGTCCGCACCACCCTGATCGGCGGCGAGAAGAAGATGTTGGTCTGGAATGATCTCGAAGCCGACGAAAAAATCAAGGTCTACGACAAAGGCGTGCACATCACCAGCCGGGAAGGTCTCTACAACCTGTTGGTGAACTACCGTTCCGGCGACATGTGGGCGCCGCAACTCGAGCAGATCGAAGCGCTGAAACAGGAACTCGCGTACTTCGTTGATTGTATTTCGAACGATCACGAACCTTTTAATGATGGCGCCGCCGGCCTCCGCGTGGTCAAACTGCTCGAAGCAGCCAACGAATCCGTTAAAAAAAGAGGAGCCTTGGTTCACCTCTAGAGGCGCCTTTCGTCACTCATTTGTTCTCCGCTAACTTCGTCGTCTCCAACCGAACAACGCAGGGAATGACCCTAAATCCAAATTTCAGTTTGCCACGGGACGCACAAGATTGCCGTGTATCGAGGCTCAAACTATAGTGAAACCGACAGTCTTGGTTGCTACGACGTCTAGCTGGGTTCCAACCGCACGCCTGGCGATGGCTCTGACCAACGCCGGATGCTCCGTGGAAGCTGTTTGTCCCTCTGGCCATCCGCTTCTCAAAACAGACGCGGTCGGCCAGACGCACACTTATCACGGCCTGGCGCCGTTGAAGTCCTTCAAAGCTGCGATCGTCGCGACGAGTCCGGACCTGATCGTTCCCGGCGATGATCTGGCAACCCGACACCTGCATGATCTGCATCGCCGAGAAAGACGAGCAGGCAACTCAGGAGCTACGATTTGCGCGTTGATCGAGCGATCTCTGGGCGATGCGCAAAGCTTTCCTTTGATGTTCGCGCGAAGTGCTTTTATAGCAGCGGCCCAACAAGAGGCCATCCGGGTTCCGAAAACCGGAGTTGTCAACAATACTGACGATCTCAGAAAGCAGGCTGGACGCTTGGGTTTTCCGATGGTTCTGAAGGCAGACGGAACTTCGGGCGGCGACGGAGTGAGGATCACCCAAACGCTCGAACAAGCTGAACGAGCCCTTCGGACACTGCAAGCACCGCCGCTTCTTGCTCGAGCGGCGAAGCGCTCCCTCATGGATCAAGACACAACGTTGCTTTGGCCTTCCTTGCTTCGCCGCCGACACGTCGTGAACGCGCAGGCGTTTGTAGCGGGGCGCGAAGCAACCAGCGCAGTCTTTTGCTGGGAAGGCGCTGTCCTTGCGGGCTTACATTTCGAAGTAGTCCACAAAATGCACGCAGCCGGACACGCTTCTGTTTTGCGCCTGATTGAGCACCCTGAAATGTCTGTCGCCGCAGAGAAGATGGTCCGCCGGCTGAATCTTTCGGGATTGTACGGTTTTGATTTCATGCTTGAAACACACACGGAGAATGCATACCTCATTGAAATCAACCCGAGAACCACCCAGGTCGGACATCTGGCGCTCGGGGCCGGACATGATCTTCCGGTGGCGTTATACGCGGCTCTCTCTGGCGAAAGTGTCCGCGAAACTCCAAAAGTGACAAATAAGGACACGATCGCACTGTTCCCCCAGGAATGGATGAGGGACCCTGCGAGCGAGTTCTTGCGGTTGGGCTATCACGACGTTCCTTGGGATGCGCCCGCGCTCGTCAGTGACTGCATCCGCAAGAGTCAAGCCCAAAGGGCCTGGTACAGGAAGCAAGACTTGTCGGCAGTTCGATCCCCCTCCTTATCATTAACCGCGCGATCAGAACGTCGCGCCGTGGAGCTGGATTGCGAAGCAAAATAAATACCGAAATCAATAACTCTGTTCGCTCGCCGCGCAGTTGCGAACACTCTCCGGCGGACCGCAGTAGGCATCGCCTGGTCCACAAGAATCCGGAGAAGCCACTGCGAATCATGAAATTTGGCGGGACTTCTGTTGGCGACGCCTCTTGCATTCAGAAGGTGGTCGAGATCATCCGAGAAGCGTCAGGCAAAGCCGACATTGTGGTCGTCGTCTCGGCAATGGCGGGCGTAACCAATAAATTGGTCGACGCAGCTGCGAATTCTGAAGCAGGGAATCGCGCGGCCGCAGCCAGCATTTTCGAAGAGCTCCGCAAGCAGCACAACCACGCGGTCAGCACATTGCTCGACTCGCCGGGGGAACTTCATTCCAAAATGTGCGAACTGCTTCAGGAAGGCGACCGCCTCTGTGAGGATACGAATCGGCTTCGCCAATTGACGCCACGCGTCAGCGACTCGATCTCGAGCCTCGGCGAGCGCCTTTCGGCTCCTATTATCGCGGCAGTGCTCTCGAAGCGGGGAATAGCAAGCCAAGCGATTGACGCCACAGAACTGATTGCCACGGACTCGCATCACGGCGCCGCTGACCCGCACCTCGAGCGCACCCGTCAAAACTGCCAGGCGCGCCTTCGTCCTCTCTTGCAGCAGGGCATCGTGCCAGTCGTGACCGGCTTCATCGGTGCCACCACAGAGGGCACGCTCACAACTCTCGGCCGGGGCGGCTCCGATTATTCCGCTACCATCCTAGCCGCAGCACTCGACGCGAACGAGGTCATCATCTGGACAGATGTGGACGGCCTTATGACGGCGGATCCACACGCGGTGCCCGACGCTCGCACAATCTCCGAAATTTCCTATCGCGAAGCGGCTCAGCTCGCCTACTTCGGAGCCAAAGTCTTACATCCGAAGACTCTGCGCCCGGTCATGCAATCGCGCATTCCTCTTCAGATTCGCAACACCTTCGCACCGAAACAAGCGGGAACAAGAATTACTCCGACAGGCCCGTCCAATGGCCGAGTGAGGGCAGTGACGGCAATCAGTGATGCCGCTCTGGTCACCGTTCGCGGACGCGATATCGTCGAGGTCACACAGGCTTTAAGGCTTGCGCTTGCGAATCCATCCTCGCCAGGGGCTGAAGTACTGCTGATTTCGCCCTCGCACGCGCACAATGACACGTGCTTGGTCGTTCGTTCCTCAGCCGCAAAGGCCTTAGCCGAGGTGTTACAACGCGAATTCGCGGAGGATGCCGCACATCTGCCAGGGGAGCAAATCACGGTCGAGTCAACCGTGGCGGTTGTCACTGTGGTCGGCCATCACGTCTGTACTGCATCGGGATTAATCGACCGCGTTTTCAGCGCGTTGGCCAGGGAACATGTCAAGGTCCTCCCGATCGCGCAGGGCTCTTCGGAATGCAACCTCTCTTATCTGGTGGCCAGGACAGATATGAAGGCAGCGCTGGTCGCGACCCATCGCGAGTTCCAACTTGCCGAAGCCGACTCGCAACCCATTGCACCAACAGCACTACCAACGGACCCAGCAACATGGCTTTACGAGTAACCGGGGATCAGGCAGGTTGAATTAGAAAGATGATCTTCTCCAACATGAATCCTTATCAATGTATCGCGGATGACGTAAAGCTGGGACGAGGCGTCAAGCTTTCCAAATTTATCAATCTTTACGGGTGCGAAGTCGGCGATGAATCGAAAATCGGCGCCTTTGTCGAAATCCAGAAGAACGCCACGGTCGGCAAACGCTGCAAAATTTCCAGTCATACCTTTATTTGCGAGGGTGTAACGATTGAGGACAACGTCTTCATCGGCCACGGCGTGATGTTCATCAACGATAGCTATCCGCGGGCGACCACAGCCGATGGGAGTCTCCAGACTGAAGCAGACTGGAAAGTCGAGCGGACCAATATCAGGAAGGGCGCATCGATCGGCTCCGGTGTGACGATCCTCTGCGGCATCACGATTGGTGAAAACGCAATTGTAGGAGCCGGGAGCGTAGTCACCAAGGATGTCCCACCAAACAGCATCGTAGCCGGAAATCCGGCCAGAGTTTTGCGTTATATCGAACAGACCATGGAGGTCGCAAAGTGAGCGTTTCTAATAATACTAACAGCATTCCTTTTCTTGATCTGGTCACTCCGCACGTAGAAATGGAGCAAGAACTCACCGCCATTTTTCACAAAGTTCTCCACACCGCCGGCTTTATCGGTGGTCCTATGGTGGAAGACTTCGAGAAGGCGTTTGCTGCATTCTGCGGCACAAGCCACTCAGTCGCCATCAGCAGCGGCACCGATGCCCTGCGGTTTGCAATCATGGCGTGCGGCGTCAAGCCGGGCGACGTGGTCGTGACCGTACCACACACTTTCATCGCCACGACAGAAGCGATTTCGCAAGCGGGAGCTCTGCCGGAATTCGTCGACATTGACGAGCGTACCTACAACATGGATCCGGAAAAACTTCGGGGGTATCTGGAAGAGCAGTGCACAGCCGACAAGTCCGGCAAACTCATCAGTCGTCGAAGTGGCCGGCCAGTCACCGCCGTTGTTCCGGTCCATCTCTACGGCCAGACCGCCGATATGGATGCGATTCAAGAGCTAGCAGATCAGTTCGGTCTCATCGTGATTGAAGACGCTTGTCAGGCCCACGGAGCCGAGTATTTCTCCCGCAAGCACAATCGATGGATGAAGGCCGGTTCGATGGGGAAGGCGGCAGCGTTCAGCTTCTATCCGGGAAAGAATCTCGGAGCCTGCGGCGAAGCGGGCGCGGTCACCACCAACGATGCCAGCCTTGCGAAAAAGATCAGCGTGCTACGCGATCACGGCCAAGCCCAGAAGTACTATCACGATGTGGAAGGCTATAACGGCAGACTGGACGCGCTTCAGGCTGGGCTGCTGCGCGCGAAACTTGCTCACCTGGCAAAGTGGAACGCCCAGCGCCGAGAACGCGCGGCCGAATACAATCAGCTCTTCGCCGCAGCAGACGACGTGGTCGCTCCTCCGTTCGAACCCTCGTGGTCACGAGCTGTGTTTCACCTGTTTGTAATTCGCTCCGAAGACCGAAATGGCATGATGAGCCAGCTGAAGAAAGCTGGTATCGGCTCCGGCATTCACTACCCGATTCCATTGCACCTGCAGAAGGCTTACGCTGGGATGAATTATCGTCAAGGGGACTTTCCGGTCGCCGAAAAAGCGGCGGCGGAAATTGTCTCTCTGCCGATGTTCCCTCAGTTGACCGCGGAGCAACAGGCGAGGGTGGTTGAGGAGGTCGTTAGCTTTGCTTCCCGGTTCACTCGCAAGAATGCCGAGGCCGACGTGACGTCTCTAGCCGCGGCCAACCGGACCGCGTAGGCTGGCTACTTTTCACTTCAACTCCCCAAATAAGTTTGAAATAAGGGACGATAAAAATGAAACTTTCAGTCATTGGTGCAGGCTACGTGGGTCTCACAACCGCGGCTTGCCTGGCGCAAATCGGTCACGATGTCTTCTGCAGTGAAAGCGACTTCGAAAAACTTTCTAAGCTGGAAAGTGGAGTCATGCCGCTCTTTGAGCCCCATCTCGAGGACGTGATCAAGAGCATTCGAAAGGTTGGCCGCTTGCATTTTGGTTCCACGGAAGAAGCAATTGCGTGGGGCGATGCAATCTTCATTTGTGTAGGTACACCGCCCTTGGCCAACGGTGACGCGGACCTTTCCGCCATCGAAGGAGTTGCTCGAACGATTGCAAAGCGTGCGACCGGATATCGCCTGATCATCGAAAAGAGCACCGTGCCGGTTCAGACCGGCGCGCAGCTACGGAAGCACCTGTCGGTGCATAGCACTAAGGGGCTGAAATACGACGTCGCCTCAAATCCAGAATTTCTCCGAGAGGGAACGTCGGTCGAGGATTTTCTGCACCCTGACCGGATCGTCATCGGGGCCGACTCGACACGTGCAGCAAGTCTTCTGCGTGAGATCTATGAACCGATTGTCACACAGAGTTTCACTTGCCCCATTCATTCGGGTTGCCCGAAGCGCAAGGAGCCCATTTTCCTGGCTACGGACACCAATTCCGCAGAACTGATCAAACATGCCTCCAATTCTTTTCTTGCGATGAAGATTTCCTTCATCAATATGGTGGCGAATCTGTGCGAACAGGTCGGAGCCGACGTAACCGAGGTTGCCTACGGGATGGGACTGGATCCGCGCATCGGTCCGGCTTTCTTAAGTCCCGGAATCGGGTTTGGAGGATTCTGCTTTCCGAAAGATGTGCAGGCCTTCATCCGAATCGCCGAGAAGTCTGGGTGTGATTTCTCACTGCTCAAAGAAGTAGAGAAGATTAACCAGCGTCGTGTCGAACATTTTGTCGAGCAGGTGCGCAAAGAACTGTGGGTCTTGCGCGGGAAGAAAATCGCGGTATGGGGGCTGGCATTCAAGCCCAATACCGACGACGTTCGCTTCGCGCCCGCGCTTTCCATTATTCGCCTCCTGCAGGCTGAGGGAGCGCTGATCCGGGCCTACGATCCGGAGGCCATGCAAAAAGCGGAAAAGGAAATCCCGGATGTCACCTACTGTCACGACGCCTATGAGGCAGCCGAAGGAACCGATGCTGTGCTGCTTCTTACCGAGTGGGAAGAGTTCCGGAAGGTAGACTGGAATCGCCTTGCCACGCTAGTTGAGAGACCGCTGATCATCGATGGGCGAAACGCCCTGTCTCGACAAGACGTTGTAGCCGATGGGTTCCACTACATTGGGATTGGTGGAATCTCGGCCGCGCCGCAAGTGGCGCCTTCTCTGACTGCTACCTCGCACGGCACTTAGTATGCAGACTCTTGTCCAACCGCAACTTGACCCGCTCAGAAGTCTGAAGACGCTGCCTACGTACGTTCTTATTACTCCGGCACGGAATGAGGCCAAGTTCATTGAACTAACTCTCCAATCCATGGTCGGGCAGAAGTTCCGCCCGTTGAAGTGGGTCATTGTCAGCGACGGCTCAACCGACGGGACCGACGACATCGTGCGCAGATACAGTGCAGACAATCACTGGATCGAGTTGCTGAGGATGCCCGAGCGGGCGGAGCGGCACTTTGCCGGGAAGGTTCATGCCTTCAACGCGGGTTATGACAAAGCGAAGGAGCTGAATCCGGATGTGATCGGCAATCTTGATGCCGATGTCTCGATTGAGCCGGACCACTTTCAGTTTCTGTTGAGCAAGTTTGGCGAAAATCCCGAACTCGGCGTCGGCGGATCGCCTTTCCGGGAAGGATCGCAACAGTACGACTACCGCTTTTCCAACATTGAAAATGTCTGGGGGGGCTGTCAGCTGTTCAGGCGAGAGTGCTACGAGGCGATCGGCGGATATACACCCGTCAAAGGCGGCGGCATCGACCATATCGCTGTCGTGTCCGCAAGAATGAAAGGGTGGAAGACCAGGACGTTTACCGATAGGGTATGCATCCACCATCGGGTGATGAATACCGCCGAGCAAAGCGCACTGAAGGCCAAGTTTAGACTCGGAGCCAAAGATTACGCTTTCGGAAACCATCCGGGCTGGGAACTGTTCCGGACGTTTTATCAGACGACGAAACCGCCTTTCGTCACGGGAGGTTTGGCCCTGGGCGCAGGCTATTTCTGGTCGATGTTCCGGGGAAAAGAGAGATCCGTAACTCCCGAACTAGTTGCATTCACCCGGCGTGAACAAATGCAGCGCCTGAAGAAGTTTATTACGAGGTCATGACAAGGCTGCCTCGCCGTTTTCGTTGCAAAACTAAGAACAAAGAGGTCATCTTCTAAAGAACAAATGGTAATGGAGAATAGGAGCATGTATATCGTGGATCGAACGG
>Ga0210405_10005491_pt1 | contig 11547 bp, 14 predicted proteins | sample IncBWH11MmetaG_FD_155492 | JGI IMG/M metagenome (GOLD analysis project Ga0210405, IMG submission 155492) | Forest soil microbial communities from Barre Woods Harvard Forest LTER site, Petersham, Massachusetts, United States - Inc-BW-H-11-M | ecosystem: Environmental > Terrestrial > Soil >... | reverse complement strand
AGGTGCGGCCGGTGATGATTTCGTACGCAGGATTCACGTAGGTGGCTTTCTTCGTTTGCGCGTCGATCACCCAAAAGATTTCCTGGATGTTATCGGCCATCTGCTGGAATTCCCGCTCTCTATCTTCAAAGACCGTCTTTGCCGACCGTTCGGTGCCGCGCAGTTTGCGGATAACGCCCACCGACAACAGCGCGAAGACAACAACCACACTGATTACTGCAATCCAAAGCGCCAACTCCACTCGCGGAGACTGAAAATTGGCGAGACGGATCGCGACGATCAGAATGGCCAGGCCAATAACAAGCCCGAGCGACGCGAAATTAGGGCCTCGCTTCGAGGTTTCCGCAGCAAGCGATTTTGGGCGGGGCTGATCGGCTGGTTCCACGGTGAGCGACCCACATACTTGCCAGGCCTAAGATTCCCAGCGGCAGCCCGGCGTTTTGCCGTATTTTATGCCTTGCCTCTTCGATCACAACTATTTTTCCAAGGAATTGGCGGGAGCTAAAGAGGTTTTTGCCGAGGCTGGTGATTCAGTGCAGCCAACCGCCGTACGGCCGGTCGGGGAAAGCTGGTTCGCTATACTGCTCTGGATGGACGTTGAACGCATTATTGACGACATCGAGCAACTTGAGGAAATGTTCGAGGCCCCGGACATCAGGCCCCTCAGCGCAAGCGATGTCTCTGCTGCGAATCGAAGGCATGATGAGACCCTCGCCAACAGTCCGTGGTTCCGGCTCTGGCAGGATTTTGGTATCTGCTGCCGGCCGGGGAACCCGATGCTCTCAGAGACTGAGCGACAGTAGGGTTAAGTTCCCTAGGTTTCGCCGGCAACCTGAACCCCCACGGTGCGGTTTGTCGCTTCGGAAAATGGGTTATCGCCAGGGCTGAGCTCTTGATTGAGCAGTTCAGTAGTCTCTTCCGCCTTGCTCGGTCTCTTGATCTTGTTCAAGGCTCGTCGCACCTGTTCGTCGAGCCGGGGGTTCGTGTTCAGAGGTTGTCGCATTTATGGTTCTCACGACCGAAAGCCAATCTGATCAGACCTGACCAAGTTGTTGGCTTTCCGGCGCCATAACAATAAGGAGGCTACAGGGCTCAAGAGGAACTTCTGGGAACCAGCTGGATGATTAATCTGCGGATTGCCTCTGGTTCATGTTCTCCGGCAGCGCCAGCCAGAGTATATGTCCGTTCAAATCCATTGGGACCCTCGACTCGCATTTCCCAATTCTCACTGGCCCGCGATCCAGCAATGGTCACGCGCCAGTCTCCCCGTCGGTCGCTCAATGCATGTTCGATGCTGGCTGCGATTTCCTTCGACAGACGGGCATCTCCGAGGTTCTCGAGTTCTGCGGTGACTCCCATTGCAGTGTAATTTTATCGAACAACATCTGCTCATCTCCTTGTGCAAACTGGTGAACGCCAAGTGGGAGGCTGTTACGAGCGAATCGTGAACAGCCTTATGCACACTCGCTGTTGAAAATCGCGGCGGGAATCGAACGAAGCAAATAGAAGAACAGGCTGACCGACACTCGCGTCGTCTGAAAAACTAATCTGACTACGCGCGATCGTGCACGCCGGAAAATGGGAAAGGCTGCGACATTGGTTATGCTCCAGCCATTGGCTCCTGCGAGAGAGCCAACAGCGTGGATACATGCACCGTCGCAGCCCTTGATGCGATCGCCGCTTTCGCGGTCCCAAACCCCGGCCCCTCCTCGCAGAGTCAGCCGGTTTTTTCGGGTTTGGTTGCCCGCTCAGGTCGCCCTGCCGAGCAGATCACTCAGCCTACTTCGGATTGGCGAATTTGATTTCGCCAATCCTTTCAGCCGTCGACGCGAGACAAACTAAACAGTTGCTCGAATCAAGTCAACGCAAAACTTAGGCTAAACGCGAGATTTCTGTGAATCGAATTGTGGAAATCATGGGTAGATTTGGATTACTTCCTCTTTTGCGTGGCTTTCCACTTCGCCCAGCGCGCCCGCTGCGCCGCTGCAATACGTTTCCGTGCCGCGGCTGACATGGTTCGCCGCGTTGCGGACGCATTAACGCGACGGCGGCGTCCACTCGCGCCTCGTATACCTCCGACGCCGGTCAGAGCCTCCAGTGCTTGGTCCAACTGCTCGACTCTCTTCTGGGCTTGATCACGTTCTTTCCTCAACTGCTGGACCACAGTAGCCAGATTCGTCATTGATCCTCCTTCGGGCAGGAATTGTAGCAGGCCCACCCCCTCCACTGTCCGTCCCAAGCCGAGTCCCACCAACGCAGCTCCATTTTTCACGTTTCAAAAAAGGAATGCCATGAGACTTCGTACCAATGAATTGTGTCCGATCCACAAATCGCTCTCTTGTTGTGGACGCGAACTTCTGCCCAAACCAAAGCTCGTCAGACTTGGAGTTCAGAGAGTTGAGGATCCCCACCACGCGCGAGGATATCGGGAACTGCGATCGCCGGCGGAAATGCGGAAATTGATGAACCGCAAGGTCAGAGAACAAGCGGGCATCTGCGCGATTTGCCACGAGGACTTCAGCGACTATTCCGACATCGTCCCCGACCATAAAAGTCCGAAGGGAATGGGCGGAGGCTGGAGGGACGATCATCCGGACAACATCCAGGCCACACATTGGTGGTGTAACGGAGAAAAAGGGTCAGTGAGAATGGACGAGTGACGGCCCATCAGTCCGCCATGGGTTAAGGAAATCGACAAGCCACTCATTGTCCGTTCGCGGTGCGCCAGATGTGTGCATGATTCCGGACTCTAGAACAAATGGGGCCGAAGCCCTCTCGATCATGAATGACGTGAAATAAACCCTGCAAAACTGACAGTCTTCAAGTTGGCAACGACCGCAGGCTAAAATACAAAGATGAGTTCTGGATTTAGGCTTGACGAAATCGTGCGCTCAGACGCACTCGCAGACCTACGGGAGTTTCGCAAGTACAATCCACTGATTCAACAGGTTATTGAGGAACCGCTTCAGGTTCGGCTTGTTCTTGACGCGAATATTGTTCAGCGGGAGTTGAGGTGGCGACTCCGCTTCAGAAGAGAAAGCCAAGCAAGGTCAGCATTACACGAAGCCATCGACTCGGGCACAGTCCTAGCTTTTGCGCCAACCGCACTGGACTCAGAGATCCATGAACACCTCGCGGACCTAGCGACCTACGCGGGAGTGTCAGAAGATCGCGTCCGCGCAGAATGGATGGAATTCAAGGCGATCATCTATCTGTATGAACCGGCGATAGTAGAGTCACCTGGACAATATGTAGACCCCGACGATGCTCCTTACAAGCAGGCATGCATCGAGTTGGGAGCTCATGCCATCTATTCACGAGATTCCCATTTCAAAACCATGGATGTTCCTCTGATCATGATTGATCTTGATCAGATCTTCCGAAAATATGCTCGCGCCAACAGCGTAAAGCTGGCGGTCAGCCTTGGTTCAACATTTACACTGACGATAAGCATAGGCGCACTGAAAGAGTTGCTCGCCCTGTCAGCCAAGGGAATAAACAAGATTCCGACGCCTGTGAAGGTTGCATTCGTCGCTGCAGTAGCGGTTGCCCTCATTCACCCACGTTCACGAGCCAAGCTAGTTGAAGTCTGCAAGAAACTCTGGAACAGACTCAACAACCCGAAGTTCAGAAGCATGCTTTCGGCGCTGGCTGGCCAGCTTGCAGAGGCACACCAAACGGCCCATGCGATGTCAAAGGAGATTCGAGCCGTACTCCCAACAGCTCCGAAACGCTCCGCTATCGTGTTCGCGAGAGAGATTTGTCTTCTTGAGAAAGCACCTCTCTCGCTAGCCGCTTTGGAGAGCAGAATAATCAGTGCGGGCTATGTGACGCGCTCCGTACGCTTCAGAAGCTATTTGGGACAACTGCTTCGCCGTAGCAATGGATTCGTTGAGGTATCGCCAGGATTGTGGACGTTGCAAACAATCGCGCAAGCAGCGTGACAGATCTCCTCAGAGGGGAACCTCTAACCCGCTTGTTCTTCCCGAAGACGTTTGTAAGCCTCTGCCGCCAGCCAGCTTGTCACCACTTTCTGAAATTCTGCGTCGTTCATGTAACGCACGAATATCTCTTCGTTCTGGTCCATACGTTCTACGAACAAGCTCTCCAATAGGTGCTTGAAAACTAACTCAAACTTGTCACGGGGATTGGCTGCAGCGGCTTGTCGCAGTCCCTCGTCAGTCATGGCGGCCTCTACGATTTGATCGAAGAACAGTTGATCCGCCTGATTGAAATCCGTTCCAAAACGCTCGTTGACTACATCAATCAATTGCGAAAGCGCAATCGACTCGGAATGTGCTATGCCGCTACCGACCTCTGTAGGTCCATCCAGCCTCTGTGCGGTGCCATCACGAAGCGAGATTGAACCTTCGCTAATCTTCTGTAGGCGATAGTACTCAAGGCGCACATCGTCGTCGAACTGGTACGTCACGCCGCCCTTTCGGCGCGGCAGCTTAGCAGCCAGATGCCGCAAGAAAACGTAGAGTCGCTCCAGGTCCGAATCCTGATACGGAATGACCTGACTGAGGAAGCCGTATTCACCATGAGCCGGATGACTTCGCGTGGTGTGAAGTGATCGCCTGCTGTTTCGTTCGCTAATTCGTTGAAGCGCCTGATCAGATTTTCAAAGATAAGCCCCATTTGCGCGTTCGGCACGGTATTCGGGTGCAGATCTACATCACAGAACTTTGAGATAACGAGATATAGGATGTTCGACTCCCGCATTTGTCGATTTCGTTTTCAAATTCAAAAAAATCGAAAATACGACGCACATTAGCAGAAAAGCCCTTGATGTAGCTGACAAGGTGTTTTTCTATGTTGTCGGGGTCGCCTTTCAGCTTTTCAAAATCTAGTGGCGAGTGATTATGAAACCGCTGTCCCGAGGCTTTGTTCAGCAGTCTGTCGAGAGCATCGGCATTGAGCTTCCCACCTTTACGTTTCTCATATTCCGTGAGGACTTTACTTTTGGTTGGAGCAAGCACGCAGTCAAATCTTCGCAATACGGTCATGGGCAGCATGACCCGCTCATACTGCGGCGGTCGGTACGGCCCCCTTAGGAGGTCTGCAATCTGCCAGATGAGATTTGCGTGTTCTTGATGATTTGCCATTATTCAGACCGTTAAGAGTAACAGCGAAAAGGTCGCATTCGAGTCCTACAACCGGCGAATCTCGACACTGCGCCCGCACTTCAATATGCCCTAGATTATTACTTCTAAACAAGCTAGCTGAGAGATTCCCCCGCGCGGAGGGGCATTCATTTTCCAACTGCGCCGCCTTTTGGGCTGCGCCATTTGGCCCCCAATCAGGCTCCGAGTGCTACTGAGATGCAAGCATTCGCACCCGGAAAGAGTTGGGAGGCAGGAACGAAGCGAAGAAAAAAACAAGACCTGAATCTGCTACGAACGCTTTCTAGGTAGCGACGTATCCGTTGGAACGGCTGCCATTCCAACAGTCGTTCGCCGAACACGACTCTTGTATTCCTTTAAAGAGGCGTGCTATCGGTGTGCATCGTCCTGCCCTGATGGACACAGGGATCCCCTCGTATCCAGAGAATTCCCACTTCTCGGACGATCCCCTCGCTGTGGCTCTGAACTTTACGGAAACGTGCTAATTGATGATCAACGGTGGGTCGTGATAACCAGTTTACGGTTTTCGCCATCGGGCTAGTTTGTCAGGCAAGGCTCCCCTAAAGATTCAAAGACTTGCATTCCTTGGGGGACCACGGGACGTATCGAGAAAGCCATTCCTCAAAAAATCTGAGAGTCTCCGACACTCGTTCAGCCGTACCAGCGTTTTGAGCGTTCGATTTGCTGCCGAATTCCAGTTTGCACGATACGCCAAGAGCACAAGGATTCGCTCACCGCAAAGTGGATTGCGATTTCACTTATATTCGCTCCGTCGCGTGCCAATTGGAGTGCGCCTTCTCGCGGAACCAGCAAAGCAGCGCCGAGCCAAGTGGCTTCCTGTTCCACCTCGGCATTCCAAAACCGTTGGCCGTTGGTGCCAACGATGGAAGTGGGAGCGTGCTCCAGGAGCGTGTGCGAGATCTCGTGGGAGAGATTGCTCGCCTGGCGGTGCGGGTGATGGTTCTCGTTGTGAACGATCAGCCGCCGATGTCTTTGAACGAAGATTGTGACAGCGGAAAAAGAATCAGGGTCAGCTGTTGAAAAATACGCGCAATAATCAACGGTTCCCTTGGCATAGGAGTCGAGTTGCTGCATGGTGAGAACGGGAATCGCCAGGTGTCGCGCCAAGTCCATCGGTTCAAGGCGCGCAGTGCGGCCTAGGCCCAATTCCAACCGGGTCTCGGTTGCAATTCTTTCCGCTTCAGCTTTGAACCCGCGCCTCACCTCATTTGAGCTCCTTCGAGAGTTTGAAAGCCGCATTGACGAGTTCCTGGAGCGCAGCCAGCGCCTTCGGATTCATCTTCTTTCGTCCCCTGAGCAAGGTCGAGACCACCGCCATGGGATCTTCCGAGACTTGAGCCGATGGAGATTTTTCGAGGTGAAACTTCTCGGCAGGAATGTTGAGCCACTGTGATAGGGCTGTGAAGGTGTTTACGTCAGGGGATTTCCCCTGCTGCATTCGCGTCAAGGTTGAGGGGCTCACGCCTGCGGCTTTGGCAACTTGACGCCAGGACAGATTTTTGGCCCGCCGTTCCGAGTCCAGAGCAGCGATCACTGCGTCTACATCGATGAGTTTTTGAGGCATGGTCCCTCTGTGATGCGAGAGTCGAACAGCGTTGGCATAGCGCAACACACCTGTGCTACCATTAGAATACCGTTCGAGCATCGCAACAGCAAACAATGCCGAACGGGCGGACCCGAAAAGTGAACACCGGGCCGACCAGTATTCCGGAAGGAGCACACGTGCACAAGCTGAACTTTTTTCCGTTGGGGAATGCTGATTGCTGCCGAATCGATCTGCACGACGGGCGCAAAATTCTCTTTGACTCCGCGAACACCCGGAACCCGGATGACGAGAACGACGGATGCTGTGATCTCCCGACGATCCTAATGGATGATTTGAAATTGGCAGAGAAGCGCGAATTCGATGTTACGGCATTCACCCATCTGGATGACGACCATTGTTGTGGAGCATCCGACTTCTTCTATTTGGAGCATGCGGACAAGTATCGCGTAAAAGGCCGCCCGAAAATCGGCGAACTCTGGGTTCCAGCGGCAGCTTTAGTGGAAGAAGGGCTCGAGGGGGATGCTCGCGTTATTCGAAGCGAAGCTCGGTATCGTTTCAAAGCGAAGAGCGGTATTCGTGTGTTTTCCAGGCCGGATCGACTCAAGGACTGGATGGCGCAGGAGAATTTGAAATTTGACGACTACAAGCACTTGATCACAGATGCCGGTCAGCTCGTTCCGGGATGGGCCAAAGACACAGACGGCGTGGAATTTTTCGTTCACTCTCCATTTGCCGAGCGCACCGATGCCGGAGAAGTTATCGACCGCAACGACTGCTCCTTGGTGATGCAGGCTTGGTTCCACATCGAAGGACGCGACGTGCGTTTGATGCTCAGTGCCGATACGACACACGACCTGTGGGACGCGATCGTCAAAATGACCCGTATCCATAAGAACGAGGACCGGCTTGCCTGGGATGTCTTCAAGTTGCCACATCACTGTAGCTACTTGTCGCTCGGACCGGAGAAGGGGACGAACGAAACGGTTCCGACGAAGCCGGTGAAGTGGCTGTTTGAGACGCAATCGCAGACGGGATGCACCGTAGTTTCGACGAGCAAACCCATTCCCAGTGACGATAGCGACGATCAGCCTCCGCACCGTCAGGCGGCCAACTACTATAAGAACAATGTAGTCACGCCAAAGTCGGGAGAATTCAAGGTCACCATGGAGCACCCGAGCGTTTCAAAGCCCGAGCCGCTGGTGATCAAAATCGATGGATTTGGGAAAACGATCATCAAAAAGATTGTCGGGGGTGGCGCGTCCGTTGTCAGCCGGCCAGCACCTCGAGCGGGATCGCATGAATAATCCCGAGCTTCTTCCTGTTCCGGGCGCCAAGCCCGTCACAGCAGGCAAGCTCAAGATAGCTAAGGCTCGCGAATTCGCCCACGCATTGCGACGTTTACCTTTTGTGCGTCTTACCAAATGTTGGCGCGGTGACTCGCCACCCTGCGAAGCAGTTGGTTTTGAGACGGAAGTTGAACTCCCACAGTATCCAGTGATCGATATTCGGCCTCGGGAAAACGTGGCCGTCGTCTTCTGGCAGGACGAGGCCGTTCTGCCAGATACTTTGGCGCTCCGCATCGATTTTCCTTTGGTTCCTCACCTGAACAGCCGCACGCCTGAGTTCCCCCGAAGCCTCTGTGTGTTTGAAGACGCCTTCCCCGAGTTCAGTTTCAAGTGGAGCCCGGTGCGTTTTCTCGAAGCCATTCGAACATGGTTGGCACGTACCGCACGAAATGAGCTTCACCAGGCGGATCAGCCACTCGAACCACTCCTTGAACCAGGCGCCCTCGAACTTATTTTTCCGCCGAGCATTCTGACCGGAGTGAAGAACGGACAATACCTTCTCCTGCGACACGACTTAGTTGAAAATGCGCAACAGAGTGTGTTCATCCGCGAGAAGGTGGCAACCGCTGGTCAAGCGACCATGTTCGCCGTGTACCTCGAAGGTGCGGTACAGACGCACGGAGTCATACGCCGAAAGCCGGAAACGCTTGCCGATCTCGAAGAATTTCTAAAGCCATCTGGAATCGACGCAGTGGGAAGTACACAGCGAGCGTTGCGGGAATACATCGAGAAGGGCGGGCGAACAGGACACGGCACACTACTTGTACTCCTGCTCGATTTGCCGAAGGCGCGCAAACATGGAGGAGCGGCGGAAGCATTAGACCAGCTTGCGTTCGCCGCAACCGCACCGGTCGAGGAATTGTGCGTCTCCTTGGGTGTGTCGCAGCGTCACGCCGGTAATGTGGGAATGTTGATCGGCGGAACCTTCGACAAGGCGATGCCGGGAAAAATCCCGGTGATTCCGATGCGCCGACTCCAGCTTCTGACACCTGAAGCTGCGGCGGCCTTCAACGGAGTTCCTTCGGTTTCCGATCCCATGATCTTCGTTGGAGTTGGTGCTCTCGGATCACAGATATTTATAAATCTATGGCGTTCCGGCTTTGGCCGCTGGACCATAGTTGACCGCGACACGCAGTTCCCGCATAACAACGCACGGCACTTTCTGACGGACTCTATCGGTGAATTCAAGGCCATTGCTGTGGCAGAGCAAGCTGCGAACATTTTTCCCGAGAATCATCCGAAAAGCATGACTTGTGATGTGTCTCTTCCGGGATCCTATCTGGGAGAGCTACAAACCACTTTCGAGAACTCGAAGGCGGTCATCGATTGTTCCGCCAGTGTGGCAGTCGGCCGCCGGCTTGCTCGAGAATTTGATGGCGGGAGAAGGATATCCGCTTTCCTCAATCCGACGGGCACCGATCTCGTTGTCCTGGCCGAGCCCGAGAACCGTAACGCTCGTTTGGACCAGCTCGAGATGATGTTCTATCGGCAAGTTCTTAGAAATCCGGGATTGCGCTCGCACTTTACGCGAGGTGAGCAGGCGATGCACTATTCAAACTCTTGTCGCGATTTAAGCGCGATCGTTGCCCAGGATCATATTGCTCTTCACGCGGCGGTTGCGAGCAGGGCTATTCGCCGATTTCTCGAACTGCCCGACGGCGGGATTGCGATCTGGAGAGCCCACGAAGACGGTTCGGTGGAACGACTCGACGTGCCCCTCGTCAAGGCTGTCGAAGTATCCGCTGGAGGATGGAAAATCATTTTTGATGTCGATGTCGAGCGAGCAATGCGCGATTATCGATCAAAACATCTGCCGAACGAAACCGGTGGCGTGCTGCTGGGTTCGTTCGATCTCGATCGCAAGCTAGTTCTTGTCTCCGATGTGCTGGGCTCTCCCGACGACAGTCGTGAGTGGCCGACCGTCTATATCCGCGGATCGGCAGGTTTGCGCTCCGCGGTGCAAGATGCGGAGAGGCTGACGCAGGGAGGCTTGGAGTATGTCGGCGAGTGGCATTCGCACCCCGATGGTTTCAGTGCCGAAGCGAGTTCCACCGATAAGAGAGCCCTACAGTTGCTCTCTGCAGAGATGGGGGAAGACGCCCGTCCGGCTGTGACGTTCATCGTGGCCGAGAAGGAAATCCGTACGTATATTGCGGAACCCTCAACTCTATCGGAGGCGAAGGACGCGTCCTGACCTAGAAAGCTCACTATCCCATCGCGTCGCCGTTTCCTGCGAAAACTCGATTTGCCACGAGGGGGCGGGATTTGCCGGTACCTGATATTCCTCGGCCATCGTGTCGCGATAACGCCAAAGAAAACAATCGGTCATTAGATATGCGTGGTACATCAGCGCGTTGCACTCGACATCCGTAAAACGGTCGAGGCTTGTTCGTATCTCTCGAACTTTGGCCAGTAGCGATGTTGGTATATGGCACCCTCCTGGAACGCACGTGCAATATTCCTCAAATTCTCTACCGCCGATGCGCTCCAACGCGCTCCGCAGACTCACAAGCAATCCTTGGCGTCTTCCCGTTGTGATCTGTTCCATCAACCAGCGAGTACGAACTGCTGACACTTGTTCACGCGCAATCTGGTCCGCCCGGTAGAGCAACAATCCTTCGGTTATCGCCGGCAGGCCGCTACTCCTGAAGTCGTACTTGGGCAAAGCTCCGCCGTCACTGACCAGGAGAAACTGGGCTTTTTCGACCTGAGTTCCGCCGGGCAGCAGCGTCGGTTTGAATAGCGCTTCCATTCCGGAATTGTCATAGACACCACCATCGGTGAGTGGGATGAAATCGAAATCAGGAAGTGGAGGCTCTCCGTACGAAGGTCCCGAGAAAGTGTAGTGCCCGCGTCGAATTCGAAGCGGCGGAAAGACCGGAGGAAATGATGCGCTAGCGCATACCGCCAACGCGATGGGGATCGGACGCCCGTTCCAGCCACTGTAGCCGACCCTTGAGTCTCCGAGGCCGCCTCGCGTGAATCTCCATGATCGGATTGAGTGCAAAGATGTCGCGTTGAGCACTAATAAAGGCCGCTCCGGAAGCTGGTCACAATTGAGACCATCGAAAAACCAGCGATCAATCAATTCGGCCGCGGCCTGTGTTCTGGTGAATTGTCGGTCAATGGCCTTACGCAAAGGCCAGAGCGGCGATTTCAAGAGCCATTCAACAATGAAATTACCTTTTTGGATTCTCTGCAGAAAAGGCTGCGCAATGACTTGATCGAAGGCGTGTCCATCCGCGCCAGCGTGAATCCACTGTTCCCAGCGAGTCACCGCGAATGCACCAACAATGCTGCCACCGGAGACTGTGGACAGCACATCTACTCTCGAGAGCCATCCCAACTCTGCGAGTCTTCGCAACAACCCCAGGTGGAAGACGGAAGCGCGAAATCCTCCTCCAGACAAGGCCAACGCGATTCTTGGGGTGATTGTTTCGACTTTGTGCGGCGCAACGTCCATACCGTCCTGTCATCTAGTCATTGCAGAGCCAATCCAGCCTTGTGG
>Ga0210405_10005489_pt1 | contig 11548 bp, 9 predicted proteins | sample IncBWH11MmetaG_FD_155492 | JGI IMG/M metagenome (GOLD analysis project Ga0210405, IMG submission 155492) | Forest soil microbial communities from Barre Woods Harvard Forest LTER site, Petersham, Massachusetts, United States - Inc-BW-H-11-M | ecosystem: Environmental > Terrestrial > Soil >... | reverse complement strand
GATCGAATGCGGCTGCGACCACCATCATGTCCTCTCGCCAGTTTTCAACTCGTGGGCGCGCAGTTCTTCGACCAACACCCGCATGTTCTCCGAATAATCGATCGGCACGGTGACGAGGTGAACCCCGCCTTCGGCAAAAGCGGTTTCGAGGGCCGGCGCCAGTCCATCGGCGCTTTCCACCCGGCTGCCTTTGAGGCCGTAGGACTTGGCGTAGGTGACGAAGTCGGGATTGCCGAAGGTCATGCCGAAATCGGCAAAGCGGTCGACCGCCTGTTTCCAGCGGATCATCCCGTAGGCATTGTCCTGCAGGATCAGCACGACGAGATTGAGCTTGAGACGCACCGCGGTCTCCAGCTCCTGTGAGTTCATCATGAACCCGCCGTCGCCGCACACCGCGAGCACGCGCCGGCGCGGATTGAGCATCGCGGCCATCATCGCCGACGGCAATCCGGCGCCCATGGTCGCGAGCGCGTTGTCGAGCAATAGCGTGTTGGCGACGCTGGTGCGATAGTTGCGGGCGAACCAGATCTTGTACATGCCGTTGTCGAGGCAGACGATGCCGTCCTCCGGCATCACCTGCCGCACGTCGTGCACGATGCGCTGCGGCGTCAGCGGATAACGACTTTCTTCGGCCCTGTCGCCGATCGCAGCGAGAATTTTCTCGCGCAGCGGCAACAATGCGGCTGCGCTTTTGAGCTTGCCTTCGAGGCGGTCGGCCAACAGCGCGAGCGTTGGACCGACATCGCCGATCAGCTCCGCATGTGGAAAATACACCTCCTCGACCGTCGCCGGCAGATAGCCCACATGCAGCACCCGTGGTCCGCGCGGGCCCATCAGGAAGGGCGGTTTTTCCACCGTGTCGTGGCCGATCGAGACGATCAGATCGGCGCGCTCGATCGCATCATGAACATAGTCGCGCTCCGAAAGCGCGGCGGTGCCCATATAGAGCCCCGATCCGCCGGCGACGGCGCCCTTGCCCATTTGCGTGTTGAAGAATGGCACTTGCAGGCGCCTGACGAATTCCGACAACGCATCGGCAAGGCGCGGACGGCTCGCGGCCGCGCCCAGCATGATGAGGGGGCGCTTCGCGCCAAGGATCATTTCGGCCGCGCGGTCCAGCGCCGCAGGAGGGGCCACCGGCAGCGCGATCGCGTGGCGCGGCACCGGCGCAATCGCAGGTGCTTGATCTGCCGCGATGTCCTCCGGCAGTTCGAGATGGACCGGCCCTGGTCTCTCCTGTTGCGCGACCCGGAAAGCCTCCCGCACGATCGAGGGGATGGTCGCCGGGCTTACGATCTGACGGGCCATCTTGGTCAGGGGCGTCATGGTCGAGACGATGTCCACGACCTGGAAGCGCGCTTGCTTGCTGCTCAAAATGCCCTTCTGGCCCGTGATCATGATCATGGGCATGGCGCCGAGCAACGCATAGGCCGCGCCGGTGGTCAGATTGAGCGCGCCCGGACCGAGCGTCGACAGGCAAACGCCGGGTTCGCCATTCAGCCGACCGTGGGTCGCTGCCATGAAGGCCGCCGGCTGTTCGTGGCGGGTCACCACCAGCTTGATCGACGAGCGGCGCAGCGCTTCGACGAGATCGGTTTTCCTCTCCGGGAACCCCGAATATTTGTCGCACCCCTTCGTTTTCCAGCGCAGCCACCAGCAACTCGGCACCATTCATCGCGTCAGTCTCCTTCAACTGGCCTTTCAGGCCGGAGCTTGTTGCGCCCTGCGCGCGGTGTTTTTGGATAGACGTTGCCGCTGGGGCAGAGGCTGGAAGTTATATCCCGGCCCTGTCGCGATGTCTGCGCCGCCGCACGAGATTGGCCCGACCGGAAAGGCCCTTCCAACTACGACGAGCTCGCTGCCTTTGCGACCCGGGAAGCGAACGGTTCGAGCTCGCGTTCCCGCAAGGCGAACATCCAATAGCGCACGGAAACCTCGATACTTCCAATGCGGGTCAAGTCCCGGGATGCCAACATGGCGCTGGCGGCCTTCTCGGGTACGAAACCGATATATCGACCGCTCTGCAGAGCAGAGAAGACCGCCATGCTGGAGGTCAGTTTGAGCCGAGGGTGAGCAATCCGCGTCATATCCACCCGATGTGCATCGAGCGTTGCGACAAGCGCGGGCGTCAGATCTCCCTGTTCCCAGATGATCGGACGGTGCTCAATCAACCTGGCCCAGGCAAGACCGTCAGGGATGGTTTGCGCCTTTTCCGGGCGCCCACACAAGATGATACGATCGGCGAACACGCCGATCTGCCGGAATTGCGGATGGCTGGGAATCACATTGGTAATGCCGAAGTCGGCCGTGCCACGCATGACCCACGAGGTGACCTCGTCGACACTTCCGCGCACGAGGTCAACCTGGGCACCGTCGGCGGCTTCGATCCGGGCGAACAGTTCCGGCATCCAAAAGTCGTAAGCGTTCGGTGTGCACGCGACGATAGAGCTCCGATCTGCGCTGCGCCGGCTCTCTACCCGTCTGATCGTCAGCTCGACGTCGCGCAGGATGCGTTCGGCCTCGTTCAAGAGAACCTGGCCGGCATCGGTAAGGATCAACCGCCGTCCCGACCGATCGAAGAGCAGGACATTATGTTTTTCCTCGAGCTTCTTGACGGAGACGCTGACCGCCGACTGGGTCAGGCCCAGCCGCTCGGCCGCAATGGTAAAGCTGCCAAAGTGCGCGGCTTCGAGAAATATCCTCATCTGTTCGAAAGTCATGCTGCGCTCTCAAACCCGATCTTTCGCTTGCCCACGCCTCCGTCGAGCCGAGAAAGAGATGTCAACCGATCGGCTTCGCTGCGCAGGCCGAGGCTTATTTCGGGACAACTCTCCGCAGGCATTGGCGTGAAATCAGTCAAGCCTGCCGCCGAAAATGAATTCAGCTCATCCTCGACTTCAGGAAGCGCCACTTTGGTCCGCTCTCATTGATAAACTTCATTGGACATTCCGTGGAGATATGCATCTCCAGTTTTTGAGCTAACCATGGGCAATTGTCGATCATTTAATAATCTCGTCGCGCATATTTAGTGCAAGTCAGGCGTATCGTTGTTCGCCAGTCCGTTTTGGCGCGGTGCTTGCTATTCCCTCGGGGAGGCAACCGAGCATCGATACGGGCCGAAGAAAATGCATCACATCGCGTTCGAACTGACTTCCAAGCGAACTTCGGATCGTCACCGACCTCGTTGTCGCGCAAGCGACGTTCGCGAGGTCGGGTGATGGAGTTCGGAATCTGGCTCCCGGTTTATGGCGGCTGGTTACGCTCGCTGGATCAGCCGACAGGACCCGATGTCGCAGCCTGTCTCGCGATTGCGCAGCAGGCGGAAGCGCTCGGTTTCGATTTTCTCTATGCGTCGGAAAATCTTCTCAATTGCATCCATGGCCCCCGCGAAAGCGTCGCCGACGCCTGGAGCATCCTGGCGGCGATTGCGGCCGTGACCAGCAAGGTCGGTCTCTGCGGCGCAGTTAAGCCCGGCTTCCGCTCTCCCTTTCTGGTCGCACGCATGCTCGACACCCTGTCGAAGATCGCAGAGCGCAGGCTCGGCATGAATATCGTTTGCGGTTGGTGGAAAGAGGAGTTCGAGCTCTCCGGGGTGGACTGGCTTGACCATGATGGCCGTTACGACCGCGCCGTTGAGTTCCTGCGTTCGCTCTACGGGTTATTCCAGCCGCCCACGGAGATCCCGGACGAGAGTACCGTCGACACCTCGTTCGACAGCTACGACGGCGCGATTGACCGGGCTCCCAGTTATGGCCTGGATCAAAGCGCGCGCCCGGAAGTCTGGATCGCGGGTCATTCTGATCGCGCGATGCAAATGGCGGCGGAATGGGGCCACTGTCTCTTCGTCAACGGGATGCGCGACGAAGAGCTCAAGCGCCATATCGAGACGGCTCGCCAGGAAGCGAACAGGTGGGGAAGGACGATATCCATCGCCGCCAATGCCTACGTCATCGCGACCGAGTCGTCGGAACAGGCCCGGCAACGATGGAAGTCCGTCATCGACCGCCGCAATTCACAGACCATCGACTTCTTTCGAAAAGTAATCGCGAGATCCGGTGCCGCGGCCTGGGCCTCGCTTGGTGAGGAGCAGATGGTCGACTCCAACGCCGGGTTCGAACTCGGACTGATCGGCTCGTTCCAGGAAGTCAGCGCGCGCATCCCCAAGCTGCAGGCCATCGGCGTTGACCGGATCGTTTGTCAGTTCGACGACCCAATGCGCGACGCCGGGCCCTTCATGAAACGCGTCATTCGTCCGCTGCGAGAGCGTCGACCTGTCGAAGTCGCCGACTGACGCAAATCCAAAGGAAATTTCTTCGAGAGACCAACATGACCGCAACCATAACGAACGACCTGGGCCAAACCTTCAAGGAAGTCTTCAGTCGACTGGCCTCCGGGGTATGTGTCGTGACGTTTTGGCGTGCCGGCCGTCTTCACGGGTTTACCGCAACCTCGGTCACGTCGGTGTCGATGAAGCCGATGCGCGTCCTGTTCTGTCTGTCGGAAACGAGTGAGAGCTATTCCTGTCTCATTCCCGGCTCCGCCATCGGGATCTCGATACTGAACTCGAACCAGCGCGCGCTCTCGGATCGGTTTGCCCGCAAGGCCGCGCTCGGCGGCTATGACGACATCCGGGTAGCCGAAGGAACTGACGGCGCTCCGCTTCTCGATGGAGCGCTCGGGCATGTCACGGCCGTCGTTGTCGACCTGATCCCGTCGGGCGACCACGCCATCGTGCTTTGCGACGTGACTTCGGCCCACGCCGAAGACGACGGAAATCCGCTGCTCTACTGCGACCGCGCCTACTACAGCCTGCACCACGCCACTTGAAATTCTCGCTGTCCGTCCCTGCTGGGACCTTTCTCTAGGAGAGTTCGAAATGGATAAGTCAATCTTCGCTCAAATGCCCAGTCTCACGCCGACGCTTGGCTTTGCGTCGATGATCGGATTGGGTCTGTTTCTGCTGGTGTTGTCCTTCGGCGTCAAAACCCTCCTGGTCCGAAACACGCATGATTTCATCATCGCGGATCGGCGCGTCGGCTTCGGCTTCGGCGTGGGCTCGGTCATCGCCGTCTGGACCTGGGCGATGGCGGTCATGATGAGTTCGGCCATGACCTACAAATGGGGGCTCTCCGGTCTGTTCTGGTTTGTGGTGCCTAACGGCTTCGCCGTCATCGCGATGATTCCTTTCGCCCGTGTTCTCAGGAAGAACATGCCGGAGGGCTACACGATCTCGGAATTCATCCAATATCGATTCCAACAGTCGAAGGTCGCGACCGGTATCGTCACGATCACGATGGTGTTCGGCATCATCCTTGAGATTCTGATCAATCTAAAGGGCACGTCGGTGGTCATTTCGACGGTCTTCGGAATCGATTGGAAAACCGCAACCGTCGTCGGCATCACCTGTGTGATGGCCTACTCGTATTTCGGAGGCCTCTGGACCAGCGTCATGACCGGCACGCTCAACACCCTGATGGTGACGGTGCCCGCGGCAATCGTCGTTGCGGCGGTTTACGACAAAATGCCCGGCGGGGTTCAGGCGGTTTTTGACGCCGTCGGCAACGCCGGCACGCAGAATCTGTCGGTGCTGCGGCCTGATGCCGCCGCCGGCTTCGGAATCACGCTCGCGTTCGGCCTGCTCGCAGCGACCGTGTCCGACCAGACCTTCTGGCAGAAGGTCTGGGCCATCAAGAGCCGCGACGTCGGTCGTACGTTCCTGTGGGCGGGGGCGTTGTTTTATCCGATCCCGATCTGCCTCGGCATGCTCGGCCTGGTGGGAATCGCCACTGGCCTGGCGCCTTCGGATATCGGCGGCGATATCGCCGCGATCGGACCCTATGTCGTATCGCACATCGGACTGTCGCTGACTCTGGTGATCCTCTACGTGCTGGTGATCCTCGCGGCCTGCTATTCGACCATCGACGGCGCCAGCTCGGCGCTTTCTTCGATCGTCGCGGTTGACGTTGTCCGTCGTTATTTTCCGGATACGCCCGAAAGCCGGCTGTTTGCCATCACGAAGTTGTCGGTCTTGCTCGGAGGCATCGTAGCAACCGCAATCGTTCTCTCCGGAGTGGACTTCACGACGCTCGTCTTGACGACCTACGCGCTCAAGACCGCGATCCTGCTTCCCCTGGTGCTGGCAATCTTGTGGCCGAAAACCAACACCATCGGCTTCGTCGGCGGGATTGTCTGCGCGATTTTGATCGGCATGCCGATCTACGAAACGGTGGGCGAACTGGTCGGCACGCTTTCGATCGTCGCGATTGGTGGGATCGTCGTGTTCACCGCCGGCATGATCGGGACGGAAAGTTTCAACATCTCCGACTTGCGAAACATCTCGGATGAAGTGAAGCCCGCTGTCGGAGCTGAATAGTACTCAGGCATGCCGATCATCCGCGAGGGTGCTCGGCCCAATCCCGTCTTGCGAATTTAACAAGGAGAAGGCTCATGTACTCACTCATCATCGTTCTTGGACTGGCCGCGGCCGCAGTCTTCCTTACCGGCTTTGGCCGCGGTTTTCGCAACGCCATCGTCGAATACCGGAACAACGTGCCGGAACCGACCGACGTTCCGGACTTCAACTATGTCGGAGTAGCTGCGATATCCGTTGTCGCGTCCGGCGTTGTGATCGCGCTCGCCGGCGTGAACCCCATGCTGATTTATCTGGGTCCGCTGCTGGCTCTATGCACTGCCGCCGGGATCGGAATTGCATTCTTCGTGGAGAAACCGGTGGTTTGACGCAGGCGAAAGCCGGGAGACATGGGCCGATCGTTTCGCGGAATCGACAGTACGCCGAATTGCCGTCGTCGCTGACAGCCACGTCCGACCAGAAAGGGAATAGAATGACGATCCCGAGCAAGAAGAAGACCCACCTCCTTGGTTTCATACAGCATGGCGTCAACAGCCACGCCACCGGCATGTGGCGGCATCCGAAAGACAAGGTTGGTTGGGATTTTTCCCGCCCTGAATACTGGCAACATATGGCCCGCACCATGGAGCGCGGCCTGTTCGATGCAATGTTCATCGCCGACGAACTTGCGCCTTACAACACGCATGAAGACTCCTCGGATGCGATTGTGAAATGGGCGGTGCAATGTCCCACGCACGAGCCGTCGACCATCGTGCCGATCATCACGACGGCGACCAAGCACCTCGGTGTCGGGGTAACTCTGTCGACGGCGTTCGAGCATCCGTATTCGATGTGTCGCCGGTTATCGAGCCTCGACCACCTGTCGAGCGGCCGGGTCGCCTGGAACATCGTCTCTTCGTATTCGAAGAGCGAGTGGGATGCCTACGGGCACACCATGACCGATCGCAGCGGGCGATACGAACGCTTGGACGAGTACATGGAGGTCTGTTACAAGCTTTGGGACTCCTGGGAACCGGGCGCGATCATTGCCGACAAGAAGAGCGGCATTTATGCAGATCCTGAAAAGATCAACGTCGTTCATCACGAAGGAAAATACTACAAATGTGATGGCCGCCATTTTTGCGCGCCATCACCGCAAGGCCGGCCGGTGCTTTGGCAAGCCGGTTCTTCGGGGCAGGGACGGGACTTCGCGGCAAAACATGCCGAGGCGATTTTCGCGGTTCATCCGAACATCGACCGCATGAAGCAATACGCCGCCGATCTCGGCGACCGCCTCGAAAACAAGTTCAGTCGCGCTCCCGGGTCGGTCAAGCTGATCTATGGCTTGCAGACCGTCGTTGCGGAAACGCGTTCGGAGGCACAGGAGAAATACGAGCGGATCAAGGCCTGCATCCCGCCGGAGGGGGCCCTGGCGTGGATGTCTGGGCATTTCGGCCTCGACTTCTCGACCTATCCCTCCGACGCCGTCGTTCAGAACATTGAAGTGCCGGGAATTCAGGGCCTTTTTGAATCGATCATCTATGCCAAGGGCGGCGCGCCCGTCACGGTGGCAGAGGCTGCCATGATCTATGCGCAGGGGATGGGAATGCCGGTTGCCGTTGGCACGGCCCAGGATATCGCCGATCAGATGGAGCATTACATGGACGAAGGTGGCGCCGATGGCTTCATGTTGGCTGCGACCTACACCCCCGGATGCTTCGAGGAATTTGTCGACCTCGTGGTGCCGGAACTGCAACGCCGCGGACGATTGAGAACGGGATACACCGGCACGACGCTTCGAGATAACTTGCTGGAGCAATGAGTTCGGCTGCGACGTCAGCCAGCCTCTCGACCTTCGCTGGCGCTCAACGCAACGAGCGACGGCGTGCCCGTGATTTGCCCGACGCCGGGCAAATCAGGTGGATTTTTCGGCTGCCGCTTGCTCCGTCTGGCCCGAATGCCCTCGAAATCGCGTGCGCCTAAAATCTAATTTGCTGAACCGATTCAACGCGATTCTAGTTGTCCAGATGTATCGCAAAAAATATTTCGCTTTCTGAAAATCGGAAACTGTGTTCTCTTCCCGCTGTCCCACCCCTCAGAGGGGCGGCTCGAGAACGTCACGGACGCGGGGTGGGATGCGGTGGACGCGATAGCGACGCAAGACGGGCGGCGCTTGTTGCGGACGGATAAGTCGTGTGGTCCTGACGCCCCGACGCTGGCGTCAAGTTCTTGAGGAGCAAGCTTCTCAGGGATGATGGTGGCAAAAGAGCCCGGTCACCAGGGAGAGCGCGAAGTAAACTGTTAAAACCATCGCGCAGGGAAGGCCGGATGTTTCGGCGAACCCGTGGTTTCTAACTCGTGTGCTTTCTACCAACGCACACGAGGCTGCGGGTGCACTGAGCGCCCGGTCTTCCCTGCGCCCTCTGATTTCATTGGGCCGGATTGTTTAGCAAAACTCGGACGCATCGTGCCGCGAGAATGCGGTGGTGTGTCTTTTCAGCTCTTTGAAAATCGAATCGGGGATGGTGCGCACACTCTATCCACGTCGTCCTGGCGAAGGCCAGGACCCATACGCCGTGGCGCACGTGTGGAGAGACGCTGCTCGAGGGCTTTCGCGCAACGACCAAGGCCTGGGGTTATGGGTCCTGGCCTTCGCCAGGACGACACCGTTTGTGTCGCTCCAGCGTGCTACTTTTCTCTGCCCTTCGCAGCGCGAGCTCAGCTCAAATCGGTTTCCCCGCATACGGCATCGACGCGGTGAGGCCGCCGTCGACCGGGATCGCCTGACCATTCACATAGGACGCCTCGTCGCTCGCCAGGAACAATCCCATCGCCGCCAGTTCATGTGGCTGGCCGGCGCGCTTCAGGGGATTGAGCTGGCCGATCTTGTCTTGGGTGCCGCGCTGCTTGGCGCGGTCGAACACCGGCTTGGTCATGCCGGTCTCGATAAGGCCGGGACACACCGCGTTGATGCGCACGCCGGTGCCGGACAGCGAATAGGCCGTGGTCTGGACCAGGCTGATGACGCCGGCCTTGCTCGCGCCGTAAGGATGGCCGCTGGCGCCGGCCTTCAGGCCTGCGACCGAAGCGGTGCAGACGATGGCGCCAAAACCCTGCTTGATCATGTGCGGTATGGAATATTTGATCGCCAGGAACGGCCCGATCAGGTTGATGCGCAAGACTTCCTGCCAGTGCTCCACGGTCTGTTCGGCGAGCGGCACCAGCCCGCCGCTGACGCCGGCATTGGCCCAGATCGCATCCAGCTTGCCGTATTTCGACACCGCCTTGTCGATGAAAGCCTTGACGTCGCTCTCCGAGCCGGCGTCGGCGATGACGGCTTCGACGGTGCCGCCGGCATCGCTGACAAGCTTGGCGGTTTCCTTGACGCCTTCGGTGCGATCGACCGCGATCAGCTTGGCTCCCTCCTTGGTGAACAGCAGCGACGCCGCGCGCCCGATGCCGCTGCCGGCGCCGGTGATGATGACCGATTTGCCTTCGAGGCGGCCCATGCGTTTCTCCCTGATGTCGTTGATGCGTTCAGCGCTTGCTTGCCGGGCTACGGAATTTCAAACAAGATTTCAAACTTGATGTCACTTGAGGCGATGCGTGCTCTCACGTACAGCCAAAGCCAACGTTATTGAAGGGCCCCAGAGATGTCCAATCCAGCTAAACCCGAAGTCGTCACGACGCGGTGGTGGTGGGTGCGCCACGCGCCGGTGCGCAACGATGGCGGCAACATCTACGGCCAGAAGGATATCGTCTGCGATACCTCTGATCGCGAAGTGTTCGAGGCGGTGGCGAAAATCCTGCCACGCGGCGCGGTCTGGTATGCGAGCAACCTGATGCGCACGCATCAGACCGCGGACGCGATCTGGCAGAGCGGCTTTCCTAAGCCTGCGACGATGACGAAGGAGGCGGCTTTCGCGGAACAGCATCTCGGGGAGTGGCAGGGGATGAATCGTGCCGCGTTCCTCGCCAGCCGCCCGGCCGGCAGCCACTGGTTTGCCGATATCAACGAGCCGGCGCCGGGCGGCGAGAGTTTCATGGACCTCTACACCCGCGTATGTCGTGCGATCGAGCGCATCACGATCGAACAGTCGGGCAACGATGTGATTGCGGTTGGTCATGGCGGCTCGATCAAGGCGGCGATCGGCCTGGCGCTCGGCGGCCTGCCCGAAAAGGGCCTCGCCTTCGATATCGACAATTGTTCGGTGACCAGGCTCGATCATTTTGCTAGCCCGGGCCACACCAATTGGCGGCTTCCGATGGTGAACCAGCAGCCCTGGATTGCGGATATCCGGCACGCCGCGATGCATCAGCCGGCGGGGCCGGAAGTCGTGCCCGAGACCAAGCTTGCGTGAAGCGCGGTTGTCGAATGCCGAGAACGCTGCTTAGCTCGGAAACGAAAATCAAAACCACAACCGGGAGAGAACCATGACCTTGTTCGACATGAAGGGAAAAGTCGCCGTCATCACCGGTTCGACCCGGGGCATCGGCCGCGCCATCGCCGAGCGGATGGCCGAGCACGGCGCCAAGGTCGTGATCTCCTCGCGCAAGCAGGATGTCTGCGATCAGGTGACGAAAGAGATCAACGACAAGTTCGGCAAGGGCACCGCGGCCTCGATCGCGGCCAATATTTCCTCGAAGGAAAACCTGCAGCACCTGATCGACGAGAGCAACCGCGCCTTCGGCAAGATCGACGTCCTGGTCTGCAACGCCGCGTCGAACCCTTACTACGGCCCGCTCGGCGGCATTTCGGACGAGCAGTTCCGAAAGATCCTCGACAACAACATCGTTGCCAACAACTGGGTGATCAGCATGGTGGCGCCGCAGATGATCGAGCGCAAGGACGGCTCGATCATCATCGTCTCCTCGATCGGCGGGCTGAAGGGCTCGACCGTTCTCGGTGCCTACGCGATCTCGAAGGCGGCCGACATGCAGCTGGCGCGCAATCTCGCCTGCGAATACGGCAAGCACAATATCCGCGTCAACTGCATCGCGCCCGGCCTGATCAAGACCGACTTTGCCAAGGCGCTGTGGGACAATCCGGAAACTCTGAAGGCGTCGACCGCGCGCTCGCCGCTGCTTAGAATCGGCATCCCCGACGAGATCGCCGGCGCCGCGGTGTTCCTGGGCTCCGCCGCCGGCGACTTCATGACCGGCCAGACCATGGTCATCGACGGCGGCGCGACGATCAGT